>Ga0307510_10007743_pt1 | contig 12813 bp, 7 predicted proteins | sample 12_EM_MG_FD_207224 | JGI IMG/M metagenome (GOLD analysis project Ga0307510, IMG submission 207224) | Populus trichocarpa ectomycorrhiza microbial communities from riparian zone in the Pacific Northwest, United States - 12_EM | ecosystem: Host-associated > Plants > Roots > Unclassified | place... | reverse complement strand
GCAGCATCGCATCCTGGACGGCGTCGAGCGCATCATCTTCATGACGCAACGCCGCCTGGGCGATTTTGAAAGCCTTCAATTCGACGCCGGCCAGAAACTGGTTCAGCGCACGCGATTGGCTATTTGTAGTCGAATCCGACAGTTCCACGTCGCCGTGTGATGCGGACGGCATGCTATAAGGCGGCGCGAGCGTAGCAAACCCAGACATGGGATGTATAACGCACGTGCGCCGGACCTGGTTGACTCGGCCCGCGAAGCGTAAACCATTGATTTCCCGCGAAGCGGGAGCATTACTTATAGTACCGCATGACCGGACCCCAGGTCTTTCGCGTCGCGCTCGACATGCCTTTGCGACGGGTTTTTGATTATTTGGCGCCCAAGGACCCCGGTTCAGGTGCGGCGGGCGTTGCGGCGCCCGGCGTCCGCGTCCGAGTCCCCTTTGGCCGGCAGCGGCTCATCGGCGTGGTCCTGGAGATCGCCGGCTCTTCCGAACTGCCAGCCGACCGCCTAAAACCCATCCTCGAAGTCCTCGACGCCCAGCCCATCCTGGACACGGCAGCTTTGGGGCTGCTTCGCTGGGCGGCCGAGTATTACCACCACCCCATCGGCGAGGTGTTCGCCGCGGCCATGCCCAAGGCGCTCCGTCTGGGTGCGAGCACGTCGACTACGGTAGAACGCTGGAGCCTGACGGCGGCCGGCCACGACGCGCATCAGCAAGGCGAGCCGAAGCGCGCCCCCAAGCAGCGCAAGCTCATCGAATTCCTCGCTGCCAACGACTCCGTAACCGCTGACGCTCTGACCGAGCACCTGCCCCACTGGCGAGATGCAGCCAAGCAACTCGTCGCGCGCGGGTGGATCGGCTCCATGGACATCGAGCCTGTCGCGCCCGACGTCCCCACCTCTGCGCAGGCCGAGGGGCCACCGCTATCCGACGAGCAGCGAAAGGCCGTCGAAATCGTCAGCGAAGCGCTTAGTCGTTACGGCACGTTCGTCCTCCACGGCGTTACGGGCAGTGGCAAAACCGAAGTCTATCTACGCATAGTCGAACGAGCGCTGGCGCAAGGCCGTCGTGCTCTCGTGTTGGTTCCGGAGATTGGCCTGACACCGCAGCTTGTGGGTCGCTTTCAACAGCGGTTCGCAGTACCGATGGCAGTGTTGCATTCAGCGTTGACAGACCACGAGAGGCTCCTTGCCTGGCGAGAAGCCTTCAGCGGACGCGCCAAAATAGTCCTAGGGACCCGCTCCGCTGTGTTCGCGCCTGTTCCCGACCTCGGGATCATCATCGTTGATGAGGAACACGACGCATCGTTTAAACAGCACGAAGGCGGATTTCGCTATTCAGCGCGCGATCTCGCCGTCGTCCGCGCCCAGCGTGCGGACGTACCCATCATGTTGGGCTCCGCCACACCTGCGCTCGAAACATTAAACAACGTGGCAACCAATCGGTACGTGCGCCTGACGCTTCCACGACGAGCAGACCAGGCCGCCCCACCACGAATGGCTCTCGTTGACCTGCGAGCGCACGCCACTCACGCTGGATTATCGACTCCCGCTGTCCAAGCGATCGAACGTCACATCAAGGAAGACGGGCAGGTACTGATATTCCTGAATCGGCGCGGATATGCGCCAACTCTGCTATGCACAGCTTGCGGATGGGTGGCACCGTGCACGGAGTGCGACGCGCGGCTAACCGTACACATGTCCGCCGGACGACTACGATGTCATCACTGTGGGGCGGACGGTCCACTGCCAACACGATGCCCTCAGTGTGGCTTCGCTGTGAAACCTGTTGGACAAGGCACTGAGCGCCTCGAAGAGACCATGGCCACGCTGTTTCCCAACGTACCACTCGTCAGATTGGATCGCGACGTGGTGAGAAAGCGCGGCGACATGGCGGAGGCCATGCGACGCATGGCGTCGGGCGAGGCGCGCATCCTCGTTGGGACACAAATGGTGACCAAAGGACACGATTTCCCCAACGTGACACTCGTCGTCGTTTTGAATGCGGATCAAGGCCTGTTCAGCACTGACTTCCGTGCACCGGAGCGATTGGCGCAAACCATTGTGCAGGTCGCCGGCCGTGCAGGCCGCGGAACGCGCCCGGGCGAAGTGCTCGTTCAAACGGAATTTCCTGGGCATCCGCTCCTGTTGAGCCTTCTCTCCGAAGGCTACGACGGCTTCGCACGCACAGCCCTGGAGGAACGAGCACAGGCGGCATGGCCGCCATTCAGCAGGCTGGCGGCCGTGCGCGATTCGGCCACTACAGCAACCGCCGCGTTGGAGTTTCTGACTGAGGCACGCAAGATCGCAAAGCCGCCGCGCAACGTGAAATTGCTCGGCCCGGTTCCCGCCGCAATGGCCAAACGGGCGGGGCGGCATCACGCGCAGTTGTTGGTGGAGAGCCCTGAGCGCGGCGCGTTGCATCGATTCCTCGATGCGTGGTTGCCCGAGGTTGAGCAGTTGCAGAGCGGGCGGCGCGTTCGGTGGGCGCTGGACGTCGACCCGGGCGAGTTGTTTTAGCCCGCCACACCCTCCAGGATGCTGAGCGACGACGCCGTCCGCATCACCCTCTTCAACCGCAACCCCGCCCGCGCAAACAGCTGCCGAAATTCATCCTTCGTGCGCTCCTTGCTCCCCAACATCACCATCATGTTGATATCCATCAACTTGCCCCAGTCAAACCGATTGCCTGCCGCAACCACATGGTCAATGACGATCACCCGTCCATCGTCCGCCATCGCCTTACGGCAGTTCTGCAGAATGCGCACACTCCGCTCGTCGTCCCAGTCATGAATGATGTACTTCATGACATAGGCGTCGGCGCCCTCGGGCACTGACTCAAAAAAGTCCCCACCCACCGCCTCGCAGCGGGTCACCAGGTCCGAAGCGCCAATGAACCCTGTCTTGAGTGCCTCTTCAATCACCGGAGGCTGATCAAAGAGCACGCCCCGGACCTTCACGTAACTGCGCAAAATCGAAACCAGAAGGTGTCCATGAGCGCCTCCGACATCCACGACCTTTCGCAATTTTCCGAACGCGTAGGCGCGGGTGACTGCCGCGTTCTCCATGACCGAGATGCTCGCCATCGACGCCGAGAACATCCGTTCCTTCTCAGGATGCTCGCGCATCCAGGGAAACGCTGGAGCGCCATGGACGTGCTCGAACGCCGACTCACCCGTCCGAACTGTATGCTCGAGCGCGCCCCACGCCGCCCAGTTGTAATCGTCCACGAGCATCAACGCGAAATTGCGTAGTGACTCCGGATGATCGCTTCGAAGGGTCTGTGCCAAGCGCGTGAGGTGGAATCGCCCGTGGGGGTCGGACGCGAAGATGCCCACGCTAGCGAGGGCTCGCAGAACGCGACCAAGGTAAGGAGGATGGGCGCCGACACGTGCGGCAATTTCGTTGACGGTGAGCGGACCTGCCACGAGCGCATCGGCAACGCCGAGCTTCGCCGCCACAAACACGAGCTGGGATTGCCAATACGCGGCGATGCGCTCGAGCATGGCGTCATGCGCCCGTTTCGGTAACCTCATTGACGGCCTGCGGCCAAACCTTCCTGGGTATCGCTGCGCACATTCTATCCTGACGACCTTCCGTTACGTCTCACCCCCCGGGGCCAAGTCCGGTACCTCGAGTTAAACTGCGCATCCATAAACCGAGGCCCCGACGGGGGCCCATTGCCGGAAACGATTCCTTGAAGCAGCAACTCGAGCAACTCCTGCTGACCGCCGTAAGCGGCCTGGTGGGGGGCATCCTTCCCGAGGCACCTGAGCCCGGTGCCGTCGCGGTCGAGCGGACACGCGACGCGAAACACGGCGATTTCGCTACGAACATCGCATTGCGGCTCGCCAAACCCGCCCGCCGCAATCCGCGCGAGCTGGCGCAGGCAATCATTGCCGCGCTACCGGCCAATTCGCTGGTGGCCCGTACAGAGGTGGCCGGGGCCGGCTTCATTAATTTCTTCCTGACCCCGGATGCCTATGCCCGCGAGCTGACCAAAGTCCAGGAACTGGGCGACCGCTATGGCCGCTCGAACCTGGGCCAGAGCGAAAAGGTCATGCTGGAGTTCGTTTCAGCGAATCCGACAGGTCCCTTGCACGTGGGCCACGGCCGGCAAGCCGCGTATGGGGCAACGCTCGCCAATATCCTGAACGCGGTCGGCTACAACGTCAGCCGTGAGTATTACATCAACGATGCCGGACGACAGGTGGACATCCTGACCGTCAGCGTCTGGCTCCGCTATCTCGAGCAAGGTGGCGAGCAAATCCCGTTCCCCTCGAACGGCTATCGCGGCGAGTACGTGAAGCCGATCGGTGAGTTGCTGCGCTCGAAGCTCGGCGCGGAGTTGCATCGGCCGGCCGCCGCGGTGCTCGCCAATCTCCCGGCGGATACGCCGGAAAACAAAGATGTCTACATCGATGCAGTCATTGACCGTTGCCGCGAGTTGATTGGTGCCGACGCCTTCTACAAAGTGTTGGAGCTGTCGCTCGAGCAAATGCTCGCCGACATCCGGGAGGACCTGGAGCAGTTCGGTGTTACTTTCGACCGTTGGTATTCCGAGCGCGCCCTGGGCGAAAGCGGCGCCATCGACCGTGCGCTCGAACGCCTGAAAACCCAGGGACGGCTGTATCAGAAGGACGGTGCCACCTGGTTCCGCGCGACGGAATTCGGTGACGAAAAAGACCGGGTGGTGGTGCGCGAGAATGGCGTCAAAACCTACTTTGCATCCGATATCGCGTATCACCTGGAGAAGCGCGAGCGCGGCTTCGAACGTTTGATCGATGTACTGGGCGCGGACCACCATGGCTATATTGCGCGGGTGCGTGCAGGACTCGAGGCGATGGGTGAGCCGGGAGACTGCCTGGAAGTGAACCTCATCCAGTTTGTCAGCCTGTTCCGGGGTGGTGAAAAGATTCCGATGGGCAAGCGTGAGGCGCAGTTCGTGACCCTGCGCGAGTTGCGCACTGAAGTGGGCAACGATGCCTGCCGGTTCTTCTACCTGATCAGCAGTCACGATCAGCCGCTCGACTTTGACCTGGAGCTGGCGAAGTCCCGAACGCGCGACAATCCTGTCTACTACATCCAATACGCGCATGCCCGCGTTTCCAGTGTCATGAAGCAGGCGGATGCTCGGGGTTACGAATATGACCGCGAGGAAGGCCTGGCAAACATCGCGTTCCTCGTCGGCGACAATGAGCAGGCGTTGTTGAAATCAGTCGCCCGCTATCCGGAAGCACTGGAGATCGCCGCAACCAACCGCGCGCCGCACGCACTTGCTCACTACCTGCGGGACCTGGCCAACGCCTTCCATACGTACTACAACGCGGAGCAGTTCATCGTCCCCGACGCCAAACTACGCAACGCGCGGTTGGCACTGATTGAATCGACCCAACAAGTGATTCGTAATGGCCTCACGCTGTTAGGCGTCTCATCGCCGGAGACTATGTGATCGCATTCTTCCCGGCGCGCAGCGCATGACAAGAGCCAGTACGCGGGACTATAAACGCCGCCAGAAACCCTCCCTCGAGCTATGGAAGATGCGCGAATTCGGGATGGGCGCGCTGGTTGGAATCATTCTCGCCGGCAGCGGCACTGTGTTCATCATGAACGCGCGCCAACACGAAGCGGCGGCGCGTGAAAAAAACGAGGCGCCGCGCCCCGACCCGCATCGCAAGGCTCCGTCAGACCCTGAGGCGACCGGCACCGCGATAAAAGGCGAGAAATACGACTTCTACGAGATGCTGCCCAACTTTGAAGTGGTGGTTCCCGAGAAGGACAAGGACGTCAAACGCGACCTACCCGCTACGGCCAACGTGGAGCGTCCCGGAGTGTACGTTCTGCAAGCCGGGTCCTATCGGAATGAGGCCGACGCAGATCGCGTTCGCGCGCAGTTGTCGATGCAAGGCATCGACGCCAAGGTTCAGCGGGTGTCAGTGGATTCGGATGTCTGGCATCGCGTACGAATCGGGCCCATCAACAAGCTGGACCAACTCAACCGCCTGCGCAAGCAACTCCAGGCCGCCGACGTCGACGCCCTCGTAATCCGCGTCGGCGACTAATTCAGGTCCCGGCGTACTGGCTTACGCAACTGCCGCGCCAGCATCTGCTCCAGTTGCTCCGCCGGCACCGGCCGCGAATGCAGGAACCCCTGCGAGTGATTGCATTTCAACTTGCGCAGCAGCTCGAGCTGATCTTCGGTCTCCACACCTTCGGCAATGGCAATCAGGTTGAATGCGGACGCGAGTCCGATGATGCTGGACACCAGCGTGCCGCTGGCGGGGTCCTCGGGCAAGCCGCTGATAAAAGTCCGGTCGATCTTCAACAGATCGACCGGTAGTTTGGACAAGAGGCCAAGTGACGAATAGCCCGTGCCGAAATCGTCGATGGCCACTCGCATGCCGGCGGTTCGCAATTCGCGCAGCTTGCGGCTCGCTCCCTCAACATCATGCAACAATCCGGTCTCGGTGATTTCCAGGTCCAGCCCGTAACCACCGGTGTTACAGGCCGAGGCGGCGGCCAGGCAGTTATCGACAAAGGTGCGGCGGCGGATCTGCTGGGCCGACACATTGACAGCAATACGCAAAGGCCCCAGGCCCATGCGCGTCCAACGCCGGCAATCCTCGGCGGCCTTGCGCAGAACCCATTCGCCGACAGCGACGATCAGGCCGGACGATTCGAGCACGGGCAGGAATCGGGCTGGCAGCGTCAAGCCGGCCTGGGGATCATTCCAACGCAACAGGGCTTCCACGCCATCGATGCGACCGGTGGCAATGTTGACCTGCGGTTGGTAGTGCAGAACAAACTGCTGCTCATCCAGCGCGCCGCGGAGGTTGTTCTCCAGCGCGAGTCGTTCGGCGAGCTCACTGTGCATCTCCACCTGGTAGTGAAGATAGGGCTCTCCTGACTCCTTCGCGCGCTTCAAGGCCGCTTCGGCGCGTTGGGTCAGCGTGCTGGCGTCTTCTCCATCCAGGGGATAACGCGCAATGCCCGATTTGAAGGCCGCCCGGATGGAGCGCCCCTCTATCTTGAATACGTCCCGGAATACGGTGCTTTCCAGAAAGGTGGTCACACTCTCGGGAGATGACTCATCCTGGGGCAGTACGAGCACAAACGTGCCCCCTCCCAGGTAGCCCACTCGCGTGTCTTCCTCGAGATGATGTTTCAACTGCTCCGCTACGCGTTGCAGCAGCAGGTCGCCAACGTGACGACCAAACGTATCGTTGACGTTGCTCAAGTGCATGACATCAAACGCGACGACAGTCGGGTAGCCCTCGGGCTCCGTTCGGTTTCGCAGCGATTCGTCCAGGCGCTCGCAAAAGAGAGCGCGCTTCGCAAGGCCGGTCAGTGCATCGAAATACGCGAGGTACTGAGCCGTGGTTTCCTTCTGACGATACTGCAGAGCGAACGACAGATTGGCGATCATGTCCTGGAGCAACATGAGCTCTTCGTCGCCGAGTTGATCGGTCTCGCGGGACGCCAGCGAGAGCACACCGATGCGCGCGCCATTGACACTGAACGGCAACGCGACCACCGACTTGAATCCTTCCGCCAGAAATTGCTCGCGGCGGGCCACCGGCGGTTCCGGTTTGGTGAGATCCGTAGAGACCGTGATCTCACCCGTCCGCAACGCCCGCCCGACCAGGCTGCTGTCCGGGTCGGTTCCGTCTCCGATCGGGAAGATCGCTTCGCGACTGTTGGACTCGGCGCTCACGCCGAGCTGATACCAGGCGATCGCGCGGCCGCCATCAGGCTCGACCAGGGAAATCATGACATCCTCATAGCCGCCGACCTGCAACGCGAGCCGGCAGGCCTCGCGCAGCAGCGCGTCGCGTTCCCGGATCCTGACCACCGCGGCGTTGATCCCGCTTTGCATCTGCAACATGCGGGTCAGCCGCAGAATGCGCTCCTGTTGATGTTTGCGCTCGGTGATGTCCCGGTGGGTACCGCGATAGCCCGACACCTTGCCATCCGCCCCGACGAGCGCGAGCAGATTGCCCTCGAGCCAGCGGGAATCGCCACCGGCATACTTCCAGCGGGTCACGATTCCTGCTGCGGTGCGGCTCTCGGGTGAGAGCCCCTGCAACGCGTCAATGAACGCTGCGCGCTCTGCCTCATCAATCAGCGCCTCGACCGACGAGCCCATGACCTCGCCAACCTCAGCGCCGAGAATTCCGCGGACGGATTCGCTGCTGAACACAAAGCGGCGCTCCGCGTCCAGCTCCCATATCCAGTCCTGGGATGTATCGACAATGTCACGCAGACGCTGCTCGCTCTCCCGGATCTGCCGTTCGGCAATCCGACGCCGGGCGCGCTCACTGACTTCCCGAAGCGCCCGTCGAACGGCGGGCACGAGGCGCGCGGGGTTGGTTTTGAGAACGTAGTCGACCGCGCCCTTGCGCAGTGCCTCAATGGCGCGTTCTTCGCCAATCGTTCCCGAAAGAAATATGAAAGGCACGTCCGGCGCCTCTGACGTGGCGATTGCCAGTGCCGCCAGACCGTCGAACTCAGGCAACGAAAAATCGGAAAGGATGATGTGCGGTCGGAAACGCGACAGCGCCGTTCGAAAGCTCGGCTCAGAGTCCGCCCGAATGTGGGTACAGCGGATCCCTCCGCGGGCGAGCTGATGAATCGCGAGATCGGAGTCGACGCTGACGTCTTCGACGATCAGCACACGCAAGCCGTGCAGCTCCAAGTTGCGCGACACTCCTGTCTGACATTGGATGGATTGATACACAGGTAACCGGGCCCGCCGCACCAAAGAGGCGCAACGAAACCCATGGCAGACCCGATTTGGGGTTGTACTTGTTCGGGTTACTGCAGGCAGGCGGCTGAATATCTCAGCCTTGGAGCATTTAATCTTCCGAAATATTCCGGAAGTCGACACCCAGCGAGCGCAGCTTGCGATACAGGTGGGTGCGCTCCATACCAACCCGCTTGGCGAGCTGCCCTACCTTACCATTACATAACAGAAGCTGCTGCTGCAGGTAGGCACGCTCAAACTGTTCACGCGCTTCCCGCAACGGCAATGCCAGCAGATCCTGTTTGACCAGAGGCTCGCCCGGAGGGGCCTGAACGGCCAGCTCACGCTCAATTTCCTCGAGACGGATTTCCTCCGCGCCCCCCTGGATCAACAACCGATGTACGAGATTCTTGAGCTCCCGCACGTTATCCGGCCACGGGTAATTGCGAAGGCGATTCTGCGCGGCAACGCTGAAGCGTCGGAACTGCAGGCCTTCGCTATCAACGAGTCGATCGACGTAGTGGCGAAGCAGCTCCGGCACGTCCTCCGCGTAATCGCGAAGGGGCGGAACGCGCACGATCAACATGTTCAGATGGGCCAGCAGGTCGCGCCGGAAGACTTCGGTGCCCGCGCGATTTTCGATACCGGGCTGACCCGACGACAGCACACGCGCGGCAAACCGCACCGGCTCCGTGCCGCCCAACCGCATAAACTGACCGGACTCGAGCACACCCACCAGCAGCCGCTGTGCCGCGGGCGGGAGATCTTCGACCTCGTGAACAAACAGGCTGCCCTCGCCTGCCTCTTCGAGCACGCCGATCTGCCGGTTGCCGTTCTCTTCCTTGCCGAACAGGCGGCTCTCAGCGTCCGTTTCGCGCAGGCTGCTGGCCAGGAGAGTTACGAAGGGACTGTTTGCACGCGGGCTGCGCTCGTGCAGATAGCGCGCAAACGCTTCGCGTCCGGAGCCTGGCTCACCCGTCAACAAAACAGACGAGGGATTGGCCGCAATCTGCTGCAACTCCGTGCGCAGCTGCTGCATCTGTTTGCTCTTCCCGACAGGCACCATCAGAGCCTGCGTGAGCAACTTCCCCGACTGCCGTTTCCGCTTGCCCGCGTCCAACGCACGCTCAACAGTCCGGAGCAGCTTCGCGAGGGACAGTGGCTTCTCGACAAAATCAAACGCGCCCAGGCGCGTCGCTTCAACCGCGGTTTCCACGGTGCCGTGGCCCGACATCATGACAACGGGACAGCCATCGGAAGCCGAAGCGGACCACTCGCGCAGGAGGGTGATGCCATCAACATCCGGCATCCAGATGTCGAGCAGCACGAGATCCGGTGTTTGACGTGCGCGCGAGGCACGAGCCTGCACCGCGTTCGCAGCCACATCCACTTCGTAACCTTCCTCGGAAAGGATCTCTTTCAGAAGGCCACGGATGTCAGCCTCGTCATCGACCACCAAAATATGCGGAATAGTCATGCCCTTTCCCTCCTGATCTGCTCGCGTCTCTCACGCGCGCCCCCCGTCGCCGATCGGGTGCTGTCTTTAACCGGCAAAACGACCCGCACACGTGCGCCGCCCTCGGGTCGATTGTCCGCATCGATCCGGCCGCCGTGCTCTTCAACGATCTTCTTGACGATGGCGAGCCCCAGACCGGTCCCCTTCGGCTTGCTCGTGACATAGGGGTCAAAGACCCGTCCGAGCAGCTCCCGCTGAAATCCAGGGCCATTGTCACACACGGTGACCACGGCGTACGACGCATCGCCCCCGGATTCGAGCCGGCTGGCGATTTCGAGGGTCGGCGAATTGAGCCCCTCGAGCGACTCGAGTGCATTGGTCACCAGATTGTTGAGGATCTGCCGGATGCGCCCACGATCCGCCTCAATAGCCTCGATGCTCTCATCCAGGTCCAGCCGGATGGTGGCACGGGGATCCTGCGAGCGATACAGGTCCGCCACCTCGGTAACGAGCTGGTTCAAGCTGAAGCGGGTGATCTTCATCTCCGGCGCGCGGGCATACTCACTGAAGGCGTTGACCATCTGCTGCATGGCTTCGACCTGGTTCACGATGGTTCGGGTCGAGCGGTCCAGTATCTCGGCGTCTCCCGGACTCATGCTTGCCAGAAACCGTCGCCGCATGCGTTCCGCTGACAACTGAATGGGTGTCAGGGGGTTCTTGATCTCGTGCGCAAGGCGCCGGGCCACTTCGCCCCAGGCAGCATCCCTCTGCGCCTGCAGCAGCGTAGTAATGTCATCGAACACGATGACATAGGCCATGTCCACGCCTTCTCCGGGCATCGGTGTACAGGCACACATCAAGGTGCGGCGGCCAGCCTCCCCGTCCAGATCGAGCTGCTCGCGCCATTCATCACGCCCCGCGGCGAAGCGCACCGCGACCGCCGCGACGAATTGACCTAAACGGTCGTTTCCTGCGGCAAGCTCGGGCAGAGAGCGACCGGTCGCCACCGACAGCTCCGTACCCAAGATCGCACCGGCCGCTTGATTGGCCATTCGCACGGTCAGCATCCGATCGACCGCCAACACTCCTGTAGACAGTCTCGCCAGAATGATCGCGAGCCTTTCACGCTCGCGCTCCACCGCTTGCTGGCTGCGTGTCGCCTCTTCGTGCGCACGCCGGAGACGCTTCGTCATGTCGTTGAACGAATGCACGAGGAAGCCCATCTCATCACGCGAAGGCAGTGGCAGACGGGTGCCGAAGTCACCTTTTCCCACTGCCCTCGTGCCTGCAATCAGGTTCTGAACGGGACGCACGAGTCGTTGTGCGAAAAATATTGCACCGTAGATCGCGGCGAGCATGGCCAGCAGGAGCACCAACGTCAGTGTGAGCCGGAATCCCGACTTCAACGCCTCGCGCAGCGCAGCCAGTTCGCCGTATTGGGAATAGGAACGCTGCACGGCCTCGGACAGCGCAGAGATCTGTGACGGGACCTGGTAGATAGCGACGACGTAGCGAGTCTCGGACTTGGTCGTCGAATCACTCAGGGGCGCGGCTGTACGAATGAAATACTGACCGTCCGCCTGCGGCTCGAGGCTCACGTACGGACGGCGCTCTCGAATCTGCCGAACGAGGTCTGACGGAGGCCGGGACGGCAACGTCTCGAGGGGGTTCTCAACGCTGGCCGCGATGATTCGCTCATGCTCTCCAAAGAGCACGACCTCAATACCACCCGTTGCACGACGCTCGCTGTCGATCTTGTCCTGGATGTCACCCGCAGCGGTAGTCGCGAGACTGTGCGCGAGCTCTTCTGTGTGGCTCGAATATTCGCGCATCCGCAGATTCAAGGCGGCGCCCGACAGCACCAGGGCGTCGCTCAGACCCTGTTTGACCTCGATCTTGAACCAGCTATCAATGCCGCGATTGAGGAAATCCAGGGAGAACAGGTAAACAATCAGCAACGGCGCAATGACGAGCGCACCGAAGATACTGACCGTCCGGGCCGTGAGTCGTGATCCGGGAACGTGGTCGCGATAGTCGCGGACCAGTTGCCACAACTTGCGCGCCAACAGGACAGTGAGCGCCACGACGCCCGTGATATTGAGCAGCAGTATCCAGGGCTGCAGACGATCGAATGCACTGGAGTTCTGAACACTCTTGGCCAGAAGGAGCAGTGCGCCGACGCCGACCGCTCCCCACAGTATTACCAGCGCGGGAATACGCCACGCTTTGCGTCCAGTCTGCTCTTCGTTCAGACCGGGAGAGACCATGAGTACCACTCACTGACGCGACGGAAATCGTCGGTCCAGAAAAACAACGCGCGCAACGACGCAGGTAACTTGCCCCGGCGGACGCCCGCACGGACGCTGATCAGGTAGCTTCCACCATTCAACTGCGGCTCGACCAGTATCGGCCAACTGTCGATGCGCCCAAGATAGGTTATCGCTTCATCCAACGTCGGAAAGTTTTCCTGCTGTCCCGTCTTCACATCACGTACGACGTAACGGTCACTCACTGCGTGATACATCAGTTCGCGTCTGAGTGTCAGGTCCACAATAGTCGCGTTGAACCACAGCCGACGCTCCCGCTCAACGCGAGTATCAAGCTCAAACGTAAG
>Ga0307510_10007740_pt1 | contig 12817 bp, 18 predicted proteins | sample 12_EM_MG_FD_207224 | JGI IMG/M metagenome (GOLD analysis project Ga0307510, IMG submission 207224) | Populus trichocarpa ectomycorrhiza microbial communities from riparian zone in the Pacific Northwest, United States - 12_EM | ecosystem: Host-associated > Plants > Roots > Unclassified | place... | reverse complement strand
CATCGAGCATGTGATCTCCGACTGCCCCCTCTTTGACGACCAACGCCTTGCTGCCTTCGGCTCCCAATCCCCCTCCCTCCCATTCCTGTTCAGCACGGAGCGAGGGGGCCGCCAGCTGGTTGAGTTCCTGCACGCCACCCAAGCCCTCCTTCGCCCTCTCCCCCCACGCCCGGACCCCCCGGTGAGTTCCCTCTCGAGATTGGGTGCTTCCGCACCCGGAATTTGCTCCACCGACATCTGAATTGACCCCATCTTATTTACATTTCTAAAACATATATTTTGAACCCATTGTTCGTGTATAGCAGTTCGACCGTCTTACACAACCGTCTTGTTGTAATCTCTACAGATAGACGTTAATCTAACAATTCAAAAAAACAAAAAAACAAAAAGACAAAAAAAGACCCGACCACCTCGCGATTGTCTCCCTCCTGTCGCCGCCTTTGGTCATCACTCGCCTATCTCGCTCGCGTTGCTTCTCTCGACTACAAGCCCGCTTGCTCCGCCGACTCCTTATTTACTTTGATACAGCGGGGGGTTCTCTTTCACGTATTCAGTTCATCCCCCATCTCCATTCTTTATTTTGCACCCCTGTGTACCCTACACTATCCGCATGTGCATGTGACTCTTAATTCATGTCATTTCCCCTTTCCCCACTCCTACTCTCCCTTTTCTCTGTCTGGAATGAATGCCTCTCTTTCGTGGTTTGCTTTCAGTAATGTTTAGCATCAATCACACCTGCTACAGTGGTCAGGGATGGGATAATTTCAGGTTTCTTTCACTCCTTCACTTCGCCTACCGTTTTTCCCTGCCATGTTTTTTTTTTGGAATCTGCATTTCTAACGCGCAACATGTAGATACGTACAAAAGAAACGCGCATGAAGTAGGTACTGCCCGATTGGTTGGAGTGGGGAATGGTATGTCAATACACATGGTGATTTGTCTACTTCTGGATGGCGTGTGTTTATGGTGAAATTGTCCTGGCCCTAAAGGCCCTTCCTATTAGCCGTAGTCTCATGGCGGCTTGGGTGGTTGTTATGAAACCTCCCAATGCTTCCCTGCCCTCGCTGGTGCCGAACATGTGGGAGAGCGATAAAGTGTCGAACAGGGGGAGTAGGAGTCGTTGCCTCTCGGAAATAGAGCAGGATGATGTGGCAGTGATGCGGCGCGCGGTCAGAATCTAACGATCCAAAGGCCCATGTCCGCGCAACTCAAGTGCGGTGCGGAGGCCTGTTCTTGACGATGAGGGTGTGAGCATGCGTCCTGATCCGTGGCCCCGCCCGGACGTCGTTTATCATCATCAATCTGGATACCTGTTTAGGGTCAGCGACTCGGATACTGCTCGAGGGGGAGCAAAATTTATGCTTCACCATATGTTCCACAAAATTTCTCTTTTCCCACCTTGTCCCTCGACCCGTCATCATTTGACACCTCGCGCGCGAGACTCTGCCGCTTGGAGAGGGGGGCGCCTCTGATTGGCGCGCCACAAACCTCTTCCCTGAATGCTTGGGGCCGCCCGACATGACCTGGAGAAATAAGGGGGATTGCCAACATTGGGCGACTCACCTGTCCTTCTTGGTAGGCCCAGAGACCTTGACTGTCTTGGGCATGCATGCACAATCACGAACACTGATGCGAGGGAAGTCAAACCCTCGGGTGTTGACGCGTACAAACGATGGGGAGAACTGTCAATTGCAGGCGCAGCGCCAGCCACGCGCCGAGGGAGCCGCCAGCATCGAGCTTGCAAGCGGGGCTGAGGAAGCCCCCACCGCAATACCCGAGGCGTTGCGGCCCTGGGCATATAGAAAGGCAGGGCGTAGACGAAAAACGCCACCGCAAGGCAAGGCCAGGCGCGAAGTCGAGACGCCGAGAAAGGACATGGGCGAACGCACTGAAGCGCTGCTGCAGAGCAAGTGCGATGCGCTGCCACGAAGGGACACGAATGAGGGTGCCCTGGCCACCTGGGATCCAGGAGGGGGGGCTGCGGAGCAAATCCTCGATGTGAAAAGGCCTGTTGAGGCCAAGAAGAACGACACGGCGGACATCAACGCCCACAACAAAGTAAAAGATACCAGTCAGGCAGTACCATTACGAGAAAGACAGCCACGCACCTGGTCATCTACCATCATCCCATTCTGCCTCCCCGAGCCCCCATCGTCGATATTGCGACCCACATTCATTTTGAGTCCCATACAGAAGCGCGCGGTGTTGTCCGAGGAGGTGCGAAGACTATCAGTACCGTGACTGTGCGAAGGCGTTTGCATTTCGGCCGTCACGCATTAGTCACACTGATGTCACGTTGTCGTCACGTCACGCGCATTCCCGCTGGCAACGCCTGGCAACTTCAAGTTGAATGCAAGAATGTGCGGCTGCACCCACTGAATAAAATTTATGGCACCCCTGTTTTTGCTAGGAATAATTTTGCACATACTGTCTGAGAAATGAGGGGGGATGTTGAAAATCGAGTGCATGGAGCAGATCAATAAGATATACCCAGTTAGAGTTTGTCATGCCAGTGGGTGGGGTCTGAGACTCTGAGTCTCCTCAGCGGCCCTCCTTCGCGGCGTTCGCGCTTTGTCACCTCGGCGACTCTGCTCTCCTCGCCCCCTGCTGTTCGAGTGCCGCAGTAAACGCCGCATCTGCAAAAATGGATCAACTGGCAGCGACATGTCTCTTTGCCACCCGGCGACCAATTGCCCCGCCACGGCCGAGGACGAAACGTCTCGCTTGGACGCCACGCCGGCAAAGGCTTACTTGACCCTCGCCGCCTTGTTCCCCCGCCTGCATCATTTACTGTGTGATCGCGTACATAGCCTGCGCCTTGGCCCGCTTGTTACCATCCGCAACACGCAACTGCGGAGAGAAGGAGGCCGGTCCGTACAAAGTTGCGAACGTGCGCTGGCAGCGCTGCCCAATATGCGCCGTCGGGCCGTAGCCCAACCCCGCCCGCATCTATCCGTTGATACAATTCGTTCGCAGTGGCCAGTAGCTCCGCCTGCACTGCCGCCGTCGCGTTCGCACCTGCGACACCGAGATGCTGGCCGCCTCCGGTACCGCCGCCGCCGTTCACTGCCGCGCGCCGTGCTTCCAGCACCGCAGCAATGGCCTCGGCGAGCCCCTCGTCGGGAGCTGGTGGCGTCCCGAATCGAGCGCGTCATCCGGCGCAGGGGCATCAACGTCATCTCGGCGTGGCTTCATGACCGCGCGCTTCATCTTCTTCCTTTTCTTACTATGCGCTTCTGGCGGAGCAGCGGGCGCGGGCGGAGGCGCGTGAGATGCAGCGGTAGTCCTGTTTCCCGGTTGCCATCAGATGCTGCCGTTGTTGTCATTAATTAATATTGCTTTAATATCGCAATCTTCAGATGAGATTTGGGTCGTGTGTGTAGGTTTGTGGCGTGCTGCTCTTCTATTTCGCCAGATCCCAGTCAACACAACCTGTGGCATATATTCAAACTGTCGGCGCCGTCCTAACGCGGTGATACTCGTGGCCATATCGTGCAGGCTCGCCGAGTGTCGATCGAATGTGAATGCGAGTAGATGTGGGTCAAGCAGCAAGTGAATGAAGCGCGATGCTGACAAGCGCCCGTCCAAGCCGATTCTGCCATCCGTCCGACCCGTTGTAAGGGTTTTCCTGACCCGACTGGCCCTGAAAACCCTCAACCCAAACCCGAAAAAACCCGTACCCTGGAGATCGGGTCAGGGTTTGGAGGGTCGGGGTCGCTCAGAGCAACCCTAGGGTGACCTGTGACAATCCCTCCTATATTCATATAGCCATAGCCATGACAGGGGCACACTACAGAGTTCAGCTCTGCCCGCTTGTGGAGCTGAATAGCAGGATGAGTGCGATAAGGCATATGATCCTGCCAGTGAAGGGTCCACAATGTGCCTTGGGTCAACCTAAAGTTGAGACAAGACACCTCCAGACTCTTCAGGATATGCTGTATTGGTCTCATCCTGGTGTGGGAGAGAGATATAGAGTTGGTCAGGGGGGGTAGAAGTCGTGCGGTCACGATCCGGGGCCCGGGGGGGTTGGCAGTTCCGAACTCCCTGCCATGTGATATCAAACGGTGTTAAAAACATATAACATACATGCCAGTCTGTAAGGTATGGTTGTGTCACTAAACATATGACTATAGTGTTGCTGTTAGTCCGCACACGTACCTATCCTTCTTCCTGACAAGGATTGACAAGGAAGAAGGCGCCCAACCCAGAGACAAGAAAACTACGGGACGTACATACATAGTGACTAGTACATCTCAAAGCATCGACCGTACACTTCGATGGGGTAACATTTGCACCGCAGGCCGCGCCGACGAATCATCGCCATAGAGAAAAGCTCCGACAACCTCTGCGTCCCATGCCGTGCTGCCCGTCGTCCCGCCGAACGTCTGCAGCGTGCCGATGAATTGGTTCCACCTCTCATCTGACACAATCGGCGCGAGGACATACGGCGCGACGTCCATCCGGGCGAGGTACTCTTCTAGACGGGGAAAGACCGCCTCGAGCGCGCGCGCCTCGCGTTCCCGGAGCTCAGCCCGGGTGACACCCAGACGCTCGACGTACCACGCTTCGTCCTGCAGGACCGACACGATTTCGAACAAGTCGAGAAGCGGGCCATCCACCTGTGATGCGCGGGCCGCGTCGTACGCGATGCGGTGTCCGATCGCCCGGATAAGAGATAGCGAGCGTGGGAGGATCTCCCGATCGTAAGCCGCGCTGCGATGACTCGGCGCTGTCGCTAGGGAAGCATGGAGCTCCGAAAAGAGCCCCTTCTCGTGTTTGGCGAGAAGGCTGTCCGGATACCGAGGTGATTCCAGCGCGTAACGTCCCAGTAGCAACTCCGAAGTGAGGCCTGCGGTACGATTGGCAAGGTTAACCTTACCATGGAATGAATGGGAAAGACCCACGTATGGAAATTCCTAGCATATCGCCCTCGGCGATAGCGAGGCCACGCATGTCGGACTAAAGTTAATAATGCCGAGTGTGAGCAGCCAGCATAAGAGGGAGAGGTCTAAGCGAAAGCTCCATACATGCATTGCGGAGAGCTGATTCGTCTCGAACAGGCCCTGTGCTCCGCAACGGTCTCCAAGCGTAAAGTTTGCCGCTTGGGCCGTCCCAATCATAGTCACCTTGTGCACCGTCGCAACGGCGTGGCGCACGCGGGGGTCTACAGAGGGGTCCATGAACCACTCGACGGTTTGCTTGTGCATGGCCTGCAGGACGAACGCCTGCGCGACGGCGCTCAAGACCGGTTGCTTTTGCGTCTGGAAGGATATGACGGGCTTGGACACCCCGCTCGCGTCAACGACGTGCCGTCGCTGGCTGTATCGCGCCGCGATGTATGACGCGATTTGCAGGGAAGGGATGCCGAGCGAGCTCAGCGCGATCGTGCCGATAGCAACGCGGTAGATTTTGGCGAAAAAGGAGGCGCGGGGGTCGGCGGGTTTCTTGATGCTTCCGAGCAGCGCCGTAGGGGGGAGTCGTACGTGGGTGAAGTAGGTTAATGAGTGATTAAGGGGATGCGAGCCGCCACGTGGAGGCAAAACCCTTTTGGGAGGAAGAGTCAGTCGGTGGGCAAAGTCGCCATGACGGCATATTGTGGCGTACTTGATTGTAACACCAGGCGTCATGGACTGCCCGTTGTGTAGCTGGAATACAAATGGTTTAATGCCATGATCCTTCCCATTAACGATGGCCCGCGCAAATACGATGGAGATGCAGGGAAATCCTGGGCCGACTGGCGATGTGGGTGGCATGTATCTGGAAATTACAGCGTTAGATGTGGCAGTACGGGGCTTACCGGTGATCCTGGTGGACTTACTTTTCCGCTCGCGGTATTGGCGTATGGAGATCAAAGTGTCCATCTGGAAGTAATGTTGCGGTAGTTTCGAGGTGTAAAACGTCCAGACCGTGTCCGGTTTCTGTGAGGCAGTATTGTCCACTGTGCACAACCAGGGTGTGACTCGGACGCAATGATGGCCAATGTTATAAACGATGACGCTTACGACACTTCGAAATCCAACACGCGTTGAAGAAGGGGGGCGAGGCGGGGTTGTTCGGGTAGATATGTTGCCAGTGTTCCAGCACATAGGTTATACTGAATAGTGAGGAGGGTGGCGGCAGCACCATCAATGCTTGCGATGGGATCAGTATGTAAGTCCCAAAACTTGGGAGAAAGGAAGAGCACGTCTTCCATTGTTAAGGCTGTAATCAAAAAACAAACCTGAGACGATGTGTAACATGAATGTGGCATCCTGATACACGTACCATAAGCTCTTCCTATGGCCCTCGCGCGTTCGTACGAGAGTCTTGTCCTCTCGAGGATGGAAAGTCCCTCCGGTCGTTGTGTAAATAGAGACGTCTTTGCGAGCTCCCGTGTCGGCCTCATGTTGTTGGAGGGCAAAAAGGTTCGAGCCATCACCATTGCCACATGAGGTTTTTTTTAAGAAGCAGAGGGGATGGGAACGACTTGGCTGTTCGTACGTATTACACGAAATGGAAGCACCCACTCGGTTGCTGTACGGCTCCTTCGTGCAGTAGATCCGTTGGCCGGCATTGAGCGCTTAGGCCTTCCTTGGACCGACCGGACATCGATTCAGAGAGAAGCACCCCACGCTTGGAAGCGGTGCATGTGCCATATGGTTTCTGTCACATACGGTGCGCATGTTCTTCCGGCTGTGGCTCAACGTTCAACTCCCAGCGATCTGCCTGCACCTGAAACACGGATGCATTTCGTCCAAAGATCCAGCAAGGCTATCAGATGAACGGGAGAGAACAAGGTGACCCAAGCAAAGTGATGATCCAGCTTCAGAGTTTGTTCGTACTCTTTCTTTTGTCACGCGCCGGTGGTGGGAACTTACTAGCACTTACTGCTTCAGTAGTAGTGATTGATCCCGCGCGCGGCTCGCCCAAAGCGCCACAAGCAAAGAAACGATCAGCGTCTGCGGAGGACGATGCTCAAGTTTCTGATCGCCAAGCGTTGTGGTGGTATTCACAAGAGGCTATATCCCATCATGATTCATGATCAAATTTGTCACCACCGGTCAAATTTGGTACAAGGGTGATGAGCACCATTATAGCGGTCGCTAAATGTTTATGGAGATAGAGAAGCGTAGTGAAAAGGTAAATTGTGGGTAGTGGTCAGGGGCATGTCCATCTCGTGTTCATGTGACGCGCCAGCCACCAAAAACTACAATGTGGCGCAGAGAGTTCACGTAACGTAAACCGATCTCGGCTAATAACCTTATCATATCGCACACGCCTTTTTTTTTTTGATATACCTGCTGTTCTCTCCGGAATTAACCAGAGGAGCTAGTGGGTGGCACAAGGAGTGACACATAGTGCCAAACACAGGGTGCAATACAATACCCTGCCAAACAGGCCTCACCCACGGTATGATAGCCGGACCTATACACAGGCCCAGTACCCAGGAGGAAATGCATTTATGCACACCATCGGTCTCCTCAGGCTATCGCACACGCCGTTGGAGTTTGAGTAACTTGCGCACTCCGCATCCGCAGCTGTTGCCAAGTGAACAGCGTAAAATCGGCCATCTACGCTATGTAATACAATACAACATCGGTCGCGTGACAAAAATGTTGGTAATTTATTCAGACCGATATCGGCTTTGGCTTTTGTTATCTCCGATGGGCCGTGAGACTGACTCTGACTCGCTTTATTCAGCCTCGAGATGGGCTTACCATATAATGACACAAACACAAAAACACTTGGACCCGCTCAAGTTGTATTGCAGTACTGCACGCATTTTCCCCATGGGTGTTCAGAATTTTTTTGACCATCATGATGTCCCCTACTACCGGTCTCGGCTATCAGTTTTGGTTGTAAAGCGGACTCATATGAGATCACGACGATGCATCATGATGCATCCAAACCAATGCATTGACAAGCCCGCGTTTGTGCTAGTGCTATCAAGGTCCACGGAATTCCGGAGAATATCATGATGCTTCCACAGGTTCAATTACACTAACATCCACCATTTTCCATGTTCCAAATTCGGGTCGGGTTCCGTTCACGCCACGACGGTGTGAATTGAAGGTCGCTCGCTCCGAGTCATGTTCAATTTTCTCGTCTCTCTGGGTAATGTCTCTTGCTATCGGTCTGACAGGCATCCATCCGCACTGGCATATGCTTATCTCTCTGTAATTCGCTGGCTGTCGAGGCGCGTGCGATCTCTCCCTGATTGAATGGACACGCATTGTGCTTTGATTGGAGTCCAAATAAAAATAGGTCAGTGAGTATACGAAGGACCTTCTGCTTTTTGCCCGCCTTCTATTCGGAGGTGTCATATAGCGTTGTTCAATCAGCTTACCAAGACCTTTCCACAATTTTGCAAGCAATTCCGCCGAGTTCCTATGTCATGGAGAGCAGGCCAAAGCGCCCAATGAGCAACATTTTTTTTAACCAAAAGGACAAGATGACATGCGAACATGCTATTTCCGGCCCTCTAGCACTTATCCATGGATGTGAACAATGTGCCTGTCCAGTAAGCATGTGCTCTCATGTCGCGCGGGTCGGTCCTGTAATTCGTGCAACTGTTGTCTGGAGGACGGATAACGGATCCGGAGGGGCTACGTCCATCAATGGACGTGTACGAAACCTCAGGGCCGTTCGTTGTTGCATGATGGCCTGCTCTGGGAGTCTCAGGTCTGGGAAGGCGACGACGGATTGTCGATGTTGATGATTTGATCAGTGCTCACTCTCCGGGTAAACTAATTACTACCTGACATCATCCTCGTCATCATCATCACGGTCACGATCATCATCATTATCCATTCCCAATTTGTGGCGCCGGCAGGGATGTGCTAATCTCCTTGACTAGTTCTTCGTGATGTCATCTATGTGATATCTCGGACTCAATACGCGCAGCGTAGTATGACAGTTCTTGCGTCCCATGTATGTTTGAACCAGTGCAGCATATCAAGGTGAAAGAGCAGGCATTGACATTCCGTTAGCAGAACCATGTCACGGTGCGCCAGTGTTGATATTAGCCTATGGCTCACCCACGAGGCGGACGCGGTTTTCGTTCCGGTCGCTTACCGAGGGTAGTCCGAGGGTTCGTTCGGGTTCGGGTATACAGTAGCCGAGACAGCAGGGTCATGGGCCTTGGCAACGTACTGTAGTACTTACTGTACAGTAACCACGATGTCTACTCTTCGCTTACAATCACCCTGTGCCAGTGGGACCTGAAAGCAGAACTCAGGCTGGTGATGCCACGTTGCTCAATGATACTATAACGTCCATCCAGGATTCAGTACTTCAGTGGTTTGCGCCTATCGACTCGGACGAGTCAGCCTTTCCATGGGGGCCAGGCGAAAAACTCAACCTGACCTGCTGTGGGGGCTCATTTGAATCGTCCAGATCCCCGCGGACGTGCAGCCAAAACTTGGCCACGTGCTGTCATCGCATTGTGGCTGGCGAACCTCTCTCTCCCTGCCTTCTGAAAAAAAAAGAGCCTAGTTTCCGATCGTCCACTCCCAGACAACTCAACGTCGATTTCCTGCTGCTGTGCTGTACTATGTACAAGGCACCGCCACGAAGTTGCTCGTCATCCGACTCAATTCCGAGCTCAAAGCCCGCGGGTTCAACGTTCACCGGTTCACCAGCCACAAACCTTGAACCCTGCCCGAATTTAGTGTTCTGTAATTGGTATGGGAGCTCGGATGTCGGCCGTCGTAATCAATAACATTCGTCCCCTTCGTCTCGTGCAAATATTCCTTGCTGAACGGCTTGATTCGCTTCATCACCGGCTGTTCCTGGACCCAAATCTCCATGGCTCAATGCACAAGGTTCTCCGGGAATCGTGAGGCCCGGGGAGCTTGAGAACACTAGGTTATGAGGCATGAGAACGGGGGGTCAGGTGAGCTTACCCAGGACGCCGCTTTTCGCGGGTGCCAAGACCCCGCATTGTCTCCATGGTCTTCCCATCAGTAATTCTTGTTCTCTCCCTGGCTGGACAATTCCACCCATTCTTCCCGTTCTTCGCACGAAGTACCTCCATCGGTCAGCCACGAAAAACTAGCTTGCCACATATCTCCCCAGTCGAAGCCTAGGTTTTCTCTGACGTGCCTGTTGTATATCATTTAGGTAGCAGCGTTCCCTAGAGTTGCCCCACATCTTTCCTGGACCACGGACGGGTTGCACTTACGTTGGATAACGGAAACGGAGAACCTTGGTTTACGTTAGTTATAGCGCGACAGCTGTCGCATAGGTGAGTCCTGCAGACGAGGAATTAGAGAGGAAAGAGGTGTAAGCAACGACGGAGGACCTGCTGGTCACGTGGGGCACCATGTTGGAACCTGATGTCGTCACGATACCTTACCTCACTCGCACGTGACCGGAGATAGTCCTCGCGCTCTGCGTCCGCATCTCCCTTTCCCTCAGTTCACTTGTACGACTGTGACTGAGGGTAAGGTGAAGCACTATATTCCATCCTGTACATAACTAACAGTACCTAAGATCTGTTTAGGTACATGAAATAACAGTTCACTTGTACGACTGTGACTGAGGATCTGTTTAGGTTCTTACACACCAAAGATATGGCCACAGTGATCGATGCTGACAGGCAGTCTGGCTTTATTTGCGCTCCCACACGGGCCACACAGGAAGGCCACAGGTTAAAATGGGTGTACGTATCTTTCCCTCGTACATAATGACCGTTTGACCTATGCACCATGCTTTTACTTGGTATTTCTAGACAATCTCATTTATATCTAAACGGACGTTTCCACGCGTATCGTAACTACACGGGCGCTAAGGCAAGCCTGACCGGAAAGTACTTCATCATCGTCGATTCGTCAACACGCTTCACCATCGAAGCACGTCAGTTTTCGGGGCCATCATTGTCCGCCTCAGTGTTCTGAGCGTTGAGACGTTGCCGCCCGCGGGGTGTTCCCGAGTCTATTCTTCCGCCTTTGAGTCGGAACATTTGAGGCAAACTTACTGAGGATCTGGGGTGAGAACAATATGCTGTCTGCCCGGATATTGGGCCGCCTATTATTTGGGCGGATCATGCCATCATTACTCTCTCGCTGTTTCTCTTTCGAGTCGGGATTAGGGTGAAAACATGACCCCACCTCAGGGTTTGAACCACGGCAAACTCGTCGTTCACACTGGCATCGATCATAACGCGGAAAATACCGTAAGCGGAACCCCAGTATTCAAACAAGGGAAATAAAAGGCAATAGCATGCTATTCCTGAAGTGGATGGCTCCAAGTGGTAGCGGCATAGAAAAATGAGAGAAGCTATCAATTATCAATTATCGACTCCTGACGTCACGGTAGTGTAGCCATGACCCGCATCCCTCTTTTCCAGTGGTGGACAACTGGAATGTGACGGGAGAGCCGTCGCATAGCGACGAATTGCCTAATGGCTTCCTGGACAAAACCCGATTGCACCTTCAAGAAGAGGTTCTGAAGTGCGGACAAAATATCTATTACGCAGCACACTCGCAGCACTGAGCGTGATTGCGTGAAGGAGGCAGTAATGGACAGCGATGGTGATTGTGGTTACGATCAACAGGAGTAAATTCGGCCAACTACGCTATGTAATACAGCTCAGGTAAGCAGCGGTCACAACTGTCACAATAGCCTTGTTGATCACGTGAGTTTGAGCCTTGTGGCGTGACGCGTGAGGACGGTGGCTCACAGACTCACAGCGCTCACAATCCGCTCGCTCAGCTGCTCACGCACGCCACACACCATGGTGTCTTAAAAACCACATCTTCGAAACCAGGCGTGTTAAAAAACACAAACACATCTTCGAATCCTTCCAACTCTAATGACGACTCCACATTCCCTGATTTTCTGGTGGAACATGCGAAGTTCCCCTTCCCTGATTGTCCGATTGGTGCCCCCGCCTCCTCCACTGGTCTATCCGAACTCGACGTTGGACACCTCGATGACCAATGGAAGCCACGTCACGCTGTCCGCGATAACGATCTCGCCAAGAAGCTTTGTGATGCCCTCAAAGCCACCCTTGGTGAAATGCCTGTGACTGAGCATTCAAGAAACTCTCTATTACGGTGGTTCCTACCTACCTTATTCGTGGATGAGGATGGTATGGAGGAAGGGGATTGGTCAAATAATCCAAGTGAGGCCCATGTAAGCTACTAAGCGTAATACCACTTCTTCGTGAATTCAAGTTGAGCTTTTGGGGCAGTGCAAAATGTTATTAATCCTCGGTGTTTTTAAGGTGGACGGCTGGCAGTACAAGTTTGGTCTCCCTGGTATTCTCAAAGGTTGGTATATGATATTCCATCAGGGAATTAAGTCTCAACATGCATTCCAGGCTGCCCTCTATCTCGGTCTACGACAGATGGAATGGCTATTTTTGACCTGCCATAATTACTGGATCGTTCTTCGCCTCGTAAAAGGAGGCAGCAAACCACCTTTCCTAGCCTTCTCGCCGTTGATCACCATGGAGGACTTCTCGGTCCCTTTTCGAGCATTCCTGGGTGCTATCTTATCCGTTGTCAAAGGAGGAGTCGTTGAAGCTAGTGTCTTCGATGATCCCCAAACACTCGACACAATAGAGGAAGAAGCACCGGGCGGGGAAGGATCCCCATCCGATGGTGATGGCGATGATGGCTCAGGAGGATATAGAGGTCGTTCCGGTCAAGGGTCATCTGGCCGTCGTCCAGCCACACGTGGTAACCCTGCCCCAGATGTCGGTAACCTAACAGTACGACCTTCCTGTGCTCGCTTTTATCTCAATCATCTGAAATTGATCTCGATAGATTTCGTCATCTTCCCCAACGTCTCCTGCATCATCTCAAGTTTTGATCCATCTTCAGTCTTTCCC
>Ga0307510_10007739_pt1 | contig 12818 bp, 17 predicted proteins | sample 12_EM_MG_FD_207224 | JGI IMG/M metagenome (GOLD analysis project Ga0307510, IMG submission 207224) | Populus trichocarpa ectomycorrhiza microbial communities from riparian zone in the Pacific Northwest, United States - 12_EM | ecosystem: Host-associated > Plants > Roots > Unclassified | place... | reverse complement strand
CGCGGGTTGTTGATCGGCTGCTGGGCACAGGGTTTGGATTTTCACGTTTCGGATCGAAATCCGTGTTGTCCTCCCAGCCTTCGGGGGGACCATTCCAAATGCCATCTGCTTCACATAGAACACGAAGGATCGGTGGGCTCATGTTCAGCGTAGGACATAGCACGAGAGTCAGGTTGCTTAGTGGCATGCGAATGTCCTTTCGCTGGGCCACAAAGTTGATCAAGTCAATGACGGTGCGAAGAAGGTCCCTGTTCTCTTGAGGAAGACGCGCTAGAAGGGAAGCAAAGGCATTGAGTAGCCCTTGCGATGGGGGGCGCATTCCAGAAAAATTGGGTAAAGCCAAGGTCGATAGAGAAGGTGGTTTCCGCAGGGAACGGACATCGTGGGCTGACGAACCCTTTCCACTGACACTTCGCGAAGGCACGGACTGTTCTTCAATGGACTTCCTGAAGTTGGTCTCGGTAAGCATGGCTGCCTCAAAATAGGGATTTAGTGCATGCGTAAGAATAGGCTCGGGCACTGTCCACATCGCGATTTAGGGGTCACCTCGACCATCAAATAATAAATCACGCACGCTCTCGTAGGTAAGTTTTGAAGACGGATGCCACCGCGTGAGGATCCAGATCGCTAGGTGCGCACTCTAACATGTCGAAATCTGCACCAGTGTCGAAATCTGACCGCAACTTAGCAACATGTGTTGCACGCCCGCTGATTCTGTTCGACACCCGTGAGGAAGGTTTCACGTTTTGATCTATAAGCTAACTCACCGAAAGAGACCTTCCTCCTCGACACCCCATTTCATCAGGTGGTCAGCACACCGGACCACTAGCGCGGGTAACCGTCGCTCGTGTAGGACAGACGGGACTACACAGGATTATAAATATATATCCAACGGATGTAGAAACGCAAGATGCCTCACCTGATGGTGAGCTGTCTGATGAGGGTGGCGCGAGGCGGACAGCATCGATCGCGGTGTCATGGACACAGGTTTTCAAGTCCCGGCCAAAGACCAAGCCGCCAATAACAAATCCTCCAGAACTATTGCGCATGGGCCCGCGAAGACAATTGCCAAGTGATGGGCCTGTGAAACCAAACGACTCTGGGTCGGTTTGTCCGGTCGAAGTACTGCTAAGCGTGTTCACGCTCCATGCACCAGATGGCGCATTGGGCGTCCGTCGCTGCTTGCCTTTGGTGCTCTGCGTCTGCGATACTAGCGATACGTTAGAGCCACTGCGTCCAAAATCATCTCCACCTCCGATCGAGGAAGACGATGACGAATGACCGGAGGAATTGTGACTCGAGCCGAGGTTGCCAAAGGCACGTCCCACGCGCTCTACGGCACGCTTACCGAACCCCATGGCAAATCCTGCTGCAGGCGCGAGGCCACTAGTCATGGTGATAGCCGTCTGACGAAGGGAACCATGTTGGCTCGGGGAGGATGATGGCTGCTGAGGTAATGAACTGGGGCTAGAGATTGCTGGCGACAACGGCGAAACGTCAACTCTATTGCGAGCCCCGCCCGATTGAAAATCACCGCTATGCGAAGAACCGATGATACCGCTGGCAGTAGCCTTGTGTAATGCTGCGACGCCACCCGAGGGCCGACGATCAAACGCGGGTTTAGTATAAACATGACCCTCGGACCTGGCAGTCGACGTTGCAGGTGGGTTGGAAGGTAGTGGTGACGTAAATGAGAGAGATATTGAGTGCCTTTTGCGAGTCTTTGATGACCCCGAAGGAGATGTCTTACGGGACAGGGGATTTGAAGACGAACGAGAACCACCTTCCTCGGTCATGATGAACTCGGCTTCTGTGAGCAGGGCGCTCAGTCGCCTGCCCGCAGGGACCACAGTGTTCGTGGATTGCAGCGACTCTGCCATAGAGACGGGCCGAGGTGTGCGTGTACCTCCTGACGCCCCCGAACGTGGACGTACCGTGTAGTAGCTGGTCGTGGTCGAGTCGCTTTTACGCCAATCCTCTTTCAATACATCGTGGTCTGAATCCCTGTTGTTCGGCCGCCGCACAACATTCGCAGCACCCTCCGCATTCTCAGTTTCAGAGACGGTGTGGATCGCCGCTGAAACTCCAGGAGTTGAAGTTATGGGAGGACTTCTTTGATCCGATGGTGATGGCGGTTCGGGTGCGGGTTTCGGGAAAGGAACAGACGCGTGTTCGGTTGGGACATGGCGGATAAATGGTGTTACAGGATAGGCGGGACCCGCAGAGATGGATGGCTGCTGCGGAAGCTTGGGTGCTGATGGAGACGGCGCTGCAGAGGACGCCGGCGTCATCACTGAGCGACTTTTCTCGATTGGCACTGGAGCCAGTGGGGCTACGGCAGTCGGTGAGATGTCCTCACTCCTTTTTTTGCGACCGCCGAAGACACGTTTCAACCTGGACCCGGCGCTGCCGGCAAACACGGGGACGGTCGGGGACGGTGGTGGGACTGGGAGCTCGGACGGTGACCGGGATTGAACCTGGCCCATTGCTTTGGGGAGAGAAGAGGAGCGAGGGACAGGGAGGATGGTATCGGGGGGGAGCTGAGTCTTAGGCGCAGTTAAAGTGAATGGATGTGCCACTACTATATCGGATTGGCTCGAGTTCGACGGGGGTTCAACGGGGAGGATGGAAGAAGTTGTTGATGAGAAGGAAGACAACGAGGCAGAGGAAGTGGACAGGTGCACGCCACCTGGCTGGGCGTGACGGCGTGCATCATGTCTCCGAAAGGGCATGGCGTTTGGTAAATGGCAGAAATGGGTTAGAAAAAAGTTTAGATGAGATGGAGATAGGAGGCTAGACTGTTGAGGGGTTGCAGCGCCACGCAGTAGCTGGCTGCTCGCGCTAAAGAAGGACGAGGACGTAAAGGGGAAGAAAGGGCGAGGCAATGTGGTTGCGGCGAGGTAAAGACGTGTCTTAGGTGGCTTTGTTCCTGTGACTGGGGATACAACAGAAAGATCAGTCCCGGATTGCCGCTCGCTCGTGGGTTGTGGAGAATATTAGGAGAGTTGAGGGGTCATGAAAGGCCAGGGAGATGAGAGGGGGAAATAGAGGGAGAGAAATGGGATTACGTATTCATAAAGGGACAGACAGACGGAAAGTGACTAAGGAAGGAAAGCCTGGTTCCTCGCATGTGCAGATTGTCTAATACAAATCTAGAATGTACGTTGTTCGTTGTTGATCATCTCTCACGACCCCGTTCACCTCGAACTACCAAGAAGGAATTCCTTAACCAATTCGTACGTGAAGAATGACGTTGCGATGCTCGGTGCCACTTTTACTGTTACCGACCCATCAGTGAGACCTGACCCGACACAAATCTTGACAAGAATGACACTCACACAAATTCGGCCAAAGTCCACGGTACATCCCACGAATCCCTTCTGCCTTGAATATAACGCGTGCCGCATCTAGCGCGCCGTTGTATTGGTATCCCAGTGCACCTTGACCTAGGCCGATAACTTGCATCTTCCGTCGAAGGACATCAAACGGATACGTAAGCGTCTGTGATATCGATCCTTTTTTTGTTATCGGGCATATAAAATCAGATGGGAATCCATCGCGAAACCCGAAACATGACATCGCCTACCTGCGAGGGCACCGCAAGACAGCTTCCTAGCCGCGCCATTCTTTCCTGGAGGCGTGATAATACTACGCAGCGCCTCGTACGCAGCAAAATTGATCCCGACGTACGGCGCCACACCCGTCGTGGTCGCCACCAGACCACGGTACAACGCCCGGAAACCACCCTCGTCTCGCATAACCTTCAGAGTCATGCCCCACATGGTAAGCTCAGAGGGTAACGGGCGCGCGGATGTGTGGAGCGCTGAGGCCAGCCTTAATTTTGAAGATGTAGATGCTCCTGCGGACGAAGACGGGGGCATGGATGATGGTGACGATGAAGATGAAGATGACGTCGCCGAACTATTCGCGGCCATCATGGACGCAGTTGCGATTGATAATCGCGAGCGCACTAGATCTAGTGGGTATGTTGTACCTGCAATAAAGGTAAACAAACGTGTTAAACAAACCAAAACGCAAGGTCGTGCCATGACGGGCAAGTCAGATGGGACGAACAGACGGAAGTGATGCCAGCCAGAGCGCCGCTGGCCAGTCGAGTGGGGGTATCCAACTGTCTCTTCCCATTTGAGGTGAACCACTGAAGGGACTGTTAACCAATATTGGCGATCCAGCCCCGCCGCAACGCACCTTCTTAAGTTGTTCATATGCGGTGAATTGAACGGCACTGTAAGGTATGATTCGAACGCAATTGATCCCATTCCCCCGCATGAACCCCTTGAACCCCTCCTCTTGCCACATGCGAACGAGACTTCGCCACACTCCCGTGTACTGCTTGCCAGAGTTCCTAGGTTGGACCTGTCTACAAGCGCAACCGTCAGACTTCCGGAAATAGGATTTCGTTGGGAAACGTACTGTATGATTTTTAGCCGCTCCAGAGGAGAAACCACAGTTCGTGATGTCGCGCCAGCGATTCCGCCCGCGATGAAATAGGATGACACTTGCGGGCTCAACCATGGCTCTGATGGCGGCGAGGGTGCAGGGGTCGACGAGCTGGCGGCGAGGGTGGTGGGCTGGACGGCAGATTGGTCGGATGTCATAGCAGTAGGCAAAGTTGGCGATGGGGAATATATGTCATGGACTATCTAGTGCGGGGCAGAGATGAGAAGGAGATAAAGAATTGGATGAATGCCGTAGGGCCTGGGGGCCTCTCTAAGGTGAGCAATGGGGGAAATTAAGAGTTGAGAGTTTAAGGGAGGAGCGTGCCAGTGCCAGTGTTGTTCCGGCCTTATTCGCTCAAGCACCGCACGCCGCGGCCCGTGCCACGCCTACTTTGTACTTTGGGGCCCAACTGGCAACGGCCCAACAACAACGGTAAAATTTCAAGGTTGACTGCACCTTCTGATACTCAAACAATGAATGGCCACCCACAGACACGCACGCCCATTGGATCTCATCCTCATCACTGCGTCATCAGGATACATGATAATTGCCCAGCTCAACAATGAGTAGAGCACTCTTATTGATAAAAAAACAGTAAACTGTCAACAAAAGTGGGTCAAATGACCCAATGAAGAGATCAAGACCATAACCGAATTGACCAGCTGGCATCCAGGTGGGGCTGAGCTCGCTTTTTTGTCGGTAATAAAGCATCCACGCAGGGAAATGCGCGCTTATGTTTGAACAGGGGATCCCTCCCGACCTTCGGAAAATCCTGTGGATTTGGTTATTGTCAGACCGCGGGACAGATCATCTCTCACTCGCCTCCGCGTCCACGGCCTCTGCCGCGACTACCGCGACCCCGCTCTCCATCGCCCCTTCGATCACCGTTACCGCGCCCACGGAAGCCTGAATGGTGGTCACTACGATTCCTATAGCTCATATACTATGGGGGGGTCACTCACCGCCTCTCTCCCCTCCCCTTGGGCCGCCACGTTCCCCTCTGAAACCTCCGCGGAAGCCTCCGCGAAAACCGCCGCGCTCTCCGCCACGACCACCCCTGAAGCCACGATCCCCGCGTTGTCGACCACGCCCCCCACGGGCCTGCGTGAAGCCGTCTTCGGTTGGTACGGTACCATCAACCAGTGATGCTGTCGCGTCTGCTGGACCTGCATCTGGAATTTCTTGCGGCGTGTGCGCGGGGGATGGCGTCTGAGATGTTCCAAATTTGGCCTGAAGGCCTGCGATGGATGGGAGCCCGCCTTCATCGTCCTCAGCCCAGTCGAAGTTGCCAGAAGCTGATAACGATCCCTGCAAGAACGACAATCAAACGATCATCGTGAAAAAAAGAATATCATGTCCATTACCTCGGGTTGTTGCGCGTCCGTAACGGCCTGGTCAGCGGCTATCCCCTCGCCATGGGGTGTCTCGACAATCGCGACGACGGCGACTCCAACCTCCGTCACCTGATCCTGAGGAACATCCACCCATTCCTGACTGTCCGCAAGGCCGGCGGTATCGAGCTCGCTTTCTTGCATGAAGTGAAATCCCGCCGACGTCGAAGTCTGACCTCCAATACCCACCCCAGCAACACTGCCCTCCTTTTCCGATGGTTCTGGCACCTCAGATCCAGACTCTTCAGGGGCAGCAAAGCTTGGTTCAGGGAGCGGATTCGCGAAGGCATGGGCCAAATCGACAAATCGCGAGTCTGATCAGAAAGGTTAGGTGAGTGGCGAAGCCTCGCGAGTTGAGGGGGAAAGACCCACGTGAGATGCCCTGGAATTCACCTTCGCCAGAGAGGAGACCCCGGATCAGCTCCTGCCGGACCTCACTCTCCTCTCCGAGAAGCTGTTCCGCTGCGGCAAGGATTATCGGGATTTCGGGATCTTCGATACCAAGCGACGATAAACTAGGATGTTGGGCAGAGAGAGACGAATGCAGCCGAATGAAGTGCAGGAGTCGAGAGATCCTGTCGTATACCTGGCTCTGGCAAATACAGTGTCACAAATAATACACAGAGCGTCAAGCGCGAACCAAACCTCCGCCTCAGCAACAGCTACGACAAGGCGCTCTGCCTCGAATTTACACCTCTCAGCCAATTCTCGAGCCTCTGCAGCGGCTCTGTCGGCCTCAACGCTCTGAAGACGGTGGGATCAAAGTGGGTTATACGAGAGTCACGGTAAACGGACCTCAACAGCCTTCTTGACCTCTTCCATCTCCTTCAATACTGCTTCGAGAGATGGAAGGCTCTTCAACGACCTCCTTTGGTCGTCATTCAGTTTCTCATGGTCAAGAGTTGCATAACTTTGTATTCGAGTCTATAGGACGACTGTGGGTTAGCGGTCGCGTCATATTTGTAGGCCTGTGATACTCCTGTGATCCACAATGAAAGAGACGCACGATCTTTTTGCTAGTAATCTTGATTCGCTTTTGAATAAGGTCTACAATAGGGCTGTGCTTCGCTTCATCCTGGGCAGGCTGTCCAGAGGGTATGCCGTTGATGTTGCGGGGATCCGCCTGCGAGCCATCCGTAGCAGGAGCGTCTTTGATATCAGATGAGTCTGGAGCCTTTTCAACGGGAACGGTTGGAGTAGAATCGGGAATGGCTACAGAGGACAGCGCGGGTGAGTCTTCAGATCTACTCCCCTTGCCGGTCTTGCGCTTCTTTTTGGAAGATTTGGAAGGGGGCGCGGGGGGAGGGGCACCAGGGACGTAGCGTTGGGTAGGGGTGTCGGACATGAGGACGTTTTGTGCAAGTTGTGTGACTTTTTGGAGGGTATGGGTACAGCAACGCGAAAGGGAAACTAGCAGAGTGTTAGCGAGTGAGGCACCACTTTACCCGTGTGTCCGTCCCCACGAGCGAAAAAAACCTTCTCACGACCGCCGCTTTCCGCCTTCGGTATTTCACTTGCTTGCGCCCGTGGAGCATTCACTTGGCACTTGACTAACAGTGGATCTCACAACCCTACTAACTGGTAGGCAGTGTCATATCTGTGACCTAGCTGTCCAAGATCGGGTGCATACAATCCGTATACCCGTCCAGGTGACACCATGATAGGGCTGCGCCTCTCAATCCGTTCAAGCTCTAACTAATCAGGCCTAATCAGGGGTTAACTCTTGGCTTCGCGTCTGGGCCAATGACAGATCATATTCTGAAGCCCGGCATAGACGGTGAGGCTGACTGGCCCGCTTTCCAACAACTTCGACCCCTCAACTCCCAGATGCCTCGGTTCGACTCCTTTTCGACTTCATGGCTTCTTCCATGCAATCTCCAGGACATCATTCGACGAGTTCCGGGAGCTTAGCTAGCCCTCTCAGCTCGAACGGACATCATGCTGGTTCGCCAGAGCTGAAGGACGTCTCTCACGAAGCTCGGATTATGCGCTATGGGACACCGCTTCCTACAGCGATCTTCAGTTCAGGCATGCAGCGTCGCCTGAGCCTTAGTTTCGAAGACGGAAATGTTGCTGTTCTAGCCGGCAATTTTTATTTTCTCGTTCACCGGGGCTTTCTCTCTCGTCAGTCTGAGTACCTGGCAGAGCTAATCAAGGCCAATTGTTCTTGCCCAACTATGACGCTTGAAGGCCGACCGGTCTTGCATCTGCCCGACTCCCCTGATGACATTTCGTTACTGCTTCACTCGATGTACGACGGCTTGTAAGTTCCCGCCGTATACTATGTCTCGAGTTTGTCAGCTGACAGTACCTTGAGGTCGTCATTAATGGCGCTCGAAAGCAATCTGCGCATCGCCTCCATTCTGTTGCGTCTGTCTGCAAAGTATGTTATGGACCATCTATTCAATGACACCTTGGCTATATTGTGCAAGGCCTGGTCAACAAGTCTGAGCCAGTGGACCCGTCGAGAGCGCCAACTACCCAGGGTCAATAGCGAAGAAGCTAAGGCGATCGCCCTTCCCCATCCTATGTGATTACTTTCGTCCGATTCAACCCATAGGATCTGACATACTCTGCAGCGCCATCGTGAGCCTGGCACGAGAAGTAGGTGCTGTCGAGCTTATTCCAGCAGCATTCTACGATCTATGTCGTCTCCTTCCAAGCGTGGTAGCCACGGGCCACACAGATCCTTTTGACTCGACCTGCCACCGTCTCACATCAAGTGATCTTGTCCTGTTTCTCCAAGGCCGTGAGGCTGCCTCGCGCTTCTTCTCTACATTCGTCGTGAATGAGCTGGAGAACCGAAGAGCCTCCGAGGCATGCTTCAATCGACGCCAACAGGACCTGTCGCAGCGTCGGTCATGCACGGGAGCCTTCCAATTGATCACTTTCGAACTCTTGCAGGATGTCAACGGTCTCATAACGGGGCGCACTGCTGACCCGTTGCTCGCCATGCAAGAGGTCCTCAACTTACAGGCAGACCCTGGCACACCGGAGGCGAGAAACATGTTCCGCGCCTGTGATTCTTGTAGGCAGGAGTTGGTCGTGTCCGTACACGCTGCAAGGAACAAGTTTTGGGATAGTCTGCCTGAGTGGTTTGGAATCGAAGTTACAAACTGGGGGTAGTCTGCTATTGTCAAGGAATTCCCGCTATCTAGTACTTTTCGTACAGTCCTTCAGCCCTCGTTAGGTCGCCGCGGTAGCAGTTTATTCCAGTAGATTGATCAATCAAATGTTGTGCTTTTCCCAGAGCCACGTGATCGACAACATCCAACCACCGCGTGCATCATCCCCTTAGAGTAGCCAGTCGATGGAGTTGACTTTTTCTCCTCTTGTGGCCGTAGATTTTGACCCCATCAAATATAAAGATGAACTTCCGCCAGTATTACCACGCTTTTTCATACCATGCTTACAGGAAAAGCCTCAGGATCCAATCATGGACGCGCTTCGGATCGCGCGCGAATCTGGACCATCCCAGCCTGTACATCCTCCCGAGCTAGTGGATGTGGTGGAGGTGAAAGTGCAGGACTGTTCTAACGGCTCTCCGGAGGAAGAATGCACTTTGTTCTGGGAACATGTGGTGAAGCGGGAGGTTCGGATTCAGGTGAGTTAATTGGTGCATAATGTCACGGTGGTTGTTCTGAACACAGAGGTCAGAGTCAAATCAGGTCATGGGATGCATTGCGACCATCATTCTCTCGAATCGCATCCCCCGGCCCTTTCTTATCCGAGCAGTCAGGTGCCACCTTTGCTGCCGCTCGCTACTAGTATGTTGGGACAGGACGTATATGTGTGTCCTCACTTACCCCATTCGCCAAAGCGTTAACCCTCGGCTTCAAGACCCAGCGTTGCATGTGTCTCATGTAACCACGAGGGAGTTTTTTGTTTCTATTCGGAACATTCTTGTCGGGAATTCCTCGTCCCTATATCAGTGGGATATACAATCGGAGACTTTTGTCCTTCCTCCCACTGCCGACGGAAAGAAGAAGTTCATCGTGGTGGACGGGAAGGATGACGCGCTCATGCAGAGGTACGCCTGGCCAACTATACTCGCGCCTTTTCTTCTCACTGCGTTTTTAGCTACACAAAACGGTTCCTGGTAATAGGCAGCCTACTGCGCCGACTAGACTTATTCGTGAATGACCTCCGTCGCCGGTATGTCACTGTTGAAAATGTGTGCATCGTGAAAGTTGACGTATGATTCTCTCGGTTCTCAGCTCGAAGACAGAAGGCCAATCCGTTCACAGTTTTGTCCATGCACTTTCGACGTGTATTGAGAACATTCGATTGGAGCTGTCGAAGTTCCCGGATATCACACCTGCGCAGGTGCCCCTCAATACCTCGGCCTTATTTCTTGGCCACGATGAATTCGAGGACGTGTTGAAAGCCGTTGCCTCTCTGTGTGGAAGAGTGAGTCTGGCCACGTCTTTCTCAGATATGTAATGGCTGATTTCTGCTACTCTTCTAGTCACTGGACCGAGGACCCCCAAAATACCCCTCTTTCTCGTCACAACCCGAAGTCCTCTTATCAAACATCTATACCCACCTACACCATCACTTCGAAAAAGATTCGGCGCTCCGAACTCGGGCAATGCTAGCGCATATCTTCTCCATTACTTCTGGAGATTACTTACAGACCCTAAGTCGATCGATCGGATACTCTGGAGAATTCGCAGCCTATCAACCCAAGACGGCCTTGATTTCAGGACTCGACTTCGGTGAAGAGGTTGACCAAGAAGACGTCGATTTGGCCTTAAATGATGACAATGAATTCCCAAGTTTCGTATCCTCGGATGCCACCGAGACACTCATCAGAGCGAAGAAATCTCTGAAGTTCCTAAACAAAGCACAACCAGATCACCCTATCTTGCGACCCTCAGCTTCCCGCCGAAGAGTCTCGTGGTTCTGGACAAACGAGGAAGTCACAGCGGCCTGGAACAGCAAAAATAATCTCATCGACTTATCAGATACCACAGAGAGCGAACGGGGTACTGGGGCCAGCTCTGATCCAAATCCAGATAGTGGGCTGTTGGAGCAATTTAAGATCTTTAGCCTGGAACCGGGCACCCATCTTCCCCCCTCTGCTCGGGGAGCCGAGTCGACACTACAATCCTTCCTAGCGGACTTCCCCCCATACCTCCCCCCTTTGACCCCAACACTATCACATCTTTCCGACCTTGTTTTATCACCCCTCCTTGCTCACGGCACCGCTGTCTCCGGTGCGTTGATGTCTCTGCTGCTCTCACCGGGGTCACATCTCCATATTCATTCCCACCTTGTCCTCCTACGATCTTACCTCTTACTTACGCTACCTGCGTTTACCATGCGCCTGCAAGCTGCTCTATTCTCGGACTCAGACGATTGGAATTTCGAGGGCAGCACTATGCGCGCGATGGCAAAATCCACACACGACCAGAAGGACACCACGTCTGGGGGATCTGAAGCCCTGTGGGCAGTTGGCTTGGGACTTGGACTTGCGGAGCGAGATAGCTGGCCCCCGGGGGGTTCTGACTTGAGCTATTACCTGCGGACCGTAATTGTGGATTCCCTCGAATCACTTATCAGGTTGACAGGCGGAGAACCTTCTCATTCTTCTGGGGGCAGGCGTCGAATATTCGCGGAGGCCGAGTACAGGCTCGGTTTTGCTATCCGTGATCTACCAGTTGGATCGGGTCGCGAGCGATGGCTTAATCCCTGTTGTGAGTACCCTACTCTCTTCTGGATGTATCCCGAGTACTAATCCATCGGAACTAGCAATAGAGTATGTGTTTACTGTCGTACGTTTTCCGGGATATGGACTGACATACTCCCGAGGGCCCTGGATTTCCTTCTCATGGACTACAAGCCTCCGCCTCCACTTGACGTCATAATAACTCCTGATGTACTTTCGAAATACCAACGCATCTTCTCCTTCATCCTACGACTTCTCCGAGGTGAGGCCAGCTACCTGAACGTTAGGGTAATCCGATCTAAACCATTTGTAGTACAAAACGCGCTCGCCGCCCTGTTTCGCATGACGCGCGAATCGCCGCTCTTCCCCACACTCACTTCGTCCAACAACACTCTACTGCGATTCCGCTTCTTGGCCCAGTCGTTCATCGCTGCGGTCACCTCCCACATTCCCGACGTTGCCGTGCGTGGCAATGTGGATCCGTTCCTGGCGCGTCTTACTCCGGACACATTCACGGATGTGTTCGAGCTGGCAGATGCTCATTCATCCGTGATGGACGACGTATTGAGCGCGTGTTTATTACGTTCGAGTCAGCGGACGGCGGGCGACGCCCTCCGAAGGTGTATGGAACTCGCCCTCGAGTTGTGCATCCTAGCAGGAGACAGGCGGCGTGGACGGATAGAAGAATATGCTGCGACGCCTCTGCTTGAGAACCTCCACGCATCTTTCGTCGAGAAAATGAATATATTGGTAAGTCAGATCGATATGTTTGATGATCAAGCCCGTGACGTCCGATTCGCAGGTGAAGGCATTGCGCGAGCTAGTCGAAAAGGGTTCGTCGGTACCGTCTCACGTCCACCCGGAGCGTTTGCATTTGGCAACGGGTGGTTCAGGGAGACCAATGGCAACAGGCGATAGAGGAAGTCTGCGTCATCTTCTTGTCAAACTGGACGCTGGGCTGGACGAACGGACGTTCTCGGTCAATTCTGATGCTACACAACGATGATGAGTTTTGATTGAGGAAATATATCTAGTGAGCCACATAACGACTACACATAAGTTTGTGGGGAGGCACATATGTACGGTACTGGTGTAACTGAAGCATGAAATGGGAATGTGTAAAACTAATTTTGTACAATGCGAATGCAAAGTGATGAATGCATAGTATGGGTGAATCCCGGATGAGCATGAGAGTGGGCATGTATTGTAAATGAAAAAGAATAAAAAATGGAGCAGGTAATGAAACAAGTGAATGAAGACGGAGGCCACCTAGATAAAAGATGTACTGGGGAAAATTA
>Ga0307510_10007738_pt1 | contig 12819 bp, 14 predicted proteins | sample 12_EM_MG_FD_207224 | JGI IMG/M metagenome (GOLD analysis project Ga0307510, IMG submission 207224) | Populus trichocarpa ectomycorrhiza microbial communities from riparian zone in the Pacific Northwest, United States - 12_EM | ecosystem: Host-associated > Plants > Roots > Unclassified | place... | reverse complement strand
GGCTTTGCACTTGTAAATTGATAGGGGATAGGTTTCAAATTCATTAATTTATGAATTCTGGGAGATTATATTTGATTACTATTTATGATAAATATGAGCTAAATGAAGATTTGATGGACTTTTGCACGTGAATTTTGATTATTATTGCAGATTACAATCTGGATGAAGAATGAGTTTTAGTCCATGCATGCCAATATCATATAAAATAGAATTTGATTACTTGGTAGATTCAAAACTAGATTAATAGCAATTTGCTGATACTTTAAACAGATAAAGACTTCTTAATCACAATTTGTGGTGGATCAAAAAACAAAAAATCACAATTTTTTTATTTATTTATTTTGTTCTCCTGGCTATTTCATTTTCTTTTTAATCCCCCTTATACTGTGAATTTTGTTCACCAGTGTTTCTAATTCAAATTATTTAAATGTTACAGAGCAGTCTGGATCTGCTTGTAGCATGTCTACACTCTATTATGTCCTGGGATCTGGATCTAGGATTTCCTTCCATGATGATGTTTCTGTGTTTGTGCTGCATACTGGATTCTTGTTCTTACTTTGCTTTTTTTCTACAGATTGTTTAGGTAGGCGGTTAGGACCAAGGCTTCTTGGAAGAGTAGATGATTCAGGGGTAAGTAAGCTTTTTCCTTCATCCTTCACAGTTTCAGATTAAGTATATTACCTGCTCTCCTACTTTTGGATAATTTTGTTAATGGTTATTACAAATTGAATACTTATGCTTGTGGTGATGATGCAACAGAGGCTTGTTAAAGACTTTTACAAGATACTCAATCAAGTAAAAAATGAGGAAATCCCAGATGGTGTAAAGCTTCCGGCTTCTTTTAATCACCTTGTTTCTGAAATGAAGAACAATCAGTATGATGCAAGGACATTTGCGTTCATGTTGAGGGCTATGGTATGTGTCAAGTTATTCAAACATGGACATGATTACTTTCAGATTTGGTTCATTTCCTTATTCTTAATTTCTTGGAGGAGAGCAGGGTTGACTAATATGTATTAGTTTCATGGCTCTGGACTTGTTTCTGCTCCTTTAATCTTGTTCTAAACTAGTTATATCCCTGAATGAGGGCTGTTAGACAGGAATTAGATTTTAACTTTCTTGGTTCTTGTTCTTGTTTTCTGTTAAATGGTAATCTTAACATTTGGAAATTTTTGAAGTGGAGAAATATATGATATTTGGGTGACGCCTCTAATAGTAATTGTTTCTATTTTTGGTTCACCAGCGAAAGAAAGAAAGAAAAGGGATTCTAAAGCGAGGGGAATGGGTAATAGATGATACTTGAAATTTTGCCCTTGTGTATTCTATCAAGTAATGATTTGCCAGAAGTGTTCTCTGCATGCTATGAACTATTGCTATTAAATTATTGCATGCTAAAATTTTATAGACAACTAAAGAGAAGATTTAAGAGAATTAGAACTATTGCTATTCAATTATTGCGTGCTAGAAAATGATTTGTCAGTTTCATTCATCAATACTTTGTTAGAACTAAAATGCCAATTCAATCTATGCTCAAATAAATTATCTGACCCAATCTCCCAATCATTGAAGATTATTCTAAACCTAAAAAATTACATTGGATGATGGACTTCAAGTTGTTATATGTTTATGCTGTACCGTCTGATCTCTTCATTTATATAGATCACTAACTCGAGCTTCAAACTTATCCTTTTTGCTTATCTAATTGACTATTTTCTTTGACCTTGTAATAAATGAGGTGGCCATAATTTTGAGACCTTTCATGCCATGTCTGACACTTCTTTTATATCAACTATACTTGTTGCTTATTTTATAACTGACTTTCTCTTGGTGAGCATCTGATTTTGAGTTTTGATTTATTGCTTGCTTGGCATGCTGGTAAGGTTGTCACAGGATGTGTCCACAGGACCTCTTTACATTTCTATTCTCTAGGTCGTACTATTGTAATAATTCTAGCATGTTTGGGATGCTATAATTATTTTTGGTCTTTCAGAGGCAAAAGATGGGGCAGTTTTCACATAGTTTGGTAGTAAATTGGCTAATGTCATGAATCGCGGTGTTGTACAATTTGCTGACTGTGAAGATACCACCAATTGTTTCTTAATGATGTGCTCTAATAATCAGTTTGCAGCCTCCTTTTCTGGTCATGGCCCCTTTCCCAGAGGAAACTCCTTACCTCATGTTCTTTCTCTGCTATTCTTGTGTTAAGTTATTTCTTGGGAAAACATGCTATTGATATGACTCTTTCATTATTCAAAAATAAATTGAATTATTGTACTCAACTATGATGGAGCTGGAATGCTGCAGTCATGGGACTACTACTGTTGTATGTTAAGTTTAGATCTTTTAACTGCAACATGTTCATGATACTTTGTCTCATTGAAGTGGATGTAAAATTTGTATATACTTTCTTTTGTTATGTCATGATCGATCCATCAACTTCATTTTCATTTAGTCTCTTTTCTTATTATCCTATGTCAACATTTATGCATAAATGCATGTTAGAGAGTGCAGTTACCCATGCTCCTCCAAGAGAAAATAAGAAACAAAAATCTGATGGAATGTTAAGAAAATATTTTTAACTGATGTCATTCTTTTATTATCTTTCACAGATGGAAAAGTTGGAAAGAGAAATTAGGGAATCTAAATTTGCAGAGCTGATGAACAAACACTTTGCTGCAAGTTCCATCCCCAAAAGCATCCACTGTCTCTCTCTACGTCTGACTGATGAATATTCTTCTAATGCTCATGCACGTACACAGTTGCCTTCTCCAGAGTTCCTTCCTTTGCTCTCTGACAACTCGTATCACCACTTTGTCCTCTCAACTGATAACATTTTGGCTGCCTCAGTTGTTGTCACTTCTACTGTCCAGTCATCTCTAAAGCCTGACAGGATAGTTTTTCACATCATCACTGACAAGAAAACCTATGCGGGTATGCATTCATGGTTTGCACTAAATCCAGCCTCCCCTGCTATTGTTGAAGTGAAGGGTGTTCACCAGTTTGACTGGTTAACAAGAGAGAATGTTCCAGTGCTTGAAGCTGTGGAGAATCATAATGGTATCAGGGATTATTACCATGGGAATCATATTGCAGGGGCAAATCTTAGTGATACAACACCTCGGAGATTTGCTTCTAAATTGCAGGCTAGAAGTCCGAAGTATATATCGTTACTTAACCATCTTCGGATATACATACCCGAGGTAATCTCATATGAAGTTTATCTTTTCTGTTGTCCTACTAGGAGACTAATGAATTATGATGTGTATGGTTTATTATAAAAGAACTAGGGAACTGAAGATGTTAAAGGATAAAAAAAAGCAAGCAAGCGAAAAAACTCTAATTCATGAGGCATTGTTGTTGGGGGATTAATTCATCTTCTCAGAGGTAGAAACTCACCTGATCTCACTGGAAATTATAGTACTTCACCAGCCAAACAAAGTCAGGATTTAACTTTAGTAGATTTACAAGTATCTGGGATTGTTGATAACATTCATTGATTTGTATTGGGAGAGACCTATGAATTACTGAAGTTTCCAAAATTTTTAACATATTGAAATATGAATTAAGTGTGATACTTACAAATTGAACAAGCAAGATGCATATGAATAACAAATGATGTGTTACAGGAAGTTAGGCAATTTTTTCAGAAAAAAGAAAAAAGAAATAGCAGTTTGATGATCCAATGCATGTGGAATGGTAACAAAAATTTCTTCATTGTTTTTGTTGCTAACTTTAGCATTAATTTTTCCCTCCTATGAACTAGTGTATCATAGTCCAACCTTTGAGTTCGGCCAAAGTTCTTGTATTTTTGTTTTCTTCATCTGTTGCCCCAAAATCTTCTTGCTGATTGGTTTTGTTGAACAGCTCTTTCCAAACCTCGACAAGGTGGTGTTTTTAGATGATGATGTTGTAATTCAGCATGATTTGTCTCCACTTTGGGAAATTGACCTTCAGGGAAAGGTCAATGGAGCCGTAGAAACTTGTAAAGGTGAAGATGAGTGGGTAATGTCCAAGCATCTCAAGAACTACTTCAATTTTTCACATCCCCTTATAGCAAAGAATTTGGACCCTGATGAATGTGCTTGGGCTTATGGAATGAATATATTTGATCTCCATGCATGGAGGAACACGAATATAAGAGAAACCTACCATTCCTGGATGAAAGAGGTAAGCCCTACACTATTTAGTTTCTTGCTTATCCTAAAAATTTTGTTGTTCCTTCTTCTGGCCTCCACCTTTTCTTGGTCTAATAAAATAACAGGATAGTGTTACTGTCTCTAAAATTTTCACTTACACGTTCATGTTGTTGTATTTGCCATCTTATGTGGTAAGTAACTCTTTGAACATGCTAAAACATAACCTTGATTCTCAAAAAAATAAAAATAATAAATAAAATAAAAATAAAAATAAAAATAAAAATAATAAATAATAAATAAACTCCTATCTGAAGAATCACTACACTAAACAAGCATTGCTAGCTCCAGCATTACTCTTTGAAAAAAAAAAAAAAATCCTATATGAGTAGCACTGTGTCAGTAAACAACCTTCATCATCATCTTTTTTCATTTATGAAGTACGATTTTTGCTTGGGCGCGGGCTTCTGATTGTGTGTGCTTACAAGGACTGGGTACACAAGAAGTGATATTGTTGGTTCTATACACTCTTAATTAATTTGCAAGCACATCACTTGGTTGTGTCTCCCTCAAACTTTTCCCGTATGTTCTAGTTGATAGTTTCATATTTGTTGATTGCCAGAATATTAATCAAACATTCAACTTCACCATGGATCTAAATTTTGATCAGTATCAAACACAGCAAATACTGATATTTTGTACAGGTTATTCCTGTATGCACCAGATGTTGGTGAGGTTGCTTGCGCTTATAATGACTTGTATATAACTGTTGGCAAATAAGGGATGCCTTGCCACCATTTTTCTCAGATTCTGGGTTATTTTGTGCAGAACCTGAAGTCAAACCTGACGATGTGGAAACTTGGAACCCTACCACCGTCTTTGATTGCCTTTAAAGGTCATGTTCATCCAATTGATCCATTCTGGCATATGCTTGGACTGGGATATCAGAATAATACAAATATCGAGAGTGTAAAGAAGGCTGCAGTTATTCACTACAATGGTCAGTCTAAACCTTGGCTGGAAATTGGCTTTGAGCATCTACGACCATTTTGGACCAAGTATGTGAATTACTCTAATGATTTTATAAGGAACTGCCACATCCTGGATTCAGTTTGATTAACCATAGGGGCTAGAGCTATTATTGGAATGGAAAAAACAAGTGATTCCAGGTGCCATGTAAGTTTTTTCATGATTGAGAATTTTCTCAAGGTCTACTTGAGAAGGCAAGTAGAAATTCATACAGAAGGGGGCAGAGTTTCAGGTCTGAATTCACTGTCATACCTCGTACCTTTGCAGAAAATGGCTGCATCACCAGCACGGGCATGGGATTCTTTCTTTCAATCTTTAACATAGCAACCCATCATTTTTTTTCTTGGTTGAAAAATGGATACTATCAGTGGGCTTCCTGCAGAGAGTCTATCAAGCCTGATTTCCTGGAACATATATTAGAATAAAGCAAGATACACATGTTAGAAAGTGCATATGCCAATGCATCATACTGCTTGGTACAGGGAAGAGGAAGGCTAGGACAGGCCTCTAGTGAGGGCTCCAGTATTGGTCTAGAAATGTTTCTTCCCTTCGTTTTTTTTCATCCTCTTGTTATTTTTGCTAGCACCTCCCCCTTTTTTTTCCTCGTTAATTTGATATCATCAAGGTGAGACTTAGTAGTAGGTAATGGAGATTGCTTTGTTACAGGACCTATTGAATTGGGGAACCTTTTAGGTTATATATCAGTATTTGTTATGTACGATTCATGAGAAACATTAAAATGCGCAGAAAATTCTTTTTTTTTTTTGACCCTTTTTTCTTTCTTTCTCTCCAGAATTCTGTGTGCTTTGGTGACCATGTCCAGTTTCAAAGTCTTGCTCCTTGCATCCTTTCACTGTTTGTGACGTGTTATGTTAACCATGATGCTAATGTGTTTTCTCTTTTGTTGGGAAGAAATCAAGATGCTGATGTTTGGTTCCGCAAAACCTAATCCCAGATGTCATGATACTCTTAACTAACCATCCAACCTGCCAAATCATGTGGACAGGTCCATGATCAATTATGAATTATATTCTTGTGCAGAATGATTAATTTATGAGGCAGTCCATGTTTTGCATGCAGTTTCTGTCTCCTTTCCTCGCCGAGACATTGACAATACCCTTGAGAAAGATATGGTCACATAGAGACAGAAATATAATATACAATATCTTTGGCAAACAAGAGAGATTCTTGTTGTTCGTGGGATTCCATGATGACAAGGAATCCATTTACTTGTACGATTACTTTCTTTAAGCATCCGAAAACCGAATTTTGTAGTTCTGATCTTCCTTATGCCTAACGCGTCCCAATTATCTTGAATGACTCTTGGGATTTTGCTTTTCGATCATTTGTTTGAATCATTAAGCTATTAGTTGATTCTTCCCAAGTTTTAAAGGGAAGAATCCGAAAGGTTCGTTGACATCACAGATGCCTACTCAATACAAAAAGAAGATGAATGCACACAATATAAAATGGGTTTCATCAGTTATCATCATCGAAAGAAGAAATGGAATTGTATTTGATGTTTCCATGGCTGCCTGCCTCCTTGACAGGGTCCTCGCAGACCCTTCCACGCATTGGCTGCCTTCATTTTTGACCATTGTAATAATACCGTGAATGTATCTGCTTGGCATCGACATCCCCCCAATTTTCTGGCTACATGCCTTAGGCGGTGCATAACATTTATAAACCTCCTCCTTTTCTTTTCTTTTTTTCCCTTTAATTTCAGGTTGGAGGCATGATAAATGGATACATCTATCTCCACATCTCCTTAAGATAAGTCATAAGTCTGCCACTAACCTGCCTGCCCGCCCATGCAAGCTTTAGCAGACAATAATGATTTAGTTTTAGTGCTCTGCATCAAATTTGACAACGTCCTCCAGAAGCTGCAGTTTTTTTTCTTTTTTCTTTAAAAAATTGTGCATGTGCAAAGAAGAATGGATGAAGTCTGGTGCTGTTTCCATCAAATTCTTTTTTGTTTATTTCTTTCATACTGACTGATAGAAGAGATCAAAATAAATACAAAGGTAAAAAATATTGTTACGTTTTAGTTTTTTATTTTTTAGTTTGAAAAATATGCAGAGTGATTAGTGAATCTTGATCATGATTGAATGGCTATGATGATGGTGCATAGACAAACATAAATCTGTGTATAAGTGTGACACACAATCATAAAAGAGGAATATATGGTTTCTTATTATTATTTCTTTCTTCTTTTTCTTTTTTAAAAAAAAAAGAAGAAAAAAAAAGCACATCGTGTGAAATTGTAAACCTGGGAAACAAAAGGGCTAAAAGTCTTCTCCATTTCCCTTAGTCATAGGAGAAGGCAAGGATGGAAGCACTGACCATAGATTTAGAAGACTTTGAAAACTTCGAAACAGCCTCCTTTCAGGGGATTTATTTGATCCCTATTCACTATTGATACACTCATATCAGTTTTTTCTTTTTCTTCTTCTCTTTTTTATTCATGTTTGGATTTTCTTTAGCTAAAAAGAGATTGGCCCAGATCAATTTTAGAGAAAAGTAAGCCAACCCATCAAGGATTTTCCCTTTTGTTGAATGTTTGTTTTGCTTTTTTGATGACCCAGTTGAGGATTTGGGTTGACTCTAGTGTTTATGGGAGCATCCTCTTGGTGGGTTTTTCTTTTTATGTTGTTATGTCCATGCAAGTTATCCTTATTCTTTGAGTGTTTCCTTTGATTCTGAGGATTTGTTTGAGGAAGAACTACTTGAAGTTTTTTAGGTGGTTGTGATTTGTAGAAGATTTGTTGTTAGAAATCTTGGTATGCTTATATGTACGTGTGTTTGTGATTTCTTTCTATTTGTGTGGCCTCCTGCATCATTTTGTTGCATGATAGCGTGGTTAGCTTTGCTTCTAATTTTGGATAGATTCACCTGGCTATATTTGATTGCTGGAAATCCCAGTTCAAAACTATTTCCTTAACAGTGTTTCTTTTTTGCATTACTCACCTGTTCTGCATAACATATTCATGTGCTCTCTGTTTCTTTTTTCTTTTTTTGATTTCGTTTTTATTTGGCAGAGTATCCAATTCAGGATCTTGGTGAAATATTTGTCTCTGTGAGGATCCAAATCAAGAAATTTAGTGGGCTTGATTTGAGATAGAAATCAATCGAGATAAAAGGTTCAAGTAGAGGTGGGTGACTTGATTTTGAAAGACTGAATCTTTGAAGATGGCTGGGGTGCAAGATCAGTTAGAGATCAAGTTTCGATTGGCGGATGGATCGGATATTGGTCCCAAAACCTTTCCTGCTGCAACAAGTGTTGCAACCTTGAAGGAAAATATTCTTGCCCACTGGCCTAAAGGTTAGATAAACTTTCAAAGGTTTTTTTCCCCCTCAAATCTCAAATTATGATCTTTTCTCTTGACTGTTTCATTTTGAAATCTGGCACAAATTGTGCTCTAGAACAGAAATGTACTGATTTTGGGCTTCTATTTAAAATTCTGTGCAATTTATTCAGAAGCAACAACTTTGACAAGATGAAGTAGAACCATGCTTGTTTCCTTCTGCTTTGAATCAATATGCATACCCAATCCATTATTGGAAGAAATCCTTGATTTCTTCAGTTACAATTATCAGATACATAAACTGCATGCGTTTTTGTTCTTATGAATATTCATGAAAATTTGTAACAAAATTCTGAAATCTGAACTGATATCAACACTGATTGCCTCAAACCAAAACTGAAGTAACAAATTATTTAGTTTTCATGTTCAGTCGTTTCTTCATCGTTGTTGGTAATTTGGATTTTAATACTCTTCTTCTTTCTTCAGTCAAGTAATTTAGAAATTTACTGAGACTCTAGTTTGGGTTGTGAGTGGTTGTTTTTGTTCATTGGCAATCCAGTATGAATACGGTTCTGTAAAGCAATTGCATTTTAATTTTCAGATGCTAGTTATTAAGAACCACTGTCAAACTTGATAGCATAGCATCAGATTTGTCATGTCATCATGCTAGATCAACAACATCTTTAAGTTTTTTATTTTTTTTGCTGTTTATTCTCCAGTATAAACACAAGAGTTCTCCCTTCTGAACTTTGATGCTTTCTATGGTTTTAAGTAATTTCCAAGAAATATAATTCGAGGTATTTAAACCTGTTAATATTTGACCAGAAAAGGAGAATGGTCCAAGGACATTGAAGGATGTCAAGTTAATAAGTGCAGGAAAAATACTGGAAAACAACAGAACTGTAGGGGAATGCCAAAGCCCACTGTGTGACATCCCTGGTGGGGTTACAACCATGCATGTTGTTGTTCATCCATCTTCTGTAGAGAAAGGTACGAGTATTCTTCCATCATCTGATAATGACGGCCAAAACTTTTAAATATATTCTTTTTTTTCCCACCGGCTGTTTCTTGGAGCCTCTTGGAAATAATTTTTTTTGTTTTGTTTGAGCACTTCGCAACTAGCATGGCATGTTTTGTTCTTTTGTAGAAATTTTCTAGATTCCCATATGCTTCTTTTTTTCGGTGAAAAAGCCTTGTTGGTGGTTTTGAGAATAATACCCTGTCCCATTCTTTCCCCTTTTCTGGTCTACCATGTTAGATAATGGCTATTCTTGTGAATACCTTATTACTTACAGGCCAGGGACAGCAGAAATGATTGCATTACATTGAGGTCCCAGGCACCTTCTAAATTATAACGCAATAGTTTATGTCTATTCAAATCAATTATTGGCCATTTCAATACTATATTAATGGACAGTATACCTTTGCCAACTATACAGCTGATTACCTAATCACTTTGGCCATGTCCTGTTGCTTGTAGTTTATTTGAATAATCAATTCTGCTGCTAGTGTCTTGTTAAAATTTGTATCCCTTTTTTGCGGAGCAGAGAAGAAAGCGGCAAACCAACCAAGGCAAAGCAAATGCGTTTGTGTTATATTATAATTTTCACCTCCAAGAGCAGGAATTACATCAAGGTAAATTTAGACACATGATTATCCATTTCATCTTCAACAAAACACCATGCTCGAAGTTAATTTTGTGTTCTTTTTCTTTGTGTTTTCACAGGTATAGAGTTTGGTGCTGGTAAAGATAATGAAATTGGCAACTTGTGGATTTGATGAGAGGCAATGACATTATGAACTTTTATCATATATCATATATAGGTGCAGGTCATAGCCTCCCCCCATACAGTTTGCAGATCCAACCCATTTGGTATACGGTGATTGTATTTAAGTTGATTTAACTTTGCATTCATGCAACTAAATCTCAAATTTAGTTGAAAATTTCTCACTGGCACCTATCCCAGATTTTGCATATTGAATTTGTGTCACCTTGTCTTGTATCATTCATAGCTGGACAATTTGAGTGGGTATAACAATTCATGTTGGCGGTCATTATTTACCTAGCTGAATGCTGAAGAGCTCTTGACTGTGTTCTGGAATGCAGAAAGTAAAATGTCTAAAGTTAAATGTTGTTTATGAGTATTGCTTTTTGGACTTCCATATTAGTCTTGATCGCTACGACGGACGACATGGAGCTCCTTGACGGAGAAGAAAATCAATATATTACTTACATTGCTTATCTCTTAAGACTTTTTTGAAGAAGGAAGGTTATATTACTGACATTTACTTCTATTGTGGTGATGTATTTGGGTTGAAAGCCATATGCACTCTTCGTTCGTGTGAATGTATGTTTGTTTTCTATGACCCCAATTGCTTAGAATTACGGTAGAGTAATGGATTTGATTATATCAGAGATGATGAGAGCATGAACTCCTCCTATATGGTGGAGAGGTGGAGCATTTTATAAAGCTCAAGTTGAAAGTGGTAAGATCAGCATTATTTAAATGCTTTAGCTGTAGGTACAGGCGAAGAAATATTGGGAGATGTTATCATAATTGACTAATAAACACTGGGGGGATTCACCGGAGAGATTATCATAATGCATGGCTGCTACTAATAAATATTGGGGATTCACCGGTTTGGCTCATCATTGCAGAGTTGCTCTTAGCTAATTGCTTTTCATTGTCTAGATAATTCATGTGCTTAACATACCAAGCAAGACACCAGATTCTGACTTTTAATTGCATATGAAATCAAAATGCCCTCTCCATATTCATATCTACCAGTATAAACTTCCTTATGTTGCCATGCTGCTGTGATCTCTACTTCATGTCCCCAAAAGACAAGTCAGATTTTAGTGGAGCTATTATCATCGCCCTTGGTAAATACAAATCACCTATTTTCTCGCAGTTTCTTACAACCTTCTTGCCAAATGTTCCCTTACCACCCTGGACATTACCTTATTTTTACATAGAATATTGTTGGTTCGTTTTGTCCGGAGGCTTGCTTGCAAGTTTCAAGCTTCCTAGTGGGCACGAAAAGGTCAAATATGGTAATGTGATTTTGGTGTATTAAAAATAGTTTCATGACATGTTTTGCAAGTTTATTAGGGGACCGGGTGCTGTCTTTTTCTTTTTTCTATTTTTTTTAACACTTTCATTTTTTTTATTAAATTCATTTACTACTCAGTTCTGATATAATTCTCAATATTATTATAATTTTTTATTTGAATTTTAATATTTTTAATTATCATTTATCTGATTTGAAAATAATAATACTAATAATAAATTGTTCATGAAAATTCAATTTAAATCGGTTTTTTATTAGTAACATATTTATATAAATTTTAATCATGATTTTATCATATTTATAATTTTTCTAGCTTTTAATCACATAGGACATAATATTTTGATATTTTTTATTAATTTATTTTAACAATCATAAAATATTTTTAAAAAATAAAATCAATGATTTCAGTTAAAAACATTGTGATGACTAAGATAAAAAAAAAAGATACATTAATAAAAAAAAAATGATCCCAACAATTTAAAGTGATTGTATTTTCAGGTTTAAGGAAAATGCCATATAATTTTTTAAGACCTAAAAATTTGTTTTACATTTAAAAAAAATTAGATACCCTTACAGCGTAACGTGAGCATGCAAACTAATATAAACAAATCTTTGAAGACCTCGATTCTTACGCATTTTGTTGAGATATGGAATTGTGAATCAAGGTCTTCAATGATTTCTAGTCATGAAGTTTCATGTTGTTTTGGAAGCTTATCTAGTGTTTACAACATACTTCTCATACTAACTCACTTTGTAGATTTGTTGAGTCAACTTAACAATGTCATTTTATATTTCTATATAAAACATCATTATTTTAAACAAAAGTATTAACTATAACAAAAAAAGAATTAATGTTTTACGGTAGAGTGAGTTACTGTGGATTGTGAGTGCTTTCACTATGTATTGCAATGTTTCGACTCGCTGTGCATCGTAAGTACTTTTACCGTGGATTGCACTATTTAGGTTTACCCTCTGCTGGGCTCTTTCAAAACGCGTTAGAGTGGACAAATACTTTGCACTATGGACAACACTATAGTCATAGATTGTTTTCACTGTGGACAGCATTATAGAACCATGGGGGGCGTTTCTCTGCTATGTTTGTTTTATCAAGAATTGCGGCTGGGGGCGTTGCCTTATCTACCAAAAGCTATTGGGTCTAACTTGGCAGCTGGACCCAACGCTATTAAGTCTGGCTGCCAAGTCAGACCCAAAACACTTCCAAAAGGAGCTAACAGCGTTGGGTCCTGCTACCTAGCAAAACCCAATAGTGTTGGGTCTGG
>Ga0307510_10007737_pt1 | contig 12820 bp, 12 predicted proteins | sample 12_EM_MG_FD_207224 | JGI IMG/M metagenome (GOLD analysis project Ga0307510, IMG submission 207224) | Populus trichocarpa ectomycorrhiza microbial communities from riparian zone in the Pacific Northwest, United States - 12_EM | ecosystem: Host-associated > Plants > Roots > Unclassified | place... | reverse complement strand
AATGGAAGTGGGAGAACGTGAATAGAAATCCCCGACAAGCATAAAGTGAGAGGTGCGGAGAGGGAAATCAGAACGCTCGTCAGAGTCCAAACAGAGAGACCGCGAACGGGCAGGTCCATGCTGCAAAACACTGCTGGAGACCCTGGGGCAGGCTAGTAACTCGTTGGGTAGCCACAGCCGAAGCCGTGAGAGTGTATGATAAGAAAAGAGTGAGGAGGGAAAATATTGTAAGAGTGCCCTAAGTAACGATAAAATAAGCCCTGCGCTGGATGCTCCTCGACCAGAAATCTTCTACTTCTCTGTATGGACTTGACTCGTCGGTTCACTCGCCTACAGAGCGAACCCTTTCTTGCCCGGTTCCTCAACAACACCTCGAGTTGCAACCTGCTATCCTGTCCAATCCATTCACTCCCTCCATCCGTCAATCCATCCACTCTAATCCTACCATCTATCCCTCCATTCCCCATTCCCCATTCCCCGCCCCCCCACCTTCCCATCATCCGTTCATCATCACCCCATATGCGTTGTGTCCAGTGAACCAATTCTATCTCCTCCCTCCTCTTCCTGCTCCTCCCTCTCTTCCTATTCTTCTTTGACTGTACTGTACATACGGTACGTTACATACGTTTCCCGAACTCCGAAATCGCTCATCGCAGGACCCTTTACTTTCCGGTGACCATCATACCGCCGACACCAGCTTTTGTATACAATATGCTTCTCATGCTGTTCCTCAGCATCCCCCCCCCTCCGAAGACAACATCTCTTTAGCCTTCCTTTCCCCATTCAGCCAGCTCTTTTATGCAAAGCAGTGAAGCGTGGCCTGTGTCACCGACCCTGAAAAAGATGCATTGTATGTATGATGGTGGTAATTGTGTGTAGAGCAAAAATTAATTCCAAAGTATCGTATTATTCCACGTGAGGCGAACATTGGGGCCAATCAACCACACAAGTGATCCCCACGCCCAATTGGATCAATTCCGATCTGTATTCAGCAAAACTTGCTTAACGCCCGCCACCAAGAAGCTCTCCAATGGATTTCGATATCTGGACCCGAGCCAAAACCTGGGGAGGGGGCAAAACAAGCCGGGAAAAATGAAAAATGAGAAAAGACCCTGGGAGAAAAAAGTGGGAAGGATGGTGGAAAAAAAGCGAAGGTCCCTAGGGGATCATCAGATAGTAGGCTAATAAACTGAGCTGCCCTATAAGTGAAGCTCTCTGGGGCGGAGATAAACGTAGAAACGTCTGAACTCTTTCCAAGGAATGCACCACTAAACAGGGTCGCCACGCAAAGATCGGGACTCCACAAGAAAATAAAATATAGTAATGAGTGTGTAGTAGAATTGCAACGCTGTAAATAGAATCGGGAACTGTATTTGGATATGGGCGAACGGCACGCAATCAGTGAACTCGGTATGAGATGTGGATATCGCATATCGCCGGCAGAACGGCTGCTGCAACTGGAATATATTTCAACCAGGAGTTTGACAAAGACCGTGGACATCTCCTCATCCCGCAGCGCGCAAGAACGAAAGAGCCAGATAAAAAAAGAAAACAAGAACAACAAAAACAAAAAAGAGCAAATACATCTTACTCACAACATGCTTGTCGTGTACTCGTAGAGGGGGTTTTGGGTGTTGCCCTAGGATGTACCCTTATCATGAACACCGTTCCCCTCCCCTCCTCTCCTGGAACGGGCAGCGGCGGTGGTAGAAAACACGAGGGTGTCGACGCCAAATAATGCTACAGAAGCAACCCGCCGCAATTGAAAAACTCCACTGTGCAGGAATTAATTGAGGCAACAGATCTGTGGATAATAATCTGCAAGGCGAGAGTCTCAAGCGATGTGCACCACCGGAATCTTAGCAGCGACGTAAAGGGTTCGAATGAAGTTCAGCCCGCTTGGCGCTCACGGTTGTACATGCCGCGATGCAGAAAGCCTAGGCAAGATGTTCCACCAGAAAAAGATGCTTTTGCATTTGCAGCTTCAAGGCCACAATGGGAGTCACTGCAACCATTTCGGGGAGAGTTCCGGTGAGGATCCAAGAGGCTCATCGATCCTGGGTTGAATCCTCTAGGCGCTTCATGTATTAGTTAGTCTACCGGTAGGGTGAGAGAGAGGGGGGTCTGAGTTGCAGAGCTAAATTTTGTTCACAAAAGCGATCCAGAGGCGAGGACTGCTTATGTAACAAGGTGTGGACTGTGCTTTTTGAGGATTATCATCTTGGATGCAATGTTTCTCACTCGGGCGCTGATACGGGAATGGCGAACATGGACGATCGCTCCGAGGGAAAAAGCAAGAATTCAGTTCAACGAGATACTGTGTTGGTTTACTACGGGTAGTACTGACTTGCTCTTACAAACGCCGAACCGCATTGTAATAATATCGATATGATGTTAGTCTGTGTTCATATCTTTCACCCCCAGACTGCCAATGTAATTTAATATGCCTTGGGACAAGGCCCGGTTAGAAGTTATGAGACAGTTATTGGATGTGAACAAGTTAAATCTATCCCTGTCTGTTTTAGTTCTCGGGTCCTCCCCTTGTACCTTGGCCGTTGAACATCGCATCTGGCCAGTTGTGTTGGACAGGTGTCCATTGAACGCATCTGCTCTGGGGCTCGTGTCAGAGGAAAGGTCGGATCTAGTTGGGGGCCTCAAGCTTCTTATCACGCTTATGATAGCATGGAACCTCGTGAAATCCGCTGTTATGTAGATTATCAACGAAAATTAGCCCTTGGTCTAGGCCAGGGTTGGCTTGACGACTTAACGGAATTGTGAATACCAGTTAATGGGATCCAACAATCGCAAGGGCCGATCTTGTATCAGTACGAGTACTCGTACTGGTGCAAGCACGAAAATAAGGGTAGGAGCCCATTGACTAGGGTAGATAGTGATATTTGGCTGTGAGCAATGAATAACTGTTCCATAACTTCTTGCCCAACCTTGTGCTGTGTCAGGAAAACGCTAATCCTTCTCTGGAGTCTTTTGTCACAAAATCCGGAGATTACAAGGCTGACGGAGATAGTGGGTTTCACGAGCTTTTACTCGTACGGTGTTCGTAACCAGGAAAAAAAAAGACCGAGGACTGCGGCAGTGTGCCGTGCCTGGTTTGGGCTTGCCCAGTTTCTCACGAGAACTGCGGCCATAACTGGAATGTACAGCCGAATTCATGTATCTCCACTGATGGTATCAAATCGAAAATTTCCAGGCCCAGTTTATGGTATGTAGGATATATGTCAACAAACTCGCTAATTTCTCTGGTGTCCATCTCCGGGCTCAAGAGCAGACGCAAGCTGCCGTCTCCCTCAGCCTTAGAAGCTTACTAGATCGACACTCCACGAGGTACCCAAGCGTACCAGCGGTGGAGGGCAGGTTGATTGTCCGATTGTGCACCCACAGTGCTCAGTGCTCACCCCACACACCCACCCACAATTCGTACTCGTACTGTATTGTCGCGCGAGAGAGGAAAAGGGTAGCCGAGCGAGCGTTACCCATGCATTCGGAGATGTTTACTATATAATTTTGTGCCCTGGTGCCAACTTTCCTTTCTCCCTTACTTGCGGACGGGTGGCCCTCCGCCTCTGTGCGGATCGCCAATTGCGTAATGTCTCTTCTCGGGGCTACCCGTGCGATTACCCTGGCAATCCATTTCTACTGTGTCAGTACGGTACTCGACTTGACCCTGCGAAGAGACGATCAAACAGGAAAACTCAGGGTCCAGTTTCTAGAAAATGTTTCACTGGCCAGGAAGCCGTGGTTACCATAGCCTCCTCCCTTTGCATCTCTCCGATTTCTTTTTTTCTTATGATATACAAAGGATTGTCATCACTAAAGCCGACTGTGTCTCTGGAGAATGTGTCTCTTCGGGAGTTAAGGTAGCTGTGCTGTACCTCGAGTTATTTCACATGGTTAAAACATCTATTAGTTTCGCTCCCGTGAATACGACGAACGAATGGGCCGATGCCCAAGCGACATGTTTCCTGGCCGGGAAATATCTCAAGCAAGAGCTCCTGCCTGACCACTTGCTCGTAGCGGGCTCCACCGCGGTGCTTGACCTATCTGTACCGTACAGCACGGTATGCACAATCATGTTGCCAATTCCACGCGGCACCGTTATTGTGTATCTTATGGGGGGCTTTCCGAGAGATATTTAGCAAGGCAAAAGCCACTTCCCTTAACTCTGAAAGTGTTGCATTTTGTGGAATCATGCGGTGCCAAATACTTGAATATCGGGGCTCAACTCGAGTTGGGAGACTGGAGGTTGGAAATCATATGAGATTAGCAGAAAGGCCACAGGTTGACATGGTTACAGGACTTGTACAGGGGTGGGAAGTCATTAACAGGAACAGCTAGGGATATATATGACTGGTTAACCTCAAATAACTGTTTCATATCTTCATGTTGGACCTTCTGCTGTACTTGTACTGTACTAGTACTCGTACGGTGCTGTGCAAGGTTATCTTAACGCTTGGCAACGCTCTAATAGCGATCACTGGTCCCCGACTACGCTTGGAAGCTCTCTTTGTTGATAAAGGCGGCCAGACGCGGGCCGCCTCTGGTTGCCCGCCTTCAGTTTCGTTGGATCCTTGCAGGCTGGGACCACTCAACACGGGTCTATTGCCAACTCAGCATCAAAAAGCAAAGATAACCCCCACTGGCGGAAAAAAGATACATAACGGGCTTCCCAATGTACCTCCTGTAGGATCGAGTCACAAAACCACGTACAGCACTGGCACAGAACTGTCCAGTAGCAGGTGAGAAGTCCCGGGCATCGGATGGGGTATCCGAGCCGCCGACTGCTGCCGAGAGTAAACGTGCTGAAATGGGGCGACGTGACTACTAGTAACGGCACTAAAATACATACAATACGGTACTTCCTTCCTTCCCCTAGAAGTGGTGGTGGTGATGGTGATGTGGGTAGGACCAAAACCCGGAGGTAATTGATGTACTGTACGCTAATACTTGTAGTGTCTGCCCCGCGTTCCCTTTTTGTAACCGGAGGCGACTTTGTCATATTATTGGTGGGGGGATGCGGTGCTTGTGCTCGCAAAGATTGGGAAACGCCACCATAATTTGGCCAAAAATAAAACCCCATGCCATGGGACCCTTTAGCCCTACCTCGTTAAAGCTCAGGTGAATCTGGAAACCCCGAGGATCCCGGGGAACCACTGGGCCGCAGTAACCGGAAGCGTGGTAGACTGTGCCCGTGCTATTATTTCCCTTTCAATTTCTTTCAATTCATTTCTTTTGGATCCCAGCGCATCGACAAGAAGCTATTGACATTGGAATTGATCATCCTCCTATGCAAGATCTCGAATGACCTATGGCAACAACTGCCAGGTCATCGCTGGCTGGTGGAGGAAGAGGTGCCCTAAATCGAACGGCGTTTGGGAACACCACCACCATTGATTGCATGGCACTAAGATCTCAGCAAAATTGCTGAGCATTAGCGGCATGCAATAGCAACTGTGTTCACGGACTTCCAATTGCGAGCACAGATAAATGCACACAAGCTCGAGCTCTGTGGGGCTTGACGAGGATTGGATCGAAAAGTTCGACCGCTGTAGCCAATCGAGTTCGTCATATAGGGTGCGATACATTAAAGTTCTTGGCCTGACGTCGGGTGGACTTATATAGAGACATTTACCGTGGAAGCATGGAGACGATAATCTGGTCATGGGACCAGGTAGCCCTCCTATCAATTAATTTCATGACTGCGGCTCGCTAGGGCTTACAGGATTGACTAAGTGGTTTTGGGATAGGAGATCACCAGGGAAAAAGGTTGTCAGAAAACGGACCGACTGCTACAAACGTGGGGGTATTTTAAGAATAGCGGGGGTTGTTGAGGGCACAGCATCTCTCGATCTGTTATGTTGCTGAGCAACAAAATCTCCGTGTTATAAGGGCTAACTCTACTATGCATGTTGAGGACCAATACTCTAAGAGTATTCGATCGGGGCGAATATGGTCGGATTGATAATTACGGTGTCACATAGTGATATCGTAGAATAACACTGTGTGGATACATTGAGGGAAGTGGGCGCGAGAATAAAAGAGGGGAAAGAGCCCCTCATTTGCCCTTCTGCTTTATCCTCGAACTCTTAAACCTTCCCTGTCCCGTATGCGGTCTTTTGTTTTTTTCTACAAAGCAAGAAAGAAAGGGATAAACCGTTTATTATAAGATAAGGCTACTACGGATTGAAGATTGCACGATATGCAAATACTAAGGTTGCAATTGCGCAATGATTTGGGGAGGGGGTTGACACCGGCACGCTGGACTGATGAACAAGCAAAATCCGATCCCAAAAGTGAGCGTCAAGAGACTGGACAGCTGATAGGGAACTACCGGATATAGAACATAATAGTATAAGCTCTTACAGAATTTCCACAGACTCAGTATCTCGGGCAAGGTTCGGCTTCCCGCGGCCCACAAAGGGCTTAGGAAGGGGTGGGGGGAGTAAGAGTGGGCTTTTTTCTTTACCAGGGCCCATCGATATAACCGAGTGATATCCTGTGACAATGGGAGCTAATTAGGCATTAAAGAGGAATGGGGAACGGTTCTGGAGAACTGGATAGCACTTGTTGAAGAATCATGACTGGTTTAACGACTCACAGTATTGGATTAGGGGCTTGATGTACTACTGGATTTGTTCTCCTTTCCCTACATTCCGGGTAGATGAAAGGCCGAGCCACGGGCGATCGGAAAGCTCATCGCTGGGCGCGGCAAGGAGAGCTCAGAAGCAAGCATACAAAAGAGAGGAAGAACGAAGGTGGAAAATCAAAGGAGTGAATTAAGCAGCAGATTGGTATTGCTGATTGTAAGGACTTTGTTTATCAGGCAAACTTTCATTCGTCATAACCAGAAATCTCGGAAACCTCGTCCATCGGTGGATGGTGGCAGGGAGGGGGGGAAGTTTTTTCAAAAAATTCGCTCAAAATCTGCCGACCTTGCATGACTCCTAGGAGATCAAGTCAAACAGATCAGCAAGAGGCCCTGTTTGGCATCCCTCTGCAAGGCAATGAGCCCCGAATTTCCTACCTGCTTGATCATTGGCACGGAGGGAGGAGGGGGAAAGGAGGGGGGAGAGGAGGGGAGGGGGGGAATTGGTGATGAAATCAATGCGGGTTTCGGCGGGAGGTTTCCTCGGAAAGCTTACGTTTCAACTGTGAGCTTCGCGAATGGGAGCTCGTGGATTGGAGGTGCAAGTTTCTTCCTGGGCCTAGTGTACGAAGGCTTTAATGGTATTTCACTGGCTGAGCTAGGTTGGGCCGTGTGGGGGTTTCCACTGGCCCAAGAAGCAATCGCAAATACGAACCCCTATGCTGGGCGACTGAAGATGATAGGCTGAGCCCAAAAGTCCCGCTTGCGACGTCACAGACTGAGAAAAGCACACACATGCGGTGAATTGCCGATTATGCCGGTAGGCTGAGCGTATAATACCTGTTTTTCCCATTTGGGCGCAGGGAACCAAGTCTCTCCGCATTACTGAGTGACAGGAATGGCCAGCCCCAATTGGTCACGAGGTTGTACATCAGCGGCCGCCTGTCGATTATCGATAAGCTGGGGGGTCACTCTGCTTCTCCTGTGCATATGGAAACTCGAAACTGCATATAGCAAGAAGAGAAAAGGGCTCAATGCCATTGTGAGGCGTGGTGTGCAGCCGGAGTTCTGCATGGCTCAAGTGGGCACGCCGGTAGGGGTGAGGAAGCCGGTTTTATGGGAGCCCAATTCGAATTTGGGGAGCCCCTTACATGGCGAAGCAAGAAGGGAGGACGAGAGGGCTGTGAGAGGGGGGAGGGGAGAGAGAGGGGGGGCGGGGGGGCGGGGGGGCGGTTTGGATTGCTATATGCGCAACGGGAGCTCTTCCCCGCACGTCCTGGGCTAATCATCTGAGGTATCTGACCCCCTTCTACTACGGGAAAGTGCTGGTCGAACCATAAGGCCCTAATCAGGAATATCGAAGAGCACCTGCTCCAAGTTGATGTGGAGATACTGGCTCCCGAATAGAAGGCTTGAGGCACCTGGGCCCTGAGCACGGATCGAGTGTAATACCGTAGCGTGTCCCGATATTATAATACTAAGCAATGATACATGTGCCTATTGTGTGACATTTTAGATGGAAACTGCGAATCTCGGAACCAATTACTACCAATCAATGTACTTGGGCTTGTGTCATACCATAGCACTGTTGGAAGTGCTCGTGCAAACAAAGGATGCTCTCGAGTAAAGTGACTCGAACAGGCAATGGAGTTGAATTTTAAGAAACAAAACAAGATAGTTATTTGTTCCTGGGTCAAAAAGAAGAAAAAAGAACCAGGTTCGTAGTATCGGCATGATTGGGCCTAAAACCAATTACCAGTAAGCCATAACTGCAGCGGGGGTACCCCAGTATTCTTGAATTGACATTTTTTATCCCAATTAGTGAGTCCCACTCTTACGGTTTCCCTTTCGAGATTTCCCAACCTTGACCTCCTCCACAAAAAAACAACCATCATCCAACCACCCCAACCCCTCCAAGCATCACATCAAGCAACAAAGAGGCACGTAACGTGAGAGCACGGTATTAGGATAGGGCAATGCATCGCATACCGCATCATTGCAACAGAGCCCACAAGCCGCAAACAGCCCCATGCTTCCCCTCTTCTTGTTTCTTCTTTTTACGCGCCTCATCCCTTCCTTGGCCCGTCCCGGGAAACCTTAGGAGGGGGGACGAAGCTTCAGAAGAAAAGAAAAAAACCCCCTGACAAAACAAACCCATCCATCCGGAAAACCAAGCCTCAGACGCACGCCGTTCCCGTACCGTAAACTGCGAAACCTGGAGAAACCAAAACCGGGCTTGCAATAGGGAGATGAAGAAGCGGGGAATATTGGGTGGATTACCGATAAATAGATGGAATAGTAATAATAATAGTAATAATGATCAAAATCCGGAGACCGGGATCATTTCTCTGCAGGAATCTGTCCTCCCGCCCTCCCTCCCGCCCGCCGTCTTCCCCTTACAAGCACCTACGGATTGGCTGATCCCCAAACAAGTAGATTTGGGCCGGTTACGGCAGGGCATGATTTTTTTATGGTATATTTTAAGTTTCGCTTTGATTGCGAACATGAGTTTAGCATTAACGGAGGTTATTTTCTTGTGGAGGGGGGGGGCAACTTCGCTTAACTTGACTCAACCTAACCCGCGATAAGGAAGAAGGTGTTTTGCATTGGATTGAGGCCAACTAGCCCGGGCGGGTGGCACGTGACTGAGGTAACATACAGGCCGAGAGCACGCGGGCTCCGTTTACTGGCCCGTTCAACTCCGTCAATCGATCAGTTTCGGAAAGGGTTTTTTTTTCCCTCCCTCCTTTTCTTTTCGTTTCATTTTTGCCGGTGGTGTGTTGGATTGAGTGAGCTTCGATAAACTACCTGCCTACAGGGAAGATCGAGAGATAGAAAGAATGTCTTCATCAAGGTTACTGCTTGCTCTATCCCCATCCCTATTCACTCGCCCTCGGTCAACCATCTCCAGCCTTCTCCTCCTCTCCCTTCTCCTCACTCTCACAAGCTAACTAACGAACTAACAGCAACCGTTACGGCTCTCACCTCCACCAACGCGATGCGAGAGCGCAACTCTTCGGCGGCCCAAATGGCGACGGCGTACCCCCCAGGGGGACGGCACAGTACCGGCCTGCAACGCCCAACTCAAGGGGCCAGTACAGTGCCTCTGTAATGGAAGAGCTAGAGTCGCAGAACGACGCACAGGTTGAAGGGTTGAGTGCGAAGGTCAAAATGTTGAAGGAGGTATGCTTTTTTTCCCTCTTCTGTTTCCCACGATCGAAGGGGAAGGTGTTGATATGAGGTGGCGGCGGGGGGAGGAATAGATAACCGAGGCTATCGGCGATGAGGTCAGGTCTTCATCTACGCTTATGGCGAGCATGAATGATTCTTTTGATAATACACGGATACGGCTTAGGGGGACGATGAATAGTATGTTGCGCATGGCGAAGAGGACTGGGGTGGGTTGGAAGGCGTGGGTATTGTTCTTGGTGGCAGTTGTTGGGGTTTTCTGGTATGTTTGGTTGTTTTAGAGTGGTAGGTTTCAGAAATGGTGGATTGTGCTGTACGATAGGCGTGGGGTTCTGGTTCTAAGAGCTGTCGTTGAGACGCAAATGAGGGAGGAGGGGATGGTCAAAAGGGGTAGCTTCCTGGGTTTGGTAATGCCATTTGTTTTACTCCCCGGCAGTCTTAGCAGAAAGTAGGATAGGGTACATAGAGTAGAGGATGCTTTGAAAACAAAAAGGCATGGAGCGAAAACACTGCGGATGCCATTCTGAGATATTTAGGCCTTGAGTGTCAATTTATATAGGTGTGGTATTTACAACTAAACCCATGGGAATACGGCACTCGATCATCCGGGTATCTTACTGAATAAGGTCATAACCAAGACTGCCCTCAATTACATCGTTAGGATACAACGCAAGAAATACTGGAAAATGAGACTTAAGAAGATTAGACAGGGAGGTTAGAATAAGTCAGTGCAAGGAACAAGCAAGTTAAAACAAACTGTCTTGTCGAAGGGGAAAAGAAATAAGGAAATCCCAACAATCCAAGGTGTAAGCAAAAGTCAGTTTTCCATCCATTCATGTTTCGTCATGACTGTACCTTGACCCAGCAGAATCTAAGCCCCGAGCTCCTTGAACACTCATCCAAATCAGGTGTTTGTAGTGTACATACAAAGAAGCGAAAAGAACAGAAGGTAAATTTCAAGTTTCAACCTGCCACTCACTCGGTATTGCATCACCTTCACCTCCCAATCCTTTTTGCTTGAAGAAACGATGCAAAGAAGGTTGTGACAACTCAGCAGCACTTGCCATCCTTGGTAGCGTTTTCAGCTGTGGGAGTGATGTGAAGGGGTTGACTGCTTCCAGGTTGGCTGACTTGATGCTGGTCTCCTCCGTCTAGAGCTTTGCTAGAGACGATCCGGTAAATTTCTAATAGAGCATGGTAAGATTCTTCTTCTGTTGGCTTAAGTGGTAAATGTTGTGCGACATAAAATACCTGTTAAAATTGTTTGAAAAGCAAGCTCAACATTTGTAGAGTCGAGGGCGGACGTTTCGATAAAGGAAAGGTGATTCTCGGCTAGAGAGTGTGTCAGAATAATCCTAAGCTATTCCGTGTGAAAGCTAGCCCAAGACCCACCAGCAAAATTCTTTGCATCCTCGGTCGGAACAGCTCTCAAGTGCCGCAAATCGCTTTTATTGCCAACAAGCATGATCACAATATTGTTGTCAGCATGGTCTCTGAGTTCCTTGAGCCAACGAGTAACATTATCATAGGTGATTTGCTTTGAGATATCGTAGACTAGCAGAGCCCCAACAGCGCCCCGGTAATAGGCAGAGGTAATGGCACGATAGCGTTCTTGGCCGGCGGTATCCCAAATTTGGGCTTTGATGGTCTTGGTATCGACCTGGATAGAGCGAGTGGCAAATTCAACACCGATAGTAGACTTAGAGTCCAAGTTAAATTCGTTACGCGTGAAACGACTGAGAAGATTGGACTTTCCAACGCCGGAGTCTCCAATCAGGACAACTAGATCGCAAATTGTTAATAGATCATCACGAATGATAGGGCGGCAGATGCAAGAGCTGCACAGAATCGTCAAAAGATCTAGATATTATGCGATGCTAGTCGCGAGTGGGGCATCGTAATGGGGTGCTTAAGGGATGGGAGGTTGATTTTTTCTAGGGTTGTACCTTTGAATAGAAACTAGGAATAGAAAAATTTCGTAAGCTTGAGAAAACAAGGGAGTAGAAAGGGAGACGATGTTAAAACGTACATCGTACTCGTCATTTGCCATGATAAATTATTTGATATAAACTGGGGTATTCCTGATGAAAAGAAGGAGATGGGAGACACAGTGTGATAGCTCGGCGTGGTATCACGGGGGTAGGAACCTGGTATAGGAGTCTGAGGAGGAGTCTGAGGGGGTTCGGGAGAGAGCACTGTGAGGTATTGTGCGGAGAGAGACAGAGGGCGGGGAAATTTTGTGGACAAAAGGTAGAAAAATGATAGAAAGGCGAAACGATTTCCGGGGGAGGTGTTTTAGGGTTGGTGGATGGTGAGAAGCGGAACGTGATTTCTCCTTCAAGCGATTTGGCCCGTATGTAGGGTTGTTGCTGGTAGGGTTGTTTGGATGGAGGTGAGGCGCTGGTGCCGAGCCTGGAGGGGCCCGGCAAACAGCAGGCAATTCTAAATTGGGGGTCAAACCCAAGGGGCTGGAAGGATGACTAAGGCGATGTTGGGCAGGACAACTGTTGTCAGGTACGATAACACCTTACAAATTGCGGTTAGTAAGGCATACGTTATAAAATGCAGTTTGTAAGGTTAACCGTGTTTGGCAGCATATTGTTTGAAAGGTAAAGTGTGAGGACATTATGAACAGCGGTTGGAAAGCAGCATAATTTAGGGTTTCAAAGAGTTTTGAAAACTAATAGGTGACCGGTAAATATGGGGTTGTCTGCTAATAAACTTGATTTAGGCCCTGTTCAGCACTTCACTTTTATAGCATAAAAACGACCTTTGTACCGTAGAAACTTGAATAATTGAACCGTGTGCTATCCCTTCGTTCGTGCCCGAATTTCAGAACCTTTTAGCGTTGCACTAATAGGATAGAAAGGACAGGAAGGGTAACGATAGACAACCCATCAAGATAAATTAAAATTAGGCGAAGTACTTGTACTTGTACCATAGTTGGGAGCAAATCTACGCAGCCAGCCAGGTTTCCATCATGACCATGCTGACCGGTACTCGTTTGGCACTATTCTGAGCACTACATGT
>Ga0307510_10007736_pt1 | contig 12820 bp, 7 predicted proteins | sample 12_EM_MG_FD_207224 | JGI IMG/M metagenome (GOLD analysis project Ga0307510, IMG submission 207224) | Populus trichocarpa ectomycorrhiza microbial communities from riparian zone in the Pacific Northwest, United States - 12_EM | ecosystem: Host-associated > Plants > Roots > Unclassified | place... | reverse complement strand
TTGATAGTGAGATTCAACTTGTGATTATCTAAGCTGACGAAACCTTTGAAATATTTATATTACTATCCAACCCTAATAATTAGAAGTCTAGTTTCTTAATAGGTGTATATATATATTTTTTTTTTTACTAGCTCATGTGTGGAGAATTAATGTCACGAGGTTCAAGAAGACAACACCATCATCCCTTTTTAACACTTCATGAAATCATTCAGAACAGAAAAAATTATTATATATAGTCGGTAATAAATTACGAAAGAGAGAAAAAAAAAAACAAAATCTAATTGTGCTGGGATGATGAGCACTCACAACCGATCGAATGATGAAGGGAATGATAGTTTGATTTGCTTCCATGAATGGAGCAATCATATGGTGCAGGTTTGGTCTTTATCGGAACCTTTTTGGGTTTTGAATAAAGTACTTCGATCTTCAAAGGCATGAATGCTCTTAATAATAATAATAATACAAGTCATTTGGGATTACCATCCATGATTAGTCCCTGAACCAGTGATTTAATTAAGCAAGACCCTTAATCTCACTCACTCAGAAGTCCTCGTATGACGAACTTTTATTTAGATATGCTAATTATAACTCATGATATAAGGAAATAAATCAAATCCAATAATCAGATGGAACTTTAGGAGGAGATGAACTTGCAAGAAAAGTACTTGTTCAATGTGAGAGCCAATGATTGTCATGAAGCCATGCCCATTATTACATGCTTCACTGGGTAGGGATCGACAGCGGATTTAAGGAAAAAAAACATCCTTCTTGATCAATGGGCGCCACATCTCAGCAATCTAGCCAGTTAACACCCATTTTCATGCTTGCTTTGCATTAACTAAGGAGTTAGAAGTATATAAAATGGACCATGCCTGAATCAATTATTAATTAGTCGAGTTTATATTTAATCTCATGAAATAGATCACAAATAACCCTGCTGAGTTCAAAAGAAAAATTAAATCATGTTAATTATTACAATATGAGAGCAAATAGACAATAATTAACCACTATAAATACAGTTTGGTAATTGAAAATCGAGATGTTAAATGGAAAGAAAATCGATCTGGGTTTCCACACGAAACTTCTGTTGATCTTAATTTCAAAATAACTAGCTCACAAGGCAAGCGTCCGTCGATTATGAGCGATAACAGCCAGTGATAAATCGAAAACGATTAGCTTACTAAGTGATTAATAATTAATTAATGATGACAAGGATAGGGTGAGATTCATTAAATCACAGGAATTCCATGCATCAATTAAGCATAAGCGGGCCCACTCTCGAGCATGAATTGAAGTCATCAATTATTATCATCATTTGGTAACAGAAGATATGTTGTTGATACCACTAGTATACATGATGTATGTATGTTTGTATGTATGTATCGAGGGGCATCTGTGGTAATTACATTAAAAAAGAAAAAGAAAAAGAAAAAAAGGATAGTAGCATATCCCAAGCACAAGAACAGTCTCTCCTAAATCCTTATTTATACTGCCAACATGCAACGCCCCATAAACAAGCCCTGCAGTTTATTCATTATTCTCCCCGTCATTTCTATATAATCTTGCACAAGAAGAGAAGCGCTACTCTCTCTCTCTCTCTCTAGACACAGAATCTCTCTTTAATTTTAGCATAAAATCTTATCTAAAACCAACTTATATATCTTTTTTCTTTTATCATGGATTTTACTCAGTCAACAAAAACCAACTCTACACCCTCTCCTTCGAAGAACAAAAGAAAGCAGCAGCAGCAGCAGCAGAAAAACCAGAACCAACAAGAACAACATGAGGTAAGGTTTTTGGGGGTAAGGAGAAGGCCATGGGGCAGATACGCTGCAGAGATAAGAGACCCTTCAACAAAAGAGAGGCATTGGCTTGGTACTTTTGACACCGCTGAGGAGGCTGCCCTGGCTTATGACCGTGCAGCCAGGTCCATGCGAGGCTCCAAAGCCCGCACCAACTTTGTCTACTCGGACATGCCTCCTGCCTCCTCCGTCACTTCCATTATCTCACCAGACGAATCCCAACATGACATCTCAGCCCTCTTTGCTCCTCCTCCACAAAACCATGCTCATCAAAATGACACCAACTGCCAAAAGCTCTACTTCTCTCAGGATCAGTACCCCTTCAATGCTTATGCTTATGGTAACAGTAATAGCAACTTGTTAACAGGTGGAGAAGGTTGGGTTCAAGGATGTGGAGCTGGTGCTGCAGATGGCCCTGGAGGGTCTTATGAGCCCAATAATGCTGGCAGTTTTGGTGTCGCTACTGAGCCCATCTATTTCTCTAACAAGGACAATATTGAGCTCCCACCTTTGCCTCCTGATGTCAACTCCAGCTGCTATGGGTCTGATATGGATCATGGATTCTGGAACGATGCAGGGTTTTTTGGGTTTCAAGAGGAACAGAAAAATAACGGTAATGGGCTTGAGATTAGTGGATCAAGCTTGGGTTTTGATTCAAATGACTTTGGGCAGCATGGCTCGTTATTTGAGATTATGCCATCGGTATCGGACACGGTCACAGACGAGCTTGATTTGGGATCATCATCCACCCTCTACTTTTAACTACTACGCTAGCGCACACATATTTATAAACCTACCTATCATAAAATTAATCAATGTTTTGGGTTGTTATGGGGGATGATGATGGTGTTTTTTATTATTATTATTTATTTAAGGTTTCTTGTCTGTAATCTTGCGTGGGAAATGCAATGGTTTTTAGATATGTCATGAAAAGATTGAGATGCAACCGTTTGTTTTGAAGCCCGTCGCATCCATTGAGCATTGCTTTTGATCAATGCGTATGCCATTTTTCCGGATTGTAAATGTACAACAATTTGCTTCATATAAAGTCCATTGCACTTCTGTTGCTCCACATAACCTTCTTCTAATTTGTTTTGAATCAATGATAACGATTACTGGATAATTTAAGAGAAAAAGGGAAGCAAGGGTCAGCCATTGTATGCAAGACGAGTCTGTGAAGTAGATGAAGTCAACCACCTGCACACAAGAGATAGGGAGACTAATTAATAGAAGATTTTGAACATCCCGAACTTTTGTGTATTTTATTCTACAATCTGGGCTATCTATGTAGCTCAGGGTCCTATAAGCTCCATAAGCATGTGTACAAATCTCTCTGTCACACAGTACGGACAAGGATTAAAGCGAAGTCACAGCTCCCTACAGGCAGCGTAGGGATTTTTCCTACTATAGGCGGTGTAGTGGCTACATTATATTCCAAACATGTGAATCTTTATGTGAATTACAAGAATCCGATATCCTACAGCTTTGGCTGTATAGGATAAACTGTTCCTCCAATCTTAATAAACAGTTGCTTTTTCCATATTCTATTAGCTCGAGCTCGATCCATTTCCCACTTGAATCTACAGAAAAACTAAGGTTCTAAAATGGAAATTGTACCAAATCTCAACGTAACATAACTTAGCAAACCCAAATGGAGCACAAGTGTTATTATGGTGACATGGATACCATAAATAATGTTAGTAATTGAATGGTAAATTCTTATATATTTACACCATTTACCAATCACAACTTCTTTTTTAATCAAAGAATCAATCAATTATAATGTTTTTTCTATATCCATTAATTTCATTAAAATTAACATTGACACATACACCACATAATTATTTCCTATTTGAATTGACAAAATGATATATAATATACGAGTAGATATATAAGTATTGATTTTCTAAAATAAAAATGCTTTGTATTGTAATGCAATTCAAAAACATTTTTACTCGAAACTTGTTAAAATAATTTTTTCTCATATTTTTTTTTTCTACAGCCACAGCAGAGAAAGGCAATTCAGGACCGCTTCAAAGGAGGGGAGAGGAAATGTCCAACCTGTGGAGAGGAGCTCCCATTTTTCGAGCTGATTCCAAATGTTAACCTTCGAAGGTCTATAGATGAGTGGAAGCAAAGAGAGATGGACTTAAAATTTCAAGCTGCAGTCTCAGGAATCAGTAAGAATGACCTTAGAGAACATGAAACTTCTGATGGAAATTCCCCATTATGGTGTCAAATTTGCAGAGGGTGGACACATTCCAAAATTAGTGGAATTTTAAGTGAAAGAGACTGAACACCTCGGCAACTCTGAAATGTCTTTACTACCTAGCTAAGCACTGTGATAATCACAAGGTACGCAAAGCTTCAACACTGACTATCTTTCGTTTCAACTTTGACCTGTTGAGTATCTTTGTAAACTCTTGTTATGTGGAATTGAAGGAAGCTATAGTAAAAGCAGGTGCGGTTCGGCGCATTGTTAAGCTGATTTGCAGAGGTGAAAAAGGACCAGATGCTATGGCAGTTTTGTTGCGGTTGTCCAAAACAGAAGCTCTTAGAGAGGAAATAGGGAAAACCAAAGATTGCATTCCTCTTTTGGTTTCTTTGCTCCATAATGACAACCCAGATGTCTCGCAGAAAGCCCAACGCATTTGAAGAATCTTTCTTCCAACACATCCTTCAAAATTAAAAAAAAAATTAAAACTTTAAATTATTATTTTTTTTTTTTGTATTGTTTTAATGTGCTAATATTAAAAATAAATTAAAAAAATTATTTTAATATATTTTCGAGTGAAAAACAATTTAAAAAGCAATCACTATTATATTCTCAAACATCCATGTAATTAAAATGGTTAAAGATAGACATTTTCAACCATTTGTTGCTTGTTTCATCCAAGTTTTTTTCTTTTTGCTATCTTTTTTTTTAAAGAGACATGTTGATAAAAGGATATTTTCAACCCAAAAGCTTAAACGGTTTATATTATTTTTTAACATATCCTCTCTCAAGTGAAAATCTTTTAGGATACTATATCAAAGAATCATCTCATCCTAAAAGAGATATGATTTGATTTATATTATTCTCTAATATACACTCTCAAGTAAAAACTCTTAAACTTAAGCTGTTAGGTGATGCCTTATAATATGATTTATATTATTCTCTAACACACACCCTAAGCACCTAAAAGAGATATAATTTGATTTATATTATTCTCTAACACAATCCCTCAAGTATTTTGGGCTTAAAACTTGCACATACTCACACTACGTAGTGTTTAATTTTTATTAATTAGAATGAGTGTGGTATACACTATTTAATGTTTAATTTTTAGTTCTTTAAACTCGAAACTTGTACATATCCATACTAATTAGTGCTTAATTTTTATTAATTAGAGTAGGGATGGTCCACACTATCTAATATTTCATTTTTAATTTTTTGGACTTGAAACTTGTACATGTTTATACTATCTAATGCTTAATTTTTATTAATTAGAATGAAGATGGTGGAATTTAAAATCATAATCACTTAGTTAACAAGATTTTAATATCATATTAAAGAATCATATCAACTCAAAAACTTAAATTGTTAAGTGAAAAATTAAAATATAAATTATATTTCCAAGAGCCAATCAACTAACATTTCCATGGAGGACCACAAGAAAGCAGAGCATGGATGGCTGCTGATTTGATAAAGATATAACATAAAGAAAATAACATTAAGGAGTTGGAGGATGGACAATTTATACAAAGTCTGAAACGGATGCTCAATTCAAATTCTCCAGCATACAAATCAGCATGCCTCAAATTCATTAAGAAGGCACTGTTATACCCTCAGATTGTAAAGCAGCTTCTATCAGACTCTGTGGTGATACAGCTTCTGCTAGGCCTCATCTCATTTGTACGATCTGATACACACTTGAAACAAGAAGCTGGTGAGATTTTTGCTCAATTGGTTGGAGCCTGCCACCATCCTGAATTCGAGATACATCAGGGCCGGAAGGAGCAGCAATCAGAGCACAACGTAAGTCTCTTTCTGCAGTTTGTCAACATTTCTGATCCTGAAACTAAGATTCAGTTCTTGCACCTGCTAGTTGAACTCAGCTCTAAATCTCAGACAGCTCAAAATCTAATCCGATCGGATAGGTATGCAGTTGCCCACCTATTCGATTCGCTGGTTGGTGATCAGCGTGAGGTGAAAAGATGGGTATTGAAACTCATAAGCTGTATTTCTGATAATCATCCTGATGGAGCTCCGCTCCCGCCATCTCCTTCTAAAGAAACTGCCATCAACACCTTTGTAGACATTCTCACTTGTTCACTGGATATCGAAGAAAGGTCCATTGCTGCTGCAATCATCAGCCAGCTTCCCAAGGATGATATCATTATTGATGAATTACTGAAGAAATCAGAAGCATTAAAAGCCATCCGTGAGGTGATTTGCACAGAAGAGGAATGTGAGGCAATCCGAGCATTTGATAATCACCCCTTTTTCTCTCCTCCTCTTTTTTTTTTTTTTTTTTGTGATTTTCTCTCTCTTCTAACAACATCCGGGAACTGAAACTTGAAAAAACGATTTAAGATTGAAATGTAAAATTAAAAAACTACTAACACCAAATAAATGCTTAAGCTAAAACTTTAGGGGTTAAACTGAATTTTTTTGTTTTCACGTAATTTAACTTTTTTCTCTTTTTTTTTATTTTGTTTTCACGATATATATATATAAAAATAAAATTCAGTTTAGGGATTTTCAAAGATACTATATGTAAGTGAATGTATAAAAAAATAATAATATAATTTGAAATGATAAAATTAATAAAAAAAAAAAAAAAACATTATTGAAGAAACAGTGCCGTCGAGAACGAACGAGTCTATGGATATAGTAAATTACAGGGAATAGACATCCTCTATTGGGATGTAATGCCGGTAGTAATCAACAGACAAGCTTGACGTCGGTGTCAATATTAATATCTTAAAAAAAAAAAAAAACACTACCATGATTTCCACATCCACTGCTGAATGCTTGAACAAAACAATGTCTCTATCATTACAGGGGTCTCACTAAACTGGCGAACCAGACATGCCATGTCCCAATCTCATTCAATACATTTAAGTCATTGGCGTACATTTATCGAAAGGGGATGTAGCTCAAATGGTAGAGCGCTCGCTTTGCATGCGAGAGGTACAGGGTTCGATCCCCTGCATCTCCATTTCGTTTATTTCTCCCTCATAATTTTATATTTTCACTCCCAGACAAACAAACCCTCTTATTTCCTGTTCTAATTAATCTATGATTATTTTTTGTGTCGCTTTTGAAATTCTATCCTCCAATTCCTTGGTAAATCTGTTGAAAAGTTAATTGATGATAAGTTTTATTTCTTTTTAAATAAATGCTATCAAAATAAGATAATATTCCAGTTTCTTTTTTTCATAAAAAAACAACATTCATAGATTATAAAGATCAAATAATTCTTTTAAAAAGCTCAGATTCATAATTTTTATTTTATATTGTATATATTCCTTGGTAAATCTGTTGAAAAGTTAATTAATGATAAGTAATGAGTTTTTATTTATTTTTAAATAAATGCTATCAAAATAAAATAATATTCTAGTTTCTTCTTTTCATAAAAGAACAGCGTTCATGGATTATAAAGGTCAAATGATTCTTTTAAAAAATTCAAGTTCATAATTTTTATTCTGTACTGTATATATATTTTGAGAGCATTTCTCTTTAAAATATTATTGCACTTTCTTTTTAAAAATATACTTACTTAAACATCAGAGAATCCCTGAATTCATCAAAAATAATCATTCTGAGATACCAATCACAACTATCTTGGCCTACCGGGTGCCTTGGCTAGAAAGAGAGGAAAAAATTATTTGAATTAAGAGATTAATCAATTATATATATATATATATATATATATATATATATAATTTTTGTTTTTAAACTACTTAATTAATTAGATGATTTTAGTGCATCATCAAATTCAAAATAATTAATTTGATTGGGTTGATAATCAAGTTTATAATTCCTCGAATTTAAAATGTCACGAAGCTCTAAGGAAAAAAAGGAAAAAAAAATCTCTAAAAATATTACTTCGCATGTAATTGTTTGCATATGTCCCCCTGCGCTGGCACTGACTAGAAAAGTGGGACTTTGGTGAGGAAAATGCACTCTTGTGAGCCAGGAACCCTACTGTCCTCTATAAAGCTGGTGCGTAGCGAAATTATATGTTCTAGTGGTCCATGTATGAGGTTTTGTATGGACATAATGCTCCATATAAATCTCTTTATATCACTATTTTTTCAGTTCATGAGAAAAGAAACATAGAGTCGTCGGATCTGAGAAGAATTGGAGGTGGTATTTTCTTGCAACACCTGGTCATGCTATTCCACGGCTTTCTTGAACTTCTTAAGTTATATGTATAGCTAGCAGCACCTCTAGGCTCTAGGAAGTTCAAGAAAGCTGTGGAAAAACATGGCAGTTTCAGGGTTTGCTTTCTTTCTTTCCCAGCTCTTTGCTTGTTGTGATGGACAAGGATATATCAAGATCTCTTTCTTCCGAGGGATGATCGATCCAAGAAGCTTTTGTCATCTTTCTATCTGCATGCATGGATTATGGTATTTAATTCTCTTGTGACTCGGACCCTTCTTTTTCATACATTGGTTTTTTATGGGGTAATCCATGAGAACTCTCGTATCTCTATGAGAAGACATGGTTTTTTTATGCTGGTTAGGAATTTAGGGTATGGTATTCCTGTTGAATTCAAGGTATAAGGAAATTAAAACTGAATTCAAGTATTAGATTGCAATACTAAAAGAGTTTGGGTTCAAATTAGTGAAAAGAATTTACATTTAAAGAATCAAAGCGTAAAAAATAAAAATCTGAAAATATATCTTTTCAAATTTTATTTCGATTATCATGTTCTAGATATCAAGAATATTACACGTTAACCATGTATTACAAGAGAATAGCTTTGATCGAGCATCATGTTGAGTGTTCAAATTAACTATTTTGAAGTAACTCGTATATCCTTATTTATTAAATTAAGTGCTTTAATTAATTTGTTGTGGCCAAAAGGTAAAGATTCATGAAATTGCATAAGAAAATAAAAAAAAAAAAACAAGAAAAAACAATCAACCAACAACCTTAAATATTAAATACAAGTACCAAATAAATTAAATAAAATATCACAAAAAATTAATAGAAAAAATTAAAATATTTTGAAAAGGAGTTCCTCTAAATTTGATAAATAGATTAAAATATTCTCACAGATCCAGCATTGCACAAACTTTATTCCACATAGAAAAAAAAACAAATTTTTCTTAGTATTTATAAAATTAAAATTTAGTTCAAATAACGCCATGAGAGAGGTTTTGGGCTTTGCGCTTGAACTCACACACCCTGGACTTGGATTTTGGAAGCTCAAGCGCTTATTGCAAAATAATATTTTAGACTTCAAAAGATTATTTTTTGTTAAATAAAATTTTGATTTAGATCTGGTTCATGAAGAATTATTTTTTTCAACCCATGAATGTTAACAATCTATTATAGGAATATTTTCTGCAAAACCTAAACTGTTTTTTTCATCTTAAAAAATCAGATTTATGATCACTATGTTCAAGTTTAATTATTGATGATGGGAGTCAATTATAATTATTATCAAAATTAATTTTTTAATTTTTTAACTTTTAAAATTCACAATAAAAAGAGGGGGTATTGTTTTCAAAATTTTATATACTCTTTCTCTTCTTATTTCAATGTTTTTTTTATATATTTTATTTTTTTCTTTTGAATTTAGAATTTATGTTCATTTTATTGAAATATAATTAAGTTAGTTCAAAAACTTTATTTAAAAATTCATTTACGGTAAGATGACGTCGTAGAAATTTTGAAATGCTTGGTTTAAAAGACTTTGCTTATTGCAAACACCCTAATTATCATATCGATACAAATCTTGCTATGAATGGACGACGGCCATGCTAGTGAGGCGGAAGTATTCGAAGTTCGTAACTACCCTTTGAGCTATGAATGGACGATGGCCCTCTAAAGTTTTAAGAAGATGGGACCCTCACCAGTCACCACAAAGAAATCAACTTTCAGATATCCTCTCCTACAAAAAGTGCATGCCGGCAACGTGTCGCCTCTCAATCACGAGAGATTCAGAGGTTTCAAAAGTCTTCCATACAATGTTATTTAAAGCAAGGAAACAGAGTCGATATCCATTAACCGCATTCATCAGCAAGAGCCAATAAACTTTCTTCTTCATTCTTTCTTTCTTGGTCGGAAATAATGGCTTTCAGGGCAACTGTAAGTTACTGTTTATTATCGGTTTCTTTTTCTTTATGGATTGAGATACATGGGGGGGTGATTAGTTTCATACAGGAGGATAATTGTATTCATATACTGGTATTTACGTTTGTCCTATGGGTGGCAGAGCCAGTGGAGAGCAGTACTGCTGTCTCGATTGGGACAGAGTCGACCTTTTGCATCCTCCACCGCTCCCAAGTTTGCAACAATGTCTCACAATGCTGCCCATCATGTGCCTAACAGCAGGTTTTATTAAGAATGAAACGATTCATGTTCTTAGCCGTAGCCCATTACTACACACACACACACACACACACACATATATATATATATATATATTAGCATTATTACAAAATAAGAGAGCCACGGTATGATCGTGTGGGTATTGATGAACACTCACAATTTCAGGCACGCAGCGACGGGGGAGTATGCACCATTCTATGTGATGGCGGGAATGATGACTGTAGCAGTTGCGATGGCCTTCCACACCATGAAGCAGCAGCTGGTGCATAGCCCAGGAGTTAGCATAAACAAGAAAAGGAGAGAATCCATTGCTGAGGTAGACGACCCTGATACAGTAGTTGCTGATGCTAGTAAATTTCTCAAAAAATCATTCCTCAGGAAGGTTGCTCACATCCAGGAACATAATCCCACCCTGCCTGATCCAACCCGCGCTAATGCCATCACCAAGTACCTTTACTTTTTTCCCCTTATCTCATTCATCTCAGTCAATTTAATACTTGAATAAATTGTTAATTGTGCATCTCATTGCATATCCCGAATTCAGGAATAAATGATCTCACCTGTTGTGCTATTGTAACATATATGATTGAGCCTGGCAAAACAAACTCAAATGATCAATTCTTTCCTAAACACATGACAGTTGATATCAGATTGCAACAATCCTTTATTCAATAATGCTGATGAATAGTGGTACGTGCATTGCAGGCCTCATGATGCAGAGACACTAAAAACTGTCGGAGTCCTTCCTCGCCACCACTGATTAAACAATCACAGGCCTCAACCATCGCTGCTGATTCTTATCCATCAAATGCCTCCTAATGTTCTCTTGCCCCTTCTGTTTATTAGTCCCAATTACTATGGTGTCGTAATGTAAATAGAATTTCGTGCTATATTGTGGGCCATTCTTTTTTTTTTCTTTTCTTTTCAAAATGTAATGCGAGCCCTTCCTTACTCAGGTCAGGACAGAGGCTCCCATCTTTAAATATGTCTGTTGATTAGTTCTGCTAATAATAAAGACACCTCCGTGACCAACTTTGCGGTATTCCGGCCACTCTTTTATCCGATTAGCGACGAAACAGCTTGGAGCTCACACTGAGGATGTGCAATAAACTATTTGATTTGTGATGGTTGAATTGTGACAAGAGGAAATATGTTGGCCAGAAAATGATAAGCATGGTCTGAACTGTGACAATGAAAAAAAGAAAAAAAAATCCCCTCCCCCCTCCTTCATAGTTTTAGATTATATTAGTTTTTTTGTGCGTGGATTTAGATCTCATATTTGCTGGTTGTTTATTATCCAAAAACAATTCAAGCAAAAACAAATTCAGTATTTTTAAAAACATAGTTTCTGTCCCAAAAACAAATATATAAATAATGTTTAGAATTATAGTAATGATTGTTTTTCAAAATTCTTTTCACTTAAAAATACATAAAAATAATTTTTTTTATTTTTTTAAATTTATTTTTAACATCAACACATCAAAATAATTAAAAAATATAAAAACAAATAAAAATTTTCGAAAACAAATTTCTACCATTAAACAATACCTTAATCTTAGAAAGTTGTTTGCTTGTAATTGAATATGCTCCCTTTTTATATATAAAAAAAATAGAAAGGTAGATAAGCTATTTCACATTTTTCGACAAAAAGAATTTACTTCAAAATACATATTTTTTTTTATTATATATTTTATATTATGTTCACATCACTCTTTTATATTATGTAAATAGAAATTGTTATGATGTTTAATGTCCAATATATTTCTTTAATGCCTCATGTCTTCTTGATTTACGCGGATTTTAATGTTAAATAATTAAAAGAAATCATAATTAATCATGATACTATGACCACAAGGGAGATTCAAGTTAAAGAAATAGCGAACACTGACAATATTTAATTTGCCTACAAAATGTATTTATTTGAAAGGGGGAAAAAGGAGGAGATTTTCGGGTTGTGACAGTAGAAATTTTTCAAGGCCAAATTCCCAAACTAGCTTCTCTCAATGATGTCAATGTCACGAGTCAATATATCACATGTGCGCAGAGGAGAGAAACTTGGGAGCCTCACTTGGACACCGAAGGCTTATTGAGTCGTTGTCAACAAGCAATTTTCGGCAGTCGGCAGATTTGTTCACTGATAAACCAAATATTTTCAATTTTCCCTGGAAACAAACACATTGCACTTGAGCAAATTATTTCCCTGGCACAACAATGTAAGAAAGAACGGAAAAGAAAAGTCTTTTTCAATTACACCTTCTGAAAACAGGGAGTGGGGGGTTTCCCCAATCCTATAAAGTATCCCTTGTATTCTACCACCAATGACTGAATCAGAGCTCGTGTTTCTCTCTAATATTACCAGTCAATTGATAAATATCAACACTCAACAAATTTCCAGAAAAATGAGCAAGTAATTGCACAACAACAATCCAAATAACTATCAATGAAGGTTAATTTACAGCATGTACCA
>Ga0307510_10007735_pt1 | contig 12820 bp, 4 predicted proteins | sample 12_EM_MG_FD_207224 | JGI IMG/M metagenome (GOLD analysis project Ga0307510, IMG submission 207224) | Populus trichocarpa ectomycorrhiza microbial communities from riparian zone in the Pacific Northwest, United States - 12_EM | ecosystem: Host-associated > Plants > Roots > Unclassified | place... | reverse complement strand
ACTAGATGTCCCTTGCTAGCTCTCTTTCCTTCTTTCTCTGTATCTCTGATTTCTCTTTCTTAATATCCTCATGGTTTATCTCCTTGTCCTTCGAAATCAAATCTGGGTTCTTCTATTTAGTTTTAGAAAGCAAGGGACATCTAGTTTTGGAAAGAAGGGAAAATAGAGAAGGGAAAAAAGTGAAGCAAGAACAAAACGATGAACGGGGAGAGGAGAGGATATTCAAGGATGTCATCGATCAAGTTTGTTGGTTGATGATGGGCCTAAAGAAGGGCACTGGGAACGTTGATTTTAAACACAACTCAATATAATTTTATTTTGTTTCTTTGGATCTTTTGCAATTGAGGGTTTCTTTTTAAAAACTAAAAATAATGGGCAGTCATTATTTATAGAATAAAGAAGCTTTGAAAAATAAAAGGGAAAAGGAGAAACGATATTTAATAGCAGGGGAAACAGAATGATAAAGAGTGGTCATTAACAATGGAGTTGATTTGGATTTGATATTTAAACATTTCCGAATGCTCCAATGGCATGTAATTTTACAGGATGATTCAACGAGGGATTGCAGCTACAAGCAAGCTGTGGAACAATCTTTAAGATCTATGGACTTGCATTGCTTGAAATACGATATAAATAGAAAGCTATGAAGTTAAAAGGATTAAGAAGCAAAAAGAAAATATTGTGAGCAGAAACCTGGATGAGCATCAGCATCTCAGATGAATCTGTTTATCCTCCAAATCGTGTATTTGTGGTTAAAAGTTGAAATCTTTCTAGAATTACAACACGGTAATCCCAATAAGGGAAATAAATTTACAAGCTTTCTTGCAGTCCTGCAGGGTGTGTCGAAAGGGGATGCTACGAAAAAGTTGAAGAGGAAAAAATCATGCCAAAGATTGAATGGTACAGCAGCAAGGATAAAGAGAGAGTAGTTTTACTTTCAGTTTCCATTAAACGAGGAGAAACGTACAACAATCCTCCAGCTGGAATGGGATGCTGGTGTAAAAAGTGAATCACATGGTTATAATGGCTACACATGCAGTTGATGTTCTCTTTCGTTTTGCACCCCAGCCAATGTTCAACTTAGCAATCTTTCTTTTGGTTCCAAGATATCCCTGACAATTTGGAGCCCCACAATAGCACTTCACCTCAGGTCCAAATCGAACAAACCTGCAAAGGTCAAAATATAATTTCAATTTACATGCTACTCTTGCTCCCAATGGTAGGCATTAATGCTACAGGTGGCAGGAAATGACAATAAAATGTAGAAACAGGCCATGTGAATGTCTGAGACATTTCAGCCACTTTAGGTTATAGCTAAACGTTTTAACATTACATTTTTTATCAACTTAAATATTCCAGTAACCTGTCCGCTAATTGCACCTGCATACTATAAGGCTACCAATCTAGATAGTAACAAAGTGAACCTTGATTTCACTAGATTGCTCGCATGTAAAAGATGACTCGCTATAAGTTGATTACAAATGTTGAATTATTGTTTTTGTGACAGGCAAACAGCAGCTAATTAGGCGAAAAGTAAAAAGACAGATACCAAGTTTGTTATTATACTAGAGTTTCACAACAGATAAGATAATTATCACAAGAAACCTAGCACCTTTAAAATGCCAGGCAAGATTAGCTTCAATTAATTTAAGAATGACAGTTTAAACCACCAGAACAAAAAAGAAAAATTATCATTTATAAAAGAAATCTTATAACATCACAGGTTCCAACACTGACTGTTGCAAAAAGTTCTTTAGTTAATAACACTAGGAAGGCAGGAATGAAAATGCAATTTCGATATGTACCTGTAGTCATATGTTAATGGTTCTCCAACTCTTATTGAGCCAGCAGCAAACACTCCCACCCGAGTCTCCCCCTCGACATCCCTAAATAAACCCATATACAAAGGTTAAAAGTTAAGACCATGTCCCAACTGAAAAATCCCCACCTTCTTCAACAGAAACACGTTCAAATTTATTATTCAATAACTGCATTAGATAGAGCTATTATTAATAAATAGTAACAAATCAATGCCTTCAAAAACTCTTTCCTAGAGAACTCCAGTGACTTGTAACATTTGCATCTCAAGTCATATTTACCACATGTACCATAGTTTAGACAGACTATCACTGACGGGCATTCCTTTATTAAACTAGCAATTGCAAGAAATGTTTTCTTCCAACCATAATACAGAATAGAAAATACACATCCAAGATTGGAACTGACTTCAACTAAAAGAAAATAAGGATAGCTGAAGCCAGCAGCCAGTAGGCCATCCTTGTTAAGGTTTCGAAGCAACCTGCAATTTTTTGGAGAATGCTATTTAATTCATATTAGTTGAAATAACAGTTACATTTCCCAAACTTCATTGAGACAGAATAAACGAGATCTAGAGCAAGTATATATATATGAGAAGAGAAGTTGCTAGGATCATAACAGAAAAGCAGCATATCAATAGTACTAACCACTTTTCTAGGATACAGTTGGGTTTGCAACTATGATTTAAAAAACGAGATGAATTTCCCTTAAAAGTTGCATCAATTGTGAAGTCCTTTCGAATTTCGCACATGTAGAAGTTCTGCACACCTTTGTATTTCATGTCCCAGAGCCTTTGTTCACATAATTTATCGTCAATGACTGAAACAGAAGGATAAATAATTTAGCTCATTCTATTTCTTGGGAAATACATGCACACAACTTATTACAATATAGACTAAGGAAAGGGAAAATAATTAAACCAAAACACAATCTTTAACGAGGCACAATATACTGCAGTTTTAAAAAGGTAAACTATTAAGTTTTGAAAATGAATTACATGCTTCCATGAATGGTAAAGAGACCATATTTGCAGTTTGCATCATAGAATGGTGAAGAGACTCGTTCTCAGATTCAGAATACCATGACTTTATGATCATAATTTAGACAAGTACAAGGCAAAATATTGATCACCAGTGATGGCATTTTGTGACAGCAAAACAGGACGAAGAAAAATACTTGGCATGGAAGAGCTTTTATTTCTTTCTGTTTCTCTTCTTGTTTTTTCTATTTTTTGTTTTCAGTAGAAACCTGGGCCAAAGGCCCAGCAAACAGCCAAAAACTAAGCTACACAACTGTGCGGCAGATTGCCAGTAACTGAATCAAAAAATACAAAAGCATCCACTTAGCAATACTGCAATGCAGAGCTCTCAAGACTGCAATTAGCTTTAAAACCTTTAAGATAGCAATTTGCACACAGAAGAGACTGTAAATCCTTGCTATTTGACATTAATCAAACTTTTCATGCAGAAATAATTTTTAAACTATAACTACTATGTAATTACACAAGCAATCCTCAAGTTTCATAAATTGAAACTAGTTGTGATACATTTAATCTTTAAATGTTCTCAAAACCTACACCAAAATGTCAAGAAAACAAAGAAAATGATACTGTATTTCAAAATGTATTTATTTCAATTCAAGACCTGCTGCCCTAACCATCATGCCTCATAACACCAGGGAAAGGAATACAAGAACTACAGCACAGCAGCAAGCTGCAATCCTGTTCGTCAGCATGTGTCCTAAATATAAGTAGGCAATAAACAAATTGCAGACTAACCAACTAATCATAGATAACGCAGAAAGTCAAAAGCACAATGGTTCAAATATCAAAACAGCAAAAGGACCAGGGCTTAAGAATGTGAGCCATATGATAACAGCCAACTTGAAAATAAAAAGAAAAGTAAGAATTAATGTATGCTTGAATATATTTATATATAAAAAAAGGTGCAGATATTAAAAACTACCTTCTCCAATATACTCAATTATAAAATCGCCTTTATTTAGTGGTTCAGCTGCCTCCACTCCCCAACCACAAAATTCAGTCTAAGAAGAAAAATTAACCACAAAAACCACGTGAATAATTATGAAAATCAAGATCCCTCTATTAATTTTCATGGAAATGCATTAAACTAATAAATGTAACAAAGCAAAACCGAGTAATTTCTTTACAGAATAATAAAATCAGGTGAAAGTATTCAATGGCTCCATGAGTTAAAGTTCACACCTTGACAATTTTTATCTTTTTCTCCTTGCGAAATGGCCTATTGGTGCAAGTTTCAGGGCAGCGGCATGCCTTGGAGCAGCTTATACATTGAACCCTAGTAGACAATACATTCAGGTTACAATCCAACTAAATATATGTTTAAAGATGATATAAGATCAACAAAAGTTTGGGCAATAAGCCAACCTCCAAACTATGAACAAAAGAAATCAATATTGAGATAATAAAGTGCAACTCGCTTAAAATCAGCAAAGAAACTTCTTTCTATGTTAAAGAAACACCTTTAAAAGCACCTGAAGTGACACACACTATTACATGCCACAACAATCCTAATATATAAACAACCAAAGCTGCAAAGTTGAAATAATCAAACTCAGTAATGTATGGTATAGTTAACTGATACAAAATATGTTTCAACCATATAATGCAGATAAAATATGAAGTTCTGTTTATTGGACAATTTTGCATAGAAGCTGTACGAACATGACAAATTCAAAAAAGAGAGAGAAATTGGTCATAGAGGATATGGTATAAAAACATTATTCAAAGAATGCTATACATGATGCTAAGAAGACAATAAATAAACAGCAGAACCTGCTACTTTAATTTAGAGTGCCACGAGCAACTAGAGCTGGATTTATTTACAGGAAGCTCAATGATATATGAAGGGAAAGCATCTTTATTACAGAAAAACGAATCACTACATGTTTATTGTTGAAATACAAATTCTGTTTCTATAGCTTGCTTTTACAAATAAAAATAGAGCCAAAAGTTCAACAAAATATCTTTTAACAGATTTTCATACCAGAGGAAAAAATTGTTTTAAGAACGTCAGTGCATGGGCTTTATCAATATGACTTGTATATGCATCCATTTCTTGACCCAATTAGCACTCATGGGAGAAAATGAGAATAAGATCTGATACGTATAGATGATCAAAGAACTGATTATGGTTTGTACACAGAAAAAAAATGGAATAATAAAGGCATACCTGCACACACAATTCTCACAGCATGTAGAGCTGCAATTTGTGCATCCAACATCACCATCAGAATCATCACGCTTCTTCTTGACCAGGTAAACATCTAATGTCAATTAAGGTCATTCCCATGCTGAATCAAATACACAACTATAATGACCAAACGTACCTGTGTGTGCGTGTGTGCCTAAGTACATACAAAATAGAAAAAGATCATTGATTGCATAGCACATACTGGCATTGTCAACATATCCAAAAGCATGTGATTTGATTACTAAACTACTCAAAATATGAGATTAGTCTAATGTAACTGTATAATATAGGATACTGCGCCTGATGTGCACATATGGAGGTGGTTCTAGTTTATTCTCTGTCAGGTCTTTCCATGTTAAATCAATCTTGAACTCCTCATCAATGTAAGGTAGAGGCAAACGACAAAATATTTCCTAAAATACAAAATGGAACAAAATTAGTTAACTTACAAAAAAAATCCATATGATCAACCCACACATGAATTCTTAGTAGTTTAATTCAAGAAATTGAATTGATGCTTTTGGGGTTAACTAAAAAATACCCCTTTCCCATATGATTGCTATCAATATTGCCGTTCACCAATCGCTTACATCAATCTCAACCCTACCGTTACCAAAGGTTTTCAGTGTTACCCTTTCAATTCTGTTTCCAGCCAAATTCGTAAACATAAATCTTTAAAATCCATGTGAGAACTCCAAAATTTAAAGATTAATCAAATTTAATGTTATAAATAAAAAAAATTAATGATGAAAAAGAAGAGTTCAATTTAAACTAAAAGTTTTGAAAAAATTGGATCTCATGTAGACTCAGAATTTCAAAAAATAGAGCAATTTAAAGATAAAAGTTAATAAAATTTGAATCCCATTTAAAATCAAAAATAAGAAAAAAAAATACAATTCTTCACGTTTCAATTCATTGTATTCCAATTTTTTACTATCAATTTTGTTTGTTTCATTCTAAATTTAACAAGTCTTTAAATTCTGGAGTTACCACATCAATTTTGAGAACATTTAGTAACATTAAGGGTGAAATTGAGGGAACTAATTGGTGAAGGGAAATATTGATAATGATCCTATAGGTGAAGGGTATTTTTGTAGTTAACCCTACTCTTTTTTGCATGTGCTAACTTTCTCATTCAATCTTGTATAGCTTCACATCCAACTCCATGCTGATCTCGGATTATTAAGAAAAGAAAAAAAGAGACACTGCAAGTACAACCACTGATGAAATAAGAACCTAGTGACTGCCTCTCCATTTCAGATGCCAGGGTGAAAAGAAAAGGTAATCATTACTTGTGATTACACTAAATAACTTGATGTACACTACACTACTGACTTGGCCTTGCATATTTGGACAAGTTCAATTAAGCTGCCCATGGATCAAGATAAAAGTCAGTTTCAGTTATGTCTAAATACTGGTCCTTTGTATCTCAGTTATGTCTAAATACTTGTCCTTTGTGTCTTTGACCTAACATTGAAATGAAGGGCATATTTTGTGAGCTGCAGGATGTATCCGTAAGGTATAGAAATTAGTAGCTGTAGGTTATCCTGGTATGAGCAATATTGATTGTTTCTTTCATCAGGGTCATTGCTAAACAAGCTGGCCATGCTTATCCCTACAACGCCTCTTCTCATTGTCTTTACTGTTTTTTTTCCTGTTGAGACGTGTCGACTATCAAGGTAAAATATACTGCAAAAAATCTGACCTCGATATCAGTTGCTGGAACCACATGCTGCTCATTCAACAAATATCAGACCTGTCAGCCAGCCTAATCAATAAAAAAAGGAATGAAGAAATAAAATCTCAACAAAAGAAAAGTGTTCAATAAGATGAAAGTAACTGGTTATGTTATTCTCAAGTCATTTTGTTCTAACTGCCAGACCACAAAAGTAATCAGTTTATCGCAGGGATTACCATCGATCAGTGTTGCATTATTACCATTTCAAGTTAAATGATTGTTTTGCAGATCAAAAAAAGGACTGCTAACAGTAAAACAAAATGACTATGGTACTGTATGCAATCACATATTGGATAAGAACTCAAAATGAATGAATTTACCAAACAAGCAACATGGCTGAATTACAGAGATTCACAAGCTCAATTTTTTGTGGAAAACACTATATGTAATTGTCATAATTGATCATGACAAGGACCTGAAGATTATAAAATGGAGGAAAGTGAATATATTTGCATCAAAATAGCATAAATCTGACAAAAATACAAATTGCATCCAAATGAATATAGGGGAGGATGCAGGTTTAGGTAGTAATTAATGCTCATTGGACAAATCAGCATCAACCTGAACCACTACAAAAGTGTTGAAAAAAATAATCAGCATATTGCCTGTAGTTAGCAATTACCACTTCCCATTTTAACAAGTCAAAGTCAAGAAATTAGGTAAAAAAATAGACAGGGAAATGTGAGCATGAAATTGCTGGAAAAGTGATGCCAAGAACAGCCAGGTTCAGAACTTCAAGAAGGAGAGAGAATCACTTAAACCAAATTGATTTGTAAAAGCTTTTTTGGGTGGGAATCCGACATTCCTTTACAAACCAAACTTTGGGATCCTCAAAATCTCATAAGACAAACCCAAGGTATTTTGCAGTCTCATAAACCAAATGCTAGAAATATGAGTGGAATTAACATGTTCGAGCAACTGAAATGAAATATAAACGTACTATCTACATGGCTGGGATAATTCCTGGTCCTATTATCATGAAGTTCTCCAAATCTTTAAACTACTTAACAAGTTTAGCCACTTGTTGCTAGAATTGGACTCCAGAACTCCATATTTTACATTTTATAGCTGGGTTTAAAATCTTGAGAGTCAAACAACAAACATCATGGAGCATGATAAAGAAAACATATTTTTGAATTGTCAACCCAATAGAAAGATCCTAAGCAAAAGTTGCACATCACACCTAGTCAATTACCAAAAATTTTGTTTGAGCTGTAGAATTTGGCAGTGGAACCATATGATATCCCACAAAACTGATTAGACATGTGAGACAATAAAAACAGTTGCATTAAGCTATCATACTGAGAATACATTATAACTTTGTCAACCCTTTCACTAATTTTTTGACAAAGCAATAACTGTATTAGAAAACTTTATGCACCAAAATTCCAAAAAGGATAATAATGAGCTGCTAGTGAAGGAAAGAAGAGATTGACCTTCTTATCTAGCCGCCAATTAGTTGGATGCCGCCAACAAACTGCTCGTCCTGGTTGGTTTTTCAGATAAACTACTTCATCAGACCATGGTGCACACTGATTATGTGAAGCTACTGTGCATCGAACACACCGCCAATGAAATTTCCCTTTGCAAGTGAAACATTCCTGTTTGTAGTGACATGTCACACATGTGCAATAGAACCACAAATGCTTACTGCTAATAGTCAGCAATATTTGTGACAAGAAGAATCAGGATGCATATATATATATATATATATAAAAGCAATTGTAGAGCACAGTTGACAGGACATCGGTCACGATTGACCTTTCATCCTGGGAACTCCTATTCATCTATTTCACGTTTTTCCTCCTTTTAGTAAAAAAGGTACAACATTGTTACATGGACAGAAAATAGCATCAAATATAAATGTGAAAAATATTGTGTATCAAAGAATGATATCATGACCAACTAGATCTTACATGCTGAGGGCACTTGAATTTTCTCAGATTTGAGACTCCAAGCCCTTCCACAACACATGTCAAGTGATAAACTCCCTGACAGTTACGAACAGAGCATTGCATTCCCTCCCCGGGGTAGATAGATCTACAGCAAAAGAGACATTCCACCTGGAATGGGTACAAGAAGGCTTTGATGTCAGTTGCAGGAAACCATAATTGCACACAATGTGCTTCACAATTACAAATCTGCAAAAAAGGTGTGGAACAAGCATGCTCTAATTTCTCAATTCAAAAACTGGAACCCATATTCATAGTACAATCAGTATAGTATTTCAAATTTCAAACTTTTTTGCATGGCCAGTGTTTACACTCCATTCCTTGGTGATAAAATAAGCAAAATCTGAAAATCTTCAAAGTCAGCCATGAATCAAACAAGAAACTGTTAGCTCCACACATGCATACACTGATTTCTAAATTCAAAAACTGGAATGCTTGTACATACCACATTCCCTATAATATTCAAAATTTCAAATTCTTTGCATGGATAACTTTTACACTCTATTCCTTGGTAAAAAGGTAAGCGAAATCTGGAAATCTTCACAGTCAGTCATGAATCAAACAAGAAACTGTACTAGACATGAACTTCTTCCATAGGCTTCTGAGTTCTGGTTCTTATTGAGTATATGAAAAGAATACAAACTTCTACTGCCAAAGCTCTACATAGATCCCCACAAACCTCAACAATTAGTAAAAGGACATATTTAGCTTTAAAGAGAAAATGCACCAGGCTCCCTCACATCCCTATTGACCTTATTTCCATCCTTCATACCAAAACCAAAAACACAGTATGCAGGCTTGGCACTACAGAAATCATTTCGTACAAAGAAAACACAGGAGTTGAAAGTCTATGACCTGCTAAAAGATGGAGCTCAAGATGATTGAACAACCCAGAATCCATTTAGCATTTAATAAATTGATTAGCTGTTATCCACTTAGTATTTATCCATAATGTGCTTTGAATTATATAATCTCTACAATTGTCCCCTGGAATGAAAGCAAGCTATAATTCGCCCAACAAGCACCAGACAATGTTCACCATAAGGACCCATTCCAGAACTTTAACCAAGATTCCATCTATAATCAATTCATAATTTTCTTTCTTGCAATCTAAATTAAAAACCTTTAACTCTGTCTATCTCCGAATAGATCAGTTTGTAAAACCTATCTTTAGAAGCAATTAAAAGGGGGGAAATCATCAGATCCTACACAAATAGCTTTCCAAAGATCACCCATAATCTATACTAGAGCCAACATGTAAATAATATCACAACACTTACATCCCAAATCATTGAGTAGCACAAATATACAAGAAATCACAATCTCCCTCGGCAAACTTATTAACTAACACAAAAGCAGAATACAGTCCAATAAGATTCTAAAAAGTAAGTAAGAAAGGCAACAAATTCTGTCTTGATATTACCATAAAAAAAGAAGATAAAATTGAAACACTAGAGTAGCCTCCAATATTCACGCAAACCATCGATTTACTACCCCAAGTAACCAAAACTGAAAATCCTAGCAACAAAGTTTTGCTTTTAAGAAGCCCAAAAAAAAATAGAAGCTAAGAAGCAGCATTTTCATATTAAAAAAAATTGCCTCAATTAATTACACCATTTAACCAAAAATTCAAAATTTCCACCCCAAATTCTAACTTCAAAGAAAAAAAAAAGTTTCAAAAAAATCTACCATTTTCTTTGCACCAACAAGAAAAGGAAGAAGGCAGCGAGATTGTGAGACACCCGCATCCATCTTCTTCTGAACCCAAACCCTAACGTAATCATCCAAGCATTTACCATTATTACTACTAATATTATTATTAAACCCCTTCTTGCAACCCAATCGGCTAGCACTGGTCCGCTTCAAAACCCTAATTGAACTCCCATTGCACAAATCTGCCGCTCCTTCTGGAACACTTTGGTCCCATTTAACCAGGGTTTTGACTGTAACAGAAGTTATTGTCGCCGTCGTTGAGGTAATTGAATCTGATTGATCAATGGCATCGGGAGGAGGAGGGAGAGGAGAGTTGGGTTTGAGAGCAGGGCAGCGCGTGAGAGTAAGAGAAGAGGAGAGAGAGAGGTTACCTCCTAGTCCTAGATCTGGCATTTTAATTCTCTCTCTAGTAACTCTACTATCGGAGAGAATTTTTTTGTATAAATCCTTCCTAGCAGTAATTTGGAGTTTTTTTTTTTGTTTTTGATATGAGTATTTTGGGCGGGAAAAGGTGACGCTTGTAGTTTTGAGGTTGTGGCGTTGGGAGCTGTGAAATGGCTCTACGGGGGTTGATGTTGTCGGGATTTTACGGGATTGCCCAAGTGAAATGATAGTGTGCATTCGTGCTTATGTGCCCCGTGACTGTGGGGGTCAATTTCGGTAAGTGTGATTTTTAAAAGTATATTTTATTTAAAGATATATTAAAATACTTTTTAAAAAATATTTTATTTCAATACAAGAAAACATTTAAAAAAAATATTAATTTTATGTTTTTAACATAATTTTAAAACACACATAAACATTTAAAATGTTTAAGAGTTTAATAAATAATACTTTTTAAAATATTTTTTATTTAAAAATATATTAAAATAATATTTTTTTAATGTGGTTACAATTATTTTTCAAATAATTTTTTGTGTTAAAATATATTAAAATAATATTTTTTTAATTTTTAAAAATTATTTTTAATATTAGCACATCAAAATGATTTAAAAATACTAAAAATATATTAATTTAAAATAAATAAAAAATTAAAAAGATTAAAATATTTTTAAAATATAAAAACAAACAAAACTTCAACTAAGAAGTCCCTGAACACAAACACAAGCAGCAAAGGTGGAGGAGCGTGTCTGTGAAAATTAAAAACTACTGTGACTTGTCTTCCTTGTTAATTACTGTGGCATTTGACGTTGTTGAATTTTACCATTTGGATTTTCAATTGGTTAAAAAATATCATTAACTTTCGGCCAACTATAAACTAGTCCTTGATCTATTTTTACTCTGATTTGAATCCTTAGCTTATTCTTGTTTAATAATATCGTCTTTTCATCTAGATTTTCATTTATGAGGTAAGTTTGACCGTTTATACAGTCACGTAAGCTAGAAGAGATACTCTTGAGCACGTGATTTTTTAGGGGAGAGAGAGAGAGAGAGAGAGAGAGAGAGAGTCATATGATTATGTCACCAAATATTTTGAGCTTATTATGAAAAGATCACGTTGAAGGAGAGAAAATATAATGGTTATGTCACCACGAGAGAGAAGCAATATAGTAGTGGTGTTCGATCCTAGGATGTGTTTGCTTTTGTTTTTCTTTTATTTTTTTGTTTGTTATGTGAATTTTTTATTTGTTATGTGATATAATTCTCTATGATAAAAAAATAATAGAGTAGAAATAATAAATTTTTATTTTTATTATTGTGTTTTTTGCTTTTAACTACGATTCTCACCATTAAAAACAAACACAGCAGCAAAAATAAATATACACCTGGTGATGGTTTAATAATAATTAAGATTGTTTTTTTTTAATTAGTTTTATTTGTTGGAAGGGTATATAGACATCGGTCGAGGTTAATTTTGATGGCGGTGGCATTTGATCATGTGATGGAAGAAGATTTTTTTTTTATTTTCCTTTTCTAGGCTAATTAGAGTTTTTTTAAAAATCAATTTAATTTATAAAGGAACTTAATTATTAAGTTATTTTAGGTTATAGTAAAGACCTCATCACGAGTTTTACAAAACATATGTCAGTTTCTTTTTGTTTTTATTAACGTGGATGTCTGGGTCAACTTACGCGCACCTCGACTAATCCTACGGGCCCTGAAATTAACAATCATATAAGTTTTCAGTAATTATCATATTAGCAAACATATCTCAGTTTCTTAATTGGCCATGTAATCACATATGCCATTGAAGTGGACAAAAACCTTAAGAGAATAATAACATTACTAACCAAAAAACATGCTAATGCCCCAAACTATAACACAAATAGTTTAGGGACTAATTATTCATTGACTCGAAGTTCCGAATAGGCTTTTTTAAGCAATTACAACTATTATTTTTATTTTTCTATCATAAATATTCTTTT
>Ga0307510_10007734_pt1 | contig 12820 bp, 16 predicted proteins | sample 12_EM_MG_FD_207224 | JGI IMG/M metagenome (GOLD analysis project Ga0307510, IMG submission 207224) | Populus trichocarpa ectomycorrhiza microbial communities from riparian zone in the Pacific Northwest, United States - 12_EM | ecosystem: Host-associated > Plants > Roots > Unclassified | place... | reverse complement strand
ATTTGTTCTCCGCTTCTTGTTCGTCCCTTGAGAGTGGGTAGACTTTGCAATTGAAGCGGGTAGGGGCGGTGTCCATGAGTACGATTTTGTGGTCTCCGTCTCCGCGAGTTGGCGGGAATTTGTTTGCCTCTTCATCCGAAAATAATGCCGTATGACGTTTGAATTCTTCCGGGAGGGTAACTTCCTCCTTCCCATGTTCCGATGCATACTTATGGGCCATTTCGACTGATGTGTGGGTGCGGTTGATTTCTACTGGGCCTTCCTTCATTTCTGAAGGAGTTACTCCCGACCATAGAGCGCACTGTTGTGCCTCAAGGATGAGGTCTTCATTGTCTTGTTTCTTTTGCTTGAGCCAGGTCTTTGCACGTTGAAGAGTGCCATAAAGTAGGGTTTCGATTTTGACCTTGGGTCCTTTGAGTTCGCTCTTCTCCCAGTCGATATCTGGGTTGAATTTCTTGAACCATGGATAGCTGAAGAGCATTCGGTCACGACCTAGATTTGTAACAAAGAATCTTGTTCGTTCTTTTTTGTTCCCCTGAGTAACAAGTAGATCACAAGCTTTAGTGATGGATCCAGCTCTGTTTAGAGTTCCGTCAACATTGTAGACTGGCCGTGCAAAGGGGATTCTTTTAGTGCCTAGGTGAAGTTTGTCTACAGTAGTTTGGTCGATGAAGTTTTCTGTTGCTCCAGTGTCAAGTAGGATTGTTTCTTCTGCCGTCCCTCAATAGTGTGTGATTGGAACTTTAAGTTGTATTGAATTTGATTTATTTACAAACACACTATCGAGTCGGAAAGCCCTAACTAAGGCAGCTAGTTGAGGGCCACGGGAAAATCCTTTGCCATGAGTTTTTCGACGAATCCTAGTCTAGTTTCTTCGCTGAAGGAATCCATGTTATCCTTCAGATAATCAGCGAAAGTGTCGAGATCTGAGATATCTGGCATAATGGGTGTGGCATTGGCTCTAGTTGGCTCCCTGGAGTTGTTTGAGCGACCGCTGAAGTTACCGCGGTCGGCCTGTTTCTTGCGACAGACGTTAGCTCAGTGTCCTGGTTTTTCGCAGTAGAAGCACAAGTTGCTTCTTATGAGGTCCGCTTTCTTTGCCTCGGAGTGCTGTTGTCCACTGATAGTGGCGTTGATATCTTGGGTGACTGTAGCATCGACGTCCATATGATATCCTCCCTGAGAGGTGGTGCGTCGGTCGTTCCTATTCCTCCAGTTGTTGTTTCTTCCGAAACCGCCTCGTCCAGTGTTGTTAGTCTGCCTGGGGGCGAGTTTAAATGCTTGGAAGAGTCCTTGACGTCGTTGGGTGAACTCGGCTGCCACCTTCCATTTAAGGTGAGACTGGCGGGCCTGTTCTTCCCACTGTTTGAATGTCCAAGGGATATCTGCGGTAGGGTCGAAGTTGGGGGAAGTAATGATGGCGCTAGTGAGTCCTTTGTTCATAGCGTGCTTGAGGGTTTCGATAGTTCCCTTGTCATCTAGGGGAACTCCGGCCTCGAATGCCAGTTGCTTGAATTTGGCGAAGAAGTCGTCGAGACTATCTTCTTGTTTGAGTTTGCATAACTTCTGGTAGGATTCTTCCTTCTGGTTTTGATTGGTAAAGGCGTTCCTAAACCTCTCGATGAAGTCTTTCCAGAGGTCTTCGTCCGTTTCTTGGACACCGTCGTTTGCTGCCTTTTCAAGGATGTGCATTTGTTCCTCCTTCCAGGCGTCCACTTTGTCACCGTCCATGTAGCTGAGAAGGGTGACGACACGGGATAGGGGTTTCTTCATGGTGTCGTTGTGCTGGTTAAGTAGTCTCCAGAGGTTGAAGTTGTTTATAAACTTCCTGCTTGTATTCCTGTCTCCAGTAAATATAAAAGGAGGGTTTCCTTTGAGTGCGCCGTTAGAGGGAGTGATGATGTTAATCCTCTGCGCCTCGACCTGTGCTTGGCCAGTAGCGACGTTAATGTCTTCCTGTTGTCCTTCCATGATGGTTGGATGATCTGGGGTGTTGGGGCAGGTAGGAAGCTGCTGAAGTGCTGTGGTAGCTGCTGCGATAGTATGGGAGACGCTGGTTCCTTGTCCGGTATAGTTGGGATGCTGAGGGTCAATGATGAGCCACCAGCTGACTTCTGGTCCGTTGTATATTCCTGATAGATTTGTTTCCCAAGTGTCTTGGTTTCGGCGGAGTCTGACCCAGTGATAGGAGTCGTTAACTTGGATGAATTCGATGGGTCTTTTCCCATGTGCTGTGTCAAGGAAGTATCCTGTGTCAGGGTGTCCTGGTCCTTGATCTTCAAAATATACGTCCTTTGTGACATGTGCTGGGAGATTGTCCTGTTGTCTCCTGAAGATTTGCGTAGGATCTCTAGTGAGAGTTGCGTATGTTCGGGTCGCCACGGTGGTAACAGCTTCTATGTTTCAAGAGCTCGTAGGAAAGCCTAACTTGTGTTAAGGTCCAAGGCCTTAAAGACGCGACGTGCGTGGGTTGGTTTGGTGACAACTGGGTTTGCTCAGTGGGGTCTCCTCCTGAGGCAAATGGGTCACATGAGTAGCGCGGTACCGGTTGGCTACGCAGTATAAGAGTAAAGTCCCTGATGATAAGGGCGACTCCTGAGGTAGATAGTAGAGATGAGAGGGAGAGCTTCAAGGCTTTGAAGCGACTTGAGATGTTCAGGTAAGAGACTCAAAGAGTCCTGGGTGGAAGCTACAATTCTTGGATTGAAAACCAAGTTAGGCTTAAGGCCCAACTGCTAAAAGTACGAGTGTTTATATACATTTGAGAAGTAACGGGTCACAGAGGTCACAAGGAAATATAGAAATATTACTAAGGTGCAATCATGACGTGGCGGTTCTAAGTATAGCTCCATCATGAGCTGGCAATCTAAGAATAGCCCATCATGAGCTGGCAAGTCGAAAAGGGTTAAATGAGGACACGTCATGATACTGCGGACTGCGGAATGATGGCATGTGATAGTTGACTGCGGATTAGTCATGTGGTTCATCAGGTGACTTGTCAGGTGATTTGGTAGCGGTCCGAGCGGCGCATGAGGGAACAAGTGAGGGACGAGTGACTGAGAGCGCAAGATAAATGGTGGAAAAATAACAGAAAATTGGGGTGAGGGTTCAGGATCGTAACAGCCTGGCACCATCACCAAGGAGCAGGTCATCCACTCAGCATCAGCAGCTCAGCTTGAGGGGGAGGAATTACAGGTACCAGTGGTGAGCAGCAAGCTGATTGCTGTGCCGGGCACTCCCTCGATTTCTAATGTCCCCATGTATCCCGCCTTGCCTGTTGAGGCTACACCACCCCATGGGCCAGACAGTTCGCCAGCCCAGCCGTGCAGAACCGCGCAGACCCACATGCCCTCATGCATTGTGCATGACATCCAGTTAGGAGAAGCGGTGCACCTTGGCACCAATGCCCCTCACCTTGCGCCCTGCCTGCAAGCCTCTAAGGCCTTCACAGAAGACCCAGACGAAGCAGGGGAGTGACAATGATGGAAGATGGTGCGCTGGCACCACCCCTGGACTCCAAAACTGTGGAGTCAGCATTCGTGGCCAAGACCGCAGGTGCAGAGGCACTCCAGCCCCGCATGCTCAAGTTTGGCACAGAGGACATCATTCTTGTCAATGTTGCCACTCTTACCCTTGACATCAATGATCTTGAGCCCCTCTTGGCTCCCATCCCTCATCTCACAGACCCAGCACCTGCGAGTGCAGCAGAGTGCGCCATCACACATGACGTGCCCCATTGTGAGGCCGTCGATACATCCCACTGGGCTGCATTGGCAACACGCCCAGATGCCATCTTCCCTGATGCGAACAGCAGCATGGCCATAGACTGGCATGCTACATCAGAGCACGCATTCCCTATTGACGACGGTGCCATCCGCTGGCCTTCAAGGTGGCAGGAGGACATCTCCTTGACCACCCCCAAGTACAACAACATTGCAGCGACGCACAGCAGCAAGGAGGCATCATGCCCTCCCAGCCCTGTCTCAATCATTCTTGGCAGCTTCAAGGCCATCACCAATTCGTTTTCCGACAACCATCCACCCCTTGCGTTCACATGTGATCATCCTTCCCACCCCCCTGACCACACACATCAACATGCGGTGTAGCCTGATCCCACTGGCCCACAGCCCGAAGATGACACAGTGGCTGACGCGCCCAGCAACCCCTTGTCTTCCGCCAAGGGAACACACTTTGTCACATCCCTTGGACTGTGCACGAAGTGAGGGGGAGTGTCATGGAAGTGGCAGCTGGCCAGGACCACTGGATCAAGCCCAATGAGGAATGCATTGACACCATGTGACTTAGTCCAATGTGGGCTGACTTGGTCGGTAAAAACTGACTCTGAGGGGTGCCAGTTGATGTCCTTTGGTACTCCAACTTTATGTGATTTCAACTTGAACTCAATACACCGTGACTTGAGTGTAACTTTGATTCTTTCAGTGTCTGCAAGCAGCAAGACACCCTCAAAGTCTGGCTGCTGAGTCAAAGATGCTATCCTGTGAGGATGGCATATATATGCGCTGGCCTGGGCCACCTGACACACTATTCCACTATGTCAGCTCCCTCAGACTTGCCACCATCGCACTCCTCATCATCGTTGCACAGTTCGCCTCCATACCTCTTCGCCTGCTTTTGCCACCCCTTATCCCTCTTATCACCCTCTGCTCCTCTAAGTCCCCCTTTGCCTCGCCCCAAGCCTGCTGCCGACACTTCTCCTTTGCTGGCCTGACGCCACTTTCCCATGTCAACAATGTCATGCACAATGTTTGCGACCACTTGCCAATTAACCACACACTCACCGTGGTTGCATATTACTATTTATAGGACCATTTGGCCCATTTTCATATGTTCCCTTATTATTCTTTTTGTCTTAGACCTCCCACCACCTTTTCTAGCTCAAAATCAAGCCAACAAGCCAATGTCTGTCACTCCATTGCACAAAGTCATATGTTTCGCTTCTCTTGCTATTCTTCACCCTGTACAGATCACTTGCATCTTATTTATCGTCTCAAATGTCATCTGTCTTGCACTGTGGATGGCAGCAGGCCTTGGCAAGGATCGAAGGAAAGGTGGCGGATGTGGTGGATGCATCAGATATGGTGGGTGCAGTGGTCATGGCAGGTTGGTGCGTGCTGTTCAAGGCTATTGTCACTCATATCACTGTCATTGAGGAGCTTGCAGGTGTCACTATCATGTGTTCTGACAAGACTGGCACTCTCACCACAAACAAGCTTACCATCAACAGGGATACAGCCAAACTCATGCCACCTTCTCTGGTGACGACGCTATTCTCCTCATGGCATATGCATCCCACACTAAGGATTCCTCATGGTGTGAGGCAGAGGGGAAACTAGCTCCAGACTGAACCGGCTTCGCATCGGCTCATGCCTATCTCCTTATCAGGCTGATTGATCTCCATTGGCCGATTATCACCAACAAATTATGCAGACTAAGCTTATTTAAAATATGTGGCCAACTATGTAGACCCTGTTTATGTTGAACCTTATTTAAAACAAATCAATGTCTTTGTGTACCCCACTGTGTTAAGCTGATTATAGACTGTTAAGACTGAAACAATAGGATAAGATAAGTTTATATAATATGACTGCTAATTTGCAACCAGCTAAGGCACTAATTTAGTTTAAATTTGTAAGGGGATAAAGAGTTATCGCTTGAGCATGTGACAGATTGTTAATTATTTAGCTAGCTATATCTATAATAATGCAAGATATAAAGGGGACTCAATAAATCATTCTATTGTCTTTATATAATTAGTAACAACAACAGAGCCCGCTTATTTGTCAGTTAATTTTATATAAATTGGACCATAAGTTAACTATAAGCAGACCCTGTTTATCCGCTCTTGCCTGCCATGTCAGGCTTTTCACCTTGTCAACCATTCCATGGCGCCCAGCCAGGGACAGAAGCTTGCCACAAAATACTACTGTAATTTGACTTGCTGCATATCCATGAGTAGTGCCACATACCGTTGATCATGAACTCAGAATTTCATTCTTATGGTCCACTTAATAGTCTTAATTATTGGAGTGGGGATTAGGGCTGAGCACCCATCACAATAAATACAGGTATACCAGCCACCGTAATACAGGACCCATTACCATACTGTCTGGCCTTGAAGGGACAGTTTGACGGTATGGTTGACAGGCTGGTTACCCCCCCATATCAAACCATAAAGTGACGGCCATATGATGGGCATGAAGTGTTGTGCTGCATGTATCCCCACATGTCCTAGTTCTCTCTCACCTGCTTGCCTGTCCACCCTCATAACTACATGATCGACACCTTTTGTTAAGGGCCAAGGACCCTAAGGTGCGATGTGCACAGGTTTGTATAACGGCGGCGGGACTTGTACTTCAAGGGATCGCAGGTAGCAAACACTGGCCCTTGGATGCACTGGTATGACGGGTCTGCACACGTGCAAGACACTAGTGGTGATAATGAAAGATGTAGAGGAGAGTCTCGACGATGTTCGAGACGACTTAGAAGGGATGCGGGCGAGAACTGAAGGCGCTGTGGAAGCTACAACACTTGGGATTAAACCAAGTCAGGCTTAAGGCCCAACTCTAGGAAAACACAAGGGTTTATATACATGTGAGGAGGCTGTATGACTCAGGCCTAATACTACGAGTACTTGTACTAGTAACAAGTCATAGTCCAAAAGATGGAGTCATATACTGCAGAACTGACTCACGTGTGAAGGTAACAAAGAGGGAGTCAGTATGAGTCGCAAAACGAGGCTATGAAGAAAGTATAGTAAGCGGGCCGAGAATCCGGAAGCGAGGCTGAGGTAAGCGAATAGAGACGAGTCAGGGGTAGGAATAGGGTCATGTGAGGTCAGGTGAGGGAGTATCAGGTGATGCGCAGGTGACTTGGGAGCAGGTGATATAGGACAGGTGACTTTGAGGAGCAGGTGACTGAAATGGCATGTGACTGGTCATGTGGGTGGTCAGGTGACTAGTCAGGTGATTGGTCATGTGATCGAGAGGGGGTGGGAACAGGTCATATGATGGGAAAGGCTTAGTAAGCAGGTGGAAAATGAAAAATGCACCCTGTATAAGCCCAAGAACGTAACACCTTTCCTCTATCAGAACAAGACTTGGCCCTTGTTGCACTGCAATCCTTACAGCTGAAGACTCATGGATCAAGCACGATCGTCGGCTGATGCCACAAGCATGCGCCATCTCAGTATGATCATTTCTCCATGTTGGATGCATTGCTCACTGCTCCTCACAGGGTGGGCCTAGGTCAAAACTTTGTTGCTGTTTAGAAGGAGCTTTACTGGATATAGGGATATTTTTCGTATGTTTTCCTACCCCTTTTACTTGCTCTCCATACTACACCTTCCCAAATGGACATTTTAGCTTTTTCATCAAGCATCGCTGCATGGTCCCTCAACCTCATCGTTTACACACTCAATGTCGCATACACCACAGCTATTCAGTAAAATTTCGTGCATTTCAGACACCGATACTCTGTGCCTACAAAGCCTTGTGGGTCTGTCACCAGGAGTATCATCTCCAAGTTCATCACTTGGGTTTTCCGCCTCTAACTCTAGCATACTTGTCCTCCCTGTCGTCTCAGACTTGCATTTATAAACTCCCATGTCTGGCCTTGTCAGGGGCAGGATCTGTGGCCCACTTTCCTCTTATTTGCATGCAATTGCTCTTGCATGACCGACTTGCGACAAAGCACCACCTTTCCATCAAACATCCATTCGTATCTTCGGTGTATCCTGTTGGGGTCTACTGCATTGCAGTCATGTTCTGACTTTTGCACTGGAACACTTCGGCGTGTGGCTGTTGTTCAACTGGCAAAATTTTATCTTCGCTTTCTGACAGGATCACAGATGTCCTCCGATAGGTCTTCTCAACCTGAACCTGACCAATGTGCGCTTGACAAAAATGGCCAACTCAAGGATGCAAAGGATATTGTGTTCTTCCATTCCCCAAGTGACAAGAATACTATCCCTCTCCCACCTGTAGATGGAGAGACTGGCACCGGCACAGATAACAGAGGTATGGCTCGCACTCATATACAGTTCTTTGTTCAACTATTAATGCCTTCTGTTCTAGCTTGTCACAGTAGTCCTCAGTGAAATAAGAATGTGGGTTTACAAGAAATCCTTGCTGCAGAGCACCTTGACAAGTGGGGCAACCTCAATAAGAAACACTGCCAGCCAAGACAATACTTGAAGAGGAAAACCAAGTGCATCAAAGTCATGGATGGCTTGCCAGACGTTGGCCCTGAAGACAATAACAATGGTGAATACCAAACAGACACAGCCAACACTTCCGAGTCGGAGGCAGACAATGCATCAGATAATGCAATTTCAAATGGAGAAGTAAGTGTCGGATCATTGGTAGTATTTGCATTTGGACTGATCTCAATATGATTTTAGCTTGCTGATGCACTCCCCTTGAAGATAGTGCCAGAGAATATGGGGCGAGTCCAGGCCAGAAAGCAAAAGCGCTCTGGAAAGAAGGCCAGTAATGACCCTCATCCCTCTCAAACCACCACCCTGTCTGTTACCCCCACCAGCAGCTTCACCATGGACGGGGGCGCAAAGGATGGGAGTGCAAAAGAAAACAAACAGGTCAGTCTGGTTGTTGGATATATTTCTATGACTAACATAAACAACCGAAGATATCAAACCCGATCTATTATTTCTATAGGGTTCTTTCGAGTCCTCCTCAAGGCGTCAAAGTAGAGGTGGGTGATAGGTTTTACCAATCCTATCACAGCAGGAGGAAGATTTTGAGGGTTACAAAGAAGATGAGGTATAGTCTCAACAGTATAGTCTATTCTCCATGAACTCCTATATTCAAACTAACATTATTTGGGCTTATCTTTCAGGCCTTATTGGGAATCTCAGAATGTCCTCACCCAATGTGTTCAGATTCTATTGTTACCTCAAAGATCATGTCCCACATGTTCTGCTATCGCCCAAGGAGAAGAAAATTGCATCGGGCGAGATTGAGCTTTCATCCATGAAGCTCGCTAAGCTGGGGAAAGCTCATGAGGCCCATCAACAGTCCCTCAAGAATGCTTTTTCATGGCAGGAGGAGAAAGCTGGGGTAAGTGATTGTTTCCTCAAGCGGTTTCTTTCTTTTCATCATTGCATTTAGGAACCCTGGAGCCAGGATAGATTTGAAGAGTTGCTGACAAGGTGGATTGTCACCTCAGATCAACCATTCGACAAGGTAGAAAACCCCAATCTTGTCAATGTCCTCAACTACATCAATCAATTGCTATCATTGCTCAAGATTCCCAGTCGCTTCACAGTCAAGCGCCGCATTGTCAAGATGGGTGCCAATGGTGTTCAAGAAATGAAGGAACTGTTTGTAGTACATTGAGACATTAACAACAATTCGATGTACTGACTCGCAACTAGAAAATCAATGGCAAACTAGCTATCTCGCTCAATGGCTGGACATCAAGCAATAATTATGGCTTTCTTGCAATCGTTGCACATTATGTACACCCTGTTACAGGTGAACTTGGTATGTCACTATGTTTTTATTATTATTTCATTCCCTCAACTTTTAACAGAAGAAAGTCTTATCGATTTTCGCAAGCTGCTTGGGCGTCACACAGGAGAAAACCTTGCGGATGCAGTTTGGGATACCTGTTACAATCCACCCTATTTTTCACCTTCCTCGTACACCTCAGTATCTACCCCAAAACCCCTAGCCAAGCCCCTACCAGTCCTACCGCCATTGCCACCCAGTAACCCACCTAAAGATGCCACTACGCACCCGCCAATACCAGCCCAACCACCAGTCGAGCCCCTTGTCCCTATTCCCTGGAACATCCACCAAAGGGAGTACTCCTCAATGGAGATGTACCAAGAGCCACCCCCAGTAGAGAACATACTGGAAGACCCAGACAGTCCCATGGAGGACGTGCCACCTTTAGAGCCAGAACCAGTCACGCACTATGAACCTGATGTACCCAAAGGCCAAACACATACCCTATCCCTGGAAGAGTCCCCTATCAAACCATGGCAAGCATACCTCACCCAGCCTAGCAGTCCTGTATCCTGCAAGCACTCCCTGTCACCTACAAGTCCCTCATCCACGCCTATACGCCAACGCACCAGTAGAGAAGGCAGCTATCAGTCAATCATGCCTGCTGCCTCGTCGCCTATAGCCAGCACCTTGCCCCAGAGTCAGGGCCACCAGTCGACCTCCTCAGAAGAGTCCGCAGACAATCCCCCATTCATGCACAGCTCTGCAGAAGATGTGGATAGCGATATGGCCCTTAATTGGGTCACCATCAAGTCTGACTACCATAAAGGGTAGCTGCTTACTTCAGATGCCCATTAGACCGTAATGGGCGCGCAGCAACCAGATTGCCTCGGATCAATCTCAAAACTCGTCGTCATGATCGCATCATGACGATGCTTCCCTTCTCAGAATGACCCGTCATTACTAGTACCCGGTTAAGGATAGATTAGGCAATCCCCTGACATATGATTTTGCTCTCGCTTCATCCCCCTTGTAACACTCATACAGACCGCAGCACTTGGCCGCGGATATCATGACGATACAGATAGCTCTGTCACTACTAGTAGTACCTCTCCTAGTAGTCTTGGTCCGTGCGCGGACGTGCCTGTATATAAGTGCTCCGTATTTCAACAGTCAAGCCCTAAGCTTGACTTGGTTTCCAATACAACCGTTGTCAATCCCTTCATAGCCCCTCTACTTGTTTGCCCAGTACACTCTGAGTCGTCTCTAGCAGTACTAGAAGACTCTACTTGTTTGATAACTTGCCACCAGAAGAACTCTTAGTACAAGTTGTACTATCAAGGCTCATTGCAGCCTTAACAATACCCTTCACACCTTTGGTATCAAAGGGAAGGTAAGTATCATTATTTTTTTGATGCAGGCAGTCCCCCTAACTCTTAGTAGGTGATTGCATTCATGGGGGACAACGCGTCAAACATGGATACATTTGTCACAGGAGTTGCTTCACGCACAGAAAATATGCAGATTACCATCAACCCAGAGTGGGCACAGCTTCGGTGCATGCCACACATGGTTCATCTTGCAGCACTCAAGGTATGGAACAACTACTGTTTCCTGTACCATACACTGACAGATTCTCAAGGTGCTTGAGGCCATTGGCACAAAAAGGCGCAGTGATGTGACGAAAACTGATGCTCCAGGTGTCAATTACCAGGAATCAGTCAGTGTGCCGCTTAGTAAAGAAGCAGATAACGATGCGGCAACCCAGGAGGGTGATGACGGGACTGGCCTTGTAGATGAGGATCCAGATTCCTCTGTTGATCCCAAGTTTGTTCTGCCAGTGGTCGATAAGGAAAGTCCAAATCATTATATCCCTTTCAGCCTTGGCTCACAGTCCTCTAGCTCTGAAAAATCGTCTGCACAGTTTGCTCAAGTCCTCAGCAGAAGGCACACTGGCTAGGGCTGGTGTCTGATGAGCTTTGCAAGAAAAACCCCAATGCTCAGAGCTACCCTCCAGCTCTTATGCTCATCCTGGATGTTCCGATGTGCTGGTCATCTACCCACCAAATGATGTGTAAGTTGGTATATATATATTTGTAGGGTGTGATCTTATCAAACCCATTACCCATAGGATGCGCTTTGCAATATGAAGCCAAGATCAATAATTTCGTTGTGCTTCATGCAAATCAGGACCTCCACAATCTCAAGCTCTCAGAGGACAAGTGGTCCTCAATCAAACTTATATCTGGTTGGCTTGAGAAGTTCTGAGATGCGATGACGCAGATGTCCACAGTGTCAGGAACTCACTACTTTAAGGGTAGCGAGACTCGACAAGGGCACAGAGTTGAAGGTGGCTGATCCAAAGGAGCAGCAAGGAGATGTTGAGGAGAAAGAGGCAGAAGATGAGGAGAGGCGGGAGCGGGTAGACTGTAGGGGACGACGGGCGGGTTGCTGCTGATGACGGGGGAGCTTTGAAAGGCTCCAGTGTGGGGGATGACAAGAGAACAGTCTAAGGACTGTTCACCTAAATTCGTAGGTCTTATATACTAATACAGGGTGGTCTGTGCGCAGTTTAGGGTAGGTAAGTTTACAGGTAACGGGGGACTGCGCAGTCAATGCACAGCAACTGCGGATTATATAATACATCTCGATTAGGGTCTAGCCCTAATGAGTCGCATGTTCGTTGATCGAGTCGCGTCGTGTGTTTGTTGATTGTTTAGTGGACGTGTCTTGTTGATCGTTCCCACGATCTGCCACATGTTGATCAACGGGTTAGACGTGCATCCAAAGCGCGTCTTGTCATGTGACATTGTTGACGACCAGTTCCTTGATAGGTCATGTGCTATCTTCCCAGGGTCACAGGGTCGTAGGTTCCCAGGGTCACGTGCTGATAAGTCACGTGGTGTATGAGTGGCGAAGGGGTCACGTGATGAGTCACGTGTAGGGTCATGTGATATGTTCCCATGGTCATGTGGTCTTGGAGTTACGGGTTTGTAGCTGAGACTGGGGGGCGCGAGTACCGCTCGCGACAGTATCCCCTCTTTAGGATCTCCTTGCACCTGCAAGGCTTGTATGTGTATCCCCTCTTTAGGGCGATTACGGGCGTGGAATTCGGCGACTAGTTCTTTGGCATGTGTTAGTTCTCCAGCTGGGATCCATGAGTTGTCTGCGTCTGTGTAGCCTTTCCAGTGGACGAAGTACTGTATGCTCTTGCGATTTCTAGTGGGACGTGCTGCTAGGACTTTGTCGATTTCATAATGTCCTTCTTCTCCTCCAACGATTTCTGGAGGGGGTCGCTCGAAATTGGGTCCATGTGCTTGTGTTTCGTGGTA
>Ga0307510_10007733_pt1 | contig 12822 bp, 19 predicted proteins | sample 12_EM_MG_FD_207224 | JGI IMG/M metagenome (GOLD analysis project Ga0307510, IMG submission 207224) | Populus trichocarpa ectomycorrhiza microbial communities from riparian zone in the Pacific Northwest, United States - 12_EM | ecosystem: Host-associated > Plants > Roots > Unclassified | place... | reverse complement strand
GCGACATACTGATGAGTACTCAATGTTGTGTGGAGGATGCCGTTGCATTACATACTGGTGGGTGTATGGACCACTCTCGATGCAAAGACGTGGCTCTGAGTTCGACGTCATGCGCCTGAATAACACCTTCGCTTGTTGCTTGTGCTCTTGTAGGGCATGTTCTGTCTATGGGGAGCCGTCACGCAAGCCACCCGCAAACGTCAAAGGTAACCATGTAAAGTTCATCGAATGACGCCCCACCTGTTCGTCGTCCACGCTGGCGGCGAGTGGTAATGCATCGGATGCGCGAACTATGATTGTTGAGCGGACCATTTGAATAAAGAAACGAACGAAGTGCTCGGCAAGTCTAAAGTGAAACACTCTCAATTAATGACGTGGAAGTGTTCACACGTGATCACATCACCCCAAGTTACTGCGGCCTGCTTTCTGCCTACCAACATCTACCATGGCCACTTCAGACTTGTTTAACATAAGAAAACAGGTATTGCATGTCTTTCAACCAACGTCTCATTTCCGACACTCTCCAACAGCTCACTTTTTATGGGGCCTACCACAATAACCCCACCAACGTCCTCATCCATATCATTTGCGTTCCATTCATCATGTGGTACATCTACGACTACGGTTTCGAGCTTAATGGAATAACTTCAACTTTTGCAATAGGTCCGCTCAGGTGCTATCGTATGATTGGCCAAGGCCGACCTTCCTCCCCCAATACCATTACTATCTCAATGACTACCTCAAATTTGAAGTTACCTGGGGAACCTTGCAAGGGTTATTGTGGCTTGCGTACTATTATATGCTCGAACCATTGGCCGCGGTAAGGCTGTCTCAGATACGTCATCGTCGTAGATCTCATCCTTGAGTGCCGCAGCTTCTCTACACACCCCAGGCAATTCTGTCCATCCTGACAGCCAATGCTTTTGCCCAGAGGGCCGACCATCAGAAAATCGCTCTCATTGTACACGTTATATGTTGGGTCGCTCAGTTCATTGGACACGGCTTCGCCGAAGGACGATCTCCTGCGCTACTTGACAACCTTATCGGAGGTAGGATATGTCACGCTAATCAAAAACACTCATTCTGACGACTGCGTCTCAGCAATTGTCCTTGCGCCTTTCTTCGTTCATCTAGAAATCCTTTTCAAGCTTGGCTACAAACCAGCTATGTTCCGGCAGCTTCAGGGCGATGTGGGAGTAGAAATTGCAAAATTTAGAAAGGTCGAAGGTGACAAGAAGCGCGCCGCAGAGCGGCGCACACAATGAAATTGGTTGGTCAGTGATACGAATTTGAGAAATTCTTCTGCATGGGACTGTTGCCATTCGTGACTTTATGTACTCCACTATTCTAACATTCACTCATGGGATAACTTCAGCGCCAAGTTGGCTCACTTCGCACTGTACATTGTGGTCCCATCACCTTACTATCGAAATTCGTTACTTCTCAAATGACCCAAGTTAGTTCGCCAGGCTGCTTGGAGGGGGCAGCACTTGCTCCCCAAGTGGAGTGACATATGCCGAAGTCAAACCACCGTCGACTTTGAGATCCGTGCCCTACGATTATCTCAAGTTAGCCTTTACGGTAACTTCGGGGGAGGAACCTCACGGTCATATAACTGCTCTCATCAGAAGCCACTGTATCGACATAAGTTGGTGTTCGGCAACGTGAAGTAGGAATCGCCACCCACAGAAGAGCGCAGCCTTTGCTATTTCGACGGCCTCACCAAACCTACCCATGGGCAGGTGCACCAGGCGGCGGTCGCGCTTCTCCGGGGTGTTGAGGAAATCCATCAAAAGGGCTATATGGTCAAGCGCTCAGGTGAGCACCACCCCAGTCACGATTTTACGTACGTGTCTTAAGTGGACCGCTGGTAGGGTCCGTCAGCTAAAGCGGCAATAACACTTATTGGAATGGGCTTACGGGCTAACAGAGTTGACGCGTATTCCTTCGCGAGCGTGCACCATGGCCAGTTCACGAGTCATGGAAAGGACTGCACCCTGAACGAGTTGATCAGACCCATCTTGTGATAGATATCAGCTGACCTACTTTAGAGGCAGTATCTGTGTGGCACAACGATACATGATTCGGAGCGGTTATATCCCATCATGATGAACTCACACGCAAGCTGGGGAGTCGCAGCACCCATCGAGGCCACAAAACTCGCCGTGTTGATGATACTCCCACCGGTGTGTAGGCCCTTCGACTCGTCCGATGGGTTTTCGCGCATCGCGAGTATCGCATACTTGCAACCCCACCAGACCCCTTTGGCATTGATTTGCATAGTCAAGTCCCAGATCTTCTCCTCCGTGTTGAGTGCATTGTCGTCGGCCGGATGCATTATCCCTGAATATCATGATGGAACTGGTCAAAAGTGACGGTTTGACGGTTTTAGGACAGACTTGCCAGCGTTGTTGAACTGGCCCAGGTATTGAGCATCGCAGTGAAATATAATAGAATATATTGTACCATGATATCCAAGCGCCCGAACTCCTTTACTGCCGTGTCAACGGCGCCCTTCACATCCGCCTCCTGCCCAACGTCTACCTTGATAGCGAGCACTTTGGCATCTGGCTGCTTCTGCCTGATGATCTCTGCAGCCCTTTGGACTGCCCCGAAGTTGACGTCGACAAGGAGGACATTGGCACCTTCTTGTGCGAAGAGAATGCTCGATTCGAGTCCAATACCACTGAATTGAAATGAGATGAGCGTCAACACCCAAGATCTGAACGATCTATCAGCTTACGATCCAGCGCCAGTAATGATGGCGACCTGTAGACACGGCGATTACAACTCTCATAGATGGTAAGATATGCGGAGTACTTTATTGCGAAGACGACCGGTGGACATGGTTATTCAAGTTGGGATGATCGTTGATGTCGAATTGAAACTTGAAGGTGCGGTATTGGCAGTGGAGACGAGTGACGTGAATTGATTTACGGAGGAAGGAAGGGATATCCTGGACGCTCGGAAGTATCTGATGTCCCTTACTTGCCCCTTTGTTGACGGGGGTCAAGTGGCCAAAAAATTAGTGTGTGAAGTCACGTCCAGCCAGCCTGAGTGACCACTAACCAGCGTCAACTTGACCAGCTGTCTAAATCGAAACTCTTCGATGTCCACAGAACGGTTCTTGGGTCGTGCTTCGCTTCGAACGCTAAATTTTCTCGTATGCTGTCACTCTCTTCTTTGAAACCTACGACCTACGTGCCCAGATACCCTCGATGGATGATTGGACGACCTTTGCTCGTGGCTACCACTGCGCTAGCGTCGCTTGGGGATGCCATGTTCGGCTATAGCCAAGGAATCATTGCTGCTAACCAGGTTCAGCCTTCCTTCATCAAAAGGATGTTCGGAAAGGAGGCTACGATGGAACAAATCGAGACCGGTGCAACAGGCGTTAATCCGCTCATTATTGGTACGTAATTTCAGCTCTGTACAGCCGGAACATGTTCAACAACATCAATCACCAGCCATCACTGTCTCCTGTCTCAACATCACCGCACTTTTTTCTGCCCTAGGCTCTGCATATGTCTGCGACATCCTTGGCCGACGCATGTCCGTGCGCATAAGCGCTGTCATCTACTTCGTCTCTGCTTTCATCCAAATCTTCGCTCCTAGTCTCGGCATCCTCATTGTCGGGCGTTCTGTCCAGGGCATAGCCGTGGGCATGTTGTCCATGACAGTCCCCATTCTGCAATGCGAAATCGCTCCTGGGAATGCACGCGGTCTTTTTGCCTCCATCGGGTACATCTGCCTTAACGCTGGCGTCGCCCTTTCGGCTTGGGTTGGCTATAGCTTCTTCTTTGCTGCGCCAAGCGAGATATCCTGGCGCGGGCCGTACATCGTACAGGCCGTTCTCGGCATGTTGCTGTTTGCTGGGTCGATATTCCTCCCTGAGACGCCGCGCTGGCTCATCAAAAATGGGTTCCACATGGAAGGCCTCGGCACGCTTGCGGACCTACACGGAACAGGCGACATGTCCGACCCCGCGATTCTGGCGAGTTATGCCGACATAGCGGCCACGCTCGAGCATGAAAACGGCCTCCGTTTTGCGTCGTGGAGCCAAGTGTTCAAGCAATATCCTCGCCGGACGATCATCGGGATAACGTGTCAGCTCTTCGCGCAGTTCAACGGCATAAACGCCATCCTATCCTTTCTCCCCGAGGATCTCGGCCGAGCTGGATTCACGGTCCCTCGAGCTCTCTTGTACTCTGGCGCCTGTTCGGTGGTCTACTGCGCTGGCACGATTCCCACGATGTTTTTGATCGACAGGTGGGGACGCAGGTTCTTCCTTCTTGTCGGCAGCTGTTCTCTAGCGGTGGCGCTAGCGATCATCGGCGGGCTACAGTACCACTCTAGCTCTCTCCCTTTTGGTGATGCTCGGGTGCGCACTGCGGACGGGATTTTTGCTGCCGTCTGCCTTTATCTTTTCTTTTTCGGCGCCACGTCAGTTTTTTTTTTGCCTTGATTCCGCCGATTCATAAGCTGACCTATGAGAGCAGCTGGGGTCCGACTCCCTGGTTGTTAGGAGCAGAGATCTTTCCACTCCGTGCCCGCGCAAAAGGGATGGCACTGTCGACCGCCTCTGCCTGGATGTCTAACTTTGTCGTGGCCTTCGTTACGCCACCACTCTTTGACGTTATCTCTGGCGGGTATTACTTCGTCCTCCTCGGGTTCTGCGTCTTGTCCGGCGTTGTCGTCTTCTTTGTGTATCCTGAAACGGCCCATGTCACGCTTGAACAACTTTCTCAAGTATTCGGGGATGCGCCACTCGATTCCGTGAAGCCAGACGCTCTGACGCCGCCTCTACCTCTACAGCTGGCACTTGAGCGAAGCCGCTCGACAATTGTATCAGACAACTCAAACACCAATAAGCACAAGGTATTGCTCGAACCCAAGAACATGTCAGATGGGAACTGGGCAGCGAGCAGCACGACGCTTGGAAATAGTACTCTGGACACCCCCACACGTTCAGAACCCGACAACACTGCTAAAATTTTGTATAATGTCTAATCTATATTACTTGCTCGTCATTTCTCCAGTAAAGTAAAACGTAGTTATGTAACAGTGCGGTAGAAAACGAGAATATGCGATTGATTATGGTGAAAAAGCGTCTGTGTCAATCATATCTAAGAAATCTTCGACCGCAGATGGCAACGTCCCAACAAGGTCGAGATACGAGCTTCCAGCGCAGGACATCAGACTCGTAGGTAAATTGAAATCAGTGTCGGAGGACATCTCCTCTCCATCGCTGTCGAGCTCAACAGTAGCGTTTGGGATGCTTCGTAGCTTCGCGTGTGATATACGAAGAAGTGTGTGTGTGCTTGTGCTCGCTGATGGGCCGTCGTCAACCGGAGAACACGGATTTTTGACGCTCGCAGGTGGCTGCCGTCGATGGACAGGGGAAGGGTGGACTAAAAAGTCCTCGTATTTATCAGATGTTAGGTCTTCTGCTGGGATTTCGCCCTCGAGCAGGACCTGTGATATCCCACCTGACTCCTGATCAGTGATAGACTCCGGGGAAGAGCGTGGCTCTGGGCCCTCTGGTGTCTTGTGCAATGTATGCTGTCGTGGTGGGCTTTCTGCTCCCGTAGTGTCTATCTTCCTGTCCACCGCATTAGGAAGTTGAGGAGAAGACGGAAACAAGGGCGTTAGTGGGCTCGGCGGATCTGACAGCTTGTAACAGTAATGTTTCGATGACGGCTCCTGTTCGGCGATAGCTTCAGACTGTGACCTCTGGTCTTGCACATCCGAAGATCCGGTTTGGGACCTAAACGATGTGGATTAACACTACGCCGGAGGAGGAAAAAATGGTCACGGTAACTGCACCATTCGACAGAAGGGGCCATGTCGCGGTGATTCGTTTGTGGAGGAAGGGTAGGACAGGCGAAGAGAAAGCTCTGGGATGGCCATTTCAAGTCGATTTCATCGAATTGTGACGTTGGAACGATCTGACTACATTGACCCCGGTCGCGGGAGGATAATGGTACGGTCGGAGAAGAGCTGGATAAGGTCAGGGGACCCGTCTTTGTATTCCCAGTATTGCAGATATTGAGGGCAGTCTTCGAAGAGGATTCCTTGTTGGATCCAGAGACGGCCAAAAGGGTGGGCGTTCTAAGCTTGATTGGAGTCAGTGACGCCATAGAAGAATATCGTGATGGAATGTCGGGGGGTGGGGGGAGAGTCAGCCCGTCGGGACATGCCAGTGAATTGGGTTCTTCCCGATGACAGAGAGAAAATGGGTCTCTATTTGCCTCTAACGAAGAAGCCGACTCAACGCTGGGCTGGTAATCATCGGACCATTGTGACGATGGTACGATGCGTTGTGAATGGGGGGTGGTACGACAAGCACGGGCAATATGATCATATTTTGTTTTCGAACGAGACGGCGTTAGAGGAGGCCGAAGTGAAAGTGAGGGAATAACCGGTCCACATTTCTTTACAAAATGAGAGACAGTTGGCTCAGTAGGGAGACGCGCGACGGTGTCTGTCTTGGGGTCCTTCTTGCCCTCATGACGCACGGTCTGCGGAGTTGGTAGACCAGACCCACTGGCCGTGTTCCTCGTAGGACACGTTGCATCCCCTGCGTTGAAAGAAGGCGCGCGGGGGGACCGTGGCGGTGACGACGTAACCGCGATAACTTCCTGGGGTAACCCTTTAGAAGGAACCAGAAGAGCCAAAAACATCGTCTTACTATATCTGAAGGCGCCCGTGAAAACGTTGAACGCGGTGGCTTTGCCACCGAAATTGGTGTTGGTAGGGACGTCGTTCTAGATGCGTTCTGGACATCCTTGACTCGCGCTTTGACCGCTTCTGATCGAGGATTCGGTCGTCATCCAGTAACTTTACAGTCTGAGGATTGGGCAGCTCATACCTGAGCGAAACTTCCCCTGATTGCCCAAGTCTGTTCCTTCGGATGGTTGCTTTGTCCTTTGCTTCTTTGTCAATGACGGATTGGGATCATCCGCGTCAGCGGCGAGCACCGTCCTTCGTTTTAGTGACCTATTCTCTTTATTCCTAGTGGTACCTGCAGTCTTGCTTGATGAAATAAAGAATGCGTCTATTGGTAGCTCCCCTGATATAGACGGACGTGGTCCCATGAAAGCGGCCCCCCTACAGAGCTTTGAGCGGCGAACTGAAGGTTACGAATCTAGCAAAGCGTTCCTGCCGCCGCGTACGACTCCGAGTCCGACTGACGCGTTCGTTCATTCACGCGTCCCGATGACATAATGGTGTCAGGTAAGTACATCTATCACGTGCCGCACACGGTTGTCTGTGCCCTTTCCACCCTTCCCCTCGCTTTCAACAAAGCAAGACCCGCACCACTTGAGTCGCTTAACAAAAAGGGAGCAGTTCGAAATATTCATCTTTGCAGCCTGGTTTCCGCAACTTAGACAAAGGGGTACAGCCTACGGGCCAAAATAGCGTCGTGATGGGGAACCAATGGGAGTGGGTTGGGCGTGCAGAGGCTGAAAACGCCCCGCAGAATGTTACGGAGATTTCCTATAATACAACATGATCAGTTTAAGCTAACATTTGCCGTCCACGACCACTGACTTCTTCGTCGTCCGGTCAGAGTGTATGACATAGAGTCCGTCCTCTGTGCGACTTGCCAGCGAAAGAAGTTCTGCAGGGCCAAGTGCTTCCCGGTCACGATCGCCGCGGGGTGCCTTCTGCAGATCGATACCCGTGCCCTCGGCCCAGATGCGGGCATCCACGGTGGTGTCTACAGCGCTCGAGGCCCCGGGTCCTTTGAACAACCTAACACTCTCCACAAGCTTCACAAGATCCTCCAACTCGCGAGTAAGCTTGATATGTTCTGGTGTTCCCTGCTCTGGTGGGATGAGCGCCGATAAGACGTGAAGTCGGCGCAGCGCGGGTGATGACATAGTGGGTCGAGGGTATGAGGATAATAAGTTGTCAACAGACCACACGGGCTTTAGCGGGATTGCACAATCATCCGTCTCGATAAGCCCAGAATCTCTCTGCGAGCTACTGGAGGTATACTGTCGAAGAAACGACACAGTGACCTGTGGACGGGCTTTCAGGCGTGCCAGAGTTGTCCACGGAATGACGGTCATCATCATGGGCAGACGCATAGGCGGAGTTCAAACACGCTTTTGGCCTCGCTCATTCTCAAACAATCTGAGAACCGAGTCTTCTAAATACACCCAACTCCGGTCATCCTTCAATCAAAAAACCAAATGAGCGCCGCAAACTTCGCTGCGGCGTTGCAAAAACTCTTGCCCAAAAATCTTCCCCCAGGCCTCTACACAAAGCCTGCCAATCTGTATCAAGTCCTGGCGCGATACGCTCGAGATGGCGTTGGCCAACGTGTCTATCAAACAAGATGGACTAACAAGGGGATTTCGGAGTGCTATTGGGTAGTCACTCGAACATCCCTCAAGAAGGGCGGCAACCATGGCAAGGCTTGGGGACACCTCGTGTGGCGAGGTCAGTTTCGTGTTGCGTGTTTCTTTGGACTGCGGCACCCGTTGTGCTCACTACCTATTTGGAATAGGTAATAAAATAAGCCCACAAGAAGAACGCATACGGGGTGGTTTGAAGTACAGTTGGGAAATGGGGGTTTCCGGTGCCCCAACGACACGGACGTCGAACATACCTGATGTACCATGATTACCTCTAGCCCTCTCCGGCCGGCTGCTTAGGCTGCATAGCCATCACTAGGATATTGATATTTTGCATAATTACATTCATTTTGTTCGGCAGTATTCATGAGTTGACGTGTTAGGAGTGAATGGCTGGTGAATTCTGTAGAAAGTGAAAGCGGACTTCGGCATTTCGGGTCGAAACACATGCGATCATGCCTTCCTCGCCTTGCAGCCTCACGACCCCAGCAACACACAGCCATTTCCACTTCCTTTCTCACACACCCACCTTGCTCCCGGACCCTCTTACTGGATAACATTAGAGGAGTGTGCTTGCAGACTACGACACGATGAACTCGCACGAACTGATTGACGCCCAATTCGACCGAGCGGTGGAAATTGTACAAAATCTACCAAAGACCGGTCCCATACAGACCGGCTATGACGAGAAGCTGGCAATGTACAGGTGCGTTACCATTTTTTCAAGTATTTCATCTCTATTTTCTTGACTAACATGTGCCTCAGCCTCTATAAGCAAGGTGAGCCGACCATCCCGTGTGGATACTAATTCCTCACCCATACCGTCCTGTCTTAGCGACCGCCGGAAACGTCACATCCCCGAGGCCAGGAATTTGGGATATGCTAGGTCGTGCTAAATGGTGTGTTTTGTGTGCTCCTAGTCCGTCATCTGCTCATGCTTATATCGTTGCAGGGACGCATGGGCAAAGCACAAGGATCTCGACCCTTATGAGGCAAAATGGTTATATGTGGATGCTCTCCTGAAGGTTTGTCCCCTCCCCTTTGTACAGACAACTTGCATGAGTGCCCAAATCTATATCAGGTTTTGCGAAGGTACTCGGACAAGACGGTTGCTAGGGACCATGTCAGAGAGCTCGAAGCATTTGGAGGAGACCCGGCAAATCTCGTTCATAGCGGTATGGCCAGTCATCGAGTTGAATATTTCAATGCTAACTCACTATTCAGCAACGTTTTCGAGATCACAAGACTCCGATTCTTCTAGCTCAGAAGAGCAAGCTTCGGGATCTATTTATCGCTCAGCACAAATCCCGCATCAACTGCGGAGTGACTTAAATCCTCAGCACGAGAGTAGCTCATCTGAAGAGGAAACAACAGATGATGAGGCAATGGGTTCAAGGGCCTCTCAGCAGACTGCAGCTGTAAACAGACCACAGTCATCCCTCTCCAACCATAGATATCGCACGCCTGGTGCGAGTTCGGCACTGTTGTCAACTCCAGGCGTTCCGGCCTCGCAACCGCAAGGCCTCGACACGTTATCAGCCTTTGGGGAACCCTCGGCCGCCTCCCTGTCCACATATGAACAAGTAATCTCTCGAGATGTGGTGTCGCTGCACAACCAACCAATCCACCGCCGTCCTCCATCTGCCCGGCCGCACGCACTTTCTGCCGCCGGCTTATCTCATCGACCTCCCTCCCGCGTTGCGCTTGAACGAGCCATAGAAAGTATGCAGACACAACTTGCAGCACTTTCCGAACGCGTTGAAATAATGGAGTCCCGCTCTCTTATAACACAGCCATCTGGATCATCCCCTGGACCGTCGAGGTCCTCTCCAACGTTCGCGAGAGGTGGTTCTCCAAATGGAGCACGAGATGTTATTCCTTGGAACTTTGACGAGATGGGGCTTTGGGCCATTGTGTTAAAGGCGTCAGCGCGTATGCTGAAATCGCTTCGCGAATTTGCCATATTCCTTTCCAACACCGAAGGACGTTCGCCAACCTTCGTTGTATTACGGCGGTTGTTCTTGGACCTTTCCTTCATACTCTGCGCGCTCACACTTATCAAGACAATTTGGAGGAAGACGGGTGTGCGAAGGCGAGCGGTGAACGCCGCGATACGGGCGCTGTGGTGGGCTCTAATAGGAAGGACACCTGCGAGGGATATGGCGGATCGCGGAATTTGATGTGGGCCTCGCCACTCGAGGCATATCCTATGGAAAAGGGGGTTAATGGATAGGCGTCAAATGTCGTCATGTCTCGGTCAGGTGGACGCTTCGTGCTTCGTATTAGCTTTGGGCTTGAGATTCTCCTGGTGCAAATATATGCCTAGACGGGAGACTCGAGTGGTATTACGATGTGTTTACCCTGAACAAGATGCAACTATTACAAACTCGTTCTACAGTATGTCTTCAGTTCAGTTGAACTTTTGAGGTGAAGGGAACGCCGCGGTGATAATGATGATTATGACGTACTGACCCGGATCTAAAATCAGTGTGTTATCTTATCAGTGGGACCCCTCGCATCAAACCCTATAAGAAATACGGGGTACTGGATGCTTCTTCTTAGGGTGTGCTTTGGTTCCCTACTCCTACAACCCACTCGAATCATCATGGCACACGTAGTTGAACTATCCATCCCAAACTCCAACTCGAAAATTCCAGTCCACACTGGGCTATTCATCAATAACGAGTTTGTACAATCGGTAGACAGCATTGATCCAATCACGTAGTACACTTTTGATTTCTCGTCCTTTATTGGTCCCACTCACGAACACACTCTAACCTCACAGAGTTTACAACCCCTCCACTGAGAAAGCGTTATGCACGGTCACAGCAGGTGATCCCCTATTCTTCTCAGTTATGTCGGTCAAGTTTCTCACACATCACTGTGTACCACTGGCAGCCTCTGAGAAAGATGTCGACATTGCCGTTGCGGCTGCACGGAAGGCCTTCCGTGAAACCTGGGGAAAAAACGTCTCGGGCTTCGAGCGCTCAAGGCTGATCAACAAGCTGGCTGATCTTATCGAGAGAGACAAGCAAATCCTCGCCGAGCTAGAATGTCTGAACAACGGAAAGCCTGTGAAGATTGCTCGGTGTGATTGACCCAAGCCGCCCTGAAATACAGCTCTGATTTTGTTTTCACCTCAGAGACTTCGATATTGGCGACAGCATTGGATGTCTCCGATACTATGCTGGTTGGGCCGACAAAATTCTTGGCCAGGTTTGGTACCTTGTTGGGTCCTTATACGCAGAAGCACTCACCTTCCGATCAGAGCATCGAAATCGATCACAAGACTAAGATCGCAATCACACATCCTGAACCTGTTGGTGTCTGCGGTCAAATGTCTGTAACAGCTTTGGGCCATCAGGGTGTTTACCCATCTCTGAAATGATTCCCCGTCAGAATCCCGTGGAACTACCCCATTATGATGTGGTATGGCAAACACACCTGAGCTCTGGGGCTACTCTCATAACATCCAGGGCGTGGAAAGTTGCGCCTGCACTTGCAGTTGGCTGTACGATTGTCATGAAGCCCTCTGAAATCACTCCTCTGACAGCGTTGGTACGCCACTCAGTCACATCACGGCAGCAGACACTTGTATGACCGACTTTTGTAGAAACTGTCGGAACTCGTTAAAGAGGCGGGGTACGGTGCAATTTGTATCCGCCCTACCCTCTCTTCACAAGTGTTTGCAGTTTCCCTCCTGGGGTTATCAACACCATTCCATCGCTGGGTTCTATTGGAGGCGCTGCATTGGCCGCTCATAAAGGCGTTGACAAAGTCGCCTTCACGGGTTCTATCATCACAGGTCGTAAAGTTATGGAAGCTGCTGCAAAGAGTAACCTGAAGAAAGTGTCACTTGAGTTAGGCGGGAAGTCGCCACATCTCGTCTTCGAATCAGCGAACATAGAACAAGGTACTGCAATGATACACCTCAATTCGAGTTGATAACTGACCTATCACCATCAATTTCTTGCTAGCCGCAAACTGGGCCGCCTTGGGTATTCTTTACAACACTGGCCAGGATTGCACGGCTGGATCTCGACTTTATGTTCAAGACACTATATATGACAAATTTGTCACAACCCTAGCAACTAAAGCTAAGGAGCTTATTATAGGTGATGGGTTCGATGAAAAGTCTGGAGGCGGTCCCGTGGTACGTACCGGCCTTGCTGACCCTTTGCTTCTGTCTGATTCAGACCACCCGTCTCAAGGTATCCAAAACGCAATATGACCGTGTTTGGGGCTACATCGAATCTGGGAAGAAGGAAGGTGCCAAAGTCATTGTCGGAGGTGAAAAACGCACAACGTCCGGGTATTGGGTCGATGCCACAAGTATGCCCGCTTTCCCTGTTCTTCCTGGAACTCGCTTCTAATTTTCTGAATAGTATTCACCGAGATTCGCCCTGATATGAAGATAGTAAGTGTTGCATGGGAGTATATCAGAAGACGGTTTGAA
>Ga0307510_10007732_pt1 | contig 12823 bp, 11 predicted proteins | sample 12_EM_MG_FD_207224 | JGI IMG/M metagenome (GOLD analysis project Ga0307510, IMG submission 207224) | Populus trichocarpa ectomycorrhiza microbial communities from riparian zone in the Pacific Northwest, United States - 12_EM | ecosystem: Host-associated > Plants > Roots > Unclassified | place... | reverse complement strand
CAGATTCTCATAATCGACAACATTTGTAGTGGCAAATGGGTAGGTAGTATGGTCGCTAGAGGTGAAAGCATTCATATAATTCCTAAGGCTGATCAGTATAAATTCGATTCAACTTAGTATTATCGATCAATAGAAAGGCTCACGATAAACTTCGATTTAACATTTTAAAAAACGGATCACGAACGGGATATCTAAGAGCACAACCGAATTAGTCATTACATACGCCCCTAGCGATGGTAGATAAAGATACTTATTTGATCCACACAAAGTTGTATGCTCCAGGATATGAGGTACACCCGTATCATCATCCGGGTTTGTCTTGAACCCAATGGCGAAAACGTTGTTTTTATCCTCCCTCGCAACATGAATATAATCAGCTCCAGTCTTATCATGGACAAGTTGGACCGCCGCTAATTCCAGCTCGGGAACGCCCTTTACCCTTTGAACGGTAAATCCACTGAGCCTGTCACCAGGCTGAGGCAGCTGCCGAAGATCGGTGATGGCAGTAGCATACCTCCGTCGAGTAAGCTGTCCTGCAAGAGGACCCGGCCGGAAGGTGAGCCGGCGGCCGACTGATAAACCACCTCGCAACATAGTCCGCTCTTCCAAAATTCGATGGGGATGAATGGGGGGCTGTGGTGGACTATGATGAGAGATGTCGCGTTGGTGAAGTAAAAGTCGTGGTTGTGGTGGTGGTGGTCGTGGTCGTGCAACAGGATACAGTACCGGTACTACCGTAGTGATTGCAAACCTCGAAAAAACTTTATTTTTTCTCTTCCACCGCAGGGTAGCGAAACCGTTGCAACCAGGCAAACCAACATCAACGTCACGGGCATCGCACAAAAATCCCCGGTAGCCAGACCACCCGACCAGATGCACCGAGGCCCACCACCACAAACCCAGTATGATATCAGTGCTCAAAGCGAGTAAGCCCAAGCAAAGAGGGCCATACCAGCAAAACGCTCAGTATAGAATGCACAGCAAAGAGGAAAACATTTCGATACCGTCCGTTCGCATTGACCGATGCGAAAAATTCGGTGGCCCAATAGACAAGCACGAGGCATTCCAGAAAACACACGTGTCGCTGGTGAACCACAGCGTATTACCGTGCCCGAACCCGTAATTTCGCGTTACTGGTACAATATCGGCTTCGGAACGATCCAATATTGCTCCTACTGCTATAGTCGACAAACAGTAAGTCGATAGAAACATTTGGTGTTAGATGAATTCAATATCAAGAGCTCCCGGGCGGGGGGGGCACTTGGTAGGATCACAATGTAGGGGCAGATGATCAAAAATCTTAGCCAAACCTTTCCGCCACAGTTTGCGCCACACTCCCCAAGAAAACCCCCTTGAATCCACACTTTTGCTTCTAAGTTTGGCCCTCTCTAGCCACAGAAAGCCCCCAGGAAAAAGTCACCAGCGCTACCGCCCCCGATCATTGCCGGATTACAAGTATGTTACCTGCCCTATCATAGGTCCCGGTCGTCGCCCATCACCTTCAACCCTTCCAGGAATAAAACTTCCTCACCCGCAAACCCCGGTTTGCTCTCGACCTCTTGCGCCTATTCATCCCCATCTCCCACTTCTATTCACTCCACATCCTTACAACCTCTAGCTCACGGTAATCTCCCTCCCTTTCCATTTTTCCTTCCCGCAACAAAACTGGAGTGTGTTACAATTTAAAAAAGCAAAAAAGTTACGGCTAACTTAACAAGTATCCAGCACGTGCATTTGGGAACAAAATTTCTTCTCCACGTTCCCACAAGCACCCTGAACACCGCCAGCCTCGCAAGTATCTTTCCCCCCCTCGACCCCCCGGCTTTGCATGGTGTAGCGCCATCACCCCGCTCCTCCCACGGTACCCTTCAATCTGCCACCACCCCCGCTCAATGCATATCGCAGATTGCTTATTCGCTGATCAGACTCCCCTACTCTTGGATTATTTCACTATGGCTACTATTGCAAATACCTCCTCCATGTCGAACGCTCAACGGTATGCGTTACTCAGAGCGTCTGCAGGTTGTGGTCACCCGGTTCCCGGACCTCCCACCAGTGCGGGTGGAGGAGAGGCAGTGTCGGGACAAGGAAACCTCGAAGTACCTGTCTCGTCAACCGACGATTACGGACTCGCTTCTGAACCTACCTCGTCTAATACCACCCCTCCTCCTGTGGCGCCAGCAGGGCCCGTACATGGACCAACCCCTCCACATAAGAAGGCACCAAACGCCGGGCCAAAGTCGAAGAAGCCGTTAGATCCAATGGAGGTGAGAACGCAATTGTGTGTGGGAAGGACGATTTCAGTGCTTTAGAATCCTTTCATACTTGTACGGAGGAATACGGCTGACTGGGATGGCCCTGCTTCTTTTGAGTGATGGCGTCCAGGTCAACAATCTGTTGACTGCGAAAATATCACAATTAGAAACTGATGCATCATTGGAAGAAGAGGAGGAAAAGGCAATCTGTGCGATGACTCCTCTTTCGTAATTAGGACAGAAGGGAATACAGACGCTGACGACTACCAGCCCGTGCTGTTCGTAGGGCAAATAAGGAATTGGCAGAACTCGTATCCTCCCGTGAAGATCATCTAGCCAAGGTAGATGCTATTCAAAACAAGTATAGCGAACTTCTTTATGAGATGAAGCGTTTGGAACGTGATTACACCAAATCACGCAAACGTGCGGATCAATTGCAAAAGGAGAAGGATCACTCGAGATCTGAGATGCAAAAGGCGGTCTCCATGAAAAATAAGCTTGAAACACTGTGTCGCGAACTCCAAAAGGAGAACAAGCGTATCAAGGTACGTACGAAACGAATCTCCAATCTTAACGCGAAAAGAATTGGACCAAGTATTCTGAGATTACTGAACTCCAGGAAACGCAGGACGAGAGTAAGAAACTTGCCCAAAATGAACAGCTAAAACGTGAAGAACTTTCCAACAAATTCGAGAATACGATTATGGAAATCAAAACACGCATGGGGGAGGGAAACGATGATGGGAGCCGTAAAGTTAACGCAGGAGTTGATGAATTGTACGTCAACATCCATCCCTATCTCCTTTTATACTTATTCAAGGCGCGGACACCTGATATTTTACCTAAAGATTCAAAGCAAAATTTAAGAGTCTTGTCGATCAATATGAGATGCGTGAACTCCACTGCTACTCTCTTATTCGCACTAAGGAGCTAGAAGTTCAATGGAATCTCGCCCGCTATGAACAGCAGCGTAAGCAGGCTGAACAGGAAGCACATCGTGCCAAGGCTCTACATGCTCAGGTTTCAACCTTTTCCCAAACAGAGGCTGAATTGAGATCGCAGTTAAATATCTACGTCGAGAAGTTCAAGCAGGCGAGTCCCCTCATCCCAACCAGACTCTTTCGAGATCAGTAAACTAGACTGAAAGGCTAGATAGCTGACCAGGTCTCTGCCTCTCAAAATTTAATTCAATCTGCAGGTCGAAGATACCTTGAATAACTCCAATGACCTATTCCTAACTTTCCGCAAAGAAATGGAAGAAATGTCTAAAAAGACCAAGCGCCTCGAAAAGGAAAACCTAGTCCTCACTCGCAAGAGCGAGACGACGAACCGAAACCTCCTTGAAATGGCTGAGGAGCGCACAAAACACCAAAAGGAACTCGAAATACTCAGGAAAAAGAACTCCAAACTCGAGAACCTCTGTCGGGCACTCCAAGCCGAACGCACTACCCTCGACACTAAGCTTCGCGATCAGGAAGGTAGTGGGAGAGGTGGCGGTGTCGGTGGCGGAGACGAAGGAGGGGAGTTGCTGGAGGAGGAGGAGGAGGAGGAGGAGGAGGAAGACGATTCTGAAGGTGATTCTGAATATGAAGAATCGGATGAGTACGATGATGATGCCTCGGAGGACGGATCTGAAGGGGAAGAGGGCGAGGATGATACTGAAGACGAGAATCCCCAAGCACCGGAGACGGCGGCCCCTCATAAAACCTCCGGGGAAAATCAAAAGCAGCAACACACCCAGAAAAATGGTGTTGAAAAGGTCTATCCAGTTGTTAACGGCGCTCGCGCCGATTAAGCTTACGGAGGCTAGCTCATATTATCAGACCTCATTTCATCACAATTGCTCTTTTTTTTTCTCTTTTCTTCGTTTTGAACGTACTGAAAAAGCGACACGTGCCTGAGAAGAGAGATAGTGTAGTATGCTGCGCATCACCATCCAATATACCCCACCTCCCACTCGATATATATATAAAAGCGCTGTATTCGGCCTCGTACTACCTCGCCTTTCGTTCCCTGTCTACTTTTCTTCATTCTATCTTTCTACCCCCCGCCCACTCAGTCCGATGGTTCAGACGGGCTACTTGACCCATCATGTCCAGGTCGTGTCGATGCCGGGCTCCTACCAGCTTTCCTTCTCCCTTTTTTTCTCTCATGTACCCTTAACCGCCAGGCGTGTGCCTACCTGCCGGTTACCAAGTAGATGGCGAGTTGCCTATTGCCACAAGTCAGGTTATGATGCTTTGTTCGGGTAGTGACCATGCTGCGCAATTACATGCCTAGCACACAGCAACGAAAATGCTGAACCGCGTTACCTTACGTATCTAATCATCGCCATCGCCATCGCCATCACCATTACCATTACCATTACTATTGCCACCATACAGTATTGAGTCGCGAATAATGGTCTGGGCTCCAAGATGGTGGGTGAATAAGCGAGCAACTGATATGCAGAGTCCTACTGTAACATTGTTCCACATCTCTTTTAATATGTATGAATATAAATTGCAAAATTGGTGGTGTAATGTAAATTATCTCTTCTGTGCTTCCGTGTTATGATTGTCCTGCAGCAGGGAAGTTCGAAGTTCTCAGCCCGCGAACAACCTCCAGACTTGAGTACAGCGGTAAATTTAGACAACCCTCCCACCTCGAAACCAATTCCCAAGTTGCCACACCAACCAACGAAGGTACGACCTGCTGGAGTATCTTCCAGGGTACAAATCAGCAATCGCCATATCATACTACTCGAGTAGAACCCCCCCCCCCTCTCTTCTAGACCTCTAATCGAGAGATCCGGCGAACGCCGGCCGTGATACCGGTACCAGTAATACGTTGAAGATACTGTACTCTACCCTACCCCCTGACCGCACGTCATCGGGGCCTGCTGTAATGACTTACTGTATTGTATTATATGTATGGCCACGTGATTAGGATGAATTACTACTACTTGCCTGGGTACCGTATGCTAGTCGGTGCCGAGACTTGGCAAACTTTTTTAAGATCTGCCCGCAGAATTGGGGATAGGGGGATTTATTGTATGTCTTGGGCTGTGCCATAGGAAGAGTGCAGTTGCATGGTCCAGTCTGTATGGGGGTATGCGGGGGGATTCGGGGTTTATGATTTTGTTGGTAGGTATGAGGTGATAGTCGAGTGAGGGGTTATGAAGGTTGATTTTCGAGAAGTTTGGGTCAGGGGATGGATTTGTGAGTGAGGTCGCGGGCAATTTCCGCAAATGAGGATAACATTGCACTCATGAGCATGCTGATTACCTGGTAATGTAAAGCAGCTGCTATCGTTTGACCCACCCCTCAAATAACTAGGATCCACCGAGTGACACAACATGCACCCCCCAACCCCACGTGGGTACAATTTCAAAATATTCTTCAAACAATCGTTGGGTATTGTCAATTCGTACGGACTGTTACTACCGCTACTACCGACAGACTACACACTGTTGCGGAGCCAACCGTACAGTACTGTACGCAACCCTCCTCCCAATCCGCTCATCGAACCGCCCGTCCGTCATGCACGTCGTGCGCAGTCGTGCCCATACTCGTACCCATAGAGAAGAATCACGAAAAGCGTCTCCGGTGGTCCCGATCAGCGTTTGTCACATAAGAGTGACATTTACAAAAGAAAGGGAGCGTTAACAAAGAAATAAGAAAAGGGAAAGAAGGAAAACTCCAAAGAAGAACGGTCTAAACGCCTGAAGAAGAAACTGAAGGTATCGAAAAGGGCTAGGTTAAAGTTTCGGGAGGTTGAATCCGCGCGGTAGATTGGGAGTTGAAGTTTGTTGTGGTAGAGGTGTGAAGTGATTAAAAAGTGTGTAAAAAAGAGCCCCCGGGATTAAAATACCGATACGAAAGAGAAAAAAAGGTTCCGAATTAAATAGGATGAGCAAGCCGTGAGCGTGAGTGAGTAAGGTAGCGAGCGAGTAAAGTTTCCAGTGCTAGCATTCAGTCGTGCTAGACCGTTCCCGCCGCCCAATACGGGTGCAATAGAATCCCCCTAACTCTTTCCTCGCACGCACATCGAATCTAGATAGACCCCATTTCATGGAAATAAGAAATTTGATTATATCGAAAACAGAGCGGCCTATCATAACGAATCAGTCTCCATGTCCTCGACCAATTCCAACACACCTGTTAGGGTAGAAGGGTAACCTACAGCAATCAGGGCTCCAAATAATGCCACTGTCGACGACAGGGTGTTTGCGCTACTGGGCTGGTCGCTGGTGCCGGTTGGTACCGCTGGGGTGGTAAAGGTCGGCACAGCGGTGGTGTTCGTGGTTGGGGCCACTGGGAGTCCGGTTCCGTTGGCAGAGTGTACATTTGCGCTGACGGCGAGCGCAGCGAGGAGAAAGAATACTAGTGCTCTAGTGAGAAGGGATGAGACGGCCATTGTTAATTGGTTTGTTGGTTGGTTTGTGGTATAGCTAATTAAGGGTGGATATAGGTGTAGATTGTGTCGCAAAGTATCAACTCGGGGGAAGACGGTACGATATATAGCTCGGGAAGATAAACGAGGGAAATCAAGTTATCGCAGTAACAAAATACCCGGGTAGCGAGAAGGAAGGTTTGTTTGTCAAGCAAATCAACGACTCGAATAAAAAAGTGAGAAGTGAAAAGGGCGGAATACTCCTTCTCAAAAGTGACCGATGAATGAATCCAGCTGCGTACGATGTTTCAATCAAAAAAGAAGAAGAAAGATGGAGGAAGAAAGGAAGAGGGAAGTTTTTAAGAAGGAAATAGAAACAAAACACTCGACAGGAGAAGGAGAGGAGGAAGAAGAGAGGGGGAAAAAGCACAAACCCCGTCAAGGGTGAAGGGCGGGAATTATATGTCTGGAGGGAGAGGAAGGGAAGGGAAACGTGCTGAGCCAGAAAAGAGTGTGGTGCCGCTCATGAGCGTTTGGCGGCCGGCCGCTGTACTGGTAAATGGTTGCGAAATGTGGTGTGGGAAGCCTTAAACCAGACACAAAATACCCTTATTTGCCACGCAATTGGTATTAATTGGTACCCAATGTGGTTAACCAACAGCTAATTCTGGTTTCTGGATAGAATTAACCTGCACCATGGCAATTTTAACAGTTAACAACTGGGTGTGCCATCTAGGCCCGGTACACTTTTAAGTTTAAATCCCTACAGCTCATGCAAAAGTTGATGTTTTCCCAACCTCAAGCTTATTGTCCATCAGAGCGACTGCTTGGGTGTGGGTAGAATAAAAGGGGTTACTGAAGAGCCTTAACAGTTTGAAGTTGGCCATTTTGCAGGTCAGAAATGTCCGGGTTAAAGAATTCCCCTACCATGCTCTCCTCGAGCAGAGGAGGCAGGAGGTACGAGTGGAAGCCACCATCCACCACCAAGTTCGAAAAGGGAAGAAACCCCCACGAACGGATTGGAGAGCCCATCGTTTCAGGGGCTTTTGTGTTGCCGTGTATTGGGTGCCGACCGAGAGCAATATTGAAACTAAAAATTGCTGAAAACAGGATTAGCACAACTGGATTAGTTTGGGTGATTTCTTCTTTGGGCAAATCTGTTAAGCCACGTCCCTTTTATTTTTTTATTTTTTATTGAATGAGATCCTTGCTCTCCACCATAGCAGCCCTGTGAATCTGACCCACTTTCGAGATTCGATATATAAACTCCTTTGATTGATAGTGATCTGCCGTCAGTGGGATTCCTCGATTGACGTGATTGAGTGAATGAAGAATAGAGGAGGGAGGCTATTTTTTTAATTTTTTTTTCACTGAGGATGCTGGTTTTGGCTGACGATCTGGGGGTAAATTTTCCGTTTTCCTGGTTATTTACCGAGCGGTTTGTCTCCTTTCTCTGCTCGCTCTTGCTGGTCCAACCTCCTTATTGCCATTTGCTCGTGAATAATCATGCGGTATCAACTAGACTGTTGCATACCCCTTGTCACGAATTATTTACACCAGAACTCCAGTAGTAAAATTTCAGCCTCTTGCTTTGCCTTGCAACTACAACATTTGTTGTCATCCACCATACTTGCCGTCCCCTGCAGTTCTCACCTACCACTTAATGCTAAGCAAATAGATGCATTCACAGTGATAATAATAATAACAGCAATACCCATCACAATCGATACTTTCCATAATTCCTTATGCAAACCTAGATATTATTTGTAACAACAAGTACCTTAGCCATCCCCTGCACCAGTGGCATATTGGTACTTTCTTCTAGTCAATTTCCGCCTCGTCATCGTTTCAAGTCCCTTATCAGCGGAACACGGACCGATCGAGCGACTTTTGATCGATTTTGCTAAAAAAAAAAGAGAGAGGGAAAAAGGAAGGGGGAAAGCGACCGATTTAGCCGAACATCACATGTTCTTACTATTATCTACTTACAAACTCTCTAGACGCCAGTGAGGTGAGGTAAAGAGGGTGATGTAGGCTGACTCCACCAAACCGACTGGTGATATAGGTTAATATCCGGGCACGTGGAAGTCCTGTGGTAGGATAGCACAAAAAAGATCGCCACTGTCCGGAATTTCTTCTCACAGGCACTAGGTGCGTAGTGGTAGCGCAGGTAAAACGCTCTATTTTGGAACCAAATAATCAAGAATTGTTTCCCTCGACTTCTCTGGGTGGTATTTGTTCCCTTGCAGATCCACCCGTCTGTGCAACCGATCGAGGGTAAGACAGAGGGAGGAAAGTTACTAGTAATTAAGTCCTATAGTACTGTTTTTGCCCCCTCAGCGTTCGGGAGGAGTCTATTAGCGGAAGGAGCCAAGCTAACGTCATGGTGAGATCCAGTCCTGAGAAGACACGGCGGGGCTGTCCTGTGCTGTGTACAGGTATAACTTCCGAGCATCGTGGCTTAATTCCAGAATTGGGGGTCTGTCCAATTCCGGCGCATAGAATTGCACTCGCTGCTCCTAAGACTCGATTCGAATAAAATATCTCCCCTTCTCCAATGCCGACTCCAACGGCAGCATGAATTACGCGTCTAAAAAGAAGGTGACAGCCATGTGCTACCCTCCTATATCTTGGAACAACCCTATTCACCGGACCCTCGGGGCACCCAAGCCAGTAACGTCACATTGAAGGAGAGAGCCTCTAAGAGTACGGTAAACCATGACCGGTCCAACACAGTGGTAAAAAGGAAAAATAGCCCACCAAAAAGTAAGCATCCCCTTCTCATGGGCGAGAGAGAAGATGGGGGATGAGGGAGCAAAAAAGAGACTTGGGAACCGCGGCCTTCCCCAAGAGTACATACAGTGTTGTAACCGACATGCCCCGGCGGGCTGATGCAATCTCACTTTTACTCTCTGCACGCATGGTACAAAACCTTTTCGATCGAAACGTCATTCTTGCGAGGGCTTCAAATCTGATATCGTATTGCAAAGATAGTAAGTTCTAATTGTCACTCAGTTCCTACTGAGGATAAGACAAGTTATCAAGCATGATAATAACACGATAGCTGCATTTCCTTATCGTTATCAAGGGAGTGAGTGGTAGGGCATCTAAGACACGATAACCAAGTTTTCTTTTTCTTTTTCTTTTGCACTTCCTTGCTGCTACTGCTCCTCCCTCGCACCCTCTTAGCCCAGCTAGCTTTGGAAGCGGTGCGAGTGATCTTAAGACCTAATAGAGTGCCGATACAGGGCTCTAAGGTAGGCTAGGTATCGCTATTCTGGTGCTCACCAACTAGCCAACCAAGCCTCACACTGTGCCCTTGCCTGCACTGGGCTGCGCTTGGTTGCACCGTGGGCCTACAGATTTTTCTATTCTATTGTTAGATCCCAAGGAGCAGCCAATAATCGTTGACGTCAATCCAGATTCCCGAAACAGGGGGGGGGGGGTAGTTCTTTATCTGATAAATAATGGTGGGTGTCTGCCCGCTCAGCTCTTGTCTCGATCCAGTCCTGGGAAGCATCGGCACTACGCTCTACTGTTCTAGTGCGGTCGAAGCCTGAATTGGTGTGGTTCCCTCCAGTTTTTAATTAATAAAAGAAGATTGAATGCAAGTAAGCTAAGGTTGTGGGAATAATACGTATTGCGCGAGGCACTACACTGATGCCTTATCGTATTGGTGCGGATTTCCCGCTGCGGCCTGAACGGGGTTTACCACAGCTGTACCTTAGTGGATGGTTTTCCCCTAGTTGATGCGTGGTGTTGTTGTGGGCACCATACCTCCGTCTAACCTATCATTTCTCGACCTTTTAGGCTGGCAAGGTCTCACATTTCCCGAATCTCCCGAGCATCGTAGGGCCGAAAAGTAAATGGTCTCTAAGGGTATCATACCTACGAGCAATCGAGCAAAGCATGGCAACTCTACCGCCCAACCTACGTAGCGTATTACCTAACTGTAGACCACATCCTGTGCGACACTTGACCAGGACTTCCCGCACGCAGCGATCTCCGCAGCACTGCTGCCTTCAGAGGATTTTCTCGCCATCCCCACCATGATGTTGTGTTGTACTATACTGCACTTACCCGTAATTCCGTGCTACCGTACCCTACTGAAGGCAATTCAAAATCAAGGCATCAAGTTCTTTTTTAATGGCTTAAGCTTAACCCGCCACGCGTCGGCCCCAATGTTGAGGGGGCTTTGCCGTAAGCGCAGCCTGGGGTTGGATTTGGAATGTGTGCATCCTGGAGCACTGTTGTACGAGTACTCGAGTACTTGTATCTGCTTTTACACCCTTTGCTCAACTAGACAGGGGGGAGCACTATTATACGGTCGCATGTGGAGAGGACCGGTGCGTTGTGCGGTGGAGTCTGCCCTTCTCCTCAAGCCTCCTCTGTGCTTGAGTATAATACCGGTACCGGTACAGCTTTTGGCGGATGGGCACAATGGGAGAGGTGGGTGGGTGGCCCCAGTGGCTGTGAATGTTATTTTAGGTATGATACCTATCACTACGTGTTACGATTGGTGGCCAGTAGAAACCTAACCCTAGGGAAACGATTGTGTGGGATTTTCGCTTGTGTGGATTGACCGATCGATCGATTGACTCTTTATGATGAGATCTGGCGCTGGTGGGGATCGCGTGCAGGGATCCCGAGAGGGCCGGGGCTGGCATAGCGTTTGTCAACGGCGGGGGATTAAGAATGGAGCGGGGGAGGGGCTCCGACTTCGAGTGAGAGAGGGTGATGGGAGTTGGGTGGAACAAGAAAGTGTATTGGCTTTTTACCGGCTACTACGCCAGTTACTAGCAACGGCACACGATTTTTCGCCCCTCGCACTTCAACCTCCCCACCACCTTTCTCATCAGCAGCATACTGCCCAACCAGTTTTTACATGAAAGAAATAACTGAATCAAAACTTGAAGATTCTGTGCAGATTCTGCAGAGCTCCAAAAATAAGGTATCATATTGAAAGGTGGCAAAGGCAAGTGGTGTCTCATACCAAAGCCACCAGTGGCGCCTTTTGGGTAATCATACAGCCTCTGTGTGAAATGGCAATGCTCAACAGCTTGCACCAGTGTAGGAGAGTGTTCTTGAAGCATATATCATCTATTTGACAGAACACAAAAGGTTCCCTTGGGTGGCTAAGTCTGAGAATTGACTCTCAAAATCTGTCAAGTTGCAGATCCGACTACTGCCCTCCTCTCGAATACTTGGCTTTCTGCCTTTATCAACTGCTCAAAATTCCTTGAACACAAAAGGCAAGAAAAGCTTGATTTTCCATCTGTCCTTAAGTCTGGGGAAAGGCTTCAAGTTATTGGCCTTTTCTCTGAATTGCTTGGCTACTATGAGAAGGTGTTCCATGTTCATTAGCAAAAAAACCTTTTTCACCGGACGTATCGAGCCCGCGTCCGGACGAAGCCAGTCCGCTCTTTGCCTCCCGTCCTTCCGGATCTCCTGAGCCCTCGTTGCCTTTCATCTCTTGCGTCTGGTGCGCCCGGACTCCCCACTTTCCCTCCAAAGCGTCCGACGCCCTCCTTGCGACCCCACCCCCTCCCAGCGCCTTCCTGTTGTATCCGCCCCCTTATCTTCTCGTCTACAGGCCTCCTGCCTACTCTTACCAACTGCGCGCATCCGGCTGCCCTCCCAGATCCCCTCTCACCTCTAGTGACCTAGATCTGTCCGCTCCCGTCCGCTGACATCCTACCTTGCGCTTTTTTTAGCCCGCGCCCTACTGTTACTTCCATAATTCCCTTACTGTTCACAAGACGCCCGGCGCGGCCGCCATGGAGACCCCCTACTTTGGTTGGCTTCGCCACAGGAGAGAATAAATTGGTATTATTAATCATCATCGGCAGAACTCACGCGGCCGAGTTGAAGCCGGACACTTTCTAAGGGAATATCTCCCTTAAGTCGCCGGCTTCAACTCGGCTGTCTACTCAATTCAACCTATTTAAAATATTCCCTTAAACGCCCGCAGATCGTATATTACTCCCGCGGCCGAGTTCAAGCCGGACACTCAATATGGGAACTGCCATCTTAGGTGTACGGCTTCAACTTGGCCGCATATTCATGCAGAACAATTCAACCTATTTAAAACTTGAATATTCCCTTAAACGCCCGCGGATCGTGTAGTACCCCGGGCGGCCGAGTTGAAGCCGGACACTCAATATGGGCACTGCCATCTTAAGTGTACGGCTTCA
>Ga0307510_10007731_pt1 | contig 12823 bp, 10 predicted proteins | sample 12_EM_MG_FD_207224 | JGI IMG/M metagenome (GOLD analysis project Ga0307510, IMG submission 207224) | Populus trichocarpa ectomycorrhiza microbial communities from riparian zone in the Pacific Northwest, United States - 12_EM | ecosystem: Host-associated > Plants > Roots > Unclassified | place... | reverse complement strand
TTATGCCTACCCTTAACTATGCACAGACCCCCCTGTATTAGTATATAAGACCTGTGAATTTATATGAACAGTCCTCAGACTGTTCTCTTGTCACCCCTTACATAATAACTGCCAATAAGTGATTACAAGACTATAATCACTGTTTATCCCTTTTCCCTTTCCCTCTTCAAGATCTAAGCTCCGTCTTCTTCAAGTTCAACATTGTTAACCTTTGCAGATCAGTCACCTTCAAACCCCCGTCGTTGTCATGTCCCACTACATCCACGTAGTGTGTTCGCAACACTAGAACAGTCTCTAATTGAAGCTGACTGTCGTCAGAAGTGTTCTTGCCCACTTCCCCATCGATCCCCAAGTCCCATATCACTCCTCTTTCACCCTAGCTCATCGTCCCGCACCACCACCCCCCATCGTCGCACCACCAATGGCACAAGCCAATGTACCTCATCTCATTGGCACTGCCCCTGAGTTCTATGATGGAGAAGGAGATAAGGCGTTAGCCTTCTGGAACATCCTTGAAAATTATTTCACAGTAAACGAGGACACATTCAACACAGACCACAAGAAAGTAGCGTCAGCTTTGACCTACTTCAAACGAGACACCCAAGCCGGTGAATGGGCCAGTGACCAAATGGCTACTGCTATTGCGGCACAACCTACCAATTATGGAACGTGGCAAGCCTTTAAAGACACCTTCAAAGCGCAATTTATTCCACCTCAAACAGAGCTGGAAGCGCTTGCCAAGTTACATGCTACTCCACAAGGGAATAGAGAATTCAATGAATGGTACCAAGAATGGAGCCAACATGCACGTTGCGCTAATGTGGGACAAAACACCCTGATGTTTACATTCCGAAATGCTCTGAATGGAGCAATAAATAATTGGATTGCTTCCCAATCACCCCAACCAGCCACACTAGCTGAACTGGTGGAACGTGCTCATGACCTGGACAAGTACTGGCGCATGTATGCCAAACCGCCAGACAACCAAGGAAACCTCCATATTAGCAAATTATCTGTGCAAAATAGTTACACAGAAATTAACGCTACCCAGCCTTCCATCTACGAACCACCTGTTAGATGGGCGAAACTCATGAAGGAACAACGTCAATACCGCATAGACAACCACCTTTGTTTCTACTGCGGACAGGAAGGACATTCTATCTTTGGATGTAACCACCCAGACAAAAAGCCGCCCCGTCAACCCATGATACGACAAGTGTTCCCCATCGAAGAAGACGATGATGAGATGGACCAATATGAAGGTTCATCTTTTCCCGCTTCTCCTCTATAAAGGCATCATATAGAGGAGAGGTACAACTATCCCGTTGTACCCCGAGAAAGATTGGTCTTGCCCAATCTCCTAAGCTATGCCACGTACCCTCCCACACGATTCAGAATACAAGATCCCCAAGTTTTCAACTCAAGATCCGAATCGACCTCAACGGGAAACTAATTGATGCCCATGCGTTACTTGACAGTGGAGCCGAAGGGATCTACTGTAACACAAGCTTTGTCAAGAAACACTCGATACCTACACATGCTATCGATCGCCCTGTATACCCATTCAACGTGGATGGAACAATTAATAAGAACGGGGTGATGTGCCATGCCACCATTTTGCAAATGGGGATGCGCGTTGATCAAGATCACTGGGAAACTATCAAAGTGGCCATCACTAATATTGGCCAAAGTGAGATAATCTTGGGAACTGATTGGCTACAAGCCCACAACCCAAGCATAGACTGGGGTGCGAAAACAATCAAATTTGATCGCTGTCCCCCTTATTGTCATCCCAGTACGGTCGAAGAACAAGATCGTTGTGATTGCAACCCAGCCTTGCGACAACTATTGCCCTACGATGAATGGGAAACCCAAGACGACAATACCCTGGATATTACAAGTGAGGGTCTAGATGTGACGCAACACATTAGAACCCATCTGGAACATTTCCTTCCAGACCTTGATGTTACTATGTCACGCCACAGAATAGTCAAGGAACGAGTTGGTCACAGCCCAACTACTTGAGCCATATCCAGGTTGAAAGAACAAGTTGGTCACAGTCCAACTACTACTCGAGATCGAGTGGGTCACAGCCCCACTACAAGTCGAGTGGGTCACAGCCCCACTACAAGTTGAGTGGGTCACAATCCCACTATAAGTCGAGTGGGTCACGGTCCCACTACAAGTCATCCCAATCCATCACTACGGTTGGTAGACCATCAAGACAACCCCATGGTTGCAAGAACTACAACGTCGACACACCTTGCTCAACAGAAGCAAGCTAAACCTGAGGAAATCCCTCTGGAATTTCGACAATATGCAAAAGTCTTCTCTGATGAAGAAGCACAACGATTACCAAAGCATCAACTATGGGACCACAAGATTGACCTCCTTCCAGGTCAAACAATGAAGAAAACGTCGGTGTACAGATTAACACCACCCAAGAAAATTGCCCTACAAGAATACATTACCAACGGCCTAAAACAAGGCACTCTCCGGCGATCTGAGGCACCTGATGCTTGCTCTTTCTTTTTCATTGACAAGAAAGATGGGAAATTACGCCCTGTCCAAGACTATCAACCCCTGAATGTGATAACTAAAAAGAATGCGGCTCCCATCCTGCTCATCCCAGAGTTAGTCGATAAACTCCTGGGAGCACGATTCTTTACCAAACTTGACATACAATGGGGATATAATAATATTCGCATACGCAAAGGCGACGAACACAAAACAGCTTTCAAAACACCCATGGGCCTTTTTGAATCTCTAGTTATGACATTTGGTCTATGCAATGCTCCAGCCACTTTTCAAACCTTCATGGACACCGAACTTGCAGATCTAATTGATACAGGTCACGTTGTCGTCTATCTCGACGACATTCTAATCTTTGCACATACCATTGCCGAAGTCACCAAATTCACACACATGGTATTACAGCGCCTTTTGGACCTGGATCTCTATCTGTGACTTGCAAAATGCTCTTTTAACCAAACATCCGTGGAATATTTGGGTTTGATCATTTCCGAAGGCGAATTACGCATGGACCCTGTCAAAATCAACGCTGTCGCAGATTGGCCTATGCCAACCAAAGTCAAGGACATACAAGGATTTCTGGGATTTTGTAACTTCTATCATCGCTTCGTCCGAAACTACTCCACCCTCACCCGTCCTTTGTTCGATCTTACTAAAAAGGATACGCCATTCCGATGGGGACCCACTCAAGCAGACGCCTTCCAAAAGTTACAAAGTGCCATCACCACATCTCCTGTGCTCCTCCTGCCCGATTATGGCAAACCATTTACGCTCATCACCGACGCCAGTGATTATGCTACAGGGGCGATTCTAGAACAGGAAGATGCTTTGGGACGGTCTCACCCCATAGCTTACTACTCCAAATCACTGCAGCCTGCGGAACACAACTATGAGATCCATGACAAGGAACTTTTGGCCATTGTTCATGCTTTGACCCATTTTCGCCATTACCTCCAAGGCAATGTTCACCAAACGAAAAAAAATTCTGACCATGCGAATCTCAAATACTTCACGACGAAACAGACACTCACTCGTCGTCAAGCGCGCTGGTCCGTTTTGTTGGGAACTTATGACTATGTCATCATTCCAAAACCTGGCAAGCTCAATCAAGCAGACGCTCTGTCCAGGCGACCAGACCATAAAGAGGGGATAGCATCTGATAATGCCGAATGTGTTCTACTTGATCCTAGCAAATTCTTGCTAAAACCAGAACAATTCCATATATGGGCCCTACATAACACGGCAATCCCTACAGGACTGGATGATGAATTACATGCAGCACTTATAGAAGCTATCAAAATCGATAACTCCACAGGAATGGGAGAAAAGCTTAAAAAGCTCATCACTAGCAGACCTAGACAAGTCACCAAAGGATTACAAGATTGGAACTACGAAAGCGGATTGTTCCTCTACAAGGGTTTGGTTTTCGTACCAGACAACGAGAATGTACGATGCAAAGTCATGCAGCAGTTCCATGATAATACAATGGGACACCCAGGACAGTGGAAAACCGTTGAACTTATCACATGTGAATATTGGTGGCCTGGAATCACGGAATTCGTGAAATCATACATCAAAGGATGCGCTATTTGTCAAACCACCAAAATCAAGCCTCCAGTCAAAGTTCCACTAAAGCCAAATGAAATCCCCTTGGGAATATGGGAAACAATCACCATGGATTTCATTGTCGATCTCCCACTTTCAAATGGATACGATAGTATCCTTACAGTCATCGACCGTCATAGCAAGGCTATCATCCTAGCCCCTTGTCACAAGACAATCACAGCCGAGCAAACAAGTCAACTATTAATTGACTATGTGTGGAAACGCACAGGTTTCCCCTTGATGATTATCTCAGACCAAGGACCACAATTCGTAGCACAAGTCACACAAGAACTTTGGAGAAAACTGGGAATTAAGCAGAAATTGTCAACTGCATTTCACCTGCAGACAGATGGAGAATCTGAACAAGTTTACCAAGAAATTGAACAATACCTTCGTATTTGTGGAAACTTCCAACAGAACGATTGGGCCACATTACTCCCCATCATTGAATTTGCGCACAACGCACGACCACACCGTAGCACACACAAATCCCCCTTTGAAGTCTGGTATGGGATACACCCAACCTTTAAACCCCCATTACAACTACAAACCAGACTACAAAGTGCAGATGAACGTGTTCAATACCTCAAAGAAATGCGCAAAGAAGTGACTGCAGCATTACATCTTGCAGCACAAGAAATGAAGAGCGGAGGCCCCGCTAAACCATTGCACACATTCCACAAAAACGACCTTGTACTCTTGGAAGCCACCAACCTACAGACCACCCACCCAAAGGCAAAACTTGCACCATGTCGCTATGGACCTTTCCAGGTCATCTGGGCTTCACCAACAAACTGCAAACTCGAATTACCACCGCAGATGAGGATACACCCAGTATTCCATAACTCCCTGTTAAAACCCTACACGGAGACCACTGCACATGGACCTAACTTTACACGTCCCCCTCCGGAAATAATCGGAGAAGAAGAAGGTCACTACGAAATCGAGAAGATCCTCCAGTCACGTCCTACAAGGAATCGCAAAAGCACGCAGTATCTAGTCCATTGGAAAGGCTACACTGATGCCAGCTGCACCTGGATCCCAGCCAAGGAACTGACACATGCCAAAGAACTTGTCGAACAATTTGAAGCTATGCAGAAAGCTGCGCAACAAGCCAAAGAGGGGATACGAGCCTTGCAGGAGCAAGGAAAACCTAAAGAGGGGATACTGTTGTGGACGAAGTCCACGCCATCTAGAAACTCAGCCCAAGCCCCCATGAGTCCCACAAGAACTGCCCCTAAACCGAGCTATAGCCAAGTAGCTATCTGATGCCCCCCTAAGCCCACAATAAAGCCCAGTCAACAACCAACAACCAAAGAGAATCTTCAACCACGTGACCCTGGGAAATCCCCACCCCGTGACCAAGCACGTGACCCACCACGTGACCAAGCACATGACTCATCACGTGACCTACAAGCCCTCAAGCAAGCACGTGACCAAACATGTGACCTACTAGCACATGACCATGGGAACCTAACATATGACCTACCAAGGGATTGGTCATCTACATGATCACCTGATCATACGCGCTTTCTACGCGCGTCTTGTCTGTTGATCAACATGTGGAAGACCGTGGGAATGATCAACGGTTGATCAAGAATCAACGAAGTCACAAGACTTACTGCGGAGCTGCGGCACAGTCCGCAGTTCATCTATTATTAGTTCGTGTCTATTCTTAGCTCAAGTCTCACCTGTCTCTTGTATTACTACCTGCCCTAAAGGGGCACATGTCCACCCGTCTCTTGATATTATGCCTACCCTTAACTATGCACAGACCCCCCTGTATTAGTATATAAGACCTGTGAATTTATACGAACAGTCCTCAGACTGTTCTCTTGTCACCCCTTACATAATAACTGCCAATAAGTGATTACAAGCTATAATCACTGTTTATCCCTTTTCCCTTTCCCTCTTCAAGATCTAAGCTCCATCTTCTTCAAGTTCAACATTGTTAACCTTTGCAGATCAGTCACCTTCAAACCCCTGTCGTTGTCATGTCCCACTACATCCACATAGTGTGTTCGCGACACGACCATCGATTGTTCTCACAGTAGTCAATGTACTCAATTAGCAAGTGAAAATGTAGGTACATGCAGATGCGATAGTTGGACATCTCAACAGGAATGATCTTGGTCATTTGAAGGCAATAACATGTGAGGGTTTCAAGGTCGGAAAGGGTCTTCAAGACTTGTTGATCAATTATGCGGAGTGGCGGTATGATAGATTTCTAGGGATGTTTTTAGTTGTCAGTGGGTTACTGTAGTCGTTCGCTATACCTTGATCATGGTAGGGAGACACTGATAAGAGTTGGTTGCCAGTGGTTAGAAAGTCTAAGAATGAGATCAATGTACAGCGACAGGCGCCATTTGTTTTCCTCATGAAGTTTCTGAGAAGGTAAGGAACCTCTCAACGCTGTGAGCATCAGATGCATTATCAAGGTGGCCATCAGGCTATACAAAACATGTTAGATGGCCAGACAACATGTAAAAGATATCCAGATGCACAACTTCAACCAGGGGCCATGCAGCAGGATATCGACTGGCAGCGGCTTCACCTTGCCCTTGCTCAGCTTCCCCACGCTATGACCACATGCACAAGAGGCAAACAAGGTCGAGGTCGACAAGGGCAAAGATATCAGCTTCCGTTTCTCAAGTGCATTCAGTTCAGCGCGTGAACGCTGGCACCCCGCGACAGGTGCAAGGATGATACACGCGCAATTGGGTGACTCTGGCAAGGTCGATATTGCTGTGAATTGCGGGCACAGGAAAGGACGACAGTGTGGGGGGCACTAGAGCCAGAGCAGAATGTGAGGCAGATGAAGATGTCGATGACATGAGCAGGTCGAACAGGAGTTTAAACCTCAAAAAGGCAGCCCGACCTCAAAGATGGTAAATGTTAGAGAGGGCAGACATCAGAACATGAAATAAAATGAATCATCACCGTGAGTTGAGTAGGAAAGTCAAGTTCGCAAGGAGGACCAGTCAGGAGTCTCAGGACATGAAAAAATGTGAGCCCAGAGGGACACCCACTTGTTGGAGAGGGCGAAGACGGGTGTATGGCCTGAGGCTGAGTACTGAGTCACTGCGCCAACGATACTGCCTGGGGGTGATTCACGATGATCACAGCTGTGACTACTTCGACTGTCATTGCGCCAATCATCGTCTCTGCAAGTTAAGGTGGGAATAGGGACAGGCTATCATCTCTGTGACATGGTGAGTCCTGATAGTGACGGCTAGTGGAGATGGTGATGGCGACCGATGTGGCAAGTCTGGCGACGTTCAATAATGGGTGAGCAAAAAAAAAAAGGGGGGGCTTAGCCAGCTCAGAAGGCCTAAGCTGGCAGTGAGTGGGCTCAGTGGGAGCTGACTAAAATGGGCGGCTCAACCAGATGTGGCTTGGCTAGGCTAGGGTTGTAGTTGGCCCTAGCTCCACCTTTAGCCAAGATTTAGCCGGAGCTGCTGCAACACTAGCTGGAGCCCTTTCATGTTGCCACTTTCTGTTGTCATTTTCTGTTCCTTCTTACAGAACACTGGGTATGGATTGTTCATTGGGATCACAGTGTCCCATTGTTTCCTCTGTTTCCCCCTGTTAGTCTTATTCATGTCAAATGCATGGAGCGCATCTGGAGCAAGTGATGCATGGGCCAACGACTAATCAAACACGAAAAGTGCAACACAGCCAGGATGCGCCTCTTTGAAGATCATGATTGATTTGTCAACTTGGGCAAGGAGCTGGGTGTGGTCCCACCATAGATCTCCCTGGGCCCCAGGATATGTGATACAGTGTGTGTCTTTCACTATGTTGCTGTCTTCATTGTGGATGATCAGTCGTCCATCCTCCTCTTCCACAAAATCTGACATGTGAATGAGCCATCCTCTTCCCTTCTTCATGAGCTTTTGCTCACCTTCCCTCCCCCTTTTCAAGATTATGAGAGCAATCCCTGGGACATAGGAATGTTCATACACACCATATCATTGCTCTGTACTCATTTGCATGGAATGTGCTCTCATCCTGGAACATTGCAATGATTCACTTTTCGCCCAGCATCAACACTGGATCAATGCACATGAGTTGTGACTCCTGCTGTTCCCATCTCACTATCTTCTTCTGATGTGATGCCATATCGCGGAGGAAGACATTATTGTGATATTCCACCATGTCTGGTCTCTTATGGCCATCCATGTAAACACCCTTCCTCAACACCTTACTCCTCCAACCCAAATTCACAAGCCATTGCCAAGCTGTGCGTTCTGACAGCCCAGTTGTGAGGGTATACCCGAGCAATGGGAGGATGCACTTGTTCAGCATGCAACAGAAGTGTGACAGGGTGACTTTACCCATGGGGAGGCCTGTTAGGTATGTCCCCACCACTGTCTGCACCTGCTCATCACTCAATAATGACCTGTTCATGTACTTTCCTTGTTTCTTGGGCAGGAGCTGTTCAAAAAGCTGGTAATGATGTGCAAGGAATCGAATCTGGTGGGAAAAGTGGGTGCCCACACCATCTGTCCATTGCTTGGCAACCTTTATGCTTGCGACAATGTGTCCATCCCCTTGGAGTTGGAGTGTAGCAAAATTCTGGAGGATAAGAAGTTGATTTATATGCTTGGGCGGTTCATTTTGTTTGTGGGCCTCCTCTATATCTTTCTTGATCTTATCCCTCAGGTCCTCCCACCCACAGACATCTTCCTTCGGCTTTGGCAAGCATCTACTGGCCTCCAGGAAGTTGTCAGTAGTATCCTCCTTGACATCCAAATCAACTGGCTTGTCCAAGTCATCCTCCAAGTCATCATCCTCCCGGCCATCATCCCTTTGGTCATCATCCTCCCATTCATCATCCCCCCTGTTGCTGTTGTCCTTGCTTGGATCCAACATGCCCTTGTTATCATCAAGGACAGGTGCACTTCTGCTCTGACTCACATCCACAGGAGATGGCATGATCAGGAGCCTCAGGGATGGCTCAGGGGATGGTATGGGCAAAGGCACTGGGGATGGCATGACCAACAACACACAAGATGGGGATAGTATGGGCAAAGGTGCTGGGGATGGCATGACCGACAACACACAAGATGGCCCCACAGATAATGCTCTCAACACAGGCATGGACAAGGCCCATGATGAAGGTGCAGATGTCAAGGGTGATGTGGATGGGTGAGGCAACATAATTCTGAATCCTAAAGCAGTGAGTTTTTTCTGGTTCTTTATTGCCTGAATGTGGTGGGGATGTTGCTGCATTTGCTCCAATTTCACAGCAATATCAGGCCTATGCCAATGGGACTTTCTTTTCCCTTGACACCAGTGAGTTCCCCCAATTTCCTGGCTTGGGCGGATGATCTCACCTGTTATTCTAGCATCCTTCTTCTTCTGCTCACTCCATGGGAGCCACTTATCATTATCACCCAAGGCAGCCATCATCTTGACCATTGGACAGCTCACTTCAATTGCACCTCCATATGGGAGGTTGTCTTCCAGCTCAAGCTCTCTGTCAGATGTGCCATCATCACCCTGCGATGGTTTCATGCCTGCATGTGGGTCCCACTTTGCAGGAACCCCAGTATCTGAGTTGATCTCCAAGTCATCAATGACCTCAACACTCTCAATGACTTCATCCAAGAGACAGCCAATGTCATCCAAGGGATGTGTGATGTGAAGGTGCAATGGACCTGGATTCAGGGAGTGAGTCTGGGTCTTCTGCCTTCCCCTCCTCTCTTTTTGTGGGCAGCCTCAACCTTGACATTGTGGCGGCATGGGGGGTGATAGTTGAATCCTCTGACTTGGGGTTTGGGCCAGTACATAAAAGTGGAAACACTTTCGGTGTTGCACTGGCATGTTTCTCTTATCAGCACTTGTGTTGCCACCACCACCCTTTGCCTGGACACAATAACTGCACCCACACAGGGCCTGGTCTGAGGATGGCACACCTTATGTGTTGCCCTGTCTCGACTGGGATCATTTTATTTAGCCAGTGTCTGTAATTTAAATGTGTTCAATAAATGGTTTTCTTTCATTTGTGTCTTGTTATCATTATCACCCAACTGCTGCCCCATTACATGCTGGGTCCCCTGACCCTCTCTCACATGGTTTCCCTGTCTTCTCACAGATTTTTCCAGCCCAATCAGAGACCAGGATCAGACTCAGATGATCAAAATAAGTCAATTGGAGGGGTTTCCAAATCACATGCATTAAATTTGCCTTTGGACAATCTTTTTTTTATCACATTTTTGAAGAGTCTTTTTTTGAGCTTTTCTAACTAAATTACATCTTTTAAAAATTTTGTCAATTTTTGCTGTCCAACACTGTACTATTTGGTACCCTCCAATGTGCTAAAACATGGGTCAAAAGCAAAGTACCAGTTAATGAAGACCTTATTCTTGAAGCACAGCAAACTAGGTGTGCTCCATGGTTGGGAGTAACCCCTTTAGAAATAAAGGGAGGCCCAGTGGAAGTCAATCACACCCATACAACAGTAGAAATGGCCCATAAGTATGCAATGGAAGATGGGAAGGAGGAAATCACCCTCCCAGAAAAATTTAAACATCACACAGCACTATTTTTGGATAAAGAAGCAAACAAATTTCCACCAACTTGCAGTGATGGAGACCACAAAATCATACTGATGGACACCACTCCCACTCACTTCAACTGCAAAGTTTATCCACTTTCAAGGTGTTAAGGTCCAAGGGCCTTAAAGACACAACATGCATGGGTTGGTTTGGCAATGACTGGGATTGCTCAGTGGGGAGTCCTCCTGAGGCAATGATCACATGGGTAGAACAGTACCAGTTGTCTACAGAGTATAACAAGTAAGTCCCCAAATGATAAGGGTGACTTCTGAGGGTTCTGGTAATGAGATAAGAGGGGAAGAGCTTCAATAGTGCTTTGAAGCAACAGGGGATCAGGCTTAGACTCTGAGAGTCTCTGGGTGGAAGCTACAAGTCTTGGATTGAAAACCAAGTTAGGCTTAGGGCCTAACTGCTAAAAGTATGGGTGCTTATATACAAGTGAGATGTAACAGGTAATGGGAGTCACAGAATAATGGAGTCATGTATAGTAAGGTTTATCATGAGCTGGCAATTCTAAGTATAACTCCATCATAAGCTGGCAGCCTAAGAATAGTGCATCATAAGCTGGCAATTCATAATAGGTTAAATGGTGATACTGTGGACTGCAGAGTAGTAGCATGTGATAATTGACTGCAGAATGGTCAGGTGACTCATCAGGTGACTTGTCAGGTGATTAGGTGGCGGTCCAAGCGGCGCATAAGGGAATGAGTGAGAAACAAGTGACCAAGAGCATGAATGTTAAGGCTTCAACAGGCCTTGATAGTATGACTTGTACTAAGAGTGAACTGGTGGCGAGTACTTTGAAGATAGTAGAAGTCTCTAGTGTTGCTAGAGATGACTCTGAGTGGTTTATGTAAGAGATGAGGGAAAGGGGAGGCACAAGGGGAGCTTTCAAGAACGTTGATATTGAGAATCAAGTCAAGCTTAGGGCTTGACTGTTGAAATACAGGGCACTTATATACAGGCACGGCCGCATACGGGCCATGGTCACTAAAGTAGGTACTTCTGGTCAAGAGGGGGCTGTCTATATCATATGGTAATCCGCGGACAAGTGCTGCGGTCTGTATGAGTTGAACAATGGAGAAGCAGACGAGGACAATGGGAAATTGGACGAGTTGCCTAATCGATCCTAGACAATGGTGGCAGGCGCTCCGAAAAGAGAGGCGTTGTCATGATGCAATGACGACCATGAGGTTTGAGGCTGATCCGAGGAGATCTGATCTCTGCATGCCCATTCTGGTCTAATGGGTGTCTAGTGTAAGCAACTACCCTTTAAGGTAGTCCATATTGATGGTGACCCAATTAAGGGCCATGTCGCTATCCACGTCATCTGCAGACCTCTGCGTGGATGAGGGATTGTCTGCAGATCCTCCTGAAGAGGTCGACTGGTGGCCCAGACTCTGGGGCGAGGTGCTGGCTATGGGTGATGAGGCTGAGGGGGTGATCGACTGGTAACTGCCTTCACAACTGGTGTGTTGGCGTAGAGGTGCTAAAGAGGGACTTGTGGGCAACAGGGAGTGCTTCCGGGACACAGGAGGAGGGGGATCATCATGGTATTCCCTCCATGTTCTGATGGGGGATTCCTTTGAAGACAAGGTAACCGTGCTGTCTTCTGTGTTCAGATATTGGGTTGGTTCTGGTTCTATGGGTGGCACGTTCTCCATGGGACTGTCTGGGTCTTCTGCTGGTTGCTCTGTGAGCTGCTCCATTGAGGAGTACTGTTGATGGTGGGTGCTCCAAGGGATAGGGATAGGAGGTTGGACTGGTGGCAGGTCAAAGGATGGATAGATGGACATTGCAGGGGAAGGCAGTCGTGTCATAATGACTTGGGATGGGCTGGTCCACTGTGGCGTAGCTGGTCTGGTCTGCTCTGGCGTAGCTGGTCTGGTCCACTCTGGTCTAGGTGGCAGGTCCTCTAGGGGCGATAGAGATGGTGGGTTCAATGGTAATGGTGCCTTTCCCATAAGCTCTGGTGGTGTAGCACTAGGGAAGATGACTGGTGGTAGTGTTGCCGCGACTTGGCTCAGAACCGGCCCGGCGAGCCGAAGCTGGCCGTTTTGCGACTCGGTTAACCGGACCGATCCTGGGAAAAGTCGCGGTTCCAATGACCGTTGACTCGACTT
>Ga0307510_10007730_pt1 | contig 12823 bp, 16 predicted proteins | sample 12_EM_MG_FD_207224 | JGI IMG/M metagenome (GOLD analysis project Ga0307510, IMG submission 207224) | Populus trichocarpa ectomycorrhiza microbial communities from riparian zone in the Pacific Northwest, United States - 12_EM | ecosystem: Host-associated > Plants > Roots > Unclassified | place... | reverse complement strand
GACCCACAATCGCAGCAACGCGCTGGGCAAGCTGTTCCTGACCATCTGGCTGTTCGGGCTCTATTTCGGGACGACTGAAACCTTCCTGCTCGAACGGCAGAATCCGGTCTGGTTCATGTTTGCCCTCGCCGTCGCCGGCCTCCACTTCCTAGCTAGGTTCCAATGCGTCGAGCCGATGGAACCCGGGCCCTGACAGCTTGTCGCAGCTGTTGATCTGTCGCAGGGCAGGACAGTGGTATCGGCTTAACGATAAGCAGCGACGTCACTTGTGGTCTGCGGCAAAACATAATCTATCTGGAAACATTCAGTAACTGCATGCCCCGCGGATGACGTTCCTCAGCGTCGAGCAACCAGATGATCGAGTGTCCAGCGCGTCAGGAATCGCGGTCGATTTCCTGCGTGACTGGCGGCAGGCCGCATTGCGCCTGAATGCCGGCCATCGCACCGCTTTCCAGCATGGTTACTGGCTCGGCGCCTGGTACGAGGCGTTTCACGATCATGCACCGCTGATCGCCGTGATCTCCGATGCCGCGACCGGCAGGGATATCGCGGTGGTGCCGATGATGAGCCATGTCAGGCGCGGCATCCGTGTCGTCGAGTTCGCCGATCTCGGTATTTCCGACAACAACGCGCCGATCCTTGCATGCGATGCGACGTTCGATGCGGCCGATACGCGCGCAATAGATACGGCGCTGGTCGATGCCTTGCGCGCCTTGCCCGACGGCTTCGATCTGTTGCGCCTGAAGAAGATGCCGGCTCATGTCGGCGGCAAGCCTAACCCGCTGGTGTCGCTCGGCCGTATCGGATCCTGCTCGGTCAACGGCAACCTCGTGCTCATGGGCGACGACTATGCCGACTATCGGGCGTCGCTCAGACGTCTGCAACTGCCGCGGTGCTGGCGTGTCTTCAACCGTCTTGGCAGCGCTCGGTTCGAGATCGCCACGGATGTCGCGCGCGCACGAGAGCTGCTCGATGTGATGGACGTGCAGCAAGAGGAGCGGATGAGGCAGCTTGGCTCGCCCTTCGTTCTCAACGACGATGTTCACGCCGGATTCTATCGCGAGGTGGCGCGGCAAGGCGTTGCTGAAGGTTATGCCGTCATCTCGGCGCTGGTCTGCGACAAGGGCATCGTTGCGACCACACTCGGCGTTCGATACGGCGCGACCTATTTCCTGCTGCGCATCAGTCATACCGGCAAGACCTGGGCAAACTTCTCTCCCGGGCTGCTCGTGACTGAACGCACCATGGAGGCGCTGCATGCGCAGGGCGTACGCCGCTTCGATCTCAGCATCGGCAATCAGGACTACAAGCGCCGGCTGGGCGCCGAGCAGGTGCCGCTGACCGATGTCAGCGTCGCGCTGTCCTGGCGCGGCATACCCTACGCATGGCGCGACCATGCTGCGCAGGGCCTGCGCCGCCACCCGAGGCTTGCCGCTTTTGCGGCGCGGGTGATGGGCAAGGGTGCGCGCTGACCGCCGCTTTCTTTCCCGCCGTCATCTCCGAAGGCCCGCACGAAACGCCTCCAGCAACGCGCGGCCCTGCGGCCAGTCGCCGAGCCCGCTCGACGCGTTGATGTGGCCGAGCGCACCCGCCACAATCAATCCGGACCGCCAGTCGCCCGCCCGACGCTGTGTCGCCTCGAGCGCGCCATAGGGATCATTCGTGCTTGCGATGATCAGCGAGGGAAAGCGCAGCGCGCCGTCCGGCACCGGCCCGAACGAAATGGCTTCGACGGGAAAATTGGCGCCGTCCGGATCGGGGACAGCGACCAGCAATGCACCGGCGATCGCGGAGGAGAAGCGGGCGGCCCAGTGCGCCACCAGCAGGCAGGCGAGACTGTGTGCGACCAGCACAGGCGGTGCCGTGCAGCGCGCGATCGTCCGTTCCAGGGATTGCTCCCAGTCGGCGAGATCAGGCCGGTCCCAGCTCAAAGGCTGAAATCGCGTGACGCGCGCATCCGCGCGCTCCCATAGCGTCTGCCAATGGGTCTCTCCGGAGCCGCCGAGGCCGGGCAATGTGATGATGTCGTGCATGGTCGTCCCGTGATATCTGAGGTGACGTCGCAGTGTGACCGATCGCGGTCCTGCTTCACATGGCAAGTCATCGGCGGAATCGACCGTCTGCCGATGATCTCAAGGCGGAATGGAGGATTTTGTTGGATCGCTTCGGGAGCATCGATACCAAGGATCTGAAGATCCTGGAGGCGCTGCAAGCCAATGCGCGCGTGCCGCTGTCCGAGCTTGGCCGTTCCGTTGGATTGTCCCAGCCGGCCGTCTCCGAACGCGTCAAGCGGCTGGAGGAAACCGGTATCATCGAAGGCTACGGCGCCCGCATCAACCCGCGCGCCCTCGGGCTCGGACTGATGGCGCTGGTGCGCCTGCGGACCTCGCATGAGCACATCAAGACCTGCCTCAAACGGTTCAGCGAAATTCCCCACATCGTCGAAGTCCATCGCGTGACCGGCGATGACTGCTTCGTGCTCAAGGTGCTCGTCCCGGCGCCGGAAGATCTGGAGACGATCGTGGATCGCATTGCCGGCTTCGGCACTGTGACGACCTCGCTGGTGCTCAGGAGCGAACCCGCGCGGCCGATCGGCAAAGACCTCATCAGGAAGAAGACCGAACGCGGTTGAGGCGTAGCCCAGCGCGATCGACGCGTCACCGCGCCGTCACAAAGCTCTCGATTGCGCCAAACTTCCGATTGTCGCGTGCGCTGTGTTATCGTCGCCTCCGTTTCCCGGAGGCGACATGGAAGATCGTTCGGCAAAATATCGCGCATTCTATGCGCAGTTGATCTGCGCTGCGGCAAGAGCCGCGGATCCCCGCATCGAGCAAGCCTTCCGGACCGTCAGGCGCGAGCCTTTCGTCGGGCCCGGGCCATGGTCGATCTCTCTCGGTGGCCACCCCTATGTCGTGACGCCCGATGACGATCCCGCCTTCCTCTATCAGAACACGCTGCTCGCGCTCGACAGCGCGCGTGGCCTCAATATCGGGATGCCCGGTGCGCATGCCTACTGGCTCACTGGCTGCGCTGTAAAGGAAGGCGAGACCGTAATCCAGATCGGCGCGGGCAGTGGCTATTACACCGCGATCCTCGCGCATCTCGTCGGACCCGGCGGCCGCGTCCATGCCTATGAGATCGACGAACGTCTGGCAGGACTCGCGCGCGAAAATCTTGAGGATATCGCCCATGCGGAGGTGCGCGACCGTTCGGGTGTTGCGTCCGATCTGCCGGCTGCGGATGTGATCTATGTCTGCGCAGGCGCAGCGCTGCCGGCCGCAGAATGGCTCGATGCGCTGCGGCCCGGCGGGCGGCTGGTGTTTCCTTTGGCGCCGGAAGGCTTGCTCGGCGGCATGTTGATGATCACGCGCCCGGACGATGGTGCGATCTGGCCGGCGAAATTCCTCGGCCGCGCCCAATTCATCGGCTGCGCGGGATTGCAGGATGCGGATGCCGCCCGGCGACTGGCCGAGGCCTTCGCAAGAGGATGGGAGAGCGTGCAGTCGTTGCGGAGAGAGGGCGTTCCCGACGAGACCTGCTGGTTTGCCGGTGAGGGCTGGTGGCTGTCGACGGCACCGGCGCCTGTCGTGACTGCTCCCATCAAGCCCCACGCGGATGTCACGCAAGCTTAGCCGCTGACTAGCGCATCATGCTTTCGTGCAGCCGGCGCAGTGCAGCCGGCCGCGCGAGGCGCGAAACAGGCTGCGGCAATACCAGCGCCGCGCCAGCGCCTGGGCGGGCCTGCGGATCATCTGCGCGATCAACAAGAGTTCGAAAGCCATTCGTATCGCTTTTGGTGAAATGTCCTGCTCACGTAGATGGGGCGGCATCCTCGAATGAGAATGCCGCCCGCGTCGCATCAGCCATGCAGTCGTTCGGACGTAAAGCTTAACCGCGCTCAGCCGTGCAGCTTCTTGGCGGTCTCCGCGATCTGGCGGCCCTGATAGCGCGCACCCGCGAGCTCGTTGGCGCTGGGCTGACGGCTGCCATCGCCGCCGGTGATGGTGGTCGCGCCGTAGGGCGAACCGCCGGTGACCTCGTCAAGCTTCATCTGGCCGGCGAAGCCATAGTTCAGGCCGACCACCGTCATGCCGAAATGCAGGAGGTTGGTGATGATCGAGAACAGCGTCGTCTCCTGGCCGCCATGCTGGGTCGCGGTTGCGGTGAAGGCGCCGCCGACCTTGCCGTGCAGTGCGCCCTTGGCCCAGAGCCCGCCGGCCTGGTCGAGGAAGTTCGCCATCTGCGAGGCCATCCGGCCGAAGCGGGTGCCGGTGCCGACGATGATCGCATCGTAATTGGCGAGGTCTGCGATCTCAGCGATCGGCGCGGCCTGATCGACCTTGTAGTAAGAGGCCTTGGCGACCTCGGCGGGCACCAGCTCCGGCACGCGCTTGATGTCGACGGTGGCGCCGGCTTCGCGCGCGCCCTCGGCGACGGCGTTCGCCATCGCTTCGATGTGGCCATAGGCGGAATAATACAGAACGAGAACTTTGGTCATGGTGGTCTCCGTTGGGATTGAGTGAGGTGATTGGTTGTTAGAATCGTTAAGCCGCGTCGACGAGCACGAGCTCGGAATCTTCGAGGGCCGTGATCTTCAGCCGGTCCTCGTCGCGGATCGCGACGCCGTCGCGGGCGTTGACGCGCACGCCGTTGATCTCGACTGCCCCCGCCGCGGGCACCAGATAGAGGTGCCGCGACTTTTGCGGCTCGTACTCCGCGCTCTCGCCGGCCTTCAGCGTGGTGGCAAGCACCCGCGCATCGGCGCGGATCGGCAGCGCGTCCGTGTCACCTTCGATACCGCTCGCGATGGTGACGAGCTTGCCGGAGCGGTCGGCCTTCGGGAACGGCTTTGAGCCCCAGGTCGGCTGGCCGCCGAGCGCAACAGGCTCGATCCAGATCTGGAAGATCCGGGTCTTGCTCGGCTCCAGATTGTACTCGGAGTGGCGGATGCCGCTGCCGGCGCTCATCACCTGCACGTCGCCCGCCTCGGTGCGGCCCTCGTTGCCGAGGCTGTCCTGATGGGTGATCGCGCCCTCGCGCACATAGGTGATGATTTCCATGTTGGCGTGGGGATGAGCGGGAAAGCCGGTGTTCGGCGCGATCTCGTCGTCGTTCCACACCCGCAGGGCGCCATGGCCCATGTTGTTGGGGTCGTAATGGCCACCGAAAGAGAAATGATGTTTTGCTTTCAGCCAGCCGTGATCGGCGCCGCCGAGCGTTGCGTAAGGTCTGAGTTCGATCATTTGCTTCATTCCTTGTGTTGGGGGAGGCGCCTTGATCAGGCGCCGAAGCCGCCGTCGACGTTGAGCACGGTGCCGGTGACGAAGGAGGCTTCCGGGCTTGCGAGGAAGACGACGCCGGCGGCGACTTCCTCGGGACGGCCGAAGCGTTGCAGCGCGTGCTGCTTACGCTGGGTCTCTGCGAACTCGCCGCCGTCCTTCGGGTTCATGTCGGTGTCGATCGAGCCGGGCTGCACGACGTTGACGGTGATGCCGCGCGGGCCGAGGTCGCGGGCCGCGCCCTTGGTGTAGCCGACCACGGCTGCCTTGGTCGCGACGTAGTCGGCAAGGCCGGGGAACGAGGCGCGGTCGGCGAGCATCGAGCCGACGGTGACGATGCGGCCACCTTCACCCATCAATTGCGAGGCGGCGCGGATCGCCGCGATCACGCCGTGCACGTTGACCTGATCCTGCCGTTCCAGCGCGCCAGTGTCGGCGTTGGCATCGTCGGTCGCGCCGCCGGCGGCCACGCCGGCATTGTTGACGAGAATGTCGAGATGGCCGAATTCCCTGGCGACATCGTTGACGAGCTTGGTGACGTCCTTGGCCGAGGCTTGGTCCGCCCTGAAGGCGCGGGCCTTGACGCCCCTGGCCTTCAACTCGGTGACGACAGCCTCTGCCTTGTCAGGCGAGGCGACGTAGCTGATGGCGACGTCGGCGCCTTCATCGGCGAGTGCGCGGGCGGAGGCGGCTCCGATGCCGCGCGAGCCGCCGGTGACGAGGGCAACCTTGCCTGAGAGCTTCCTGGTCATTGGATTTCTCCGTTCCTGAATTTCTGATGACGCTTGGATAAGCCTCCGCCTGTGGTATAGAAATAGAAACTGTTGAAACACATTGTTTCCTGAAATACCCCTGACGGACGCGCTCCCATGGCAAAACTCCCCGATTTCGAGGCGCTCGCGATTTTCGCAAAAGTCGTGGAATTACGGTCGTTTGCAGGAGCCGCGAGCGAGCTCGCGATGTCCAAGGCGACGGTGTCCAAGGCGGTCACGCGGCTGGAAGAGCGGCTCGGTGCCCGCTTGTTCAACCGCACCTCGCGCCGGCTCGCGCTGACCGACGCCGGGCACAAGCTCGCCGAACGGGCGACGCGGCTTCTCGTCGACGGCGAGGCAGCCGAGAACGAGGCGCTGGCGCAGTCGGTGGCGCCGCGCGGGCTGGTGCGGCTCGCCGTGCCCATGACGTTCGGCATCAAGGCGGTGGCGCCGCTGCTGCCGGAGTTCTTCGAGACCTATCCGGAAGTCTCGGTCGATCTGCACTTAAGCGATGCGACCATCGATCTGATCGGCGAGGGCTTTGACATGGCGGTGCGGATCGCGCGGCTGCCGGATTCTTCGTTGATCGCGCGGCGGCTCTTCACCATGCCGCGCTTCACGGTGGCGGCGCCGTCCTATCTCAAGAAGCACGGCCGGCCGACGCATCCGATGCATCTCGCCGAGCACAAATGTTTCAGCTACGCCTATCTCTCGACGCCGAACGTCTGGCACTACACCAATTCCGCCGGCGAGCAGGCGAGCGTCCGCCCCGGCGGCCTGCTTCGCGTCAACAATGGCGAAGCCGTGATGCCCTCGCTGATCGCCGGCCTCGGCATCGCCGAGCTCCCCGAATTCATCGTCGGAGAGGCGATTTCGTCCGGTGAGGTCGAGGTGATCCTGAAAGACTGGAAGCAGGCCGAAGGCGCCGTGCACCTCGTGACCCCGCCCGGCGGCCCGCGCCCCGCGCGCGTCGAGGCACTCGGCGATTTTCTCGCGGCGAAGCTGCCGGGCACGTGCAAGCGGCGGCCGCGCGGGAAATCCAAGACGGTGTGACTACGACACCTTCGCGCCGTCTATCGCGACAATGCGCAGCCTCGGCTTCAGCGTCCCCTCCAGCTGCGTCTTCAATTCGTGAACGCGCGGATCGGCCGAGCGCGCGGCGCACACCGCGTATTGATGGACCGATTGCGCCAGGGCGTGCCGCGCTTCCGGCGTTCGCGTCAATTCGGGCTTCGAAAGCCGCAGGACGATCGCGGCGAGATTCACCAGCATCTCGTCCAGGGCGACGTCGATGGTCGCAAGATTCCGCATCGCTCACTCCCTCAAGAGGGCAACAGCGGGTTCACGGATGCGTTCCTGACAGGGCCGGACATGGTCAATGCTTCGTTAACGCCTTGTTCTTGCCGCGTGGCACGTTAGTCTGGCGAGACAAAAGAAAATCGGGGGCGAGGGGACTATGATGGATCGACGCGATCTCTTGCGCGCCGCTGCGGCATTGCCGTTGTTGCGGGCTGTTTTACCGGACCAGGTCTTCGCGCAAACCTATCCGGTGCGCAACATCACCATGATCGTGCCGTTTCCGGCCGGCGGCCAGGCCGATCTCGCGGCGCGCCCGGTGGCGATGGCGCTGGAGCGGATTCTCGGCAAGCCGGTCATCGTCGACAACCGCGCCGGAGGCGGCGGCGGATCGGTCGGCAATGCCGCGGCCGCGCGCGCCGAGGCCGACGGCTACACGCTGCTGATGACGCTGTCCTCGCTCGCTGTGCTCCCCGAGGCCGACCGGCTGTTCGACCGTCCCGTTGCCTATGAAGTCTCGCAGTTCATGCCGATCGCGCGCGTGCTGGCCGATCCCACGCTGCTTGCGGTGCCGGCTTCGGCACCGTGGAAGACGGCGCAGGATTTCGTCGAGGACGCGAAGAAGCGCCCGGGCCAGATCACCTATGGCTCGTCTGGTCCCTACGGCACGCTGCACGTGGCGATGGAGATGTTCGCGAGCAGCGCGGGCATCAAATTGCTGCACGTGCCGTTCCGGGGCGCCGGTCCCGCGCTGACCGGGCTCCTCAGTGGCACCGTGCAGGCGATCGCGGCCGCGCCGGGCACGCTGAAGCCGCAGGTCGACGACGGCAAGCTGCGCGTGCTCGGCAATAGCGGTGCGCAGCGCATCGCGAGCTTTCCTGATGTGCCGACCTTTCAGGAGCTCGGCTACAAGGATGTCGAGATGTACATCTGGGCCGGGCTGTTTGCGCAGCGCTCCCTTCCCGCGCCGATCGTGAGCCGCCTGCGCGAGGCGATGGCGCAGGTGATGGCGAGCCCTGACGTGCTCAAGGCTTTCGACACCTCCGGCAGTCTCGTCGCCTATCAGGATGCGCCGGCCTTCTCCGAATTCGTCGCGACCGACAGCATGCGGCTGATCGCGGCGGTGAAGAAGATCGGCAAGGTGGAGTAAGTTCACATTTTTTTGTTGGTCCAGAACCTGTCCGCGCCTCATTGATTGGAGACAAATCGGAGACGTTGGAAGGATCGGGACCATGCGAACAGAGCGGATTGCGCTGGGTGTAGCGCTTGTGATCGGCGGCATCGTCGCGCAGGGCGGAGCCTTTGCGCAGGAATATCGCGGAACCATGGAACAGCAGATGGCTTGCACGCCGGATGTGTGGCGCCTGTGCAGCGACCAGATTCCGGACGTGAGCCGCATCACGGCTTGCTTGCAGCAGAATACGCCGCAGCTCTCGAGCGGATGCCGTGCCGTATTCCAATCCAATAACCAGATGCAGCCGCAGCAGCAGGTTCCGCGCGGCCGTGCCGTGCCGCCGCCGCGCTACAACGCTGCGCCGCCGCCTCCGCCGCGACCTGACGATGACGACGACTGAAGCATGATCCGGACCCGAAGGGCCGCGTTAGCGCAAAGTGCGCAGCGGGTAGGGCGAAGATATGGTCGCGCCACCTCGTTCAGCGCTCCCCCCTGCTATCCGACTCAGGTCGATGTCGGAGCGCTGTCCGCAGGAGGGCACCGAAGAGCAATGCTGCGACTGGCCAATGGAACCAGATCTTGTGCATGCCAGTGAAAACGTTGATCAGAATCAGAAAGGCCGACACCGTGAGGGCGGCTGCAACCGGGCGGGGCAGCTTTGCCAGCCAGTCCGAGGCGACACGCATCCACGAGGATGGCTCGTGCCGGTCGCCAATCCGCTGGCTACCGGCTTCCACCCTGCGAGCTGGGGTTTCGTCGACCCCGAAGCTTCGTCCCTGATCGGGGCGGCCGCTCATGGTCACCCGATAGCTGGTCAGGGGCGCAACGTTCTTCATTGGTCGCTGGCCGAGACAGTCGAAGCCAACGGATAATTTGTTGTGCACCTGATCGTAGACTGAACTTGAGATCACGACGCCGCCGGGGTCGGCGAGTTCTTGCAGGCGCGACGCGATATTGACCCCGTCACCATAGATGTCGGAACCGTCCACCATCACATCTCCGAGGTTGATGCCGATGCGAAACCGCATCGGGTGCACCTGAGGTGTGTCCGAATCCTGATTGGAAATTTCTTGCTGAATTTCGACCGCACATTGCACGGCCTCGACGACGCTGGCGAACTCGGCGATCACAGCATCGCCCCAGGTATTCACGATGCGGCCGTCATGACGTTCTACCAATCCCGCAATGGCAGTGCGGTAGCGGCGGAGCGTCTCCAACGTTCCCGTCTCGTCTGCTTCCATGAGGCGAGAATAGCCGTGCACATCAGCGCACAGCACGGTGGTCAGCCGTCGTTTTACCTTCTCGTCGGGCATCGTCTATATGGTAGCCTGCCTGACCCGCAAATGCATCAGGCATCCCATCTGGTGCGCCATAGCCGCCTTACGGCCTGTGCTCGCAGACATCGACCCATTCGGCCGCGACCAGGTCGGCCATCCGGCCGGGCGCAATACGCACCGCGCTGTGGGTCGAGCCCGCGGCGGGAACGACGACGTCGAACGCCCTCAGCGACAGATCGCAGTAAATCGGCAGCGGCGACTTCAGCCCGAACGGACAGACACCGCCGACCTCATGGCCGGTGATCTCGGCGACCTCTTCCAGCCCCAGCATCTTCGGTTTGCCGCCGAATTGCGCCTTCACCTTCTTGTTGTCCATGCGTGAGGTGCCGGCGGCGACGATCAGGATCACGCGCTCGCCGATACGCAACGAGAGCGTCTTGGCGATCATCCCGGGCTCGACACCATAGGCTTCGGCGGCCAGCGGCACCGTGGCCGAGCTGATCGGGGATTCAATGACGGAGATGTCGGGGGCTTTCTCGGCGAAGAAGGCGCGAACGGATTCCAGGCTCATTCAGATCTCACGGGCGGGCGGCGATCCCCGGGTCATCCCTGGATAATCCCGGGCAGCTCGGAGAGCGAGCGAACACGATAATTCGGCGCAAAGCCAAGCTCGTCCATCTGGGTCCGGATCGCCTTGAACATCGTCAGCGGTGCCACGAGTTCGTTCTCGACGCAAGCCAACGCCATCGCCTCCGGCGTCACCCGTTCGATCCAGGCGACGTTGAGGCCGAACGATTTCGCGCCGGCGACGTCCCAGGGATTGGAGGAGACGAACAGAACCTCGTTCGGCCTGGTGCCGAGCACCTCGCCAATCAGCGTGTAGGCCTCCGGAGACGGCTTGAAGATCCTCTTCGCATCCACGCTGATGGTGGCATCGAGCAGGCGCTCGAGACCGGAGTTGCGCACCAGCGTGTTCAGCATGTCCGGACTGCCATTCGAAAGGATGGCGAGTTTTCGCGGCTTCAGCGCCGCAAGCGCAACGGCTGCATCCGGATAGAGATCGAGATGCAGATATTTCTCGATCACGCGCTCGAACGCTTCGTCTTCATAGGCGAGCCCGAGCACACGTAACGTATAGGCGAGCGAGTCGCGCGTGACGGCGGCCAAATCCTGGTAACGCCGCATCAGCGAGCGCAACCAGGTGTATTCGAGCTGCTTGAGCCGCCAGATTTGCGTGATGATCTCGCCGTAGCCGGGGAACGCATCCTCGGTGATCTCTGCGACCGACTGGATGTCGTAGAGCGTTCCGTAGGCGTCGAAGACGACGGCTTTGAGGGGCATCAGCTGGTCCTCCAGGATCGTGGCAGGCGCACGGACTATACTCCGCCAAGCAAAACGGAGCGGTCAGTTTACCGTGCTCTGACCGGCGGAGAGGTCTTCGTCGACGGAGGCCCTCAATGCGTGGACTAGATCCCCAGCAGCTTGCGCGCGTTGGCCTTCAACACCTTCGGCCGGATTTCATCGCGGATCTCGATCTTGGCAAAGTCCGACAGCCAGCGGTCCGGCGTGATCACCGGCCAGTCCGAGCCGAACAGCATCTTGTCCTGCAGGATCGAGTTGATGTAGCGCACCAGGATCGGCGGGAAATACTTTGGCGACCAGCCGGAGAGATCGATGTAGACGTTCGGCTTGTGGGTCGCGACCGACAGCGCCTCTTCCTGCCAGGGGAAGGAGGGATGGGCGAGGATGATCTTGAGGTCGGGAAAGTCGGCCGCGACGTCGTCCATGTACATCGGGTTGGAATATTTCAGCCGCATCCCCATGCCGCCGGGCATGCCCGAGCCGACGCCGGTCTGGCCGGTGTGGAACAGCGCGATCGCGCCGCCATTGTTGATCTCTTCATAGAGCGGGTAGGCCATGCGGTCGTTGGCGTAGAAGCCCTGCATGGTCGGATGGAATTTGAAGCCGCGGACGCCGTATTCCTCGATCAGCTTGCGCGCCTCGCGCACGCCGAGCTTGCCCTTGTGCGGGTCGATCGAGACGAAGGGGATGAGGACGTCGAGATGGTCGGAGGCGATCTCCAGCATCTCCTCGTTCTTGTAGCGGCGGAAGCCGGTCTCGCGCTCGGCGTCGACCGGGAAGATCACGGCGGCGATGTTCTTGGAGCGATAGTAGGCCGCGGTCTCCGGCACGGTCGGCGGATGCTTGTGCGGCGACTTGAAATAGTCCGCCATCTGCGCCTGGAAATCGTCATAGCCGTCGTCGGGATGGGTGCCGCAGGGCTCTTCGGCATGGGTGTGGATGTCGATCGCGACGACATCGTCGATATTGGGCAGCTTCAGCTTCGGCATTGGTTTCCTCCCGACCGGTTGCCAAATTGATTATATTATATAACGAATTTGGCAAGCGCCACGTGCGGGAAGCATTGGTGGGTGGCAATCCCTGAGATAATCTTTCCGCAACAACAAGGGGCAAGGGAGGCCGAAAATGGCAGGCGCGCAAGCCTTCGAGACCGATTTCTGGAAGGACGCACAATCGCGCAAGGTATGGGACGACATCGTTCCGGGCGAGCCGCGCAAGACCATCCCCTATACGCTCACGCATGAGGCGATCGCGCTCTATTGCAAGTCGGTCGGCGAGACCCATCCGCTCTATTTCGACGAGGCCTATGCGCGGGCCAGCCGCTATGGCGGGCTGATCGCGCCACCCTCGATCCACATCATGCTGATGTTCGCCTGCACGCCCGCGGACGACTGGATGCGCTCGCCGGGCACGGTCAATGCAGGGCAGTCCTGGAGCTACAACATTCCGGCTCGCCCGGGAGATGTCATCAAATTGGAGGCCCGCGCGCTCGACAAGTTCGTCAAGCGCGAGCGGCTCTTCGTCGTGCACGACAACGTCTTTTTCAACCAGACCGGCGACGTCATTTGCTCCGGCCGCGGCTGGACCATCAGGCCGGTGTGAAGGAACGAGTGAGATGACCGTGACATTCGAAAGCCTCGAGGCCGGTGATTCCATCGAAGGGCCGGCGTTCGCCGTTTCGCG
>Ga0307510_10007729_pt1 | contig 12826 bp, 7 predicted proteins | sample 12_EM_MG_FD_207224 | JGI IMG/M metagenome (GOLD analysis project Ga0307510, IMG submission 207224) | Populus trichocarpa ectomycorrhiza microbial communities from riparian zone in the Pacific Northwest, United States - 12_EM | ecosystem: Host-associated > Plants > Roots > Unclassified | place... | reverse complement strand
GAAGAGTGTAAGACAAACCCTTAAGCGCTCACGCGAATCCTTTCAAGAATACGGCAAGGGGAAATCCGCATACTTTGCAGGACAACTGATACATGTCGGGACCACCTGAAAGCATTGGTTAATCAGAAACGTAACAGCACAGTCGTTCCGGGAGATGAAGGTGGGTACGGTGAGTGGGATGAAAGGGGTCATACCGGGGGAGACGCAAGATGTGCATGACGAAAAAGGAAGGAGGACTAGCAAGCCGAAACCTAAAGTAGTCTAGCGGCATAACCTGATCCGGCTGATCCCGATTCCTCTTAAATGAAAAGAAAGCCCGCCTAAGTCGAATGTCATTTCAAATATGTGTCAGCCACAGTAATCAGATATCAGAGATGTCCCCCATCTTCCATATTGTTCAATCACCTGTCTTTCCCATCCAGGGAGACCATGGTCACTTCATAGTGAAAGGCAGGCGTCGACACTAACAGACAGAGGGATCTAAGAGGCTTCGAGAGCAGACGCACGCTTTTCGAACGCCTCATGGCGACTCTAGGGCTCAAGGGGATGCGTCCGTGGCGAATCATGACAGTTTTGACGTTGACGTGCGGAGCGAAAGTACGGACACGAGAAGAGGACGATCGAGAACGAGGGGTCACCCGAGCTGAGCCAAGACAGTTCCCGCTGTCCTGTAACGCTCGCTCTACCCCGCCATCTGTCTACCCACACAAATGTCAACACTCACCCTCACCGCATCCACGACCTTGTTTCTCTTTTCCAGCTCTGCGGTTTCCCAGATCGTCGCTGCGGACTGCACGTTGCGGGAGTGGGACTAGGTATGCGACCACAAACCATGTCCGACCCAGGTTCGACATGTCTAGACATTCAGCTCTCTGAACCAAACGCCGTGTTGAGCTGCTGCATACCTTCAATCGACATGCAAAGGAGGCTGTGGGTGTTCACCCCGCATATAGGGCCCCTGCATCATCTGCCGATGCCGCTCTATTTCCTAACGGTCCCGCGGTTGTATTGGACAGTTCATCGCAGGCACACACCGGCGCCGGAGGAAAGGCGATATTGTCGTATAATAGGGCCGTTACATCTCCATCGCCGCCCGAGGCACCCATGACATCAATGCCTGTGTGCGAGTTTTCGTCCCCTCGTCGCGTTCACCCTTGTGGTTCACGTTACCTTTTTCTTCACACCCCCAGAATCCGAGTGACCCCATCACGTTTCCCGCGCCACGAAGAGTTCCGTGTGCACCAGAGGTCTTCGCCGAAGCGACCTTCGATCCCTACAAAGATGCACAGATACTGCGATGAACTAGCAAGCCTCGCCACCACCAGTTCACCCACACACAGGTTATATTTGCTTACACAAACTTACCTCTTATACCATTTACCCTATATCCTGGGCTAGATGGAGGTCTATAGCGGTTTCAGGTCAACATAGGATAATACATTTACCGTACTCGTACAATTCCGAGTCCTGGGACACTGACCACGTCATAAAGAAAGTTCCTAGTAATAACGTGCTTCACATGCACATGAGCGAACTAGCCCAAATCCAGATCCCATTATACTGCACCATTGGCCCTAATGCATACGTTCAAATAACCAGTATCTAAAAGTTCCTGAACTGGTTGTCTCCAGTTATCTGCCAACGAAATAACTTCAATTTCAAAATGCGGTCGTCTGGCGTGATAAAAGTTAACGGGCCCGTCTGGGATATATTGATCGATAATTATTTCACCCTCGAGCCTTCCAACAGTATCTGGAAGGCATCAATAAAGGCATGATGAAATAGTGACGCACAAACCTTTGAGAACGAGAGCACCGTCCATATTCAAGACATTGTCAAAAGCCCGCCGTTCCTGTCCACAGTGGAGAAATACGTGTTTAGAATTGCCGGTGAGAACGTAGACCCTGTCCCTGTAAGGCACAATGGGATCGCTCTCGCAATTGCGGGCCGAAAGTTGTGTCCTGGGGACGTCTTCGTAGAAGTACGGATTCTGCGCGAGGGTGAGACGTCTTTCCTCTTGGTAATGGCTGAAGTTCCAAATAACTTCTTCTGGTAGAAATGAAGTACCCCTGATCGCCTCTAACACACGAATTAATCTAAAAGATAAGACAGATTGAAGAGCATTTGCTCACGTAGAACAATGCGCGGTGCGCTCGTGAGGGACTCCAGGATGTGGAATTCGACGACTCTTAGTTGGTCTCTTCTAGCTCGCCTGGGTGACCGGGCGTGGAACAGAAGTCGTAACAATCTCCTCCGAGTCGATATACACCACTCCCGGGTATCTGTCTGCCTCGCAGTCTCCATTTTATCATAAACGTTAAGCCTGGTCAGGAAAACCGTCAGCGGTACAGTCATATCACACGATCGGTTTTACTTACGTATCATATAAATCCGGGTCATACCCGCGCAACATAGATATTGCACTACTGAACTCGCGATCGAGAACGGAATTTGGCCCCTCTTTTGAAGAAGAAGCCTCGGCAATGACATAATCGCAGCGGTGTAGCACCCTGAAAAGATTGTCAGAGAGAGGTGTGACTAGAAATTTCCGGGGCTAATTACTCCTGTAACCTGTAGTATTGGCCGGGAAATTCATTCAAAGAACGAGAAAAGAGGCGGCAGATGCGGATTAGTGTTAAAGACCGGTGTCGGTAAGCCTTTCCATATGCCTTCATATATTTTAAAAAGGCCCTGGAGTCGAACAGAGGAGGGTCCATCGATAGACTGCGTAAAAAAAGGGGAGGTAAGGCGATGTCGATCGTATTTGGTCCTGAGAGTGGCGTAGCCCTCCTTTGAGGCAGTTGTGATACATCGTTCCCACGCTCCAGGTACATTTCCGAGTAACTAGCTCCCTAGTCCATTCCACCGTGATTCAGAACTCCGATGAACTCAGCTGCCCAAAATGCGCGACGAAGTAACACAAATCACATCGCAGAATACAGCAACTCCTCCCCATAAAGGACTAGTAGCTGCTACTCTTCAACTCTTGAGGAATACCGTTATCAGTGGTGGTGTATGAATGTTTTTTCATGTGCATAGTTAAGATTCTGGTAGAGTTCTAGGGCGCCTTACCATGGTATCGTATCCAGACACTTTCAGACGCACCGCAGCGTGAGCTGCGTAACAGTGCCATAACGTAAGACGATCCTATAACTGGTGTCAGCACAAGTTGGGAATGGCACCTGGCACCTGTACAACACTCCACGATACAGTATACTGTACCTGCTTTACGTTGACAATCAAACCTTATCTTTTGTTATAGTCTAGCACATATTCTTGACAGCCCGAACTTCGGTGCATCTATCCCGGCCCCCTTTCTCAAAACAATGTGTCAAGGAACCATCGTCGTTTGGTACAAGCAGTGGAGAGCACTAGAGCCGCGTCATTGAGGGCTTGGCATTGATAAGACAACAGCATACATATGCATGAACTACTTACTTCCCTCGGAATCCCTCCTTCCCTCCTTCCAAGTGTTCACGATGGCACTGCAAAACAATTTGTCTGTCCGACTCAGAGACACAATCCGGCAGAACTTCCCGAATATTGAAGGAGGTACGATCTGGAACAGAAACCATTAAAACCGTGTCCACCTAACGACTTTCGTCACCTATAGAGTCCGAGCCGCCCAACAACAGTGCACAATATATAGGTGAAGTCGATAAATATGATGAGGGCGTTGCTACCGCCTTCAGGGACGACTCATCTGGTATCCTGGTATTTGTGAGTCATAATGTCTTTATTCCTCCATCTCTCGCGATGACCGTTTTTAAGACGGGTCTCTTTTCTGCAATTGTCACAATCTTTATCATTGAAAGCTACAAGAGGCTGTCCCCTGAGCCTGGAGAAAGGACCACGGCCCTTCTTGAACAGATTTCATCGCAGCTCGGTGGTTTCCAGAACAATTCATTTCCCCCATCCCAGGACTCTGCGCTATCCCCTCATGCCCTTGCCATTCTGTGGGTCAATGCATTGTGGTTCATAAGCCTCGTTCTCAGCATCGTATCTGCCTTCAACGTTATGCTGGTTCAGCAATGGATCCGTCAGTACCACCAAATTACACAGGGCTTGTCAAGCGACCAGGGGCATGTCCGATTGTTTTTGTTTATTGGCACCCAGAAATATGGCGTCTCAAATGCAACGCTGCTGTCGTCCCTCCCACTCCATGTCTCCGTGTTTTTATTCTTTACCGGCCTCATTATATTCCTTTTCACAATCTCCCATCTCATTGCCACTGTCGTTGCCGTTTTTGTTAGCCTCTTTGGGCTGTGGTACTTCGTACTGACAATTCTTCCTACCATCGATGACCTCTCTCCATGTTTCACACCTATGTCAGACGCTTGGTGGACAATTTGGCACGCTTTTCTCTGGATTGTCGCACAATGCCGTCATCTGCCCCTGAAGGTGCGCTATTACTGTATTGCTCCAGCTCCAGACACTATGGGCGAGGTCGATCAAGGGGTACAGGCCTCACTCTTTAGGGCGTGCAATTCCATCAAGGACACCCTCTCTCGGCACGAGCAGGATCTGAGTGAGGGACTCCGGGATAGCCTTGTCCGGCGCGTGCTTGACATGCCGGATGATGGGGTAGACAAGGCAATCACTTGGTTAATTCAGCGGCCAGTAATGGACGACAATTTAAGCCTTGAAAATCTTTTACTCGACATCCAGCCCTCGACACTCTTCCGTCTACTGGTCTCTACCAATGATCCTTCTATCGTCACACTTCACAGCCGCTTTTCCCGCCTCCTGAGCAGCTGTACCCCAGGCACAATTGGATTCGACAATCTTGGGTACAAACGTCGCCTCCAGACATGTTTGAATTCCATCAACGACATTGCGAAGGTCCCTTTCAAGTTTGGCACTCCTGATCCCAGGCAAAGCTCATCCGTCCTCCTCGATGCCATCTGGGAGAGTTTTGCCAATATTCATGTCATGCAACCACTCTGGGATAGTGAGGACATTGCTATCCGCATCACCGCCCGCTCCATTTGTGCATTGCTTGCAGTCCACATCGTACGCGCTGGTCGGAATGGTGACCAAGAGCAAGCGTGGTTGCAGCACGTGACGCACCAGGACCTACATCATATAATCAATGCTCTCGAGAACCCTCACATCTTTAACTCTATGAACATTGATTCCTTTGTGCTTGGTGCTCATTTTGGTGCCGACCTCCAAACCAAGGAAGTAGTGTCATTCGCGGAGACCCTGGCAATTCTCATCCTCACAAGCAATCCCCAGGGGAATTTCCGAGACCAGATCACGAACTTGATCCTGCGGATGGAAGGCGATAGCATTGAGGACCACACCCATGTAGCAGGCCAATTACGCACAATATTCCGTGTCCCTCAAGTGCCTCCTGTTGGGGGACCTTAGCGCCAGCGGTGACACACCAAGACATAACAAGCAATAACCAGCGTGGACCCCAGCGTGGCTATTTTCGGAAGGAGCCTGGTCAGCGATCGTACAATGGAGTATGCACTCACAGCTTTTTATCTTTGAGAACTGTAAACAACTGGATATATAAAATCACAATTTAAACTCTAAGGGATGCTTCACATGGATAGAACCATGGAATGAGAGTCCAAGTGGCAGTCTATGACTGAAAAGGCGTCACAAGCTCGGAAACGCCACTGACATCTGTCCCGTCCCCGTTCCAGTATTCCAGTATCTTCCACAGCTTTTGTCGGGATTTTCAGCACCGACAACTCCAGACGTCGTGCATCCTCCGCAGCAGGTGGTTTTTAGGCCTCCTTTGCCTCATCCACTGGCATGCTGCAATTTGCCTGCCTTCCTCCCCATTTAAGTCATACCAAGCATGAGACTCAGTTCCTGTTGCACCTGGCACCAGTTTTTCATTTCCCACAGGTGTCCACCTATCACAATTCGTTGGAGGCATAATCACACGCATCCAAATGGCGGAACTCACCTTCCGATGAGACTAAGCCCGAAAAAAAGATGAATTTGAAGCACGAACACAATAACATCAAAGGTTATGCTGCAGCGGGAGGCGTGTATAATACACCATATCCCTGTCTTAGGGCCAGGCTACCTGTGAGATGAAGGTTATATGGCGGGAGTCCGAGTCTGACCTCAGCCCTCAGAAGTATTGATAAGCTGCAGTTGGAACTAAGACAAACTTGGCAAAATTTCTAGGGTCACGTTATCGCCGAGTACTGTATTCTCGCAACTAGTACTGTGTACCAGTAAGCCGGCTCACTGACCGATGGACCCCAAAATTTAATCGTTTATGTAAGCTACTATCCCGATCTGTCATGTGTCATGTCCTTTTCGTGTTCTAGATTCCGTTCTGATGCGACGTACTGTACTAGTACCGTAATATGAACAATGAAATCAAATGATATAGTATCACAAAGGGCAGTCTGAACCGACATATATAAGACCGACGGAACAAGCCATGTTGAACCGTCGTTATCACTCTAACCTTAGACTCAGCCTTGGACTATGGAAGAGTACACTGCCGGTGAGGCGTTGGAATTGTTTCATGGACGCAGCGGGCCATTCGAGCGAGGATTCACTAGTAACTACGGTATGTTTCTTTTGGGAGGAGGCAGGTATTGAATGATGATAACTTACACTCTCGTATAGCTGAAGCCCCCAATGAAATGAGACCTCTGGAGTCCATGTGTGCAGATGAGATCGACCACTATGATAGAGGTGTAGAAATGGCCCAAAGAGACGACGCAACGGGGACTCTAGTGTTTGTAAGTCCTACAATTCTGATCTTAGCCCTTATCTAAATGACCCATGTTTGAAGACCGGAATATTTTCCATCGTCATCACCCTTTTCCTCGTTGAAAGCTATAAAAAGTTGTCCCCCGAGTCTGCCAGTGGAGAGAAGACTGTGGTTCTTCTTGAACAGATTTCATCCCAGCTCGCTGGTTTCTCGAATAACACGCCCCCGTCATCTCCGGGCACCGCTGCCACTGCACCATTTTCACCAGGTCTTGCAATTCTCTGGGTGAATGTGTTGTGGTTCCTCAGCCTCGTGACTAGCATCGCGTCTGCATTCTATGTGATGCTAGTCCAGCAATGGGTACGTCGGTACACCCGAATGACACAAGACTTGCCAAGGGAGCACGTTTGCATCCGACTCTCTTTGTTTCTCGGCGCCCATAAATATCGGCTGTCACACGCAATTGGCTGGACAAAAGTACCACTCCACATCTCCATGCTCCTGTTCTTATCCGGCCTCGTCATATTCCTCTTTACCATCTCCCTCACCATTGCCATCGTCGTCGCCATTTTCACTGGGCTGCTTGGGTTGGCTTACTTCACACTGACAATCCTTCCGGTAATCGATGAACTTTGTCCGTATTTCACTCCAATGTCGGATATGTCGTGGTACGTTTGGCATGCCTACGCAGCCCTTGCAGTGCTCTACTGGCGCTGGGTTGCGAAGCTCCTTCACGACATTGTTGTGCCACATAATCTCGGCGATATCCGGACATCCAGACAGGGGACACCACCCGGACAATCGACACCACCTGGACAAGGGATACCATCCAGACAGAGACGACTCTCCAAGTGGTTAGGGACCCTCGAACGGTCACTCTGGAGGCACCAGCAGAGTCTCAAGGACGGTCTACAGAGCAGCATTGTTCAACGTGCTCTCCGCTCACCCGTGTCCATGGACACCAACATGCTAACCTGGTTGCTACAGCGACCCCGAATGTCCGAGAGTGGCATGATCCGAGAGTTCCTCACCAATATCCCGCCGATAACACTCGTCCAGCTCATGTGCGCCCCCCAAAAACTTGGACAGGTCGACTTACGTCGTCGTCTTTCTGACCTCCTCGGAAGCTGTGCACCAGGCACAGTTGGACTCAACCTCGACGAGGATGAGCGCTGCCGCCGCCTCCAGGCGTGTCTAAACACAGTCGACGTCGTTGTCAAAGCCCATTTCGTCACCGATGGTGTCTCTCCATCGCCATCCCTGCTGAACGAGATTTGGGCAGAATTTGCAAATATGCGTCTGATGCGAGCATTATGGGTGGACCGTGACCTAGGAATTCGGCTTACCGCTCGCTCGATTTGCGCATTGTTTGCAAAATACTTGTTAAACAAGAGTCAGCATCAGGAGTCGGAACTACTTTGGTTGGAGGGCGCATTGGGGGTACCATCTCATGCAGTGATCAATGTTGCCTTTGGCTCACCCCAGCTCCGTCAAGTATTGAACGCCAAATCCTTTATAAATGGTGTCCTTCCACACCAGACGGATGTCCTCCCGGCCGAGCATCTTGGCTCTTTTTCGGGAACACTCCAGATAATAATGACAACGAAAGTACAAACTCACCTCAGTAGGAACCGTCTCAAGAGACACCTTTCTACCCTTGTTCGGCAGATACAGGATGACCCCGATGAGGCCAATGGCGATGTGGTCAACAAATTGTACGCGATGTTTCCAGGTTACATTCCTTCACCAGGACTTGCACCAGCACTAACAGTACCGATACCGTCGTCATCGGGACCTTCACGAGCATCACTGGCAGGAACCTCATCACAAGTGTAAGGTAATCCTTACAGCTACATGTGAACGGCCGTGAGTCACGGTGATGGAGCACCTGTCTGTGCCACAAGTCTCCGTATCACTCTTCCTGTCTCATAGCCTTGTTCCTTAGTTACGTTCCCTCCTTATGCATCCAGTGCAAGTCCAACACATTCACTTTCCCCCTCTATTCTACTATTCACTTATTATGCCCCTCTCACTACCTCTATTCGGTACTTATAGCCTCGACAAGGACGCCTGTAGGTACTGGTGTGTATGAAATGTGTGCAGGCCAATGAGTTCTTTGAAATACAGGGAGACATTATTATGTATGCCCCACGGATTATGTGGGGCATGTTACAAAGGTGCTACATGGACACGGTCGACACCTCAAAGAATAGGCCCAGGGGCATACGGGGAAGCGTGCAAGGCAAGAGGGGATCTTCACAACCCTACGATTGACTAAGCACTGGTTATCTCTGCGACTCAGGCACAGTCTCGAAGCTCAATTTAGGTTAATTTAGCGGAGAATGCAGGAACACAAGGAGATAAAAGCTCAAGTGTTCACGAGAAACCTTTTAAGGATACAGGACAACTGAGACATGTCTGAACCAAGTTCGGAACACACTGACACGATGAGGGACCATCTAAAAGGGGTAGTTAACCAGGAATGCTGCCACACAATCACTCAGAGAGACAAAGGTGGGGACGGCGAGTGGGACGCAAGACGTGCATGACGGAAAAGGAAGGACACGAGATCAGAGAAAATAAGGGAAAAGCGAAACCTAAAGTAGAATAGCGACATAGCCGGATGTGGTGACAGCTTGCGCCCAAGACCACTATTGACGGGTCAGCCGACCCCGATTCCTGGCGGCTGAAAATCAGCCGCTACGCCCAAGTCAAACGCCATTTCAAATACGTGTCAACATCAGTCCATCAGAGAGATGTCACCCATGTCACCCAATGGGTCATCTAACAAATTTGTTCAACGAACCGTCTTTCGGTCTTTCCTATCCGTTTCCTGGGGAACTACCCGGTCCACCCCCCATCATGAAAGGAGGCCGTCGATACAAACAGACAGAAGCATATAAGAGGCTTCGAGAGTAGACACACGTTCTTTAGACGCATCATGAAGAGTCTAGGGCTCGAGGAGAGACGCCCTGAGTGGCGAATCATGACAGGCTTGGCGTGCGGAGCGGAAATCACGGACACGAGGACGACGGTCGAAAACAAGAGCCAATAGAGTTCCCCCTGTCCTCCTCGGCGCGGTAACGCGGTAACGCTCGCTTTACCCCACCAACTGTCTGCAAACAATTCACAAATGTCAATCCTCATCGATGCCTCATCACTCGCGACCTTGTTGCTCTTCTCCGGCACTGCGGCTGCCCAGATTGTTGCTGCGGACTGCACGTTGCCGGAGTGGGACTTGGTAAGCCACCACAAACCATGTCTGACCCAGTTTCGACAACTGAAGGGCCTCTCTAGACATTCAACTCTCTGAATCAAACGCCGTGTACGGTCGCTGCATACCTTCAATCTACATGTAACGGAGGCTGTGAGTGTTCACCGGTCACCCCACATATAGGAGCGTTCCCGTGGTGATCTCATCCTATTCATTGAAAGCGTTTACCGTTGCGCCCCTCCCCACGGGATCCGTGTACCCAGGCCCGAGCACCGACGACAAGGCCAACTTGTACATGTGCAATACGGTGATGTATTCCCTCATGAGCGCATGCGACTGTTGCCAGTGAGAAACATGCATCCCGTACGATCTCGTCGTGTCTTCGTTAATCCTCATTTTGCGTATCTGCCATTAGGTGGTCTCAATGGAAAGCCAACTGCACAAACATCATGCCTCCTTCGACGTGAGTTTCCCTCATCAGAAAAGAATTTGGGGCATTCGGCGCTTTCACATTGATGGGGTAATCGACCCACAGCTTCCCCAACCCTGTCCCCGACGGAACACGGCTACCTCAGTGAGCTCTTCTCGACGTCACAGTTCGTCGCTATTGCCCCCACTTTTTTCTCTGACACCAACTAATGGCACATGTCAGCAAGAGAACGGTTGGGACCCCACCCGGTTGATGTATGTCGGTGGTAGGGATCCTCTTCTCCGTCTTTCTTTTCGGCCGCTTCACACGTACGTTTATCCAGACAGCCCAGAGATAGGTCCAGGCGAGATGACCAACGACTCGAGCTCCACCACCACAAGTGCCTCTCCAAGCCCCACGGCATTTTCGACCGTCAATTCCAATTCCCTAATTTCGTCCCAGAACAGCCCCTCGTCTCTGCCCGCAGGTGGGTCCTCACCCCCCGGGGGCAGCAGTTCGAATGCGGCCACCATCGTGGGCGGCGATCTCGGCGGTATTAATATCATTATACTCATCATGATCGTCGCTCTTGGGATCTACTTCTACTTGCGGCGGAAACGTAGGAACGCGGCATCCCCTGGATCGTCTGCCGACGCCGCGCTGGCTCCCGACGGTCCCCGCAGTTGTATTGGACAGTTCGTCGCAGGCACACACCGAAGCCGGAGGCGAGGTAGTATTGTCATATAATGGGGCTGTGACATCTCCGTCGCCGCCCAAGGCGCCCATCACTTCAATGAGGGCCTATGTACGCGTTTTTATCCCATCGTTGCGTTCATCCTTGTGGTTCACGTCACATTTTCCTTCATACCCCCAGAATCCGAGTGACCCCATCGCGTTTCTCGTGCCCCAAAGAGTTCCCTGTGCGCCAGAGGTATCCGCCCAAGCAACATTCGGCCCGTACAAAGAGATCCGAGATACCGCGATCAACAGGCAAGCCTCGCCGCCACCAAGATATACTCCAATATAGTAATGGCCCTGCCCTCTGTCCGATCTTCGCCCTTCGAGCCGTCGTGGGGCTCGTATTTGCAGAAACTATGGTTTTTTTTGGTCCGGGTTCTTTTGGTTAGTCACGACTCACGAGGGCGCACTCTGATGTAGTACTCTGGTTCGTTCTCACGGCCCTATTATGTAACGTACGTATAAATAGGAAATTATTTACACCACCAACATTGGCTCTTGTTGCGGACGACCCAATTTATGGAGGTGCAGCAGGGGTATCCGGTCCAGGGCCACCTCTGATTGGGTTCAGGGATGCGTGAGGCGTCGGTGATGGGGCGGTCGAGGGTGTGGTCATTGATCTTAGCAGCGTGACAAACCAGGGACAGGTGCGGACGCTAGAATTCTCATCATTAGTATTTGGTAAAGTAGGAGTCGCGGTCACATGGACGTTCTACCTGCGACAGCACCACCTGACCCCGCTTGCGATGTGATGAGTCTCCTCCCAATGCTTGTGGCCGGGTCGCAAACACAGGTAGCTGAACGAAACCGTGACTTTACGCACCGAATATGCATCACTTCAATTACCGAAAAGACGCCCATCATTGACCTGTCGCTTCATCACAAGGATAAGCGTTGGCACGATTGAGTTTTGGAAAGTTGTACCACACAGAGACGACAACATTCATGACAGCGCAGGACCACACAGTTATACAGGGCGGAGAGAGAAACAACTGGATGTTACACGAGCAGCATGACAGCTAATCATCCCGGATGTCCGAAAACCACCAGGAGACCACTCAGACCACTGTCGAACGCGAATTTATCTTCTGAGTCCGTGATTTGCAGAAGGCAGAGGCTGGGGAAAGCGCGTCGAAGAAAGTAGACGAGTTCGGGTTCTCAAGGAGATCATTCGAGGAAGAAACTCTTCCGAGGAAGCGGTAGGTCCTCCGCCTCGGAGCACGGGCCAGCGAAGGTTTTTAGGCGGCCTGATGCTCGTGTCCGAGTCGGAATAGGGAAGCAACAGTCATTGGAGTGGATCGTAGATTTGAAGACAACGCCACGACCGGATCTGCAGACGCACAGCGTCCCTTGAAAAAGGCAATGTTCCTTATCTGAAGGGCAGCGCCCCAGAAGGAAGAAATAAGTATTGAGGCGTAAGGAGCCTGGACAAAGTGTCACATACCTCGAGGATGTTGTCATTTGTATTTTCCAAGCGTCCAGCGACCCTACAATAACGCCAACTAGCGTTGGGGGGAAGGAACAAAAAAGTAGGATTGTGTACGCTTTGTGACACACACCTCATGAGAGCACGCTTCTATCGATCCTCAGATCACCCGAGATGTCAATCAACTTGACGTCTGCGGGCACCTTCTGGCCCCTAGATAGTTGGACGAGGTCTCCAGGGACGAGCAAAGTAGCGGGAAGGGTCGTCTGAACGCCATCGCGGAAGACAACAACATCGTCGGGGAGCATGTCGCCATGGCACGGGACGTCGAAAAGTCCTGCCACG
>Ga0307510_10007728_pt1 | contig 12826 bp, 6 predicted proteins | sample 12_EM_MG_FD_207224 | JGI IMG/M metagenome (GOLD analysis project Ga0307510, IMG submission 207224) | Populus trichocarpa ectomycorrhiza microbial communities from riparian zone in the Pacific Northwest, United States - 12_EM | ecosystem: Host-associated > Plants > Roots > Unclassified | place... | reverse complement strand
GGTTCGTCGGCCGCTCGTGTGGACGTCGGTTCCTGGAGCAGCTCCTGGATGCGGCCCAGGGAGACGGTGGCCTGCTGGTAGCCGTCGAAGACCTGGGAGAGCTGCTGGACCGGGGCGAAGAACAGGTCGATGTAGAGGAGGTAGGCGACCAACGCGCCTGTCGTGAGCGTCGCGTTGTCCACCCTGCCCGCGCCCGCGATCAGTACCGACGCCGCCGCGACCGACGACAGCAGCTGTACGAAGGGGAAGTAGATCGAGATCAGCCACTGGCCCCGGGTACGCGCCTCGCGGTAGCTGCCGCTGCGCTCGGCGAAGCGCCGGCCGCCGTCGCGCTCACGCCGGAACGCCTGCACGATCCGCAGCCCCGACACCGACTCCTGGAGGTCGGCGTTGACCGACGACACACGCTCACGGGCCAGTTCGTACGCCTTCACGCTCGCCCGGCGGAAGAAGAAGGTGGCGATGACCAGCGGGGGCAGCGTCGCGAACACGACCAGCGCGAGCTGTACGTCGATCACCAGCAGGGCGACCATGATGCCGAAGAAGGTGACGACCGAGACGAAGGCCGTGACCAGCCCCGTCTGGAGGAAGGTCGAGAGGGCGTCGACGTCCGTCGTCATCCTCGTCATGATCCGGCCCGTCAACTCCCGCTCGTAGTAGTCGAGTCCGAGGCGTTGGAGCTGGGCGAAGATCTTGAGGCGGAGGGTGTAGAGGACCCGTTCGCCGGTGCGGCCCGTCATGCGGGTCTCGCCGCGCTGTGCCGCCCACTGCACAACTACCGCGAGCAGGGCCAGGATTGACGCCGACCAGATCGCGCCCAGCGCCATCTTGGTGACGCCCTGGTCGATGCCGTGCCGGATCATGACCGGCAGGAGCAGGCTCATGCTCGCGTCCACGGCGACCAGGCCGAGGCTGATCAGCAGCGGGGTGCCGAAACCGCGCAGCAGCCGGCGCAGCCCGTACGAGTCCTCGGCGCGGACCGCGCCCGCCTCGTCGATGTCGGGGACGTCGGTCGCCGGGGGCAACGCGTCGACCTGGGCGAGGAGTTCGGGCGTCGCGGGCATCCCGGACAGCGCGGTGTCCTTGGGCTCGCGGTCACCGGTCCACAGCCGGGGCGTGAGCCCGCGCTCGGCGTCGAACTCCGCGTCCAACTCGTCGCGTACGGAGGTGTCTTCGGCCGGTGCGGCAGGCTGGGCGTGGCCGGGCGAGACGCCGCCGAGTTCGTCGGGGTCGGTGAGGAGGCGGCGGTAGAGCGGTGAGCGCTGCTGGAGTTCGTCGTGCGTGCCGATGTCGGCGAGGCGGCCCCCGTCGAGGACGGCGATGCGGTCGGCGAGGTTGAGGGTGGAGCGGCGGTGCGCGATGAGCAGGGTGGTGCGGCCCCGCATGACCTGTTTCAGGGCCTCGTGGATCTCGTGCTCGACGCGGGCGTCCACCGCCGAGGTCGCGTCGTCCAGGACCAGCAGGCGCGGGTCGGTGAGGATCGCGCGGGCGAGGGCGACGCGCTGGCGCTGGCCGCCGGAGAGGGTGAGGCCGTGCTCGCCGACCGTCGTGTCGTAGCCCTCGGGGAGTTCCGCGATGAACCGGTCGGCCTGCGCGGCGCGGGAGGCGGTGAGGATCTCCTCCTCGGTCGCGTCGGGGCGGCCGTAGGCGATGTTGTTGCGGACCGTGTCCGAGAAGAGGAAGGAGTCCTCGGGGACCAGGCCGATCGCGGCGCGCAGCGAGTCGAGGGTGAGTTCGCGGACGTCGTGGCCGCCGATGAGGACGGCGCCGCGGGTGACGTCGTAGAAGCGCGGGAGGAGGAGCGAGACCGTGGATTTTCCGGAGCCGGAGGAGCCGACGACCGCGAGGGTCTCGCCGGGGCGGATCTCGAAGCTGAGGCCGTTGAGAACCGGTCGCTCGTGGTCGTAGCCGAACGACACGTCGTCGAACTCGACCGTGGCCGGGGCGTCGGCGGGGAGTTCCTTGGTGCCGTTCGTCATCGACGGTTCGGTGTCGATGAGTTCCAGGACGCGTTCGGTGCCGGCGCGGGCCTGCTGGCCGACCGTGAGGACCATGGCGAGCATGCGGACCGGGCCGACGAGCTGGGCGAGGTAGGTGGAGAAGGCGACGAACGTGCCGAGCGTGATGTGCCCGCGCACCGCGAGCCAGCCGCCGAGGGCGAGCATCGCGACCTGGCCGAGGGCGGGGACGGCCTGGAGGGCGGGGGTGTAGCGGGCGTTCTGCCGGATCGTGCGGAGGCGGCCCGCGTACAGCCGGCGGCCGACCTCGCGGAGCTTTCCGGTCTCCTGGTCCTCCTGGCCGAAGCCCTTCACCACGCGTACGCCGCTGACGGCGCCGTCGACGACACCGGCCACGGCGGCGGCCTGGGCCTGCGCGTACCAGGTGGAGGGGTGCAGCTTGCTGCGGCTGCGCTTGGCGATGATGCCGAGGGCCGGGGCGACCGCCAGGGCTATCAGGGTCAGCGGCAGGGACAGCCAGGCCATGATCGCGAGGGAGATCACGAAGAGCAGGACGTTCCCGATGGTCATCGGGAGCATGAAGAGCAGGCCCTGGATCAGCTGGAGGTCGCTGGTCGCGCGGCCGACGACCTGGCCGGTGGACAGCTCGTCCTGACGGCGGCCGTCGAGGCGGGTGATCGTGCCGTACATCTCGGTGCGGAGGTCGTGCTGGACGTCCAGGGCGAGGCGGCCGCCGTAGTAGCGGCGGATGTACGTCGAGACGTAGACGAGGAGCGCGGCGACGAGCAGGGCGGCTGCCCAGGGGGCCATGGAGCGGGTGTGGCCGGTGATCACGTCGTCGATGATCACCTTGGTGACCAAGGGGACGAGTGCGGTGACCGCCATACCGGCGAGGGAGGCGCCGAGGGCGAGGACGACGTCCTTGGGGTAGCGCCAGGCGTATCCGGCGAGCCTTCTTGCCCAGCCCTGCGTTTCCCCCTGTTGCGCTGACACGCGGTGCCTTCCGTTCGCCCTTGATCTACGGAAGGCACCAACGCGAAATGGAGCGGATTTCATCCCTCCGCAACAAAGCGCTCCGCTGGGTTCGGCCGTCGTCACAGTGCAGGCCCGCTGTGGCTGGTCGCGCCCACGCGGCGGAGCCGCACATCGATACAGCCCCGCGCCCCTAGGGGGTTACTCGTACCCGGAGGTAATAGAAGCGGGTTGTCTGGACCTCGTTCTGGTTGTCGTCGCTCACCAGCAACACCTTGTAGGCGCCCTTCTCCTTCCCCGTGATCACCATGCCCTCGATGTTGTCCAGGAGGGGGTTCGGCTGGGGCTGCTTCGCCGTGGCGCCCAGGGTCGGGCAGTCGGCGATGTCGGCCAGCAGGGTCTTCTTGATCAGGTGGACGCCGGGCTGGCCGGTGAGGGTGTCGATGGCGCTGGTGTCCGTGGCGTGGCGCGGGTCGGCCAGGTAGAGGCGGACGGTGTTGCCGACGCCGCTGGTGAAGCCGCGTTCCAGGACGAGGAGGCGGCCGTCGGGGAGGGCCTGCACCTCGGGGACGCCGAGGAACGTGGCGTCGGTCTTGTAGGCGTACTGCGCGGCGAGCTTGAAGTGGTCGCCCTTGGTCCGGGTCCAGGTCTGGAAGCGGACGTCGCCCGAGGTGTCGCCGGCGATCGGGTACTCCATCGACGCGAGGAGGGTGTGGCCGCCGGGCAGCAGGGTCAGGCCCTCGAAGGTCTGGTTGGAGACGGCCCGCCCGGCCGGGGCGACGAGCAGGGAGGACGGGACCGGGAGGCGGTCGAGGATCGTGCCGTCGGCGGAGTAGCGGCGGATCGACGGCTCGGTCTCGGAGGTGATCAGCCGCGTGCCGTCGCGGTCGATGACCAGGCCCTCGGAGTCGAGGTCGGCGCCGTTCTCGTCGGCGAGGTGGACGGCGCGCTTCGGCTGGAGCGTCTTCGCGTCCAGGTCGAACAGCGAGGAGCGGTCCTCCAGGGCGGCCAGCGAGCCGTCCTTGTCCACGGCGAGCGCGGAGAAGTTGCCGACGAACGTGCCGTCGTACGTCGTCTTGTCGAGCGCGTCGGAGAAGCGGTCGATCGAGACGGACGATGAACAGGCGTTGGCGGTACGGGAGTTGCTGGCGTTCGCGGGCCCGGCGGCGGCGGTGAGGCAGGTGGCCGCCGCCAGGCCGGCGGTCGCGGTCGCGAGTACGGTTCTCAGGCGCATGGGCGTCACCGTAGGACGGGTGGATGACGTGCGGGAGACCGCATAGTAAAGCGATGCCCTTGAGCAGGGGCTTCGGGCGAGTGGGCAGGGGCCCGGCTTTAGGCGAGGTCCTTGTGGATCGCCTTGGCGACACCCTGGATCGTCGTGATGCCGTAGCTCATCGTGCTGTTGTCCTGGGTGAGCACGGACATCATGTAGTCGTGGCCGTGGCCGTTGAAGGTGCCCAGGCTGTGGACGCGCCAGCCGTGCGTGGAGCGCTGGAGCCAGCCGTTCTTGACGTGCACGGTGACCGTGGAGGGGGCGCCGGACGGCGTGCCCCAGCGCTGGCTGGAGATGACCTGGTTCATCAACTTCAGGATGTACGCACGGGAGTTGTCGCTCAGCACCGAGTTCTTGGCGGTGACCAGCTTGAGCAGCTTCTGCTCGTCGGTCACGGTCTCCTGGGTCAGGCCCCAGTAGTTGTTCGCGCCCGGCTTGGTCTGGGTCATGCCGGCGGCGGACAGGAAGCCCTTGATCTTCGTCAGGCCCAGTTGCTTCCACAGGGTGGAGGTCGCGGTGTTGTCCGACTTGGTGATCATGGCCTTGGCGAGCGTCGACTCGCGCGAGGTCAGCAGGCGGTTGTGCTTCTTCGCGTCCCACAGCAGCGTGGCGAGGACGGTCACCTTGACGGTGCTGGCCGAGTCGTAGGCGCTCGTCGCCCGCAGGGTGCAGGTGGTCTTGGTGGTCCGGTCGTAGAGGCCGACCGCGACGGTCCCCTTACGGGTCGCGAGGGCCGCGGTGATGTCCTTCTTCAGCTTGGCGGCGAGGCCCGCCTTGGCCGACGTACAGCTGACCGTCGGGGTGGCCGCGGCGGCGGGCGTGGCGGCGGCCAGGAGCGGTATCAGGATCCCGGCGCCCGCGCCGACGGCCACCGCTCTGGCTCGGCGGGAGGTCCAAAGAGACTCAGTCATGCATGACTTGACTCACAGGAAGGCGTGAAAGGTTGTACGGGTTGGGGAACGGTTGTACGACGCGTTACTCCGCCCTTTGCGAATTCACAGCGGGCCGCCAGGTTCGGCACAGCAGTCACCCACCCTGCTTTCGCACGATGCGTGGGTGACATCTGCCACCGATCCACACCCCCACACCGACCCCGCGTCCGCCGACTGGCCGCCGCCGGCCCCATCCGTCGACGCGCCGCCCGAGAAGGCGCCCCGCTGGTCGCTGCCCGCGCTGATCGCCATCATGGTCCTGGCCGCGGTGCTGTACTCCTGGAACCTCTCCGGCTCCAGCCTCAACAGCTTCTACAGCAGCGCGGTCTACAGCGGCACCCAGAGCTGGAAAGCCTGGTTCTTCGGCTCGCTGGACGCGGGCAACTTCATCACGGTCGACAAGCCACCCTTCGCCCTCATGGTGATGGGCCTGTCGTGCCGGATCTTCGGCTTCGGCACCTGGCAGATGATGCTGCCGGAGGTCGCCGCCGCGCTCGGCACGATCTGGATCCTGCACTCCTCCGTGAAGCGGTACTTCGGGCACGTGGCCGCGACGATCACCGCGCTCGTGCTCGCGCTCACCCCGATCACCGTCGCCATCAACCGTGACAACAACCCCGACACCCTCCTCGTCCTGCTGATGGTGGCGGGCGCGGCCCTCGGCCTGCGCGCCGTGCGCACCGACCGGCTGCTGCCGCTGATCGGCTCCGCGGTCTGCTTCGGCTTCGCCTTCAACACCAAGCTCCTCCAGGGCTACATCGCCCTGCCCGCCGTCTTCGCCGTGTACCTGTTCGCGTCGAGGCTCGGCTGGAAGAAGAAGCTCGTCCAACTGGCCCTGGCCACGGTCGCGTTGGCCGTCTCCAGCTTCTGGTGGGCCACGGCCGTCTCCCTCGTCCCGGCCGCCGACCGCCCGTACATCGGCGGCTCGACCGACGGCACGGCCTGGGACCTGATCATGGGCTACGACGGCTTCGGCCGCGTGTTCGGCGGCGAGGGCAACGGCGGCGGGGGCGGGGGTGGCGGCGGCGGTACGTTCGCCGGCACCGCGGGCCTCGGCCGTATGTTCAACGACATCCTCGGCGGCCAGATCTCCTGGCTGATCCCCTTCTCGGCCATCGCCCTGATCGCCGGCCTGGTCCTGGTCGGCCGCGCCCAGCGCACCGACGCGACGCGCGCCGCGCTGATCATGTGGGGCGGCTGGACCCTGCTCCACTACGTCACGTTCAGCATGGCCCAGGGCACGATGCACCCGTACTACACGACCGCGCTCGCCCCGGGCATCGCGGCCCTGTGCGGTGGCGGCGGCGTCATGCTGTGGCGCGCCTTCCGCAGCGGTGACGCCCGCTGGTCGTGGGTCCTGCCGGCCGGTCTCGGGGTCACCGGGATCTGGGCGATCGTGGTGCTGCGCCGGGCCTCCGGCTGGAACACCTGGCTGTGGCCGACGATCGGCGTGCTGATGGTCCTCGCGATCGTGGGCCTGTTCGTGTTCCGCTCCGGCAACCGGACCCGGCTCCTCACCGCGTCCATCGCGGCGGCGATCATCGCCGCGCTCGCCGGTCCGACGGCGTACGCCGTCACCCCGGCCGCGTCGAGCGGTACCGGCGGCGGCATGGGCGGCTCCAACCCGACGGCCGGTCCGTCCACCGGCGGTGGCATGGGCGGCGGTCCCGGCGGCGGGGGCGGCACCCGTGGCGGCTTCGGCGGCGGCGAGGGCGGCCCCGGCGGCACGACCGGCGGCGGCACCCAGCAGGGCGGCGGCCAGGCGAACGGCGAGGCACCCGGCGGGATGACTCCGGGCGGCGGCGGCACCGGTGAGGTGCCGCAGGGCGGTGGCGCACCGAGCGGCGCGCCGACCGGCGGCACGACCGGCGGTCAACAGGGCGGTACCAACGGGGAGTTCCCCGGCGGGGGTACGGCTCCTGGCGACACCGGCACCGGTACGGCTCCGGGTGGCGGCACCGGCGGTACGCGCGGCGGCTTCGGCGGCGGCGGTGGCGGCGGCATGGGCGGCACCACGTCCAGCGCGCTCGTCTCGTACCTGGAGAAGCACCAGGACGGCGCCAAGTGGCTGCTCGCGGTGTCCAATTCGCAGAGCGCGGGCCAGCTGATCCTCAGCACCCACAAGCCCGTCATCTCCATGTGGGGCTTCACCGGCTCCGACCAGGCGATGACCCTCGCCAAGCTCAAGGAGCTGGTGAAGAAGGGCGAGTTGCACTACATCCAGCTCGGCGGCGGCGGTATGGGCGGCAACAGCACCCTGAACACCGAGATCACCGCGTGGGTGCAGAAGAACGCGACGGCGGTGAAGGAGAGCGCGTACGACAAGAGCGCGTCCACGGAGACCTCGGAGTCCGGCTCCGGTTCTTCGTCCTCCACCACCACGACCAGCACGTCGACGCTCTACCGGCTGGACCCGTCGGACGTGAAGTGACGCCGACGTAGGTGACACGGACGTAGCCGAACGGCCAACGGCCCCCGACCTCACGGTCGGGGGCCGTTTTGGTATGTCAACTCGCGTAGACACGGGGCAAATTGTCGCTTCCGGTCACCTGATCGACACGTCCAGTTTATTTACAGGACCGCATGTGCATGTCACGCTCCCGATTGCCGCCCCATTCAACCCGCGTAGATGGGACACTCTTTATGCTTGGGACACGGATCCACCGCTGGAAATCGGTGGCGTTGACCACCGCGGCCGTCCTGGTCGGCCTCGCCGCCCCCGGCCTGACCGCGACCCCGGCCGCCGCAACGACGACCGCGTACGACGCGACGTACTACAAGAACGCGATCGGCAAGACGGGTACGACCCTCAAGTCCTCGCTGCACACGATCATCAGCACCAACGTCACGAAGATCTCGTACGCGGCGGTCTGGAACGCCCTCATGGCCACCGACCAGGACCCGAACAACAGCAGCAACGTGATCCTGCTGTACAGCGGTGTCTCCCGCGCCAAGTCCCTCAACGGCGGCGACGTCGGCGACTGGAACCGCGAGCACACGTGGGCCAAGTCCCACGGTGACTTCGGCGAGGCGATCGGCCCCGGCACGGATCTGCACCACCTGCGTCCGGCCGACGTCCAGGTCAACAGCATCCGCGGCAACCTGGACTTCGACAACGGCGGCAGCGCGGTCACCAACGGCGGCGGCAGCACCGTCGACTCCGACTCCTTCGCGCCGCGCGCGGCGGACCGGGGCGACGTGGCCCGCATGATCCTCTACATGGCCGTGCGCTACGAGGGCGACGACGGCTTCGCCGACCTGGAGCCCAACGAGAAGGTCGGCAACGGCAGCAACCCCTACATGGGCAAGCTCGCCGTCCTCAAGGCCTGGAGCGCGGCGGACCCGCCGAGCGCCTTCGAGGAGAAGCGCAACCAGGTCATCTACGACACCTACCAGCACAACCGCAACCCGTTCATCGACCACCCGGAGTGGGTGGAGGCGATCTGGTAGTCAGCAGTGCCGGTCGGGCTCCTCGCGATCCGCGGGGAGCCCGATCGTCGACACGTCTGTAGCGCCTCCCGCGCCGTTGGCGACAACTGCCGTGCGGCAGGGCCGAGATGATGGCCGTCGCCGCCCGCTGGCATAGTGCCCGCATGCTTCGACGGGTACCGATCACCAGACGCCTCTCCGCCCTGACCGCCTGCCTCGTCGCCGGTCTCGCCTCGGTGGCGACGCCCGCGGTCCCCGCGGCGGCCGACGACTCCGGCCGGGTCTCCCTGCGGGCCGAAGTCCCGGCGTCCTTCCGGATGTACAACGCCGACGAGGGTGCCAAGGCCGCGAACAGAGACTTCGGCCTCCCTGTCGACGTGGAACGCAGTGACGCGGGCCCGGCCCGCAACGTCAGGGTCACCGTGGACACCTCGGGGTTGGACGGCGTCGCCCGGGTGAGCAGGGGCAGCGGCGGGAACTGCACCCAGGACGGCCCGGTGTTCACCTGCGTCTACGGCGACGTGCAGAACGGTGACGGCGAGTCCAACAACCCCTTCACCCTCAACGGCGTGGACGGCGTCGAGCCGGGCGACAGCGGGACCCTGACGTACACCGTCGTCGCGGACAACGCGGCACCGGTGACCGGAACCACCCGGATGACCGTGGGCGGACCTTCGCTCCACACCCCGGCGCACGAAGAGTCGGTGAAAGGGGTGGCACCGGGCACGTCCCGGAAGACGACGCCCCGGTTCGCGAACCACAGCCGTTTCACGGCGGAAAAGGGTGTCGCGCTCCGTATCTCCGCGGACGAGGGGCTGCTGCTGACCTCGCGCCCCGACAACTGCTACTTCGACACCTCCGCCACCTCGGCGTGGTGCGAGTTCTCCACCAAGGCCGCACCTCACACGGCCTACCGCACCAGTGCCCCGGTCCGCTACACGGCCGCCGCCGGAAAGCTGCTGGGCACCCTCTCCTACACCTGGTCGTCCGATCCCGAGCGCCCCGCCGAACTCACGGTGCGCGGCACCGAACCCCCGCTGACCCTGACCAGGACGGCGGACCGCGGCCTCACCGGCGGCACCGGGTACGTCAAGGCCACGACCACCGTGCAGGTCGACTACCAGCCGGTGACCGCGACCGTCCGGGGCCGGGTCGGCCGCACGGTGACGGTCCAGCTGGGGGTGCGCGACAACGGACCCGGACGGCCGTCGAGCGCGGAGACACTGGGCCGCTTCGAGGTGGTGCCGCCGGAAGGCACCACGGTGACCTCCATCCCGTACACCTTCGAGGACGACGGCGGCGACTGGGCGTGCACACGGCCGAAGAAGCGAGGCGGGGCGTTCGTCTGCGAGATCGGCTACGACAGGTTCTCCGAGGTACGGCACGAAGGAGGGACGACCGTCATCGGGTTCAGGATCCGCATCGACCGCCGGGTCCCCGGCGCGAAGGGCACCATACGCACGTCCAACCCGTTCGACCGAACCCCCGGGAACGACAAGGCGCTCATCCCGCTGGCCGCGTCCCCCGCGCTGTACGACAGCACGACGGCCTGGACCGCCGTGTCCGCCACGGGGATCGCCGCGCTCGTCACCCTGACGATCGTCCGCCGACGCCGCCGCACCCGCTCCGGCACCCACGAATAACGCTGCCGCGGCCCGGGCACGCGCCCACCCCGGCCCTGGCGAACGTTCGGCCGTACGGTGGAAACCGGAGGCCTGTCGGTGCTCGTGCACCGGCGGCGGCGGGCGGGACGGCATCGTGGCTCCCGCCCCGCTCCACCCCCGCCCAGGAGGACTTCATGCTCGGCACCGACTTCACCACCGGATCCCCCAACTGGCTCGACCTCGGCAGCCCCGACACCGACGCGGCCGCCGCGTTCTACGGCGCCGTCCTCGACTGGCGGTTCGTCTCCGCCGGGCCCGAGGCGGGCGGATACGGGTTCTTCCAGGTGGACGGCAAGACCGTCGCCGCCCTCGGACCGCTCACCGAGGAAGGGGCGAACTCCGCCTGGATGATCCATTTCAAGTCCGCCGACATCACGGCCACCGTCCAGGACGTCACGGCCGGTGGCGGAACCGTACGGATGGAGCCCATGGACGTCATGGGCGAGGGCATGCTGGCGCAGGCCACCGATCCGCAGGGCGCGCAGTTCGCGCTCTGGCAGCCCGGGAAGACCGCGGGTCTGGAACTCACCTCCGCCCCGAACGCCCTGCTCTGGGCCGAACTGCACGCCCCGGACCCGGAGGCGGCCATCGCCTTCTACCAGGGCCTGTTCGGCTGGCGCAGCCAGGAGATGCAGGCGCCCGGGATGACGTACCGGGTGCTGAGCACCGCCGAAGGGGACCAGCAGGACGCGTCCTTCGGCGGGGTCGCGCCGCTGAACCAAGGCGAAGGCGAACTGCCGCGCTGGGTACCGTACTTCCACTCGACGGACGTCGACGCCACGATCGAGGCGGCGCGGTCCAACGGCGGTTCCGTGCTGATGCCGGCGACGGACGTACCGGAGGTCGGCCGGATGGCGTGGCTCGCGGACCCCTTCGGCGCGGTGTTCGCGCTGCTGAAGCCGGATCCGCGGATGTGAGGCCAGGGGTGCGCCGCGGAAGTGTGACACTCCGCGCCGAAGTGTCACACTTCCGCGGGGAGGGTCCCGTCACCCCAAGTGCGTAGCCGCGAACATCCGCAGCACGGCGGGGAGTACGACCACGGAGGGCCCCGGCTCCCCCAACGCCTTCGCCAGGTCCGACTCCAGTGCCTCCGGAGTCGTCCGAACCCCCCGTACCCCGAACGACTCCGCCAGCGCCACGTAGTCCGGTCGCGTCAGCTCCGTCGCCGTCGCCTCGCCGAACGCGTCCGTCATGTACTCGCGGAGGATGCCGTAGCCGCCGTCGTCGACGATGAGCCACGTGACGTTCAGGTCGTACTGCCTCGCCGTCGCCAACTCCGCGATGGAGTACAGCGCACCCCCGTCGCCCGACACCGCCAGCACCGGACGCGTCGGGTCCGCGGCGGCCGCGCCCAGCGCCGCCGGGAAGCCGTAGCCGAGGCCGCCCGCGCCCTGGGCGGAGTGGAGGTGGTTGGGACCCTTCGCGTCGAACGCCGACCAGGCCCAGTACGCGAGGATCGTCATGTCCCAGAAGGACGGGGAGTCGGCCGGCAGGGCCTTGCGTACGGACTCCAACACGCCTTGTTCCAGGGTCAGTTCCTGGGACGCGATGCGTTCCCGGACCTTGCCCAGCAGCTCCCTCACCCGCTCCGCCGCCGTCGCGTCCGCCCGCTCCGTCACCGTCTCCAGCAGCGCCTGGAGCCCGTGCCACGCGTCCGCGTGGATGCCCAACGCCGGGTGGTTCGACTCCAGTTTGCCGAGGTCCGCCTCGATCTGGATGACGCGGCCGCGCGGGGCGAACGTGTGGTAGTTGGAGGACAGTTCGCCCAGGCCCGAGCCCACCACCAGCACTACGTCCGCGTCCTCCAGGAAGTCCGTCGTGTGACGGTCCTCCAGCCAGGACTGGAGGGACAGTTGGTGCGTCCACGGGAACGCGCCCTTGCCGCCCGGCGTCGTCACCACCGGCGCCTGGAGTTTCTCCGCCAGCTGCCGCAGCTTCTTCGACGCGTCCGCCCGTACGACTCCCCCGCCCGCGATGATCGCCGGGCGGGCCGCGTTCGACAGCAAGTGCGCTGCTACGGCGGTCAGTTCGGGGCGCGGGATCAGCTCCTCCGGCGTCGCGTCCACCGCCGTCACCACCGGCAGCAGGGTCTCGGCCAACAGGACGTCCTGCGGGATCTCCACCCACACCGGGCCGTGCGGAGCCGTCAGCGCCGACTTCCAGGCCTCCGCGATCGCGGACGGGATCTGTGACTGGGTGCGCACGGTGTGGACCGACTTCACCACGCCCCTGAACGAGGCCGACTGGTCGGGCAGTTCATGCAAATACCCATGCCTGCCACCGCCCAGGCCCGCCGTCGGGATCTGACTGCTGATCGCCAGCACCGGGGCCGAGGCCGCCCGCGCCTCCTGTAGCGCGGCCAATGACGTCAGCGCGCCCGGGCCCGTCGAGAGCAGCAGCGGTGCCGCCTCGCCCGTGATGCGGCCGTACGCGTCCGCAGCGAACCCGGCGTTGTTCTCCACCCGTAGGCCGATGTACCGGAGGTCGGAGCGGCGCAGCGCGTCGAACATGCCGAGCGCGTGCTGGCCCGGCAGGCCGAACACCGTCGTCGCGCCGAGGCCCGCCAGGGTCTCCACGACCAGGTCACCGCCGTTGCGG
>Ga0307510_10007727_pt1 | contig 12827 bp, 20 predicted proteins | sample 12_EM_MG_FD_207224 | JGI IMG/M metagenome (GOLD analysis project Ga0307510, IMG submission 207224) | Populus trichocarpa ectomycorrhiza microbial communities from riparian zone in the Pacific Northwest, United States - 12_EM | ecosystem: Host-associated > Plants > Roots > Unclassified | place... | reverse complement strand
ACAGGACTGATACAGGAGCCAGATTACAATGTAGACCAGGAAAAAAAGGCCATGACATTATAACGCAGGTTTAAGGTTATAATGCAAGATGGGGACCACCATCGAAAGAGGTACATTATAATGCCTACTGTGATAGGAAAGTAAATGAACCACATTATCATTGTGTAAGAAAAGGACGCATTATAATTTAGGAAATATGGACAGGGAAAAAGAGACCATGGCATTATAATATGGGATTGAAATTATAATGCATGGGAATCACCATTGAATCAGACGCATTATAACACTGAGGGAATAGTAAGTGAACACTGAACCAACTACATTAATATTATTAGGACGAGAATATGATTTGTCCATCTCCGAGGCCTGTGCACGAACAACTGGTACAACTGTCACGGGTGCGTTTTCATTATCACCCCGCTTTTTTCCCTTTCTTTCTTTCACGGCGATGACAGTACTGATCCCCGGTCTTCGTTCTCCTTACTCACATGGACCGACTCTGGACAAACAAGGGAAGTACAAACCCATGGCACTGGGACATGCGTACCCCCCAGACCTTGCCAACTATTCAGATTATGGCGAAGGTTGGATGAATGAGGAGGGCACGTGAATCAACATGGTCCATTGACTCATTGCCAAACTTCCACTTCGCCCTGTACTTTAGCACCCATGGCAGACAAGAAATGCGGGCACCAATCCACCTCAAACCTATTGATGCCTTGCACTACTGGCAACTCTTCGATGTGGAAACAGGCGCCAAAATTCTCTAGCGATTACGCATCCATGTCTTCCGCATCGTCCTATACACATTCGATCGTGTCATTGAATTCCAAGCTCTCATCCAGCACTACCGATGGGTCGTTCACGCCATCATCGGTATTCGAACACAAACCTCAAGACAAACCCAAGATGAACACTTTTTTGACCCAGCTCAAGTAGCTTTATTGCGATATCTCCCTCCTCAAGTCAAAGGCCGTGTCGATTCAGGCAAACCCCAAGACGAATCCAAGATGAACGCTTTTTTGACCCTGCTCAAGAAGCTTTATCGTGAAATCTCCCTCCTTAAGTTGAAGGCCGCGTCAATTCGGGCAAACCCCAAGATGAGAGTCGTATTGCAACCAACGGCTGCCCATCGACGGGAAGTGAAAAGTGGAGAAGGCATGATGGTAGAAAGCAGTCGAGGGCCACAAGACATAAGCTCACCTCCGTTTCTGTCCTGTTGGTATCAACTTACATGTTTGCCAGCCTTTCGGAGCTGATGCTCGACCTCTTGGCCGTATCATTGGCACATAATGTTCCCAACTTCTCACGTCGCTCAAAAACATACCTGAAAAATACAACACCACTTTTTGTCTCTGGACCAGCTGCTTTTATCGTCTCATCGAGAACCTGCGGCATTCCTCTCCCACGCCCAAGATCCCCTTGGGATATCTTGAAGAGCTTGCATTCAAGGAATATTGTGCAAGTTGGCTTTAGGCCCTTGACACCCTCACCCGATATTGCATCGTTGTCGTCACCATGATACCTGCTCTCGCTCACACCCATGCCTCATCTTCCTTGACCACAGCAGCTGTGACTGATGGGCTTTGCTTGTTACCCATTGGGTCTACCATCTCTCTCTCCTGTACTATGAGTGCGACCAGCAGCAAAAAGCACCCAGCGCGTCCAGGTTCCCCCACTCCAAGCGCAGATGTGTACTCGATGACCCAGGTACGTGTTTCTACCGTCGGTACTCTGTTTCGTACTGACTCCCTTGAAACACAGCATTCACCTTCAACAAACTCAGCTGCAAAGCCTGCCAAATGTATCTTATACTGCAGCATTGGTGACCTTCCTGCCTGGTGCGCCGTGCGACTCTTGCCATCACTCGCAAATGGTCCTGCAACACGGTGTGGGCTCATCAAGAGTCTCTCACTTGGTTTCATCAGAAATAGAGTCCTATTTGCGCTCGAGCTGCTCATACCCAAGGTGCCCAGGTGGCTGCCATGGCTGCGCTCTCTGAGCATCGAAGTCTCCTTCCACAAAAATAGACACTGTGCCCTCGCATGGATATTTCCGAGAGATGCCCCATTCCGGCTCCGCTTATTTGCGACTTCCATCAGGTAACGTGGATTCTTGTATCACCTGTTCCTAAGTCTGCGGATTTGAACGAATATTTTAGGCTCGACCCAGACTTGCCTGTTTTCCTTTGGTCCCAGCCTGAAATCCACAAGCTCTCGCTGCGAGGCATACCCTCATGTGCGTCAGATCCCTTCACGCTCCTGCCATCCGCTCACCGGCACCTTGAGACCTTCCAGTCAATTCATGTCAATCCGGACTCCCTCTGAGAGGTATGTCTTGGTATATCTGATCGTGTCCCATCCTTTTCTGTCAGATCAGAATTGATGAAGCACCTTAGGTGATCGCAATGCGACCCATGGAGGGTATATCTCTCTCCTTGTTCTCCAAGCATGGATACCGCACACTCGAAGTTCTCACCTAGACCTTGACCCCCATCTGGTGCCTGACTGTCCTGGTCATTGACGTGTCGGCACCAAACAAGCTCTTCCCCCAGCTCGCCACCTTGAGGCACTACAAATTGTGACCCTCATGCAGCAATACAATCTCATATTGTCTTGCTTTTTCTACCATTCCCATGAGTACAGCTGCACTGAGTTCCGAGGACAGGGGCTCAAGTCCTGCGTGCTCTCCATGCTCTTGTCCAAGGGCTGCGTGGTGTATCTGGAAGACTTTGACCCGCTGTGGGACTAGCCTGGGCTCCGCAGGCGTGCCGTCGAGCTCCTGCTCACGAATATCATCACACTTCCTCCCATCGATGTCACCACCACCATGCATGGTGAGGAAAGACCGAAGGAGACCATGTGGATGTTGCCCATGGTTTCTGCATCTTGCGACCTTCGACCGCAACGCCGCAAAGCACATGTAGGAATGTCTTGCCAGCGGCAGTGGCGACCGTGCAATGAGTGAGGTGAGAAGTTCATCAATGCCTTCGACTGTCTCCCACTTACCATCGCCCTCCTGGGTAGTCTTGCAGAGGTGTCGACTGTTGAGGCACTTTGGGAGCGATGGTGGAGGGACAATATCGTGGTGGTGGAGAAGGAGAGGGGGGACAAGCTGTCTGGCCTCAAGTTCTTCATTGTGCTCTCCCTTGAGAGCAGTCGGATGGCCGTGGATGGGTAACACTAGCTGTTGGGAACTCACTACTTTATGGGTAGCGAGACTTGACTTCGGCACAGAGTTGAAGGTGACTGATCCAAAGGAGCAGCAGAGAGAGATTGAGGAGGAAGAGACAGAAGGCTAAGAGGGGCGGGATGGTGTAGAAGCTTGACAATGAAGGGTGGGCTGCTGACAACGAGGGAGCTTTGAAAGGCTCCAGTGTGGGGGTTGACAAGAGAACAGTCTAAGGACTGTTCACCTAAATTTGTAGGTCTTATATACTAATACAGGGTGGTCTGTGCACAGTTTAGGGTAGGTATAATTACAGGTAATGGGGAGTGCGCAGTCAATGCACAGTAACTGTAGATTACATTATACATCTTGATTAAGGTCTAGCCTTAATGAGTCGCGTCTTCATTGATTGAGTCGCGTCGCGTGTTCATTGATTGTTTAGTAGACTTGTCTTGTTGATCGTTCCCATGATCTGCCATATGTCGATCAATGGATTAGACGCGCGTCCAAAGTGCGTCTTGTCAGGTGACATTGTTGATGACCAGTTCCTTGATAGGTCATGTGTTATCTTTCCAGGATCACAGGGTCGTAGGTTCCCAGGATCATGTGCTGATAAGTCACGTGGTGTATGAGTGGTAGAGGGGTCATGTGTTGAGTCACGTGTAGGGTCATGTGATATGTTCCCACAGTCACATGATGCTGAAGTTACGGGTTTGTAGCTGAGACTGGGGGGCACAAGTACCACTCGCGACAGTATCCCCTCTTTAGGATCTCCTTGCACCTGCAAGGCTCTGATACGTATCCCCTCTTTAGGGCGATTATGGGTGTGGAATTTGGTAACTAATTCTTTGGCGTGTGTTAGTTCTCCGGCTGGGATCCATGAGTTGTCTGCATCAGTGTTGCCTTTCCAGTGGACAAAGTATTGTGTGCTCTTGCGATTTCTTGTAGGACGTGCTGCAAGAATCTTGTCTATTTCATAATGTCCTTCTTCTCCTCTGATGATTTCTGGAGGGGGTTGCTCAAAATTAGGTCCATGTGCTTGCGTTTCATGATAGGGTTTCAATAATGAGTTGTGGAATACAGGGTGAACCTTCATGGTCTCGGGTAATTGCAACTTGCAATTCATAGGTGAAGCCCATATGACCTTGAAAGGTCCATAACGTCATGGAGCGAGTTTCGCTTTCAGGTGTGTTGTTTGTAGATTTGTGGCTTCCAAAAGTACTAGGTCATCTTTGTGGAACGTCTAGGATAGTTCTTCGGGTCCTCCTCTTCGCATTTCTTTAGCCACAATTATAAGTGCTGCAGTGACTTCTTTGCGTATTTGTTCCAAATATTGGATGCAGTCCTCCACACTTTGTAGTCTGGTCTGTAGTTGCAAGGGTGGTTTAAAGATCGGCTGAAAGCCGTACCAGACTTCGAAGGGTGATTTATGGGTGCTATGGTGTGGTCGCGCATTGTGTGCGAATTCGATAATAGGGAGGAGTGTGGTCCAATTGTCTTGTTGGAAGTTTCCACAGATACAAAGGTATTGTTCAATGACTTGGTTAACTTGTTCTGACTCGCCGTCAGTTTGAGGGTGAAATGCGGTGGACAATTTCTGTTTGATTCCTAGTTTTCTCCATAGTTCTTGTGTTACTTGTGCAGCAAATTGTGGTCCTCGATCCAAGATGATTGCCTTGGGAATGCCTGTTCTTTTCCAGATGTTATCTAGTAGTAGTTGGCTTGTTTGTTCAGCCATGATGGTTTTATGACAGGGGGATAGAATGATGGCTTTGCTGTGACGGTCCACGACCGTGAGGATACTGTCATATCCCTGTGATATTGGAAGATCTATGATAAAATCCATGGTGATCGTTTCCCATATCCCTTCTGGGATTTCGTTGGGCTTGATTGGCACTTTGGTTGGTGGCCATATCTTTGTAGTTTGGCATGTGGCACATCCTCATATGTAGGCTTTGACAAATTCAGTAATGCCTGGCCACCAATATTCACATGAGATTAGTTTGATGGTTTTCCATTGTCCTGGATGTCCCATTAGGTTGTCATGAAATTGCTGGGTGACTCTTCATTTGAGTTCTTCGTTCTTTGTCTTTGGAATATATATTAATCCTTTGTAAAGGATTAGGCCATCTTCGTAGTTCCATTCTTGTAATCCTTTGTTTACTTGTCTTGGGCCACTAGTGAGGATATCTTTGAGTTTTTGGCCCATCAATGTGTCTGTCTTTATTGCTTCTTGTATAGCTTTCTTGAGCTCTTCATTGATTCCTGTAGGAATTGCCATGTTATGTAGTGCCCATATATGGAATTGTTCTGGTTTGAGTAGGAATTTTTCCGGTGTGAGCAAAATTGTTTCCGCATTCTTGGATGCTATCCCCTCTTTATAATCTGGATGCCTGGACAGTGCATCTGCTTTGTTAATTTTGCCAGGCTTGGGGATGATAACATAGTCAAAAGTGCCAAGGAAAAGGGACCAGTGCGCTTGGCGATGTGTGAGTGTTTGCTTTGTGGTGAAGTACTTGAGATTCACGTGGTCTGAAAATATCTTTGTCTGGTGGGCACTGCCTTGGAGGTAATGCCAGAAATGCTTGAGAGCATGAATGATAGCGAGGAGTTCCTTGTCATGAATTTCGTAGTTTCGCTTGGCTGGTTGGAGTGACTTGGAGTCAAAAGCGACTGGATGTGACCGTCCTAACATGTCATCTTGTTCCAAAATTGAGCCCGTGGCATAGTCGCTTGCATCGGTAATCAGGGTGAATGGCTTGTCATAGTCTGGTAGGATTAAGACCGGCGCGGAGGTGAGAGTGTGCTGTAACGCATGAAATGCAGTTTCTTGGGAATGGGTGCATGCCCATGGAGTGTCCTTCTTCATAAGGTCAAACAGGGGTCATGCCAATGTGGAGTAATCTTGCACGAAACGATGATAAAAGTTGCAAAATCTGAGAAATTGTTGTATGTCCTTGACTTTCTTGGGTTTAGGCCAGTCTTGCACTGCCTTGAGTTTCACAGGGTCCATGCATAGTTCGCCTTCAGAGATAATTAGTCCTAGGTATTCAACCGATGTCTGGTTGAAAGAGCATTTGGCGGGTCGAAGGTACAGATCCAATTTGAGTAAAAGTTGGAAGACTTTGTGCGTCCAGTAGACAAGTTCCATGATCATGGTTGTGTAGATAAGGATGTCATCAAGGTAGATGACTATGTGTCCTTCCTTGATTAATGGACCAAATTCTATGTCCATAAATGTCTGAAATGTCACAGGTGCATTGCATAGTCCGAAGGTCATGACTGTGGATTCATATAATCCCATGGGTATCTTGAAGGCCGTTTTCCATTCATTGCCTTCTTGTATGTGGATATTGTTGTATCCCCATTGTACGTCTAACTTGGTGAAGAATTGCACTCCCAACAGTTTGTCGACGAGTTTGGGGATGAGTGGGATTGGAGCTGCATTCTTAACTGTAATCGCATTTAGTGGGCAATAGTCTTGTACTGGTTATAGTTTGCCATCCTTTTTGTTGATGAAGAAAAAGGAGCATGCGTGGGGTGCTTCAGATCATCGTAAGGTGCCTCGTTTCAGGCCATCCTCGATGTATTCTTTAAGAGTGACTTTCTCGACTGGTGTTAAACGATAAACTGTGGTTTTCTTCATTTCCATGCCTGGGATGAGGTCTATCTTGTGATCCCACGGCTGGTGCTTGGGTAGTTGCTGTGCTTCTTCATCGGAGAAGACTTTGCTGTATTGACAGAATTTGGGAGGTATATCGACATTCTTTGGTTGTTGTACTTTGGCTAGAGTAGTTGACACCGTAGTTCGTGCGACTACCGGTTCATATCTTGGAATAGCATGCTGTGACACATTCTTGGGAGGCACTGTGGATGTAACCACCGGTCCTGTACTTTGTGTAATCGACACTGTGGGCATAACCACTGGTTCGTGTTGAGCCATATTGTGCTGCGATGCAACTATACTTGTCTTGGAGGGTAACATCATGGGCAAAACCACCAATTTACTTGGTTGTATCATGTCATTGTATTCTCCATGAAGGTGGGCTATGATGCATGGTGTAGGATCTATGCCGTGATATTTGGATTTGAGGAGATCATTATAGTGTGCTTCCAAGTCTTCAGTTGGAAGGAGGTGTGCTAAATCCGATGTTTCATCGGGATAATTCGGGTAACAAGAGGTGGGGCAGCGGTCGAGGCATAGGTTATTCCTTACCCAGTCTATCTGGGGGTTGTGTGCCCTGAACCAGTCAGTTCCTAGAAGTATGTCATGCCATCCGATATTGGTGATGGCCATTTCTGTGGTTTCCTTGTGTTCTTCGCCCATCTCCATTCGCAGGATGGCAGTATGGCAGATTGGTCCTTGTTTGTTTAAGGTACCGTCGACATTTCGTGGGTAAATGGGTTTTGCTAGGGTATTCGTGGGGATCTTGTGAGCGTTGACAAACGAGATATTACAGTAGATGCCTTCGGCTCCACTGTCGAGTATTGCATGAGCATTGATTTTTCTCCTGTGGCATACAATTTGAACTTTAACCCAAATTGACAGGGAACATATATTTTGAATCATATCTACTGGTACATGGGGAGTCTTGGGAACTTGGAGATTTCGGAGATTGCTAGAATTACAACAGGATGATAGTACAACTCTCACTGATGATGCAACAGGAGAGTGTGCTAAAAAGACAAGTGATTGATGTGGGTTACATCAATATTCTGGGGATCCATATTGAAGATGGACAACGTCTTGAGTGTGACGTCCATATCGATAGGTGCGAAATAATTGGTGGATAGCTTGTTTGCTTCCACACTATCATGGATACTCATTTTATCCATGTCATTATCTGGGGTAGAATCCATTTGACATAACAAAGTTCCGGGGTGTTTGCCTAAGTTGCAATTAGTGGCAATATGTCCTGGTTTGCCACAGTACATGCAAAGTTTGTTCTTGAAACAGTGTTCCCTTTCTTCAGGGGAGAGTTTTCCTTGATGGAATGAGGTACCTTGACCACGTCCTCGGAATTGTCCATGACTGCAAGTTGCATTTATTTCTGTGGTGGGTTCTTCTTCTTCAATTGCTCGAATTCGAGGGGTAAAACGGCCTCTCCCACGTCCTCCTCCAGTAGAGGGTGCATAGGATCATGGTGCAAACATGCGGAAGGAACGATCCAGGTCTTGAGCTTTGTTGATGAGATCTGGGAGTGTAGCGGGTTGGGGTGATAGAGCAACAAGTTTCTGTTGGAGTGCCAAATTGATACAGTGCCTGAATGCATACATCTTGGTATTGTCATTGATGCCAGATCATCGAGCATGTTGAGTCCAATCTTGGTACCAGTTGTTAAACTCGCGGTTGCCCATATATGTGCTGTGCATTCCTTTAATAGCTTCCTGTTGGACCTGAGGGGGAATGAACTGCTTCTTGAAGGCGGCTTTGAATTGGAGCCATGTACCGTAATCCTGTGGGTTGGCTGCTAAAGCATTGGCAATGCGGTCACTGGCCCAATCCCCTCCACAGGTGCCTGCTTTGAAGTTAGTCAAAGCTGCAGGTACTTTCTTGTCATTGGTATTGTAGACTGTGTTATTCATTGTATAATAATTGGCCAGTGTGTTCCAAAAGGCCTGGGCCTTTGTTGGGTTCCCATCATAGGGATCAGGGGTACTTCCCAAGAGTTTGGGAGTCGGGACGTTTCCTGCCATAACAACTGGGGGTGGGGGTGGTGCTGGGGGACTAGGTGGTCTCTGGGGTGGACCTGTTCTTCCTGAATGAGGTCGGGGAGGTGGGATTTGTGGTGGTAGTTTCTTGGGGCTTCCCTCTGATACAGGTGGTGTCTTTGCCCAGGTTGTGGTGGGTACTGGGGTGGTTTGTGAGGATCTCGAAGAGCTGGCAAAAGTCTGGGGTAAGGGTTCTTCTTTGGCTTTGCCTTTGGACACAGGTGGAGTAGGAAGTGAACTTTCTTCTGGTATTGAAAGTTTGGAGCTTCCAGGAAGCATACTTGTTGGATGGGAAGGGGTTTGTTGGGGGCTTGGGGTATTAGGGCGACTGGTGAGTTTCTGGATGGTAGCAACAATCCGTGTTTCTGCTTCTTGTAATAAGTTGCTAACATTGAGTGTATCTTCGTCCTCAGAGGGTGTACTAGGATTTGTTCTGTATTCTGCTGTTTCCAGACTTTCTGGTTCAAATTGCCCAGGGATTGTAGTTTCTTCGGCGTCAGAAGTGCTAGGGCTTTGGAAGTGTACTGTGCAGTTATTGAGGTACTTCCACTTGGAATCGGTAGTGTCCCACTTGATTTGTTTATTGTGAAAGGTAGCGGTTCATTGTATGAAGTCAAAATTGTCAACTTTGTCAAGGTGGAGAACAAGGAATCGAAATTTCCTTGTAACAAGTTCTTCATTATTTGTGGTAAATTTCCAAGAGGATCCTACTCCTTCACACCAGATTCCTGGTGTTAGAAAGCATGCAAAGAGACAACAAGTTTCCTTATAAAAGGCTGCAAAGGCTTCTGTGGCATAAACTGGGATGTAGTCTTGTTCAGGTTCTGTGAGGTCAAGCCTTTGTTCTGGAGTGAAGTTATCAAGAACAATGTCCCAAGAGCTCATGCGAGGGTAACAGTGTAACTGGGGTTATCCCAACTGTAGAAAATCGTACACACTTTAACCAAACAAGGAGTTCTAGTATCACTATGATGGGTAATGCCTCTATAATCTTCTAGAATACCATTGATTGTGATTGAAGTACGGTATTTCCAAAAGAATTTATTAAAGGCCCCGATATGCAGAGTGATAGTCTGTAACTCTGTTAAAGGGTGGCTGATGTGTTTCTCAGTATGATTTTGTAGAAGGAACAAACAATGTTGCTTGAAGATATAGAGTTCTGTGCGATTCCTTGTAGGGGCAGTGACTCCTAAGTAGATAACTTCCGGTAAGTAGATCTGTGATGTGGCTCCAACTAGATCGGAGTTTCCTGAGATGCTAGTGTGGTGACTATGAGGAGTAGGGGGCAGTGGTTGTTCAACTCAAGGTAATGAGTTATGTGGTCCCTGTAGGACTTCTTGAATGTGATGTGCTACTGGTACTGTGAAGGGATGTGGGGGTGGAGTTGGTTCCCTATAAATTTGGGGAGAGGGAACGGGTTGGGGTCTTCGGTCAATGAAGTTCTGGGTTCGACGGAGTCTGTGTCTTCCTCTTTCGTTAGGGGGTATGAAATGTCCTTGTTCCTGGGCTGGGGCTGAGTGATTTCTCCAGTTACGTGGACTGGCCAGATTGTCGGTTGTAATGGAGACCTTCTACTGGTCCTGCTCTGAAGAATCGGGGTCCCAGAGGTGGATTCCAAGTGGGGTAGGTGGGGTTCCGGGGTGATGGCTATCGCAATGACAAAGGTCGATTCCGCAGAAACAAAGATCCGGGTTGTCTGCTGAAAAGGTGATCTCTCAGGAATGCCGATATACCAACTCAGGTGTGCTTGGGGGACTGGATTGAGGGGTACCAACCAGAGTGGGGGGTAAAGAACTGTCCACGCTGTTGTGATAGGATGAATTGAGTGTAAGAAGATCTGGTTCCAAGAGGATACACTGGAAACGTTCCAGGTATTTGGTATCTCTTCCCTGGGTATTTGGCTGGGTGATGGGAAGGGTGAAATGGGAAGGGGGGTCGATAAGATGTGTATGTGGGGTGAGGAGGTCTGTGGTCCAGGCGCAGTTGTTCCAATGATAGGTGAGGACTTGTTCGTCGCTGTAGATGAACTGGTACAAGTTAGTTGAAGTGAATTCTCTGCTTGGGTTTGTCTGTAGTCGAATTTCGTTAAATTCCACTTCAACTTTGGTTTCTGACACGTGTAATCTAGATAGAAATCTAATTCTGTGTCCGGCTTGGATCTGCGTGACGATTTCCGGCCTGTGTGATGGGACAAAGTAGTGCCAGAAGAAGGTTTTGTCGTAGAACAAGGAGATCTGGGTGGCTGGGGATTGGTCAAAGTTATGAGCACCAGAGAGTTGCCAATATGCAGTGCAACGTCTTGCTGCATTAAGGATATCGACAAGTTGGTAATCAATGTAATGATAAAAGCGTTGAGCGCTAAAGAGATGACCAAAGGGGAGGATATCTAGTAGATCTTGAGGAACCAAGTGGTGCTCACTCCAATATGTAAGTTGGACTTGTTCCCGGAGATCGGCGATTCTTGAATAAGTTTGTCTTAAGATTTCTTTGTGGAAATTCGCCACTTAAGACAAACAAAAAGATGAGCAAGTTAAAACCTTTGATTTATTTACACCAAAAACAAGTCCTTTGTAACTTACTTAAAAGTATTACAAAGGGTTATCGGAGGGAGGTCTAATGAAATCAAATGGTTTAGCTGGGACATGGGGGGTAGGTACGAAACAAGAAAACTGGGGGTCTGTGCAAAGCAAGTCTGTGATGCGCATGCTCTGGTTAACAAAAAGAATCCCCTGCTCGGTGAAGTGTAAGTGACCACAGAGGTTAGCTGTACGACCATCTAGGAAATCGTACGTGACAAGGGGGACGAGGGCTCCTTCAAAGTGAGCAAGCCAAAGGGGAGGGAAACAAGAGAAAACAAACTTAATCGAGTCCAAAAAGGTGGTCTTGATATATCCGAAGGGGAAGTTGAGGGACCATGGGTGCTTGCCTACTTTGGCACAGATGTGGACTGGGGGGAGGGCACCGTCAGAGTGGATGTGGATGGAGTGATGGGCATTGGTGTGGAAAGGGGTGACAAAGAATGGGGGTGTGGTGGTGTCGAGGTCTTGGGCCCAGGGAATATAGTTGAGGAACTGACTATTGATAAGTTCCTCCGATGAGAACCAGATGTGGCGGTCTTGTTCGTAATGGACCATGTACTGGTGAGGGTGACCGTTGTCGGCAGAGAGACAGGGTGGGGCAGCAAAGAGGTACTCGAAAGGGGTGACGACTGTGGGATAGAATACTGGGGGAGGTTGAGGAGTGGGTGATGGCAGGGCGGGGGAAGCGATGGTGGCGACGGGTGCGTTGACAATAGGTGGGGGAATGTTCTCAAGGGGAATGTCCTCAAGCGAGATGTAGTCAGTGATATCGCTGGTAAGCTGGTAATGTGACCAGCTGTCTTGGGTGAGTGGGGGAAGGAGGGAGTCAAGCTCTGCTTGAGCAAGATGAATGATGGTGGCAGCAGTTTCTTCTCTGAGTTGTGTGAGGTTGAACTTGGCAATGGCGCGGAGGGTTTCGACGGTGGGTGTGGGAGTAAGTGGGGATGGGGAGCGGACCACGTAGGGGTTGGGATCGATGGGGGTAGGCTCGAGGGTGTCCAGGTCAATGAGGGTGATGCCAGCGCTAGCTGACAATGTTGAGTATTTGAGGAACAGGAAGTCGGGGACAATGAACTCAGGACTGGAGGCAACGGTGGGTGACCAGGGGATGACTGGGGATGAGGTGGAGCTAGGAGGGTACTGAAGATGGGGGCTTCCGGGACTTGGGTAATTCCAAGTGTTGTGAGGGCTGTTGAGGGCATTGTTGATGACCTCGAGGGCAGCAGCGGAATTCTCCTGATAGATGGCGTTCAGGTCGGACCAGGAGGCAATGGAGAGGGAAGGTGAGGACACTTCCAAACAGTCAGCTTCAACTTTAAGAGACTGTTCTAATGTTGGGAACTCACTACTTTATGGGTAGCGAGACTC
>Ga0307510_10007726_pt1 | contig 12827 bp, 8 predicted proteins | sample 12_EM_MG_FD_207224 | JGI IMG/M metagenome (GOLD analysis project Ga0307510, IMG submission 207224) | Populus trichocarpa ectomycorrhiza microbial communities from riparian zone in the Pacific Northwest, United States - 12_EM | ecosystem: Host-associated > Plants > Roots > Unclassified | place... | reverse complement strand
ATCAAGTCGTGCCTTACGTATATTACGCAACGTATTCCAGAAAATTTCGAACGGGGAATCTCCCTCGCGTTCGATTCCGAGGAGAGGAGGAAACTGCGAGGTGATGATCTGGATGGCAGAACCCGTGACGAATCCACCGACTGCTGGAGCTGGGATGAACTCGACCAACCAGCCGAGCCTCAGCGCGCCGAGGAGAAAAATTACGACACCCTGGAAAGATAAACCCTGTCAGTGACGAGGAAGGTAAATTGCTGTGCAGCCTACGCATAAGAACCCAAGAGTGATCGAGATCTGAGGGCTGGTCCAAACGCCGGGATAATCCTGATGGATGTTGGAGAGCACTTCTGCTACCGATAGGGACACGACTGCAATGGGACCTAACGTGATGTCCTTGGAGGTTCCCAGGAACTACGAGGAGGGGTAAGAATTGAGACCGACGCGCGCGAACGGGGAACTCACGGGATAGACGGTGGTTCCGATGAACGAGCAGTAGAGTCCATACTCAGGAGGCAAACCGGCCAACTGCAACCCAACCAATGAGTCCCTAGAGAACAAAGACGCGTCGTTCGTTGACCTACGCTGGCATATGAAAGAGCCTGAGGGATATTGACGATCGCGACAGTTAAACCAGTAATGAAATCACGGTAAAGCCATTGAATGTCTTGGTGCGCGTCAAAACGGTGGCACACCAGTAAAAGAAACTGTGGTACGAACCGTAGGAGGGTAACCAAGCGGTAATCGGTAGGAGAGTGTAAATCCAGTTCTTGGACATGAGTGGGTGGGTTGTGGCGCTTCGAGAGGGGAATGTCGAACTGTTTCGACTTGTGCACCTACTTATCAATGGACCAAAAGCGGGGCCGGATGATGATATCGATTGCGAACAAGGGGCTGCAAGCACGTCAACTGGTCCCAGACACTAAGATATGGAGCCGGCGAGTCTATGGCCCTAAGGCTATATAAACCTTTCGTCGCCAAGCAGGTACCAGTTCAACCACAAACGCCCACCATCACCTGATCCTCAAGACGCAACGATCTTTGAATTAGGCTACATATTGGGTGACCGTCCGTATCAAGCACAGAGGTATATGACAGTAGGGTTCCATTACCCGAAGTTTATCCGTCACACTTCCCCATCGTAGGAGGCCTATCCTGGTCATATGGTCTCTCCGTGCTCACTAGGCTGTTCTCTTGGTCCCGCCGCCCACAAGTCAGAAGCGCGTGCGCTGGAGGGAGAACGCCTTCCAAAGTCCCTCTCTCAATATGGCCCCCGGGGCTGAACTTCCAGAAGTCATTCAACTCGGCCGCGACACGTAAGTACCTCTATTGCGGTCATGCCAGTTATGCTGAATGAGACGCTTCGTTATCGAACCAGCGCTTCCTTCAAGAACCTCGCACCGCACAATGGTTCCATATCATAGGATCACTAGACGTCCAGGATCCGGTTATATATAGTCGGCATGGCTCCTCTCTTGTTCTGCAGCTGCTCCGGTGACACTCGGAGACGGGGTAGCGGAATTTTACGATGACAATGATGCGGAAAGGAATCTAACCACTTCGCACAGACGGAAAACGGAGCCCAAGCGTTCTTAGCGGGCAAACCTTGGCGCTTTTTTTTGGAGTGCCTAACCAACGAAATCTTAGCATTCGTACTATCCCTACTCGTGAGTGTCCCCAACTATCAGCATCATATTAGCCTAACCGTCGTTCAGATCAGATATCGCAGTATTCCTGGTGCTCGCTGGTCAGTGGTACTGGATTGGCCCGCGCCACCCGATACACGCAAACATTATTGGTCCCCGACTACAGCGTCATGTTATACGGGACGCGCGTCCGAGGTATATTCAGTTCGCAGCTGCCCAATTCTTCCGGGACGCTGATGATCATGGACAGATGTACGGGTGCAACTCCTGCCGAGGGACTCCGAGTTTACCTATCATCACAGACGTAAGAAGATCACAGTCGTTCAGGCAATGTACTACACGTCCACCGCTGCGTTTGCTTGGGTTATCCTAGTAGTCCAAAGGTTCTGTGTTTTTTCGCTAGCTTGAATGCGCTTCCTCACTCTTGCCCTACAGGAACTCACACGATAGGATGAGGGATAGGCGGGTTGCGAACATCCTGTATACAATTTTCGCCGTACAGTTCGGCATAGGAGTTTGCAAGTCCATTTGGTCTGCACTGCACCCAGGTCGATATTTCCGTTATCACGCACACCCGAGTCCCAGAAATAAGGAAGTGATTTTCGGCAGCCGGGGTACCCCCGATCCTTCTGGATTCATATCACCAGTCAAAGGCTTTCACGGCCATTCGAATGTCCTCGTTTCCCTTGCCTTCGGTAGGCACTTCGTTGCATTCCTTAACCTCTTCGTTCCTTGCGCTGACCCACTTGGCCGATGAATGGGTCGAACACTCTTGAGTCAGTAGGGATGCCAGAATATACCCCGCGTCGGCACCACGCGGATGTGGTTGCTCGTACCTAATTGGCATGGGCGTTCCGAAATTATGTGGCCCATGTGTGACCCCCGTGACCTACTATCGACTGTCTGCCGTCCCATATCAACCCTCGTCCCATCCACTCGGCACCATGGCCACCTCTGAATCTTGGGGGGTCGATGGCATGCCTCCCACCGTCGAGCACCACCCAGCGATATTCCCAATCCTCCATACCGACATAGAAACCCTCACTGTCATCAAGGACACGCTCAAGGACATCCCTGTCAAGACGATTTTCGAGTCTATTATCGTTATCCTAACTCTCGTCAGGGTGAAGCTTCTTGTTTTCCTCCATTCTTGCATTCACTTATCGGTAACACGGCCAGGACGAGATGATAGAGGAAGACCCGTTTGTGGAATTGGCCAAAACTTGTGTCAGAACGTGTCACGTGTTGAAGGCAGTGACCGACGGAAATAATATATTAATAGATGGTTCGAGTGGCCCCGGTAGGTGGCAGATCGAGGATTTAGGGAAGTGCGTTGATCCAGTCCGACTCCCCTCTGCCGAAAATGACGAGTGATAACAGTGCTGTACGCTACATCGAGTTCGCGGTCAGAGAACGCGCGAAATGCTCCCGAGACTCACAAGAGTATTACTCTGAGTTCATCAACGGATGTCCCACGGCGTGGCGGATAGAGTTGTTGGAGAGACTGAGGACTCTCAATGTATGTGGGTCTCAGCCGGTGGCGCCCACACCTTCTAAACGACTTCAGGGGGACCTTGGACCGGGCGGCATCTTCGAGGCCTGCCCAATTGAAAAATACGTGCAGATATCCGTTGACGTCGAATTATTCACACCCGCTTCCATGGTGTGTTCCTGTTTTGTTATCTCTGAACCATACTCTGTGCTCATCATATGCTCACCGCAGACAACTTCAAGGTCATCCGAACGCGAAAGAGAATCCGAAGAATCCAACTTCCTAGCGCCAGCGAAGAGCTTATCCTCTGGTGAACGAGCCCTGCACCGTTTGATCAGCGGCCCCCACCCTGGAGGTGAACTCACATCGCTTATCGAGGCGGTCTTCTCGAGCACAGAGGCCATCTGTCTGGCCGGTTGTCTCCAAGAGAGCGACGCCCAGACCTTTATCGATATCCTCTACGAGGTGCATTTCCACTCTTCCATCCCGAAGAACGGACTAATTAACGTTGTCGCTGATCTTTCGAACCTCAATAGGCCTTGGAGAACCTCAACCTTACACTAGATATCCGAAAGAAATGCGTGAAGTCATTGTACAGGGCATGCGCTGGCCATACCCTACTCCCTAGGTCGCTGCGAATCGAGTTACTCCATGGTCCAACAGGTGTCCCACTGTACCGTGGCGGGTTTGGGGATGTGTGGAAGTGTGAACACCGTGGGCAGAGGGTTGCGGTCAAGGTATTGAGGACATATGTCAACGATGACCTGCAAAAGATTACTCACGTGAGTCACCGGCGATGCCGCCAATTCCAATTCCACCGTACTCATAGAAATACTGACTGTAACCCCTGCAGAGGTTCTGCAAAGAATTCGTAACGTGGAAAGCTCTCTGCCATCCGAATGTATTGCCGTTGCTCGGGGTGATCATGTCAAAGACTCAGTTTGCGATGGTGTCGGAGTGGATGCCAAACGGGAACATCAATCAGTTCGTGAAAACACATTGGGATGCAAATCGGTTCGATCTTGTATGTTTTCCGTTCATGTTTCTGGCATCCGACCTCGCCGCCGGTAGTTATGCAATTCCGTAGCTGGGAGGTGTTGTGGTGGGTTTGATTTACATGCATGAGCAAGGAATGGTCCACGGAGACCTCAAGGGGGTGCGTTTTTGAGAGCCACGTTCACCTTCTATCTCTAACGGACATTTTCAAGGCCAACGTCCTCATCGATGAAGCCAAACGTGCACGTCTGGCAGACTTTGGTCTGCTCACGGTCGTATCTGACACCACAAACCTCGTATCGTCGACACCGTTCACACAGGTTGGCACGCACCGATGGATGAGTCCAGAGCTCTTTGATCCGGAGAACTTCGGTCTTGAGGACAGCCGCCCAACGGAGCACTCGGATTGTTACGCACTTGGAATGCTAATTTACGAAGTTCTGAGCGGGCAGGTACCACTTTCTCAGCATCACGGCTATGCCGTTGTTGTGAGGATTCTTAAGGGTGAGCGCCCGGATAGACCTGCGGACGGGAGGTGGTTTACGAATGAGGTTTGGGATATCCTGGAGGGTTGCTGGAAGCCTACCCCAGGTGACCGTCCGAGGATCAAGGATGTACTGGAGTGTTTGAATAGCGCTTCGATGTCTTGGACGCAGCCCTCTTCTCAGACGGTAGCCAGCCCACCGGCAATAGATTCACCCACGTGGATCCTCGACTCGAGTGTTGAGGGAGGCATGGAAGAGAGTGAAATATCTTCCCCCCAAGAAAGACCGACTTCGGAAATGCAACTCGTGCTTTTCCGAGAGGAATACCCCAAGCTCCGTAAACCTCAACCCACTATAACACCCGTCTTCTCCTTACCCCAATCTCTTGGGTTCCCCTCCATCCCTCACCAGCTCCACATCCCGTTGCACTTCTCGGGCCCAGAACGCTTCCAGGTCTCTGACACAACACCATCGGAATTAGATTTGTCAGCGTGCGCGTTTCCGTTCTTTGGTTATAGTACCCAGACATCACGAGGGCTAACCCCTTCTGACCAGCCGCCTCGCGGGGCTACCACGATTGAGAAAGCTTGGGATATTTCTCACAGTTCCCAAGCAAAATGCTATAATGTGCGGAGATACTTCAAACACTATCGTTCATCCGTTCTTTATCTCCGCCACGGCTGGGCTCGGGGTCAGTTTCCATGCCGGCACCGGACATCCACACACAGCGATTCGACTGCGTGCAAAACACGGGCAATTGGGTTTTCAACAAATTGCAGAAATCACCGCGGGGAGTGATGCAAGTCTCAAGATTCATGCATTCCTTTATGTCGCTGCTGCTAGTCTTTATGGAAGGTGGTTCAAGATATCCCGTGAATATCTAAAGGAGGCTTGCATCGCCCTCAACGTGGCAAAACACCAGTTCATTCCGGATACCGGGAGTCCGCCAAAACTCACCGAAGATGTCCATGAGAGGCTCGCGACACTCTCGCAGGTCATCTACTTCGAGCATTACTTTTTTTTTGCCGTGGATGGGTTAGAGCCAATAATGACGGCCCGGATCGAGGAGGAGTTTCGACATGAGCTCCGGGTCAGAGCCCGTTCCCTCGCTTCCCGTGACGTAGACTGATGAAGACGCAGGAAACCTACCCGTACTTGTTTGAGATATGTCCGTTGACTATGCGGACACAGGGAATCTTGGACGCCACTCTGCTCATAGACTGTTGTTTGAACGGTGGTGGGCCATCTACCCTCGTCATTTCCCCAAACTGACCTCCGCCGCTCTGTCACAGGAGTGAAACTAGGTCAAAGGAAACGGATATGTGACGAACTGGTGGCTCGTCTCGACGAACACTCCGACGTCCTTCTTCGGAACATACTTGCCGTTGCTGGGAATTATCATGTCAGACTCAGTTCGCGATGGTGTCGGAATGGCTGTCGAGCGGGAACATCAACTAGTTCGTGAAAACGCATTGGGATGCAAATCGGTTCGATCTTGTATGTTTTCCGTTCAAATTTTTGGCATCCGGTCTCGCCGTTGGTGGTTGCGCAATTCCGTAGCTGGGAGGCGTCGCGGTGGGCTTGATTTATATGCATGAGCAGGGAATGGTCCATGGAGACCTCAAGGGGGTACGTCTCCGAGAATTAGGGTCACCTTCTTTCTCTGATGGACATTATCAAGGCCAACGTCCTCATCGATGAAGCCAAACGTGCACGTCTGGCAGACTTTGGTCTGCTCACGCTCGTATCGGACACCACAAACCTCATGTCGTCGTCGTTCACACAAGGTGGCACTCACCGATGGATGAGTCCAGAGTTCTTTGATCCGGAGAAGTTCGGTTTCAAAGACAGCCGCCTAACAAAGCACTCGGATCGCTATGCACTTGGAATGTTGATTTACGAGGTTCTGAGCGGGCAGGTACCGTTTTCCCGGCATCACAACTTTACTGTTGTTGGGAGGGCACTTAAGGGTGAACGCCCGGGGAGACCTCAAGGAGTGGGCGGGACGTGGTTTACGAATGAGGTTTGGGGTATCTTGGAGGATTTCTGGAAGCCCACCCCAGGCGACCGTCCGAGGATCGAAGACGTACTTCAGTGTTTGAATAACACTTCGATGCCTTGGACACGGCCCTCTTCTCCTTGGACACGGCCCTCTTCTCAGACAGTGGCCAGCCCACCGGCAACGGATTTACCCACATGAACCCTCGACTCAAGTACCGAGGAAGGCGCGGACGAGAGTGAAATATCCCCCCCGCCTCAAGGAGTCTCATCTCATCCACTGCGGGAGCACTCGAGAGGTGACCTGAATGAGAATCATATCTAACCCTCTACTCACGATTTTTCAGGTCCCCACTACGATACTCCGGATCACCCGGACAATAAGACGAGTGCGAGAAAACCTGGAGGATTGGATTCGGAGGAAGCTGCGGGAATTCTGGATAGAGTGAGTTGGGCAGGTCTTCTCGGCGGCTTCTGGTGTTAAATTGATGGTCCATTAGGCATCATTCCCGGGACTGAAAGTCCTGGGTCTTATATTTTTTTCGTTTACTTCCGTCCTGCTTTTTTTTTTTTTTTTTTTTGGTGGAGCCAATTGATGGGGTAACGCTCACGCAGGGAAGCGCGGCTTACCTCATCGGCTTGGGGCGTAGGGGTTCGCACCCTACTGGTGGAGGAGGACATCTGGGGAAATGCTTTAGGCACGCACCTACTCACGTAGGCCAGTGTGGGACTGGCACCGAGCGGATGGGCACAGTGGCCCTATCCGTGTCGCCCCGGGGGGCGCCTCGGTGTCTTACCCACTAAAACCCCAGGATGCCTGCACCAGTCGCGGTGGAGGTCTTCGGTATTCGTCGAGCATTTTGCCCATGTATTATAAACTGCCTTTGTCTTCAGGGCTCTATTTTCGTACAGATATCTGTTGGTTAGTAAGCAATCCACCTGCATCCTCTCGTCTATTTTCCTGTACCACCGGTTCCTAACGGCTTCCTCCGTGTGGTGGTCTCGGGGGTTGTCCCCGCTAGCTATTCTCCTCTCGCACCTTAACACCCAAATCAAATGTGCGGACTCGGTGATTAGTATCCTGTACAGCCGGTTTTTAGCCGCATCCGGTTTCCCGTCACTCTTTCTGAAGTTGGCGAGACCCCCTCCTAGTATTGCCCCTTCTGACATGGGTAGGTCCTCATTGTACCTTCGTTTCCACAGGGCATTCGCTTGTTCCCACGTGGTCCTTCTCTCCGTTGAGTCGCATTCTGCGACGATGTGTTCGAAGGTGTCATACTTCGAACAGAGGGGGCACTCCGCCCTGTCTTCGCATCCCGGGATGTGGTCCCAGAAGTTTCCTAATCGGTAGATCCCGTGCGCGTGCTTCCACAGGAAATCCCGAATCTTTTTCGTAATGTCTTTGTGTCTCATGCTTCTCCACACCGCCTTCTCTGCCGGAGTCTCCCCGAAGATCTCCTTCGCGGCTAGTTTAATTTTTTCAACTGATCGTTGCGTGGCTGCCCTGGTTACGCCTCCACTACTGGTAAGATGGTGGTAGATCAGGCTTTGGCTCATTCTCGCCAGTCTCGCCCCGGTGGTCATCGTGTCCGCTGGGAAACTCAGGTCTATCCTGTCCCGTTCTGGGTCCATTTGTGCCCCTTCAGCCGCCAGCCTGTCTGCACCTTCATTTCCTTCGATGCCCGCATGTCCTTTGACCCACTGGAGTACGGTCTCCGCGGTTCTCGCCCTCAGCCAGGCGGTCGTGCACTTGAACAGTGGACCATGTTTTATCCCTATCCAGTCCTTCGCCTCCCAGTCTGAGGCATGTTTGGTAAGACCGTCGATCGCAAATCTCGAGTCACTCCTTATCCTGAGTGGCTGGTTGCCTGGTGCATTTTTTATTGCATGCAGGATTGCCAGCAATTCGCCGACCTGGTTGGATTGTTCCGCGCCTGGTACTCGTATCGCCATGTTTCGCGGGTCGCCGGCACCATACCATACTCCACTCCCGGCCTTCGCCTCGGCCGTGCCATTGCCCACACATGAGCCGTCTGTGTATACTATCAGTTCAACGCCTGTTTGCGTTTCGTTTCCAATCGTAGGCAGGGCAGTTGCGCTCAGCATGTCCTCATGTTTCGTAAATATTCTGATTGAATGCTTTAGAGTTGTAGCCTCCCGTGTGGTGTTCACCATAATACCTACGTTGTGGTCGCCCCCAGCTGGCACTGGGGGGGTAGGGTTCCTATCGCCCTGGCTCTGTTCCTCTTCCGGTCTCCATTTCGGGGCCAAAGTGTTGAGCAGTTTCCTCGCGGTTTCCAAGCACCTCTGCGGGTGTGTGCAGCCCAGGTCTGATGCCCGCCTGCACATGCTGCATATGCAGAAATTCATTCCTCGGTGTTCATCAGGGACGTTCTCAATCAGTTCCATCAGTTGTCTCATGTAATGCGTGCGGTGTTTGTTTTTCAGGCATTTAGCTCCGTCTGTTGTATATATCCGCGCCGCCTCCTTGCTCGCTTTGCGGTGTAGCCACACCGGCATCTCACGCCTCGTTTCATTGGTGGGTTCTAGGGCTTCAAGTTCCACCCCATGCTTCTTTGCCAGGCGCAATGCATTCCGAATCCGTCTCGGTATGTTCGCAGATCTTGCCCTCGGTTTCCAGTTTTGTGTGAGGGGGTTCCAGCTCTCAATCATTTGGTGAGTCTCTTTCGCCCGTTTAGGCCGTTCCATTCTGAATATTTCGTCCATCATGAATGCCCATTTGGGACGGTCAGGTCCCATGTTCAGGTATTGCTTCACCCACATCAGGTCAATTGACTCATTTCGTTGAGCAATGTTCATGATCTTCCTGCCCCCTTGCTCAGGGCCACGCGCAATGTTCTCTATACGCATAGTGGCTCTCTTTTTTCCCCACACAAACTCCGTAATCATTTTCTGGAGCTCGGCTTGTATCGAATCAGGCATCCCCTGGGCTCGCGCTAAGAACTGTGTCTTGCCCCCAGCCACCATCTGGACTATGTGCCTCTTCCCCTCTAGGGTAGGGTACCTTGTTTCCCATCTCTTAAAGTCTTTCTTAATTGTCTCGATAATCTTTTTCCACGGTTCCTCTGGGTCCAGTTCATTTCCGACCCACGCGCCAAGGATCCGTGTCGCGTCCCGGTCCCGGGCTATGTGTATGGAGGTAGGCACGGCTTCCCCGCCTTCATTGACCCTCCTCGTCTCTACTAGTTTCTTGCGGTATTCCACTGACCCGATGGGGATCATCTCTGTCTTCTCAACATTGAACTTGGCGCCTGACACGTCACACCACTCGTCTAGGATTTTCGTCAGGTCCGACAGGCTGTCGTGCTCGGTCAATATGACCGTTGTATCATCCGCAAATAGCGACACCTTTACTTTCTCGCCCAGGCTGGGCACATCTATCCCTCGAATACTCGATGCCCGAATGTTCGCGGCCAGTGGTTCTATGCCGAGGTCAAAAAGTATACATGACATTGGATCACCCTGTCTGACTCCTCTCGTAACGAGGAAGGGGCTGCTTATTACTCCATTTATTAACACCGACGTCGGGGCATCTTTATAAAGTGTCTTTATCATGCTTATCATCTCATTCGGGAAGGCGAATTTTTCCAGGATTCTCCATAGGTATGGATGCAACAGTTTGTCATACGCCTTCTCCTGGTCCAGCGCCACTACCGCCCCATTTATTCCTTTCAGCTTTGCGTAGTCTATGGTCGTTGTGATCTGGTCAATCTGGTCGAAAATGCTCCTTCCTCTTATGAAGCCCGCTTGGTCCGGGTGGATTATACTCGGCGCCACTTCCGTGAAGCGAGTCGCTATCGCCTTGGTGAGTATTTTGTAGTCCGTGTTAAGTATCGTGATCGGCCTGTAGTTCGCAATGTTGTCGGCCTCTTTCTTTTTATATATCGGGCACATCCACCCTTCATTAAAGCTTGTTCCCTCAGTAATCCCATTCACGGAGACGTCCCTGAAAATTCTCGCCAAGACCCTCGTGATATTACAATATTTGTGTTGCTCATTCTCCTTCGCGGATTTGTATTGTTGGTGCAGTAACCTCCATAGTTCCACCGGGATCCCGTCTAGGCCGGCTGCTTTATCGCTTGCTGTATCCGTCATTGCTGAAGCTATTTCTTCCTCGTTTATGTCCCCCCGTAGAATGGATATACCTTCCGCAGATAATTTGGTCTTCACATTCTCGAGTATTTTGATCAGTTTATCTTCGTCTGGTTCCCTGCTGGGGTCCCTGTCAATAGCCAGTAGTTGCTCATGGTACGTTTTGGCAATCTCAGCCATTTTGTCTGACCGCGTCTCTTGTCGTTCCAGGTTACTGAGGGGGTTCCTCAATGCTCGGATTGTATCCCGTGGGGCCGCTTCTCGTGCAGATCGTACCCAGTGTTTCGACATTGTTTCCCCTTCAAGTCTGTTTCTGGCGGAGCTAAGCAGTTTTGCCCCGTCTCTCCTCTTTTTCTCAAGGGCGTTAATTCGCTCTGTTATTATTACGGACTGTTGCTGTATTTCATCCTCCGTTAGGTCTGGTTCGTCTGCTTTTCCCTCTAGCTCCTTCCGTAGGCTTCTGATTGTGTTCTCCAGCTTTGGCTGGTGCGTCTTTTGGTAGCTTCTGTAGAGTTCTACAACGCTCACCTTGAACATCTTTAGGGCCAGCTGTGGGTCCCCCGTTGTTCTGTCTGTCGGGATTGCCCGTTCAACATCGGTCTGTAGCTTCCTGGCAAGTTTTTGCGTCTCTTTCTTCAGTCGTTTATTCCTCAGGAGGTTCACTGGTATCGCCCATCTCCCCCTGCCTATGAACGGCATGTTCTCTGAAGTCACTTGGACGCTTACTAGGTTATGATCGGTCTCAAAGCCCGGGTGTTCAATCTTCCAGTCCGTGCACCATGGGTAAATGTCTTCCCTTATGTATATCCGGTCCAGCCTCGATTGGCTACTCCCAATGAAGGTATATCCCCGTTTTCTGGGGTTTCGCCGTCTCCAACCATCCGCCATGTTGAGCTCCGTGGTGAGTTCCGTCATCGCGCTTCTTGCCGCCGGGGGGTCTGCCCCCCCCCCTGTTGTTCAGTCTGTCGATCTCAGGGTTCTCGACCAGGTTAAAGTCACCTAGCACAATGTCTGGTCGTAGGGTTTCGTCATCATTGATGTCGTTCAGCAGCCGCTTCCAGAACTCTGCCTTGTTTGTGTTCCTGGCTGGGGCGTAGATATTCAGTACACGCAGTCGTTCGCTCCCGTTCCACGGGATTTCAACCAGTATTGCCCGGCCTGGAACTATGGTGCGGTGTGTTATCCCTCTGGTGTCTATCATACTCTTGTGTACAGCTATCGATACCCCTCCTGTGGTGTTGGGGTCATTCGGGTTCGCCGAGTGCACTATATGCAACGCGTTCCGGAACCTTCTTCCGACAGTCTCTCTCATTTCCTCGCTAGGGTGCGTTTCCTGCAGTCCGAGGATTGCTATTCGCCATCTTTTCATCACGTTATTTACTGATCCCCACTTGTCCTGCGAGCGGGTTCCTCGCCCGTTCATGTTGAGCGAGGCGATTTTTAAGTCCTTCCGTCTCCGCCTCGGCTGGATTAGCGTTCCGTTCGCCTCGTTGCGAGGCCTTTGCGTGGCCCCACTTTGTCGGGGCTCACCAGGGTTCCGGTCATTACTCGGGGTTTGTGCCTCCTGTCCAGTGTTCTGGTCCTCATCGGGTTCGCACTGGGGCCACAGTGTCATCCCAGGGTTTTGATCCTCATCGGTTTCAAAGGGTGGTCGTGGGTTCGGAGCCCACGATGGGGCAGTTGGTGTCGGTGCACCACGCATATTACGCGTAAAAGTAGTCTGTATTTGTGTAGATAGTACAGGGGGGTGTACCCGGACTCGATGGTCCACGTCAGGGTGGCACAAAGTGCCACCCTGTCCGTCGCTACTCATTACGAGAGAACCCGGCACTCCATCCTCGGGATGTAGGCAGGCGACGGGGATGCTTACTACTCCTCCGGAGGCCGGGGTGGACCTATCAGGCGCGTCAGTACTTAGGTGATTGACATTGCGTACCTCCCCATGGGTGGCCGGAGCGTGGGAAAATTTAGAGTAGGTGGTGGTAGTAGACGAAAGCATCCGTTTACTTCCGTCCTGCAAAAAACGCAAAAAAGCGGGCAGTCACGTGGCCCGTTCTCACGATCACATGGTTAGCTTCGTGATTCTTGCGTCATCGTGGCGAA
>Ga0307510_10007725_pt1 | contig 12828 bp, 15 predicted proteins | sample 12_EM_MG_FD_207224 | JGI IMG/M metagenome (GOLD analysis project Ga0307510, IMG submission 207224) | Populus trichocarpa ectomycorrhiza microbial communities from riparian zone in the Pacific Northwest, United States - 12_EM | ecosystem: Host-associated > Plants > Roots > Unclassified | place... | reverse complement strand
TACCTAAGAATAGCGTTGATCCGGCGTGCGCACTTGCCCGGTTGGAAGATTACCTGATGATTTTCAAAGAGGCGAAGGAGGCGTACACGAGGAGTAAAGAAGTTTTATTCTCAGCTTCATCAGAAATGTGAGTGGCGCAACTATAGGTCTATATGGAATTATATGGACCCATTTTGGCAGGTCAGTACTCGATCTAGATGAGTCTATGTTGGACGAATACTTGGACCTGTGTCAGCGAGGTCTCCTGAGGCCAGAGATGCTACGCGCTGGTAGGAACGGGATAATGGGCAGATGATGGGGCAGATAACTAATACTAAATTGGACAGATCAGCAAATTTTGGAAGATTTCTTTCCTCTTGAAACGGGTCGAGTCGGCGCTGTAATGGATAGAGAAATGGGGATTGAACGGGCGCAAGGTGATCAACGTGCGTTGAGGGCCGGGATACCAGTTGAAGTAGGAAGGACGGAAAGGAAAGAACGGGAACCGGGGGAAGCGTATGCCATTTATAGGTCCCGAGATGCGCTGGGGGAGTTGCCTGAGGGGATTGAGTCAGTGATCTCGTTTGGAGCACGGTTGGTTGGGGTGGATGAAGAGAAATTACTAAAAGTGAGTGAGGGATATGAGCGGAGATTGTCGAATTGGTCGCTGCGTCAGAGACGAGGAGAGGGGATCGAAGGCCGACGTGGGCCAAGTTTAGGCATCAGTGCGGATTTGTAATAAACTGATTCTCGGCCCGAGCTATACGCGGCGGTCGGTCGGTCGGTCGGTCGCGTCATCTGTCTGTCTGTCTGCTGCCGTTTGCCGTTGGTGCCCGTGCGCACAGGTTCCGGTTCCGGGACAGGTCGACATCTGGCGTTTATAAATTGCAGGTCCCACTCCCTTTACCCATTTCATTTTAAACTATGCCTCCCTCTTGTCCACCCGGGACATGATAATTCACCCTTGATTCTTCAATTCATCATCCTCCCTTCCCTTCTCCCCCATCCTCTCCCTCAACATGCGTAGAATCTCCTCAGTCCTCGCCTCCAGGCGCACCGACAACTCTCCTGACGATGCCGTCCCACCTTCCAACTCCCACTCGTCTCTCCCTAGCAGAAAGTCTTCCCGTCGGTTTTTAGTCACTCTCACCCGCATCACTGTGTCTACTGAACGACCAACGAGACCATCAGAACCCGCCCACTCGTCTTCGGCCTCCTCGACAGGCTCAGTCTCCCTTCGCACCCCGGAGGATGACCGTATTGGTGGCCATTTACCCCCTCATGGCGGACGATCCCCATCAGGCAGGAAAGCCTGGTTCCCGTGGTTGACGCCCAAGAAGTCTGACCTCCAGACTCAATCACAACGTCCACCATCATTTTGGTCAGACTCACTGAGTTCTGTTCCATCGCCTACCGTCCCTCTCGTCCCCTCCAGAATCATTCCTGACCACCCCACTGAGTCGGACGATGACGATACTTCTTCCGAAGAAACTTCGTCTTCGGAATCCGAGGCTCCCTCACGGCCCTTCCCGGCGGCTACCAGGTCGGACTCGGCCAATCGCACACTTTCCCCTATCAGTTTCCTCGACGCCTTCACGACGAACAATATTCCACCGCCGTTCTCCTCCCCACCCCTTCTACAGTATCCGAATGCCCCGATCTTCCCACGTTCGTCGAACGCCTCGCGTACCCTCCCTTTTCGTGACACGATGGAATCCACCCTGCATAGGAACCGATTACTCCAACGCCTGCAACGAGGACATCTCACCCCGGCCGACCGACGCCTCTTAGCAACACTTGGCCCTCGTGCTCCATCGGCTACGCGGCGGCGGACCTTGGTGCAGCCCGAAGAAGGGGAGCGGTATGATCTCACGCACGTGCGATCATTCAGTGTTGGTCTGAAACGGTGGATTGCTCGACCCTACTTTGAAGAGCGCTCTATCGTCTCGGTTCCTGATGAGACAGGCACAGTCGTCTGGACAACAATAAAAGGATCCGGTTTTGGCGTGTGGGCTCTTGAGGTGTCTGAGACGCTCGAACTAATGGCCGGATTGACAAGTGTCGAAGACGTGATTCCTATTGGTACGCTTGCGGCTCCTTCACCCAACAAATCTTCTGGTAAGTGCTTCACACGCGAATCAGTATCAACTCGTAATCATTCATCGTTGCAAGCTTCCCTGACTGTCGTGGGTAAAATCACTCCCTACAAAGCCGAACCATCACCGCTTCGACATGACCGTACGCCCTCTGACCCGCAGGTATCATCTTCCTCCGAGGCCATGACCCCCGCCTCAACTGCAGCTGCAGCCGCATCGTCTTCTAGACGCGGTGTTCGATTCGCAGAGAATTTTGACAAGGAAGATCAGATCCCACTCGGTTATATTCTCCGACACCGAAAACGACGTGAGGAGAAGACGCTTTTCCTTCAACGAGAACAAGAACGCCGCGAACATGAAGAAGAAAAGATCAGACATGAGGCAGAGCGTCAGCAGTGGGAGAAGGAGAAACGACAGTGGCAGAAGGAAAAGCGAGCCATAGATGAGGCCAAGCGCCAAAAGCATTACGCCGAAGTGATCACTGCAGCGCGAGTGCGCCGTGAGGCGCTTAATGCCTCGCCTTCGGTACAAGCAAAGGATCAGGACCGCAAACCCCACGAAGCCTACTCTAGACCCAGCTATGACCCACGCAGGCAGGTCGAGGCACCTTCTTATCCCCATTCACCGCGTTCTCGGAATGACTCGTCTTCAAGCCCGAGGCACGGCGGCCTTCTCTCACCCGAAAGCGCGGGCGCACCGCCCTCGCGCCCAATTTCGACGCCTAGCATTGCCTCTTCCGAAGACGTCCGCACACGTATCGGTCGGAACAGCAGACGAGGCTCTATGATTTCCGAGTCATCACAACGTTCCGTCACTTCCCCTGTCATTACGTACGGTTGGCCGCCCGTCCCACCGTTGCCCCAAATGCTTCCGATACCTGTTTTTCCTTCCGTTCAGGCGGTGCCTATCATGCCTCAATATCCCATGGACTCGCCACTCCTTCCCCCAACAGCGCCGTTCATGCGTCAGAAGTATGACAGAGCGCGTTCGCCAGAATCGTCTTCGAGGGGTATTGTGCAAAGTCGCAGTGTAGAGCGCCCGCAGCGCTCAACCGACCACACTTCACCGTCACATCGTCGTTCTAGTAGTGATGATTATGGCGGCCGCAAATCGCCTCTCACACACTCTCAGACGACTGGTAGTCTGGCACCACCTCGACCGGCGTTCCCAATGCATAATAGCGCCCCAGCCACATTCCAAAGGGCGTCCATGGCTTCGTCGTTGAGCAGGAAACCTTACAGTTCACGACGGCAAACGGCAATTTCCTGATTCATTGCTTTGTGTTACTAAGGACTCGGTCGACGATTTTGCTTTATGGTACACTCCTTGCACATTAATCGTGGAGTTGCTCTTTTCTCTCCCACTCTACCCACGCATTCATGCAACTTGCTCTTCATTGTTACCATCGCACTTTACACCTGGACACTCTTCTTCAGCACTACCAACCGCAACTATACGCACCATCGCACGTCCCGAAGTCTTGTCCCATGCCTTTTCTTTTTTATTCTCTCTTTGCAATATCCACATTGTCACACGTCATAGCGCCTCGATCCATGGTATTTTTTTCCTACGTCAACTTGAACCACCACCTCTTTTGAGCCGTTACGGGAATCTCTTATTGGTTGGACAAGATCATTGTCATTATAACCAGATCAGCTTGAGGTCGATCCCTAGAATGGTTGTTTAATATGTATTATCTGAACTTTTAGCCGAAGTGCTTTTCGGACTGAGGCAAGCGGCGTCGGAGTTCCTGTCTGGTCGATCAATTTTGACGCGCAACGTGTAGTGTGGACTGGGGCCACTGGGCTAGTCAACGGTCAACGTTGTAATGGGCAGCTTAACTCGTTTGGTTCTCCAGACCGACGACCCGTTTTCGCTTACTCTTCTAGGCCATTATGAGTAGCATAGCCCTGGGCGCAGCCTTTGCTGCGGTGCAACTCGTGCATCAGGCTCATTCCAAAGTGAAGACAAGCAGGGCACGTTGCGCGCGGCTCGTCGAGCGATGTCAGTTGGTCGTCGACAGACTGGAGCGCATCGCGGCGACGAGGGGTGGCGATGCGATCATCAGAGAGCGCATACACGAACTCGAACGGTGTGCAAAAACTTTGTTCCTTCTTTTCGCCAGATTCGCATGCGATAGAGAACTGACGATTATAACCCCCCCCTTTTTTAGGGCCTTCGAACATACTGCGCAGACTATAGTTCATGTCGGCCAGCAGGGTATCATCGCGTCCTTGATGCAATTAGAGTCCAACGCGCTACGCATCGAATCGTGCAACGAGGCTCTGACCGAGCTCATCTCTCTCTTTAACGTTCGTCCACTCGTCGTTTTACTTTGTTTTGTTTTTTTTTGAATGGAGAAAATGTAACCGATGTTTACTGCTGACGTGCCCCCCTCTGGCAGCTGGAAGAGATAGTCGACGTGCGCAGATGGCAGTCCGACTTGGAGATCGCCCGTGTGCGCGATCACAGAGAACTCTTGGGCTTGGGGCAACGCATCGAGAGCGAGAACGCCGCGATCAATCGCGAGCTCGCTCGACAGGGCGCCACGATCGCCGAGGTGCTCACTGTTATTCATGTACGATGTCTTCTGCTTTTGCTTCCGAGGGCGTCCTCTGTCGAGCGTGCCCTCAAAACTCCCTCTCGTCTTCGCTTCACACAACTGACGCACACAATGCGGGACGCTCACAGAATATCAACGCTAGTCTCCAGAATGCTCAATTTGCCTGGGAGACCCTCAAGATCGCCATGCCGCTCTCGGACGCAGCAGGCCCTCCGGCGGCGCCAACTCCAACCGGTGATGACAAGGCGGTGGTAGCTTCGAGCTGCTTGCGGCCTCCCACATATACTGCGGCTACGCCTCGTCCCGTGCGAACGGCAAAAAAGGTGACCGACACTGGCACTCCCGATGGCGAGTCATCCACGCTGTGCACCACTTCCTGTTGCGTCTCTCCCGGGGGTACCGAGTCCAAGGGGACAAAGTCGAAGTCAGCGACGACGCTGCGTCGCCTCTCCAAGTCGTCATTCGCCAAGAAATGCGTCAAGATCGTGCCGCTCGCGAACGTCTTGTCGAGGTTGTCCTCTTCGCTTTCCCCTTCGACTTCTTCACGTTCAACTTCGTCGCGTGGTGCCGCAGCAACGCGGCCTGACGTTGCAAATAGTTATTCTCCTCATGGCAGCTCGCTATTATCCGAGGACTACGGCGATGATGATGTCCGGAGTTCCGCTTCGTCATCGTCTTGGTGTCCCCAACCAGCGGAACCGCCGCCGCCCTATCAGCTCCGTGTGGCAAACCCGGCACCCGGACGTGGTGAATGTATAGAAAGTGGCAATGCGGACGTCGGCCACCGCCCCAGCCCCGCTGCCATGTCGTCGTCTCGGTTCACTACTGCCTCCGTCGAGGCAATCCGTGCGCCAGACTCGCCCGTCCCAGTATTTCCTTCCCCTAAACTATCGACCGATTCCGTCTTTGGGTCCACTCAGAGTATTTCGTCGATGTTGTCCCAGTCTGAGGATGGGATTTCTCCTCGGCCACGCTGCGCTCGCCGGAATTCCGCTGCTGATGTCAGACCGGTGCTCAGGCGAAAGGATACGATCAGATTCGCTCGGCGTATGACACTGGATTATCCCATCGTGAAACCCGTTATCTGATCCCTTTAGAGGGCTAGAAACCTTTTTTCATGTTTGACATGGAGCAGAGGGTTTGGGCCGGGAGCACACGTCAATCGTGCAGTGTACTTGAGGGAGCTTTATGACTGTCACAGAACAACTCAACCTTGTCATCACATTGAAATATAAAAACTGACTTGGACACTATTGGACCTGACTAGGCCTGACTGACTACAAAGGCCGGCCGACAGTGCCCATGTTGTTTGGACTCCTGTCTTGATATGAACTTTGGGAACCCCTTTGTGGTCTATTCGGACGGAACTAGCCCCAGCGAAAGACCATCTTAGCCCCAATCATGCGGGCAGCGGACCAGTCGGGTACGATCGCAACAGGACTTTTTTTCCTTTGTCGTTTCTTGCTTGCTTCTTAACAGGCCAACAGGCGGGACCGGCGGCGCAAAACACTTGTCACAGAGGCACGTGAACATCCGCGGTGATTGGACCTGCATCGGCAAAAGCGTCTTGTTTGGCGCATTCATTTGGTTGTCATCGAGGCGATGTGAAATGTAACCCAATTCTGCAAAAGGTTCTTCGCGAACCTCCAAAGCCGCGTTCTCGCCGCTTGACAGACAAGGGGCGCCCCACACTGCCAGGAACTCCGGTGACATCGCTGTTATGTTGAAAAATGAATGGGTTGCGCCCTGATCAGCTCGATCTGGCGATCAGTTTGACATTGACATCCATGGACGTGCGGCGAGTAGCAGCCACTGGCCCACTTGGAGATTTGAAATTTGAACGGTTTGTTGAACAACGCTTAATTTCCCTGGATGTCCATCAGTCTCATCGGTCAGACCTCCGATCTCATCGATAAGTCAACCTTGCGAAGACGCACGTTCGAAGGCTCCACTGATACAGGTTCTCATCGCCGAGGCCTGTGTGTGGCTCGTCGCGAGTGCGTGCCTTGTCAAGCTTGTCAGGTATGGGAAGACTCGGCACGGGAAGCGCTTGTGGCCCGCCTCAAAGTCGTTCCCACGCGCATTTCAATGCTTTGGACAGGGTGGACGAGAAGTTGAATTGATGCAGGTTTTGGGACGTGACGGACGGTGGTAGATACGTGAAGGGTGTCTCCAGGCTCGCTTTCTAGGACCTTTGGACAAAACGGTAGGCGGGGAGATGTGATGTGATGAGCCCGCGGCGCATATACGGCAATATCGATATCGTCAAGGGCGTCCTGCGATTGTGCTCCGATACAAATTTTGCTCACGTTGATGGCATGTCCGTTCCTCGCACCACGGTACAGCGAAGGCACCGTTTGGTACTGGCCTTCGAGAACTCTGCCAAAAATCGAACATCAGATGCCACCAACCAACGGACGCCAAGGTCGCGCCACATGTCCTTCCAGCGCCTGTGATTAATGTGATTGACTGACGTGTCCGAACCCTCCCTCCGTCTCGTCTCTGGCACAAACTGAATTTCATCGCTCTTACCATCTCCTATGTCCGAGTCGTTTGTCAAACAAACCGTCTTCGGTAGTGCATTCGAGGTTACCATCCAGCTTTGGCACCCGCCTTTCCTTTTATCTCCTTTCTCACACCCCGATCCCAGGTCACTACTAGATATATCGATATCAATCCTATCACCACGGGTGCGTCATCTTCTCATCCCGCATTTCCCTTCACCGAGTGTTTCTAAAGGCGAATCTGGTCTCGTATGGTGCGTCTCCTTCGACATTCTCATTCTCCCTCGACGCGCATGCCCCATCCAGTTCCGCAAAGGACGACCTCACAGGCGCATCTGTCGCCATCAAGAAGATCAAGAGACCCTTCAACACATCTGTCCTCTCTAAACGCGCCTACCGTGAGCTCAAACTCCTCAAGCACATCCAGCACGAAAACGTTCGTATGCTATCGCTCTTGCTCTTTGCACTTTTGTCAATTCCAGCTCTCTCTAGATCATCACCCTCAGTGACATTTTCATCTCTCCTTTGGGGGATATGTGGGTCTCCGTTACTCCACTTACTCCACTTTCCTCTTATGGTTCTCATACCTTTGGCAGTTATCTCGTGACTGAGCTACTCAGTACTAATCTTCAACGTCTGCTCAATTCTCGACCATTAGAGAAGCAGTTTATTCAGTACTTTTTGTACCAAATTCTGGTAAAAGCTATCCTTTTCGTTGGTTCCTGCCTTTTCCTACTATCTGCCGTTTAGCGTGGGCTCAAATACCTACATTCCGCTGGCGTCATCCACCGCGATCTTGTACGCACCCGAGTTGGCTCTGTCCTTTTTCTCGCTTATCATTTCTGCGCGGTAGAAACCAAGCCATATTCTCATAAATGAGAATTGCGATCTCAAAGTGCGGACCCGGTATCGTTCTGCTTTTCGTTGACTGACAGCCCAGCAATCTAGATTTGTGATTTTGGTCGCTCTCGAATACAGGATTCGCAGATGACCGGCTACGTATCTGCGCGGTACTATCGGGCCCCCGAAATCATGCTCACATGGCAAAGTTACGATGTTGCAGTTGACATTTGGAGCACTGGGTGCATTTTCGCCGAGATGCTTGAAGGCAAGCCACTCTTTCCCGGAAAAGACCGTACGTCGTATGTTCATCCGGTCAACACTTCTCTGTCCTGAGACTTGGGTGAATTCTCAGACGTGAATCAATTCTCGGTTATCACGGAGCTCCTCGGCACACCACCAGATGACGTACTCGCGACCATTCGCAGTGAAAACGTGCATAATTTTGATTTCTGCTGTCATATTACTTGTGTTGATCAACATGGGGGTCCAGACCCTTCGCTTTGTTGACAGCCTGCCGAGACGCCAACGGGTCCCATTCAGCGAGAAGTTACGATGCAATGACAAGAGTGCTCTGGATCTACTCGAAAAGATTCTTGTGTTTGACCCGCGGAAGCGAGTCAATGCGACTGAATGTCTTGCCCATGAGTACCTTGAACCCTACCACGACCCAAGAGATGAGCCGGTTGCCGCAGAAAAATTTGATTGGCGCTTCAACGATGCTGATCTTCCTGTCGACACCTGGAAAACGATGATGTATGCGGAAATCCTTGGTGCGCGTAGCTGGTTTGTAGCAAGGGCTCTTGTATGCTGATAGCAGTTTGTACAGACTTCCATGTGGGAGGCCCGGAAATACAGACTTCGACAATTTCAGTAGGCTAGCGTAATTTACACTATCACGATTGTTTGCCTACAATGTAACAGCGAGGACAGCAGCCATGTACGTCTCACGCAGGAGGAATTTAGGTCTAGGTAGGGGAGGTACGTCTCTAAGATAACGCGCCAGCATCGGCACTTACCGTACTTACCTGTGAATCAGCTGACGTACCTCATATCTCCTGAAAATCGGGCAGGATTGGAAGGGACATAAAGGAAATAGCTTAAGTACATAACATTGCAGCAATGCAGCATATAACGTGACTAGTGTGTGAGGAGGTATCGCAGGAAGGTGTCGCAAAGGTAAACAAGATATGTGGAGCGAGAGGGTTCATGAATGAAGAGCGTGATACATCAATGCAGAGGAACCGTGGAGGCACCGCTGGGGCAAAGGGAACGGAGGAATACGATCATGTACCACGGTATTGACCTCGGATCCGGCGCGCTAGATGTATATCACGGGTCATAATCGTTACTCGTTTAGCATGGATAGCACAAAGATTCCTGGATAAACACAACGCATTATTACGCGGAGGCGAGTTGCAACGCAAACACGTACGCGTCTTCAAACAGATGAACGAGAAAAGCTTCGCTGGCCTCCTGCAAGGCGAGGATCGCAGAACTCTGCCAACGGAGCCCAGCATCACCATATTCCCCACCGGCGTCGGTAATCATGTCAAGCGCAATCTCGCGCACCTGTCAGACCGGTCAGTGAAAACGTGGGGGATATAAAAGGGGCGGAAGGCGGGGTGTATGCGAAGCCATTCGTACCACGCGCGCAAAGGGGAGCTTGCGCAGGAGCAAGTCCGTACTCTTCTGATACCTCCGGATTTCGCGAAGAGCGACCGTACCTGGTCTGTACCGCCGCTTTTTTACGGGCCCGTCGCGACCTGACGCAGAGCCTCGGCCTATACAAAAAGAACGACAAGGGATTCCCGTGCCACTAACGCGTCAATGTGCCCGGTCCCCCAAGACCAAGCTCGCCAAATCTGCGAGGCAGAGAGAAACACCACATACGCTGACGGGATGGCCCTGCGCGAGGGGCACCACCACGGTCATCATCATCGTCACCGTCGCCGCCGCCGTCATCGCCGCCACGCGATCTCTGCGAGGGTTCTCGTCCGCCCGTAGATTTACGCGCCGTCTGCGCTTGAGCGACCCTGATGCGTTTCGGCGCGGGGGGTGTCGAGTCCTGCGCTTCAATGGCGGATGGCTGTTTGCGCTTCTGTTTTCTTCGGACTGTCTGAGCCATGCAGATATTTTAGAGGGAGAGCGGATGAAAAGGAAGGAAGAGGACGTGAAGAAGAGGAGAGGGGCGTGGGAATGTTCAATTCCCAACATGATCACGATTTAGGAACGACGCGTCCAGCCCGTATAGTAGCTAGATTATGTAATACCATCATCGAATCGAAGAACGAACGCCACATACTCAGGCTGTTTAACTGCGGCTAGCCAGCCGCAGCATCTGAACGTTGGTCCTTCACTCAAACCACCACAATGCCAGAAATAAGTCGCACAAAGATCATTCATGGTTTTTACAGATACACAGATATATGGTTCGAATGGTATGGCGTCGTGTCTTGGGCATTCATATACACAAATGAGGTGTTGACTTTCTCCAAATCACAGGAATCAAGTCTTGCCAAGCAGGGCGGATGGTTACGCTGTCAAGGCCATCCTAGCTCACGATGCCATCATTCACCCAGACCATCCCCTGCGTATTGCGGGAAAGCCAGGGATCGAGCTCAGCATTGGTGAGATTGCCAACTATGCGAGGATTCTCCACCACTACGAACAACTCTGACCGATCACATTTGCTTTCTTTCAGGTACCTTGGAAAATGGCGAGGCGCGCCTTCTGTTCTCCTCAGCCCAGGTCGAATACATTCGCTACTGGTTGCACGCGATGGGTTTCACAAAGGAGCTCATTCCGCTCCCATATTCTGATTGTCTTCTCACGTCGTCTCGGTTACAAAACTACTCACCTGTTGTCTACAAGACGGGCTTCGAGCTGCGAAACGCTCTAAAGGTATTCAAATCTTGATCTTATCATGCGATCAGCATCTACATCCGGCACACCGTTCCGACTAACCGAAATTAATTCGCTACAGATGATCGACAAGAACAACCGCAAGCTCAAAGGAACAGACTCAGCTCTCAGTTCGCGCCGCCTGATGTTTGAGCGCGTGAGGTCGTTGTGGAGCGAACAACACGGTGTATGGTGCGCTGTCGACTTTGAGGCATGGGACATGGACCATCACGTGATCACCGAGTTTGGCTGGAGCGCCGTCCGCTGGGTTGACGGGGAACCAGTCGAGGATATGGGTCATCTGATTGTCAAGGAACACCGCGGCTTTACGAATCATTTTGTGCCAGAAAATAGAAGGGTTGGTTGCTGGTTCCGTCATCATCTCGGGTTTTTTCTGATTTTGCTTCCAGTTCTATCATTTCGGCCAGTCTGAGAACGTGTCGATGAAGGAACTGAGGGACCACATCCACAATATGATACAGTCAATGGCAAGGCCCGGCCCACTCTTTCTTGTGTTCCACGACAATCACCAAGACCTCAAATATCTCCGTTCTCCTAAAATTGAGGCACCTCTAGAAAGCCTCTCGTTCTTCCTCCCAGAATCATGTGCAGAGGCCGAATCGACCGATACCCTCAAGATATTCGTCATCGACACGGCCGAGCTTTTCGCCGCACTGGAAGGTGACTCGGGCGGGCAGAAGCGTTCGCTCGAGCGCGTGTGCCGCTTGTTGCAGATCAAGTCTACGGTAACGCAACACTTGCACAATGCCGGTAATGATGCTCGGGTAATATTTATTACCTTCCCGTTCCCCGAGCCTAGCGCGCTAAAGCAAATGACAGTGCACGTACCTGGCTCTCAAGGAGCTGGCCGGTGGGGACCCGCTGGACATGCAACGACTTTCACGTTGGCCACAGCACACAAGCAGTAACAGCGGTCTGCGGGTCCAATTCTCCAAAGAAGACGAAGACAGCGATGCCCTCCCGTCAGATGATGATGACGACGAATTGATCACTGCTGGTCCGTATGATCCCAAGACGGGTAGGCTGCGCGAGGGCTGGGCCGAGCGCGTCGCCAGACTGCGGCAGAGGTTGGATGGAGTGAACGTTGAAGAAAGCAACGAGACTGGTGAAGCAGATGGTCGACCGGCTGAGAGATCCGCCCCAAATCAGGCAAGCCAGTAATGGCGGGAGGGTGTCTGTAAAGTGCTTGGCCTCTCATGTATTGTAGCTTCTTCATGGGTTATCAGTCACCTGTACCCTTTTGCCAATGTTGTAATCACATGAATCGTTGTCGAGGTGACATGAAGTCAGGGATCTGTCTGTCAGTCTTGACATGGATCCCAGTAGTGGGAAGTATAACATAGGACACAGACACGGGGAGTAGGGTATATATTCGAGTTGATGTAATTAACATGGTGGAGGAAAGGTTTCGGGAATAAGGGATGTGCCATACTGCGCGGTCTCTGGTATTTTATCGATGCCAAAATATCTGTGAAACGCGTGTCTCTTCAACCTGTCATCCTAAATATCTAAGAGCGCTTCTTTTCGGAGGCAGTGGACTCGTCATCCGAGCCCTCGTCATCAGACCGCTCGTCCTTAAGGAAGCTGCCCGTCACCACCCTTTAACCCTCCATGTGAGCCATCTAGACTGATGTGTATATGGGAAAATGAGGACATACCGCCAAAGGATGCGCCAGATCAGGAAGTACCAGAAAAGATTCAGACATTGAAGGAGCAGGATAGGTGTAAAGATTTGCCATTTCATCCACCCCACCATCCAGACACCCTTGGCCGGGGACCAACTACGCGCGGCTTGACTACAAAACAGCGTTCAGCCAGGTAACGGCGCAGGTGAGAATTAGAGATACATACGGAATTAGATCGAAGTCCTTGTACACAGAATATAACATGACCAGGTTTAGATAGTGTCGGAAATACCTAA
>Ga0307510_10007723_pt1 | contig 12830 bp, 7 predicted proteins | sample 12_EM_MG_FD_207224 | JGI IMG/M metagenome (GOLD analysis project Ga0307510, IMG submission 207224) | Populus trichocarpa ectomycorrhiza microbial communities from riparian zone in the Pacific Northwest, United States - 12_EM | ecosystem: Host-associated > Plants > Roots > Unclassified | place... | reverse complement strand
CTACAGTGGACTAAACTCAAGCCCATATGGTATACCAAGAGGTAACCAGATTGAGGATAGACCAGTATACTTAGTATACTAACGGTAGACATGAGTTGGTACAAGTGTCTACAAAGTGACTTGGTGACATCGGGTTAGATAGGGTAACCTTCGGAGGACATGTTCGCGTAAAGTTAATGAAATATAGTAAACGTTGCACGGGTCTCCGGGGTAACATTGTATGTGGGTACGCTGACTCCCGAAGGGAATAAAGGCATAACAAGGTAAAGTTACCCTACCTTGGAACCATGATTACCCTACCTTAGGGACCCAGTTACCCTACTGAGGTACCCAAGTTACCCTACCTTTAGCGACAAGGTCATCTGCGGACTTAGGGGGGAGTTATCGCACTATAGTGGGGCTCTAAGATAATCAAAGGGCCGCTTCGTAGGGCACGAAACAGGCTACTGACAGAGCAGAAGTGGTCCGAACCTCCTGTAACTTTCAGGCGATATTCCTAACACCCCCCTGCGGCCCCAGCATTCGTACAGCGCGACAGCACTGTATGGATGTGTAGTTGTGTGCTTCCTAGCAAAGTGAGATCCATAGGAATGCTCCCACAATACCGTATGAGTTGTGGCCATCCAACCGACCAGAAGCTGTTCGCAGAATATTTAAGGGGTGTGAGGGTGACCGCCTCCTGGGGCGCCACCTGGATAACACCTCATCAGCAAAAAAAGCGTTTGCTCTAGACGGATAGGCAATGCGTCCGGAGGCAGGAAATCAGTCTGGAGCATCCTGTCCGCCCAGTCCGCCCTCAGATGGCCCCAGCACAATGGTTGCATCCTAGTCCGTTGGGTGCAATACAACCCGCATCCTGTCCACCCAGTGCACCTGGATGGTCCATTTCACACTATAACCTCCGGAAGAAACCCAAGGTCAGTGACCCATAGGGCTCTGCATTGGGGAACACTCCCTGCCCCTGATGGCCTCTACTTACAACGGACTACTTTATCACCAGGTAAGGACTGTTCAGACGAAAGAGGATCTAAACATAGGATGACTAACCATCTATTGTGCCGGTAACGACCCAAAACATACCCCTTATTTGATCACAGCTAACAACTCTCGCAAAAGGTTTCTAAGTTCTTTCCACCTCGTATCAGGCTTCATGATCGAATCAGTTGAACTATTGAATATTATCAACCTTGGGAGAGGGGCATGCTCTTCCATCCAGGTTGACACTATTCATGACTCCTAAGCGAGCGGATTCCATTCAGGGCCTTCCTGACTCTGGCGGATTGCAATAAGGCCCTGCCAGACTCTAGCGGATTGCAATGAGGTCCTGCCAGACTCTGGGGGACATCGGCCAGTGCCCGGTGAGGCATCTGCATTTATCTTCCTGCTGACCTCTATAGCCATGCGGACGCTTCGAGACCTATACCATTCGATCCCCCTCGGCGAGCGGACTCCAATGAGACACCTCCCAACTCTAGCGGACATCTGCCCGCTAAGCTATCTGCCTTTTTCATGCTGCTAACCTCTATAGCCATGCGGACGCTTTGAAACCTATACCATTCGATTCCCCTCGACCGGCGGATTCCAACGCACCCTGTCCCGACGATGTCCGACCGCTGGTTGAAATGTTATCCAAACTTTTGTACTTGAGTTCCCCGGACAAGTACTTTCAAATTGGCGCCTACTGGGTGCTACAGGCATGGGGACGCTTTCAGGCCTATACCATTCGAATCCCCTCCGTGAGCGGATTCCAACGCACCCTGTCCTGACGCTGTCCGACGGCTGGTTGAAATGTTGTCCAAACCTTTGTACTTGAGTTCCCTGGGCAAGTACTTTCAAATTGTTGGCTACTGGATGCTACAGGCATGCAGACGCTTTGAGGCCTATACCACTCGATTCCCCTCGGTGAGCGGACTCCAATGAGACCCCTCCCAACTCTAGCCGACATCTGCCTGCTAAGCCATCTGCCTTTTTCATGCTGCTGACCTCTATGGCCATGCGGACGCTTTGAAACCTATACCATTCGATTCCCCTCGACCGGCGGATTCCAACCCACCCTGTGCCGACCCTGTCCGACGGCTGGTTGAAAGGTTATCCAAACCTTTGTACTTGAGTTCCCCAAGCAGATACTTTCAAATTGTTGGCTACTGGGTGCTACAGGCATGCGGACGCTTCGAGGCCTATACCATTTGATTCCCCTCGGCGAGCGGTCTCTAATGAGACCCCTCCCAACTCTAGCGGACATCTGCCCGCTAAGGTATCTGCCTCTTTCATCCTGCTGACCTCTATAGCCATGCGGACGCTTTGAAACCTATACCATTCGATTCCCCTCGACCGGCGGACTCCAACGCACCCTGTCCCGACTGTGTCCGACCGCTGGTTGTAATGTTATCCAAACCTTTATACTTGAGTTCCCCGGGCTAGTACTTTCAAATTGTCGGCTACTGGGTGCTACAGGCATGTGGCCACTCAGAGACCTATACCATTCGATTCCCCTCAGCCAGGGGAATGCAACCCACTCTGTCCGGACACTGTCCGACCGCTGGTTTAAGGATTATCCATACTTTTGTACTTTTGTTCTCCGGGCAAGTACTTTCAAATTGTTCGCTACCGAGTGCTACTGTTTTCTAGACTAGCATTATTAAATATGTTCCTATATTAGTATCTCAATGACTCAAATAAGTAAACATGAGTAATACTGGATGGATCTTTCCGGACAATTTGGATATTCTCCACAGTTTTCACTAACTTATTCAACGTTCTTGAAGGTAGAGTTGTTGACTTAGCAGGTATCCAATAATCGCCAGTTACACCTGAGTACTTCCACTATTCTACTATCCTATAGGGTTGCGTCCGGAGAACCTGTTTGGGTCCGGATAACCTTTCTGTGTCGGGTACCTTCTGAGTCCTTGGTTGCGTCTGGTGCGTCCGGGCGGCATCGACCCCTGTCCACCAGCACCCAATATAAGACCGCACACCCAGAACGTGAGTTTACGTTCTATCCGCCTAGACCGCCGGACGCACAGGGAGCACGGGGTGCGTCCTGGTGCAACCCTTTTTTTTTTGCTGATACTGGGAACCACCTACGGGCATACCTTGACCTCCGGGTGGTTGTATGGTTAACAGTAGAGGGCTTGGCGCTGCCCGGGGAAGTTGCAAGGCTTCCAGGACAACCACTCCAAAGCCAGTCCCGGGCTACCCCGTGAACTGTAGCATTACCATGGGTTATTAGTGGACTCTAGAGGTGTAAGTCTTGTCACGATTTAAGAGGGTCCCGCATGGTTGACTGTGGGTAGCGCCCATGCTGTCAGGCAGCAGGAGATTTCTTATCGTGGGAGGATGCAGTCAGGTTTAGAAGCTTAGTATAGCCAAGTAGATTTGCCGAAGGACCCCGTAGCTTGTATAGACCAAACCACCGCTGGGCCAGTGAGTCCCAATGGGTATTATCTCTACGGTGGGCATGTCCGTCGGCCACTGATATGCTACCGATAGGAAAGGGTTTTCGCTCATGCAGATGTAGTTGGAGAGACATCACCGGAAGCACTTGCTATTTGTGGAGATAGTTAATATCCGAGCGGTCCGACTGCCTCCGAGTGTTAGCCCACTCTAGGCGGGTGAGTTGGACAGCCCTGAGCTGAGCAGGGTGCTTATGGAAGGTCAGGATGGTTGAGGGGTGTCCTCTGGCTTTGCATTATTCTACTTAACTAAAGCGAGAGACACCCTATTCTGATAACCAACGATCCTCGAGAGAACTTATTGAGTGAAGCTTTCAGGCTTAACGATATTAAGTTTTACCGCTTGATTCTACTTTGAATTATCTTTATCTTTATTACCCTTCTACTTTGAGTCTTCGGTGAGGTTGCAATCTTAGGATCCGTCTTCCTACCGGGTGCCCCCGTTACACTGCCCCACACGATAGCTGGCACCTTCACTGCTGAGTGGCTCTCCTCGCTGGGTGGCTCCACTTGCCCTCCTCATCCCCTCCTGCAATTTACTCTACAGTCGCAAACCTCGTATTAGGTTACGCTGTGTCATAGTATAGCACTACCTCCTTGGCCCATGCCAAAGTCCGAAGCGTCGCCGTTTTTGCGGGCAGCCCGCCCATGACAACCCCTTGCCCCATAGCCGCTTATGTCGGGCACCTTCCGTCAGGCATCCGGCAATAGTAGTTTTATCTTTCCTCTCCGTCGGCACTTAGTGCCGTAAGAATCCTTTCCTTTGTTTTGGCAGCCCCGCCGATGGGTTTGTGGCTTTCCCTGGTTTCCTTTCTAAACTTATTTTTCCTTACTTGTCTGGAGGAAAGTATTGCTTCGTCTTGCTTTCGTCTTAGGTGCTACTAGGGGGAGGGATGGGCTCTGGTTTCGAGTGGTTTGATTTTTCCCATGAGGGGGTGAAGTAGGTCGTTGGATTGCTTATAGGTTTTGTTTTCGCCATAGCTAGCGCTCCATGCGATTTCTGGTACCTTAATCAACGAATATATCATATAAAAAAACCAAAAAAAAGCTCCGTATTTGCTTGATTTCTTTACTCTACCTGGTATTTTTTCACGACTCCTGTACTTCAGAATATAACATCTTCTATTCTAATATCTAAGATCCACGCCAAGAACCCACAAACCCTGACCCTGATCTGCTGTTACATGATTAGCCTTGACTTGCGACTGTCATTTCCGAACCCTCACACTAAACGACTGTCATCGTTTAGGAACTTCCTGTGGTTGCCTGCCTTGGACCAACGTCCAGTGCCAAGACCCCGTTACTAGAAACAGGCTCCATCTGCCTTGCGGCAGTCCATCTCAGCCTTACTTGGCTTGTTGGACTTGGTATAGGTCCTCTTCTTGGCTGGGGCCTCTCCTCTGCCTGTATTCCTGGGCGCTGATGTGGTAGAGGGCTTGAGGTAGGTATTCTCTTTCTTTGTTGTATGGGGTTTCCTGCTAGAAGCCTGGCTTCTATCGCTGCCTTTGTAGCCGCTAGTTCTGTACATAGTAGCATCATAGGGTTCTGCCACAGCTACCATTTGGTCTCAGGTATCTTGTGGTCTAAGCTGGGGCTCAACATTGTGGCGTAGTCTAGAGTCCATAGCGTCGAGAAATCGCTGTTTCTGTGCATAGCCTGAGATGGATCCTGCAGGAAGGGATCCTTTGAGGTCCGCTAGCTCTCCAGCTATCTTCATTATCCGTGCTGGCTGTCCACCTGCTGTCTGGCAGACATTCTGCTATTTGTTGTAGGTGTCATCAGTGTTTGTAGAGGCTTCGAATAGCTGCTGAAAGTGGTGTGTTAACTGTAGTAGAGTGAGGTTCTCTTCTTCTGTGTCTAGGGTCTGAAATGGGTTGTTTGCTTTCCCTTCTGTGTAGAAGCCATAGTAGTCCACCACTCCAGGGGAGTCATCGTTCAGTCCTGATCTCGCCTGGTCCGTCTTGACCTTTCTAAGCCATTGCTTGAGTTTGTCTGGTTTGAGTGCTTCTCCTTCACTGCTAAATATGGGCGGTTGAGGGCCCTTAGGAGGGGGCAACCTTGCCGGACCTGGGTCCCCCATGGTGCCTGTAGGTGGGTCTGGGGCTGGAGGTGGTGGATCTGGTCGTTCAGGGTGCTCTCTGGCGCTCCTGGATCTTGAAGGTCTTTGTGGTCTCTCTGAGATGAATGTACCAGGTAGTGATTACTCACTATGCTCTCGGGAGGGCGCTCTAGTTGGTTTCTGACTTCCAGAGACTCCTAGAATGCTGGGTGGTCACCATCTGCTTGTAGTGGGGCATTCTGATGGTCGTTCAGTTTCCGAAGTTTGCTGGGCTGCTGCTCTTGCTGCTGCTCTCTCCTCAACCCGCCTTGCTTCTCTTTGAATGAGTTCCTCAGCTGTGCGGTTGTGGCCTTCGTCTGAATCTGTATCTAGATCTCCTGGGAGGAGGTGACTGCTTCTTGCTGGTGTGTCTCCTGACCCTGGAGTGGGCCCAGGGGTTGGTTCCTGTGTTGTTGGTTCTGGGGTATCGTCTGTGGATTCTCCTGAAGGACGATTGTAGGCCCTACCGGACCTGGTAATGGTTTTCCTCCTGCTTTCTGCTATTGTGAATGTAGCACCTGAGCTGGGAGTTCCTTTCCCTGCCGCTCCTGCTTATAACTAGTTATCAAGATACTGGGAGGGTGATCAATCCTACCAGGCTGTTCCCAATCCTGAGAACAAAGGGGTTTCACCTGCTGTAGGCAAAAAAATTTAACAGGTTTATTCCTGTCTAACGAAAATACAATAGGACCGGCGGTAGACCTGCTAGCGCTGGTGCTAAGAGAGTCTTCAAGGAACCGGTAGCTAGAAGGATAATAGTTGAGGGACAAATTCGACTAAGGGATTGCCGTTCAATGAAGTGTATTCTGAGACTGAAAGTCTGTCGAAGTCTGCTGTCTCCTGCTAGCCAGGAGACAGGTTTAAATACAAAACCCAAGGGCGATAGCCTTCCTGCAATCATGATCATTACCAGTAGCTGCGCACATACTGGAATCCTGTTATCCTGCAAGACCAAAGAAAGAAATATAGATCAGCCTCCACCAGTAGTACATGACCATTCCGTACCCGGAATCCTAAATATAAACATCCAGCAAAGCAAACTAAACATAGAAATACGGTAGCATAGCCGCTCTGACTCAGAGACAGTAGCGGAGCTGAAATAAAATCCAATAAACCAAATATAAATCAACTAAACATAGGAGATCCTGCACTGCCCGCTCCTGTGTCGCGTTACCGGAACATATACACATGTTACAGACCACGATATTGAGCCATGAGAGTGAAGTCCACCTTTCATAACCCTAGAGATAGGTAGCTACAGTGGACTAGTCAAGCCCATATGGTATACCAAGTGGTAACCAGATTGAGACTAGACCAGTATACTTAGTATACAACCGGTAGACATGAGTTGGTACAAGTGTTTACAAAGTGACTTGGTGACATAGGGTTAGACAGGGTAACCTAAGTAGGCCAAGGTTACCCTACTAGGTAGGGTAACCTTCAGAGAGTATGTTCGTGTAATGTTAAGGATACATAGTAAACATTGCACGGGTCTCCGGGGCAACATTATATGTGATCTCGCCGACCCCTAAACACAATAAAGGCATGAAAGGGTAAAGTTAGCCTACCTTGGAAACATGATTACCCTACCTTGGGGACTCAGTTACCCTACTGAGGTACCCCAGTTACCCTACCTTCACCGACAAAGTTGTCTGCGGACTTAAGGGAAAGTTATCTCACAATAGTGGGGCTCTTTGATGTTCATAAAGCCGCTTCGTATGGCACGAAACAGGCTCCTGATGGAGCAGGAGTGGTCTAAACCTGTTGTAACTTTCAGGGGATATTCATAAAACCACCCCTGCGGCCCCAGCATTGGTAGGGCGCGACAGCACTGTACTGCTGTGTAGTTGTGTGCTTCCTAGTAAAGTGAGATTTGATAGGAACACTCTCACAACACCCTATGAGTTGTGGCCCTCGAACCGACTAGAAGCTGTTCGCAGGATATATAAAGAGTGTGAGGGTAACCGCCTCCTGGGGCACCACCTGGAGAACTTTTGGGAACCACCTCCAGGCATACTTTAACTTCCAGGTAGTAGTACTGTCAAGTGTAGAAGGCTTGGGGCTGATGGCGGAAGCTGCAAGGCTTCCCAGACCACTACACCAATGCCAGTCCCAGGCTACCCCGTGAACTGTAGCATTACCATAGGTTATTAGTAGACTCTAGAGGTGTTAGTCATATTGCCATTTAAGTCGTCCCACATCATTGGCTGTGAGTAGCGCCCATGCAGTGAAGCAGAATTAGATTTCTTATTGTGGAAGCATACAGTCAGGTTTAGAATCTTAGTATAGCCTAGTAGATTTGCCGATGGACTGCATAGCTTGTATAGACGAAACCACCGCTGGGCCAGTGAGTTCCAATAAATATTATCTGCACGGTGGGCATGTCGGTCGGCCACTAACAGGCTTCTGATAGGAAAGAGTTTTCCCTCATACAGATGTAGTTGGAGAGACATCACTAGGAACACTTCCAATTGGGGGAGATAGTTAATATCCAAGGGGTCTGACTACCTCCCAGTAAGTAGCTCACTTTAGGCAGGTGAGTTGGACAGCTCTGAGCTGAGAAGAGTGCCCGGGAAATGTCAGAATCATTGACTGGTCTCCTCTGGCTTTACATTATTCTAATTAACTCAAGCGAGAGACACTCTATTCTGATAACCAACGATCCTCGTAAGAACTAATTGAGTGAGGCTTTCAGGCTTAACGATATTAAGTTTTATCACTTGATTCTACTTTGAATTTTCGTTATCTTTATTTTGATCCTTACTTCTACTTTGAGTCTTCGCTACGGTCTCAATCTTAGAATCTGTCTTCCTACAATGTGCACACGTTACAGTCAGCGGGAGGAAAATGATAACAAGATAACGTTATATGGACAAGGCCCAAAGGAAAAACAAAAGCACGGGGTGCAGAAGACCCTATAGTAAGAAGGCGGACAGGGCAAAGTCACCTGACGGCTAGGTAAAAGGCACAGAAAAGTACCAGAACAACAGGTAATACCAGGTACAGCCTTCGATAGCGCGACCTGATCAAAGTTCTGATGGAATCTATACAATTCACTTCATAAACAAGATGAAAAGCAAAGCAAAGTCTTTACCTAAGTAAAATGAAGCGTATTGTGAAGCAAATAAAGAATTCTGATTGGGTAGTGTAAAATAGTGTAGGAAGACAGAGGTTATTTTGCGGGTTAACGTAAATTAACTGTTCGGAAACCTTCTTTTTTATTTTTTCTTATTTCCTTTTTTACTTTTTTACTTTTTTATTTTTTATTTTTTATTTTTACTTTTTTATTTTTTAGGCCCTCTTCGGCATGTACCAATAAAAATATATCGTGATAAAAGTTGAAAATGGCATATATGCCAATAAAAATATTCAGAGTTGAAAAAATATATTGGTGTTCGGCAACACTTTTATAATTTCAATAAAAAATAAATAACCATTACCCTCCAAGATACATTAGGGCAAAAATCAAAAAAATAATATGAATAAAAAATAATTAGGCAGAATACTATTCTCTAATAGTAGATTGAAAATACAAGTTGAAACAAGTTAGCTTCAACTAAATGATATGATAATTATTAATGCTAAGAGTATGGTTCCCTGAAAATAGTTGAAAATGTATTATATTGATATTTTAACAATAAAGGACAATTCATATTAAAATGTAAGCATTATAAGTTCTTTTCTGAAACAATGTAAGGCTATTTTTTATTACAAGTTTAGCATATAGAAATATGAATCATATCTTGTGATGTGATACCTAGTCCTACAATAAATATATAAAATAAAAATTTATACACACAATAAAAATATATCATGATATTTTTGTACATGCCGAATACACCCTGATATAAAAACTTTAATATGCCATAATTTATGCTATAAAAGTCATTTTTATGCTATAAAAGTGACATGCTGAACAGGGCCTTATTTTTATTTTTATTTTTATTTTTATTTTTTTTTATTTTATTTGTATTTTTTTTATTTTTTTATTTTTTTCTAATTAATGTATATTCACTTCAGGTTTTCTGTGGCCTCATCAGGCTCATATAGCTATCCGTCACAACACTAACTATAGCTTAAACTACAATTAGAGCTCGTGGCCACTATATCTGCTCTACAAAGGACAACTTTCAAGTTCCATGTCCCACAAGTCCTTAATCGAAACCCCCTCACTTTCCCTCCTCCTGCGCAGTTCAATAGCTGGAGACATACATCAAACAGCAAACCCGGCCGTTGACCCTAACTCATCTTTCCCCACAATCAAATACCTGATCAGTATGCCTAATGGGTGAGGTGGACCTGTACCTGCTACTCACCCATACTTAAAAAAAAAAACACTTCCTTAATCTCATATCCTGACCGGGAAAAAGCCACAACTTAACATGGACGAAAAACCCAGCCACGCCCGAACGCCAATCCACCTCCGCGTATAACCCCTCCCTGTCCCCTTCCCCTATATCCAACACTAGGTACTGGCGATGAACTCCAGCCTCTTGGTCCCAACAGAACCGATTGAACAATATTTGTCAAAAGTCCAGGGAACGACCAACTCACAGGCACTACCCCTTCCTCGACCACCATGTCCTTGTCCAATAACCACGAACAGTTATCCACCTCTCCCACTATTTCCCCTCTCTCCAAACTCCGGTAATCCAATACCTCAACAGGTTCAGGGTCACTACAACCCTCAGGCTCCTTTCCCCTAGTCAGCGAAGCAACTTTCAAAGCCCCAACTTCTGCCCCTACGCCCTCAGCCACCGGTCTACTGGCCACCCGCGACTCGGACCTATCGGCCTTACCTCTCACCACAGGTTCAGCTGCCTCCTCTTCCTCAACACCCCTCTTTTTCCCTCCTTTTTCCTCAACCCAGTGCGCTCCCTTTTCATTTTGCCTTGCAGCCTCCGCAGGGTTTACTAAGTCCTGCCTACCACCAGCCGATTCACGGCCATACACCTTCTCCCTTTTTTCTACACAATGCAGTCGGCAAGAAAGAACCGAAACATGGTACTGCAATCGAGATATTTCTGCCTTCTGAGCCAAAAACTCTTCGAGCAGCGACATGAGGGCAAGTCCAGTCTCTGCGACATTTTGCACAGAAACCCCTCACCAACTTGTTTTAGCCATTCACCTTCATGAAGAACGTTAAATATCGATGGAAAGGATAAAATAAACTTTCCTAATGTTGAAATTAGAATCAAGAAAATACTTGAGATGAAAGACTTGAAGCTATCGTGAGACAAAAATCAAGGATCACGGTTGGCCACACCTAAAATGTGTGAAGTCAACTAAGTTGAAATTTCAATCACAGTGGTTGAATGAGACATGGTGGATGTTCAGAAACTTTATCCCTACTCCTTGCACTACCTCTGGTGTGCTGAGTCAATTATTGTCTAAAATGTTCAGTTTCGCTACCAATGGTTACATTTAATGGGCACTCCTAGGGGTTAGCCCTCTTGGCATTAGTGTCATAATAATAATAATATCATAATCATAATATTATGAATATACAAGACATCTATCCGCAGGCACCAAAATGTGGCACTCTGGTATTGGGGCTAAGCACCTGTATCCCTTCTTAAACAAAATATGAACAGCGGAGCGAATGCCATTAATCACAAATAGCCGGCAGTTCTCTTACTCGTGCCAAGGTTGCGGTGGCCACAACCCCCGAATGTTGGCAGGCTTACAACCTGGGGCACTCTAAAGAGTCATGGTGCCTGACAGCTGAATGCAACTTTTCAGCTCAGTGCAAGTTGTGGCTCAGCCTCGTAATTTTATGACTCAGCATACCTTTGTGACTCAGCATTGCTTGTGACTCAGCAAAAACTTTGTGACTCAGCATAACTTTGAGGCTTATGATAATATCAAATTATTATGTAAACTTTGAATAAAATATTCAAGTTATGCTACAAAGTTATACTTAGTTATTAGGTTATGCTGAGTCACAAAGTCTTTTCAAGCCACAAAGTTCTCTTGAGCCACAAACTTGCATTGAGCTGAAAAGTTGCATTGAGCTGTAAGGCACTCTTTAGAGTGCCCCAGGTTGTGAGCCTGCGAACATCCGGGGGTTGCGGCCACCGCCGCAACCTTCGCACGAGTAACCAAAAAAATACACCCCGAAAAAGACAAAAGCTCTCCTTGCTCGGAAATGAAAATGAACTAGCCACAATTTAAGACCAGCATGAATTGGTCTCACCACCTGTTTTTCGGTAAGCCTTTTCTGGTCACCCTCACACTGTTCCAGGGGCCGTTATGATCGGCTTGGGCAGGGAAGCTTCGACGGCTATTTGGAAGCCCGGCCCTAAGCTCAAGGAAAACCTTTTGGTATTTGGGGATTCACGGTACGGCGCTGATAGTAACACCTATATTTGCGACCCCCCTAAGGCCCCAAAGGAGCTGGAGACGTTCCCTCGTTCCGCTTGTAGCCAGCGCTGTGCCTTTGCCTTGTCCGGCTAATCTGGCAGTTGTCTGGAGGCCTCGTATGTGCAGACCTTTGTCTGGTGTTTATAGCTGTTTACTCTAGCTGTTTGTTCGGAACGCCCGCGCTCAGTGTCAAGCGGTGATACGGGTATGCACCTAGGGATGCACAAGCTTTGAAAACTTTTCTCTTATTTGCCTTCCCTCCCTCTTTTCCTTCCATGCCCTGGCCTTCCTTTCTATTATTTCCTTTTGCTCCTTACTTTCCTTTCTACATACTCAACCCAATCTTGAACTCCTTCACCGCTTAATACAAGTTCCCTGTCTTCACTTAAGCTACTCCACTCTACTACATAAATCACCCCCGCTGCCGGTCGCTTCCGCTCCATTATTTTCAGAACTGTTCCTGTTGGAGGTCACACAGGAACGGCCGGAGTCAAGACTAAAAGTAATGGGACTGATCAAATGAAAGAAAGAGAACGGGATGAATGCTATGTTGCTTGTGTCCTACAAACGAGCTTAAGACTGCTGTACTTATAGTAGTACGTAGTATGAATATACATCAAGATAACCACTACCATTCTCTAGATCCGCATGGTCCAACTCGCATAACCACTGGCGGAACATATCCGGACCAGATCATCACTCTGAGGTAGTACTTCAGACAGTTCTGAAATCAGCTGTCAACCCGTTAATAGAATCGTATTTGTTCGTTCTGCCTCGCTTGCCTATTCTCGTCCGCATCAACATACAACATGTTATATATACAAACATCCAAGTCCAGCGAAGCCATCAGGATTTCATCCATTCCACCATTCATACCAGTTCTCATTCTCAAGCGCATAGTGTCATTCCTTCTCCCA
>Ga0307510_10007722_pt1 | contig 12830 bp, 12 predicted proteins | sample 12_EM_MG_FD_207224 | JGI IMG/M metagenome (GOLD analysis project Ga0307510, IMG submission 207224) | Populus trichocarpa ectomycorrhiza microbial communities from riparian zone in the Pacific Northwest, United States - 12_EM | ecosystem: Host-associated > Plants > Roots > Unclassified | place... | reverse complement strand
TCATCCCGATAAGATAGGGGCTGCGGCTGCTACTACAACGGTTGATCCCGCTCGGACTCGCGTCCGATTGTCCGAACGTCCGACCCGAATCCCAACACCTTGCAAGTCAGAGACTGCTTAAATCAGAGTCGAAAGGAAAGTTGAAGTCTGTTGTAGAGATAGCACACGCGCTGGGCTTGGAACGCCCGATTTCGACCTATGCCCGACACGCCCGACGCCACAGGACAGCGAGCGCGCTGCGCGCGTCCACTCTGCTCCAGCCTGAGGAAGCATCGCCGTGTCTCAATTCCTCAAGTTACCCCTAACCCTCATCGTCGCGCGCTCACCTCCAGGAGTCCAGAACACAGGAACCTTTTTCTTATGCTCACCCTCATTAGTCTAAATTGTATATAGTTACCGGACTCGATATATAAATCCGCGCGCAGCACTGTGAGCGAGGAGGTCATGGGAGTCTCACCGGGCAGGGCCGAGTGCCACCGGTTTTGCGACGCGTTTCTTCCCCATATTTCTCATCTCGTTTCGCCTCATCTCGCTCAGCAACAACAAGCGGCTCACGCGGAGCCATCCCATCGTCATACACACACTCTCTCTTTCTCTCCCTCTCTCAGCTCTATACCTCCGTATTATTACCTCGCGCGTTCTCAGATCTTTGGAACGTGTCTTGGATTTAACCTTCCTCTATTGAACTCACGCGTGGACTTAACGTCTATGTTTACACTGTTGAGTTTGTGGCTGTGCCAAAGGAATTTGCCATTCGGCGGCGTAACCGTGGCGACGCTGACGTGTTCATGCAACTTGGTGACCTGAATGGCCCCAATGGCTTTTACCACCACCACCAACGCCAAATCCATGGCTTCTCGCGTCATTATACAACTGGACGTAAAAATTGGTGCCAGCTGACTTCACGCTGAGTCTTTGTTTGGTGGCTTGTGTGTCCCACTTGCAAGGCCAATTCCAACACCTTTTCGTCGGTCAAGTCACGGTGTCCCGATTCGCGGACACTTATAGTCGTCGACGCGAATAGAGACCGAACAACCTAGATGCAGAATCCTTTGCTCCGCGTTACTTTGGGAGGACGCCTTTGTCAAGTCACTGACATAACAATATCGTTCTGTAATCAAGGTCAAATAGGCGCCCCCTCAACAAGTATTCGCCGTCTAAGGCGTCCATTTTCTTATTCCACTTATTATATGTGCCCCCGAGGACATACACTATGACTGTCTCCATCCCGAAACTCTTCCGGCCTATCCGCGTGGGCACGGCCAACCTACGGCATCGTGTCGTGATGCCGCCCATGTCCCGCTTCCGCGCCGACAAGCAACACGTCCGGTGCGCTCGCGGTGGAATATTACAAGCATCTCACAAGCGTCCCAGGAACGTCAGCCATCACCGAGTCGACGACCACCGCTGCGCGTAGGTGGATACGGCAGAAATCCTGCATCTGGAGTGACGAGCAAGGCGCGTAGAAGAGATTCCAGACCAAGGGTCGTTACCGGTCGCATAACTTACTATTGTAGTAGATGTGGAAGGTCCGGGTTTCGGAATATGTCGCACAGGCAACTGAGGCAAGTCGATTGTTGTGTGACTTGTGTCATCGGGGATGATCGGGCATGTATGTATCGACAAGACCAAGGGCTTGGTAGATGGCCCTTTTTTATTGTCGGGGAGTTGAGGCCTTGAGGGAGGATATCAGGTCGGATACGGTATGGCTGTATTAGGGGAATGGGACTCGCAATGCCTGGCATGTGACCGAGCTCTGACCCTAACCCTTTTGAGCTGTATTATATTGACCGAATTTACTACTGTTTATTGAGAGTTAGATGCAAGTCCTGGAAGTTTTGCTCTCCGTTGTCTCTTCGTCTTCATTCATGTCGCGTGCTTTCCGTTCAATCCATGCAGGATATACATTTGATGTTTGACATCGCGTTCTTTAATCTCTACCCGCACCTGAGTATGTATCCGTTTCATTTCTACCCTAACATGCGTCTTATTTCTCTAGTTCCTGCGCCCGCGCGACGGTTGTATGTGACAGTATGTCCGTGCTGAGGTAGCGCCATCTACCGTCCACCATTCAAAAGATGCCAGTCGAAGATCAACAACACCTGCTTCCGCTGATGTGTTGGGATCGCTAGTTCGGCATCTCGATAAACCTTTGCCTTTCTCGAGTTCCCGCCAGCGTTAGCCCAGCGCATACTTACCCACTTAGCCACCACGACTCTGTCATAGGCCACAACTCGCGCTTCGCCTTTCTTGGTACGTTTCAAATCATTCGTCCTACTTCCTGTCAGTTTCCCCTGATTATTCATTATTGTTATTGCAGGACGGCGAACACTCTTGGCTTACCTTTTACGCTTCCCGCAAGCGCCCCAGCAGCCGCAGAAGATGACCACTCGCGCATCGCCGCCCGTGTGTTGAACGCGCATCCCCTCGGTGAACACGTCGCTCCTCATTGGACACTGCAGGACGTTATGTGCTGGGTCCCGCCACACGCCGGGGGCTCTGGACTTGACGGTCGGGCGGTGGGTACACACAAAATCGCTGGAACGACAGTCGAGGCGGTTGTTGGAGGGGTATTACATCAATTTGTCAGTCAAGGTCAATGCTCCCCTCGCTGACGCCGGGGTTGACCACACCCAGGGAGGAAGGGTTACCCATGGGCTCTTCCCTACGCGCGTGATCCTGCATTTATTGCTCCCAGGCTCGCCATTCGAGCTACCGGACATCCTTCACGCTGATGCGCTGAGATCAGCCAAATATTACAGTGGACTGAATGGTCCCTTAGTACGGGGTACATAGCCGGGCAAGTATGCCATATTGAAAGTATCCTTGATGAGTACGTGATAATATATATGGCGAGTCCTCACTGGCAAGTGATGTCCTCTGCATAAGTTGGATCTCATAAGCGATGGTGTCACTCTTATCCAGTTATTTTACTCAGACTCTTTCAATAGACTAGAGCCGAGGAGACGCAGGAGGCGTGCCATGCCGCACGCCATACCTCTTAAGCCGTGTCATTTTATTTTGCCTCGATGTGCTCCCGCAACTAGCCACCCTACGCAAACGCCAAGGATATCATAAACCAAGCCTAATAGACCTTGAAGTCATTCGTTGTCCGTGCAATGGCGCCAATCACAATTGCGGTGCCGAGGCGCAATCAAAATTTCAAACTGGCCACCCGTGGCAATAAATGATCCACGTTCCCCCTGTCACGGCGTAGCGCTCATACAAGTGGCGTGGCAATCTCGTCCAGGGAAACATATCGTTCGGCTCAAAGTTATATATGTTTGTGCAATGCCCGTTTTCTGAGGAGCGTCATTGTTCCAGTTCCAGTTCCACCTTCTCCAATCTATCAATTTCCCACCAGCATGGTCGATTTCAACAATCCCATTGTAATCGAGGAGGAATTCGGTGAGTACGATGTTACGGACAAGCACGTGATCTCGAGAAGTCCGATTGAAACCGTCTTTCGAACAGCGGCAGTCGCGAGGTTCTGGCATGCCCTGGCTGGCCTCTATTTGTGAGTCTGCCTGATTGCCCGGGCTCCCCGCCCGGAATGTGTCCAACAATAATAACTCTACCTCCTGCTTCTAGTTGGGAGTTTGTCACCACTCTTGACTACGAGTGGAGTGCTATCCGAGGGCGTCGACCCTACCGCTGGACGATATGGGTCCGTAATGATACGCATTTCTTTTCGGGTTTTGTTGCTCGATCAAGAACTCTTGCCTTATCCGCTCTCTTCCGTAGATCTACTCCGTTACGCGCATGTCTACTCTCATGGCCATGATTCTTACCTTGGTGGGTCTTGACGTTACAGCCCAATACAATTGCAATGTACGTTATGTCCATTGTCTATCCCATGTGCGCGTTCTGACAAGACACGTTTTCAGGCCCAGAATATCTTCCAATTCGTGAGTGCGCCCCGCCTCTCCCCCGTTGTGCCCAGTCCGAGGAATGAACGTCTGTCGGTACCCTTTTTGTTGTCTTTCCATTTTCAGTCCTTTGGGTACTTGGCCATCGCCGCTGCCTCGCTCTTGATCGTGTTCCGCATGTACGTCCTCTGCAATTTGGCGATACAGCCGTCAATCGCTCATATGTACCGCCAGCATCGCCATATGGAATTGGGAGAGGTTCGTCATAGCGATCGCGACTGGCGTATGGGTGGCCAATGTTGGGTTCCTCATACAAGGTAAACCCTTTTATCCCGTCTCCTGTATGCAATTTGGAATCACTCAAAATATGCGATGGTATTAGGTGTTGCGCGGGTGGATATTCATTCGACTTGAACTATTATGGACATTCTAGACTCATCTCATCTCCAGATCCGCGATCCATGGATACCTGAGGCGGGCACCTGTGTGTTAAGCAATGCCCACAGCACGAAACTCAATATGATCACCACACTCATCACGGACATCGCCTTACTTCTCATCATGCTCATTGGCTTGCTCCGTCTGGGCTTTAACGAACCTGGCGTTCACGATCTGGGGCATCTGATGTGGAGACAGGTGGGGTGTCCGCCTTTCTTGCAAGTCGTGATGTTTTGCCATGCGCTGATATGCTCGCCATTGTTAGGGTCTCATTTGGCTCCTCCTTGCCACCATTGCTGAGGTCCCACCAGTGGTAAGCGTAGCCAGTCCCATGTATTCATCCCTGTTGCCCATCATGCCTTCATCACAGGTGTTCATTAGTTTGAACTGGAACAGTACGTTTAACTCTTTGCCTAATCTGTCAGTGATCAACGTTGATCTAACCTAATTCCGCTTGAAACACCAGCTCCATTCGACGAGGTACGTTTGTTTGTGTCACCCATCAAAGAAAGGGACCACTGATCTGACACTCCTTTCAACACAGATGTTCCTGATTCCCGCAATGTTAACAATGTCAATCGCTGCGACTCGAATTTATCGCTCCTTGACGGACTTTTCCTCAAGGCCTACGGTAACGTAAAGCATGATTCGATACCTCTATTTTTACTCTGTGCTTACGATGGTCGGTGTTACCCCATCCAAGTGGTTTCGTACCCCCGGAGACCAATCGAGCTCGTACTAACCCTCCCACATTGGAGCCCATGGAGGTAGCCATACAAAAGACTAATGAGACGAAACAAACCACTCAGAATACCTCCTCGATCACCCCGGATGGAATACTGCGCGAGAAACCGACCGGACTTGGATGCGACTACGACTTGGAGAGGGGCGCAGAGAATCAAACACGAGTTCCATGACAAATTTTTAGGGTATTTCGTTAACGATGTAGTCTGTACGAACCAGATTTCTTGACGGTGTTCTTTCATCGAATACTGGGAAGATCTCGTCGTCGTTCAGGAGAAACACCGGAAGCCGAGGTATCATTGTTGGGTCACGAAACTAAGTAAGAGGAGACGAATGATCCTGGGGTATCGTTATCCGGGCCGGGGATACAGTACATGGATGCGGCGAAAAAGAGGAAAGGTGTGGCGTCTTGATTGCTTGAATTTGCTTCTGATGTGACGGCGGGCTTCCATCATCATCCCTGCGTCGGACTTTGGGTTTGATGGAATGACCGAATCAATGGATCTGTTGATCTTGATCAACGGGATAGATGATAGAAGTGGTCGTGATGACGGGAAAGCGAATGAACTCGTGTCTGTAACAACCTTAAGATAGGGAGCACAAACATGCCTTGACCGAGTTTATGATTACGCGAGTCACGGTCGTGCAACCGGTGTACAGCCGGCGGACGCACTGTAAGCGCAGGATTTCGTGGATGACCATCAATGGCGGCTCGCGCTGAGCTGGCGTATGACATCGAGTCCTTGGTCGGCGAAAACGCAGAAAACGCACCTCGTCGCCTAACTGCTGATCCTCATCGAGCACGGCGCCAACAGGGCAGCCCAGGACAAGGACGGGTGGACCCCGTTGCATTGAGCATCCCAAAGGGGTCATGTTGAGCTCGTACGGATTCTCGACGAAGACGAACATGGAGTTGATGCAACGTGACAACCCAGGTCACTACATGAATTATATTCATATCAGGCAGAATTGGAAAAACGATATCATCCCTTATTTCATGCTATGCAAGCTATGATAGACACAATGCCATATTTATGTTGATAGTATTTTCGGTGATAAGAACCCAATATGATGTGCTCCTGTTGCGATGCGATTCCTACCATTTTGTAGCTTTGCCAACGAGGAATTTGCCATTCGGCGTCGCAACCGTGGCGACGCTGACGTGTTCATGATGCATGATGACCGGAATGGCCCCAAGGGCTTTACCACCACTATCAACGTCAAATCCATGGCTTCCCGGCGAGTTCCCGCATCATTATATAACCGGACGTAAAAATTGGCGCTAGCTGGCTTCACGCTGAGTCTTTTGTTCGGTGGCTTGCGTGTCCCACTTGCAAGGTCAGTTCCAACACCTTTTCGTCGGTCAAGTCACGGTATCCCGATTTGCGGACACTTATAGTCGTCGATGCGAATGGAGACCGAACAACCTAGATGCGGAATCCTTTGCTCCGCGTTACTTTGGGAGGACGCCTTTGTCAAGTCACTGACATATCGACATCGCTCCGTAATTGAGGTCAAATAGGCGCCCCCTCTTAAGAAGTTTTCGCCGTCCAAGGCATCCGTTTTTCTTATTTCACTTATTATACGTGCCCCCGGGGACATACAGCCATGACTGTCTCCATCCCGAAACTCTTCCAGCCTATCCGCGTGGGCGCGGCCAACCTACAGCATCGTGTCGTGATGGCGCCCATGTCCCGCTTCTGCGCCGACAAGCAACACGTCCCCGGTGCGCTCGCAGTGGAATATTACAAGCAGCGCACAAGGGTACCAGGAACGTTATCCATCACCGAGTCGACGACATCGCTCCGCGCGCAGGCGGATACGGCAGAAGTCCTGGCATCTGGAATGAGGAGCAAGTCGCGGGGTGGAAACCGGTTCGTCTCTAGTCTTCCTTATTTCTTGGATTAGGGACACAGAAAATCCGAAGATCCTGCAAAAGAAAGGCGGATACCCGCTCGTCGCGCCGAGCCCAATCCCACTACCGACGGAAACCGATGATAAGACATCATCGACGTCGTCGCCGCCGCCAATTCCCCGCGCGCTGGCGGTAGAGGAAATCAAGGAATACGTACGGCTGTATGCGACCGCGGCAGAGAACGCCGTCCTCCGCGCTGGGTTCGACGGCGTCGGGATCCACGCCGCGAACGGGTATCTCCCCGACCAGTTTATGCAGACGAACTCGAACTTTAGTACGGACGAGTACGGCGGCTCGGTGCGGAACCGCGCGCGGTTCGTGCTCAAGGTCGCCGGTGGGATCGTCAGGGCCATCGGTGCGGAGAAGGTGGGGATACGGCTCAGTCCGTGGTCGACGAACCAAGGTGAGTCCGTCTAATGGACTCTTCTCGACTTTTGGATTGAAGGATTCCGATCGTGTCCGTCGTAAGAATTGCCAGGCATGGGGATGCCAGATCCGATCCCCACATCTTCCGAGGTTGTGACTCGCATCCGTGACGAATACCCGGGATTTGCGTACATCCACGTCTTGGAGCCGACCGTCCACCACAGACCTGACGGGGAAAGCGGCACGGAGAGGAGCGGGGACTCGAACAAGTTCCTGCGAGACATATGGGGCGACCGCCGTACATCACGAATTACGACTTTGGGCGCGACAGCGCGATAGAGGTGGTCGAGAAGGAGGGTGGCCTCGTTTCGTTCGGGCGCCACTTTATTTCGAATGTCAGTGAAACCACGCCTAGTCTCATTTGTTATTGGGACGTCCGGGAACTAATCTGTTTTCATCTGACAGCCCGATCTCCCGCTTCGCCTCAAATACGACCTTGAGCTGGCGCCGTCTGACCAAAAAGACTTACTACACGCATAACCCAGAGGGATATATCGACTACCCTTTCGCGGCAGAGGCGAGCTTTGGAGATTTAAGGCATAGCGCCAAGCCTTCCTGAGCATGAGTGGCACGTTGTCGGACGATGCGTATGTCGGACGTCGTTTAAGAGGAAGGGGCATTCTGTTCCTTCAAGATACTGGTTCCTCTGTATTCATTGTTAACGCTCTCGCACTGACAATAGTATATCCAATGTGCTCATAGTCATAGAAATATCTGAATCCGCCTGTGCTACTACTAACCACGTCGTTAGTTCTCGCTTTGTGACAGTGGTTGGGCCCCGGGGGCAGACATCAGATCGTAAATGGCAGGCATGGTCGGCCTGTGGCCTTCGGGCGTTTCATTGCGGAAGATAACATGATTGGGCTTGCTTTGTGACACGAGCTAGGCCGAGGCCTGGGGCGTTTACGCATGCGGCACTGCCAGTTCTGTTCTGGATCTGGAAACCGGAAACTTGTCCAAACTCCATTAGAAAGCTTCTTCACGTGGGAACACAACCCAAACGTGGTTGTGCGCCTCAGTCGAGTCACGTGACGATTCTTTGGCACGGAGCGCTGGTCTTTGCCTTAATTGTTCTTATTTCACTGCCTTTGTATCCCCGAGGCGTTGGCCGAATACCGTGACGAATATGACTCCTGTTTCCCCGAGATCGTTTCCGTCCGGCCACACTAAGCAGTCAACTACCCGAAGACTTTTTCTCTTATCAGAGCGTCATCGTCTCGCTATCTTCCTTTGTCTACTTCTGGCCTCGAACAACGTCGTTTCTTCACTTCACTGACAGAACGCCGATTGAGTTAATTTAACTCACACCGTGCCACAAACACAATTGAACGCCCGACCCAAACTTGCGCCCGTCTGTTTCAGGCAACCGCTTTGCGTCCAGATATAACACAGCGAAGGACGGACGCACAGCATCCCACTATCCCGTTATCGTTTCCTCACAACCAACCAACTCCCCTTCTCAAGACCACTTTTTTCTCCCATTTCAGCATGACTGACCAGTCAGTATCATCTCGCCTCCGGACGCTTTTCGAGTTGGCTCTGGAGGATTACGAAATAAAGACAAAGATATCATTGGCGAAGCACCCACTCGCTCAGAAACTCGAGAATTGCCATTCCGTCGAGTCAATCGCTACCCTTCTTCAAGATCAGGCAGGAACCTTCGGTGAATTTCGAGGAAGATATAGGATAATGGAATCAATCAGACGTACAGTATCGTTCCTAGATAAGCTTTCGGCCACCGCTGCCCTCGGTGATGGTATAGGCCTGGTACGTCAGAAGGTGCTGATGACGGTCTTCCATGTTTCTGATATTGTTCTATACGCATTTCCACCTGCGAAGGCATTACACACTGGCCTTGGTGTCCTAGTCGATGTATGCCTTTCTTAAGATCCTGCGCAGTGTATTCGTTGTGACACCCGAGTGCAGGCAGCCAAGGGCGCGATCGACAGTTACGACGCACTCGTCGACTTTCTTGAAGCGATTGAACATTTTCTTAAACCTCTCGATATATATACGGAGATCCCTCCAACACCTGCCTTGGACGAGCTGGTAGTCAAAACAATGGTGGAGCTCCTCTCCGCCCTTGCATTGGCCACAAACGAGCTCAAGCAGGGTCGATCGAGTGAGTACGTTCTTGTCGACATACTATACAACTCAGCGCAACACAGAGAAATTCGTACAAGGGATTTTTGGAGGAGACAAGCACACCAAAGCAGTCCTACAGAGGATAGATCGGCTCACCCTTACAGAGGCCCGAACGACTGCAGTGGAAATTCTTAAAGTTGTCTACGGTCTTGTCCAAGACATGAGTAAGCAACGTACTGTACTTGTCTCTCACTGGCTGTTGAGTACACTTCCCGCTAGATGGTAAAGCCTCTGGTGACGCTGTCCAGGAAGCCCTTGGTACGTTTTGTTGGCAACAGTGAACTAGTTCCATACCTAACTAAGCGTTAGAAATCCTACATGAAATCGCGAGCGGTATTGACAAATCGAAACGTCGGTCATATCTTGGTGTTGCCATTGCTATCTGAAGATGCTGATATCTCCTGCCAGGTGATAAATTACTGCAAGATATTCGAAATTGGCTCTCTCCTCCTGATCCTTGGAAAAATCACAACATTGCCCGCGATTCGCGCCATGAAGGGACAGCGACGTGGTTTGTTCACGGCGATACATTCTCAGAATGGAAATCATCCGGGCCAAGTTCTCTTCTCTGGATACATGGGAAACGTCAGTCGTTGCCCTGCACTACACCTTCGCCAATGCTGACGGTTTCCTTTTGTCTTAGCCGGAGCAGGAAAAAGTGTGCTTTGGTGCGTTAACCTCCCCATATTTTGTCTCAAACGCTTATGGTGCTGGCTAGTTCCACAATCATAGAGAATATCCATGCCATGAAGAAATGTGGGCTTGCGTCCCTAGCATTCTTCTACCACGATTTCAGGGAAGATCAAAAGAGAGATCTGCGTGGGCTGCTCTCTTCTGTCTTATTCCAGTTTTGCGACCAATCCGACTCCTACTACGATATCCTTTCCAAGTTCTATTCATCATGCCGCTATGCTGCACCTAGCAACGATGCACTTGTCCGTTGTTTGGAGGACATACTGAAAGTTCCAGGACAAGCGCCGATCTTCTTGATCGTGGATGCGTTGGACGAGTGCTCGAACACATCCCCTATGCCGTCCCACCGTGAGAAGGCCCTGGAACTCGTGGGGAAACTTATCGACTGGCAGCTTCCGAATCTTCGCATATGCGTGACAAGCAGGCCTGAGGTCGATATCAAGGTTGTTCTCGAACCTTCGACTTTCCGGTCAATTTCTTTACACGATGAAAGGGGACAAATGGAAGACATCGAGAACTATATAAAGTCGGTCGTTGAGAAGGACCCAAGGAACCGAAAGTGGACAGCGCAGGACAGGCAGATGGTGATTGACGTTCTCACAAGAAACGCCGATGGGATGTAAGCCACCAATAACTAACCTCTTGATGACCCTCGTTGATCCTTCTAATGTAGGTTCCGGTGGGTGTATTGCCAGGTGCTCTATCTTCGAGGCTGCCACCCAGGACGTATCCGGCACGCCCTGGTGGAATTGCCAGAGACACTCGATGAGACGTATGAGCGTACTTTACGAGAGATCAATAAGGCAGACTGGGAACTTGCGCACCGACTGTTTCAATCTGTCGCTGTGACTTCCCGCCCTCTCCGTGTCGAAGAATTGGCGGAGTTCCTCGCATTCGATTTCAACACGGGTCCAACCCTAAGATTCAACGAGGGATGGCGTCTGCAAGATCCAATCAATGCGGTACAGGCTATTTGCCCCAGTTTTCTTGCCGTCGTCGATATTGGAGGTTCCCAAATTATCCAATTTTCGCATTTTTCTGTCAAGGAATTCTTGACGTCTTCCCGCCTTGCCGAATCAAAACAGGAGATTTCCCGTTATCATGTTTCTATGGCCCCTGCTCACAGCCTCGTTGCAAAAGCCTGTCTCGGAATCCTCCTTCACCTCGATAAAAACGCCGTCAAAGATGCACTCCAGAAATTTCCTCTCGCTCCATATGCTGCCCTACACTGGTTCGACCATGCCCGGTTCGAGGACGTGTCACGGAATGTAGAAGATGGGATGAATATCCTGCTTGATTCGAGCAAACCGCATCTCGCCGTCTGGGTCTCACTCCACAACACAGAATTGCCCTCCTGGACGCTATTCAAACGAGGCGAAAGGCCACTGCCACCCAGCGGAACCCCCCTGCATTATGCTACCATCTGCGGCTTACACGCCTTCGTAAAGGTGCTGGTTGTTGAGAACCCACACGACTTGGACTCTCTGGGCTCCGACAACTCGACACCCCTGCACATGGCGTCACTCATGGGATATGAGCAGGTCGCTCGCGTCCTTTTGGAGAGTGACGCGGATGTGACAGCTCAAAATGATGACGACCAGACCCCGTTACATGTGGCGTCAAGCGAAGGACATTTGCAAGTCGTGCGCGCCCTTGTTGAGCACGGTGCATCTGCAACAGCCCGAGATAAGGTCGGGATGACGCCACTCCATCTGGCGTTGCAACCTCGAGACGTAGAAGATCCACACGTTCCTAGCAGTGGTGCAGATGCGGGAGAGAATACCCTGGCACGGTCGCATGGGGACTTACAAATCGACTTCTTGTCTTATCTTGTTTCCCAAGAGACAAATATTCAAGTCACCCACGGCCCACGTGAGGGCGGAGTGCACATGACAGCTCAAGGCAGCATTTTCTTGTATGAGGCATTGCACCACAGATATCCAGGACCCCTGGACTTCCTTCCCATGCCTGAGGGAGGCGCAATGGCCCAGGACAACAATGCATGGAATCATTTGGCATCGCGCAGTGGACATGTAGAAGTTGCACAGGTTCTAGTTCAGCATGGTGCAGATCCAACAGCCCAGGACAAGGATGGGCAGACCCCTTTGCATTGGGCGTCGCAGAGCGGACACGTCGAAATTGTGCAGTCCCTTGTTGAGCATGGCGCAGATCCGACAGCCCAGAACAAGGTTGGGTGGTCCCCTTTGCATCTGGCGTCGCTCAAGTTGGCTCAACGGACATGTCGAAATTGTGCATTTCCTTGTTGAGCATGGCGCAGATCCGACAGCCCAGCACAAGGATGGGCACACCCCTTTGCATGTGGCGTCGCTCAACGGACATGTCGGAATTGTGCATTTCCTTGTTGAGCACGGCGCAGATCTGACAGCCCAGAAGAAGGATGGGTGGACCCCTTTGCATGCGGCATCGCACAACGGACATGTCAAAATTGTGCATTTCTTTGTTGAGCATGGCGCAGATCCGACAGCCCAGGACAAGGATGGGCAGACCCCTTTGCATGCAGCATCGCTGAACGGACATGTCGAAATTGTGCATTTCCTTGTTGAGCATGGTGCCGATCCAACAGCCCACGACAAGTATGG
>Ga0307510_10007720_pt1 | contig 12831 bp, 9 predicted proteins | sample 12_EM_MG_FD_207224 | JGI IMG/M metagenome (GOLD analysis project Ga0307510, IMG submission 207224) | Populus trichocarpa ectomycorrhiza microbial communities from riparian zone in the Pacific Northwest, United States - 12_EM | ecosystem: Host-associated > Plants > Roots > Unclassified | place... | reverse complement strand
AGAATTTGGGTTTTTTATCCGATTGATTTTGACTTGACAACATGTGTAATTATCTCCGACTCTGGATTCGTTTTATGTTCGATTTTTGCAGAGGTATTCAAGAGGATTCAGTTGTTGGCAATGGCGTCTACCTTCAGAGCATTTTTGAACAGTCCTGTTGGTCCCAAGACATCTCACTTCTGGGGACCTGTTGCCAACTGGGGTTTCGTTGTTGCTGTATGTTCTAATAATTTATTTTCAGTTTGGATTATATGTATTTTTTTTTTATATGCTGTGTTGCTGCATGATTTTAATTTCATGCTCTGTGACTTATTGTGATCGTATCTAATCTATTCAACAGGGGTTAGTGGATATGAAAAAACCTCCAGAAATGATTTCTGGAAATATGACAGGAGGTAAAACAATTCTGATGTTGATTTTGTTTGATTTCTAGTGCTGATGGTTGAGGTTCTGATCTTTGTTATTGTTGCTTCAGCTATGTGTGTGTATTCAGCATTGTTCATGAGGTTTGCATGGATGGTACAGCCTCGTAACTATCTACTTCTAGTATGCCACGCTTCAAACGAGACTGTGCAGCTCTATCAATTCTCTCGTTGGGCAAGGGGTCAGGGGTGAGTAACTTCACTTGTGATTTGTGTTGAATTAATCTGTTCTTAATTGCAATATGTATTCCTCTGTTCTGGTTGCTTGGAATAATGTTAGAAAAAACGAAAACTATTCCATCATTATTCTCAAGAATGTTGTTGGAAGATTTAGGAAAGTAAATTGTTTTTTCCTTTCTTCTGGCCTTACCATTTTTCTCAAGAAGTGGATTCAAAATCCGTGTCCAAGTCTCTAATAATTAGCCAAGACATTTGCTAGTCCATCAGACATTGATTATCCCTTCAAACAGTTGACAGTATTTTTATTTAAATAAAAGATTTTCTTAAATTAACATCAGATGATGCAATAGGACTTTGAATATTCTGCTACCAGTTGTTCGTTGATCTGCTTAGTCAAGTTTCTTTATTCCTTTTCTTAGGTACTTGTCACCGGAGAAAAAGGAGGAGGCTAAATCTCAGTAACTTGATGCAAGTGCTTTTACTGCCCCGTTTCCAGTTGTTTTTATTGTGATTTCTGCAGAAAAATCATGGAATTTCTTATTTACAATCCGTTGGATCAAATTTCATCTGAGCTCAACACGTATAATAATGCAGCATCTTGTTTCTCTTCATTGGTTTTTACCCCACAAGCCGTGGTGCAGATTTGTCCTGTTGTCTATGATGCACTGGTTGGGAGGGATAATAAAATCACGGTCATAAATCATTTACAAGTGCTAAACCGTTAATTAGCAAGGTTATCTCACACTGGATCTATGTAGTTCCAGCAATTGAACATTTTGAAAGATTTTAAACCGGTGATATCTCCGGTGGAGCAATATATTCTTGAACCTATTGGGTTCTACCCCTTGCCTGTTTTTGTTTCGTCGTTTATTCACTATGGAAATAGTGTAACTCTTATCCCGGAACCAGCCATGATCGATTCCTGCCGATGAAGCACTTTGCTCAAGATATTACCCTTTAGCAGTGGGTTTTATTTTTTAAAAATATTTTTTTAAAAAATTAATTTTTATTATATAATTTTTTTACTTCAAATTAATATTTGTTTATATATTTTTAGATTATTTTAATGTATTGATGATGTTAAAAATAATTTTAAAAAAATAAAAAATATTATTTAAATAAAAAATATTTTGAAAAATAACTGAAATTATATTTTCAATTACCCTCAAATTACTTGTGAATGGTTTTTTTTTGTTTTTTTTTTTTTTGAGAAAAGATCAAACAAACTGCAATGGTTTGTAAAAAAAAACGAAATTAATTAATCATAACGACTCCTCTACATAAAGAATAATGAGTGAGAATTCATACTATAAAAGCCTTGAGCAAAGATTACAAGGGTTTTGTTTTGCCATTTCACTCGAGAGATGCCATGCAGCCTGCTATATGCTGCTGCCAGTCTTTTTCAAGTGTCATGTTGAGAATGTGAATCACAATGATTTTATTTTATTTAAAAGTATATTAATTTTTTTTTTTATAAAGAAAAGCATTTATATTTTTCACATCAATACATTAAAAAGATTCAATTTTTTTTTTATTAATTTGAAGCTAAAACAAATAAAAAAAACAGCACAACTGCAATCTCAAACATTCCCTAAACATAAAATCCCAGCTCTTTATGCTAATCTCAGGAGTCATCACAAATCTCTCTTTTGTGCTTCCGGCTCTTTTTCTTGGATTTTAACACGATGGTTTCTTTACTTTCTTCAGATTTCTTCTTTTTCTCCCTTTTTTCTTTAGATGCCTTCTTTCTTTTTACACGCAATGTTCCCATCTCATCTTCAGTTTGGACCTCGGTAGTTTGGATCTCATTGGCATTCTGTGCTGTTGCTGCAACTTCTGCAAGCACAATAGGGACGGCGATAATCAGTAGAAAATCTACACAAGAAAAATCATTGATGCAGACAAAGCTCTTACCTGATGTTAGCATTTGGCAATAAAGAAAAACATATCATAGCACTATTAGAAAGACAAAGCTCTAGCCTGATGTTGGGATCAATCTAGTTTAAACGGCATACTCGTTTCAAGTATCCATCCATCGTCTCCAAGGGAGAACTGTGATCTCTTAGCACCAAGGGTCCCAAATGACCATCGTGAAAAAGCCTATCATATTCCTAGAGACTCTCTCGAGTATCAAGAAGCTCATCTTAATGGCATTCCCAAGAAAGCCTTGACAATTATTACCTTCATTCTTTTGCAGAGCAACATCAATTATTAGAAATCATTAAATTGAAGCCACTGAACAAGCAACATAGGCTCTCTCTTCTTTTTTTTAATGCATCGCACTCATCCATCGGATTCATAAAGAATTTCGACCAGCACCATATGTGAAAACCTAAAACTGCTGGAAGAAAATGAATGCCATCAACACATTTAGTTATTTTGGGCCAATAATTTATCCCTTATCACAGTTACCATCCAGACAAGTTTTTGTCCAAACACTCAAGTTTACCGAGGGTCTTGATATTCAAGTACTATGGGGTGGCATAAAAAAATACTACCCGAAGCTGTGCAAAGAAAGGGAAAACCAACCTTTGTCAACAAAGTTTGAATCAAAAACAACATTTGTAAGGTGCTGCTTCAAGAAAACCTGCACCACATAATTATAGTTTGATTAAAGGGCTGGAATATCCACAATAAATATTATCATAATTCCCACATGCTCATTCAAAAATAAACCTCCACCCAGACATCAAAACTTATGACAGCACCACACGCAATCTTACACTGGCAGGATTGATTTTTGAACCAAATACCCCAAACCATTATTTCAGCACTGTATACATGGGAGTTTCAACTTTCATCTAATGAAACTCACTTTATAGAACATTCAATCAACTAACAGTAGTTGCAATGACATCATGTCAGTCGATACAATGTTAAAGAGATATGAAAAACTGACAAGTCAATTCCAATTAGAGCATTCATGAATTGTAAGTTATTAGGTCGAAAGATTGTACCCTGATTCCCAGTGAGGTATTGAAAAAGATAATATTGCAGAACTACAGCAATACTAATCAGTAATAAATCAAGTACTTATAACAAATTAAGCTGTATGCAACACTCTTATCCTCAGTGTCATTGGAATATTTCCAACTTCTGTAGTTCCACCATTAGGAAGGACACTGAGATAAGAAGGAATTGAAAAAACCAACATTAAGTATAATATAATGTCATTCCAAGTTGAAAAAAGGAAAAAGAAAATGAAAAAGTAAAGAAGTGAAAGTAAATTAGACTTGATATCTACACAGAAATTAAGTCCAAGAAAATACCGCTGAAAGAAGTTGACGAGTCTTTATATCCCACAACCGCAAATAGCTATCCAAACCTAAGAAAAAGAAAGCAATAAGTCAAGAAAACATTTTGGCCTCAGAACGAGGAAGCTGCTAATTTAATGGCACAGAGAACCAAGTCAAATATATGTCTGTGACAAAGATAAAAGCAAAATTGTGCTATATACTCACCGCATGATGCTATCACAGGGAGCTCTGGGTGCCTGGCAATGGATCTAATACTTCCAGAACACTTCCCTATAAAACATCCTAACAGCTTTCCTGGAAGAAAAAGATAGATCCAATGTTAAAAGAATTATAGGGAAGAAGAGAACACTCAGAAGATAAAAAAAATTAAGGACAGGAGCAGCAGGTAGGCACTGATATTGGATTGCCAAGCAACAAAATTTAGCCCAATTCACAACTACAAAATAGTTAACATTGTATACAGATGTATCAAAACAGAGAATAAGATGATCTGATTAGTGGATTTCAGCCATAAGAAGACAAGTGAACATACTAAAATAATAAATTGAAACAGCCTGATCATTTGACTGCTGTATACAGGATGGAGGACCTGCATGCTCCTGGGTTAGCCCGGTTCCTAATTAGTCATTAGCCAAAAATAGTGCGATATATAACTCATGAAATGGTTCAAGACTGCTTGATTTGATTATGATACATTGGGGAGCAATTTGAAGGTGCTGAGCAAACTGGTCTAAGATGGAATTCCACTGATACTTTCAGATTATATTAACAATAATTATATAAAAGAACCATATTATGGCATTCATTCAGAGGTTCCTCATTTTTGAAAGTAAATAAAATATCTGTACAAAATCATCAACTATAGATCTAAGCATGATTATGTATCCTCCTTATGTGTGATTTTTATGCTAGCAAACATGGTAAAGACAGCTGTAAAACCCTCCAAACAAACAGATGGAACCAACACATAAGAAGCTTAAATATTAACCTAACAGAAAATTCTCTTGCTATATGCAGCAGAAACTTGATTTAAATAATGCCAGTCTGTATGAACTACATAGTGCCTGGAGTCAGATTTCCACATTTCATGAGGAAATGCCAAGTTATGTATGCGTTCAATAAAGAAAATATTCCCAGCTAACATATCACTAAAAAATAACTCCATTAAATACCATAATTTCCACACTGCTCAGTTCAAAAATAATTTCCACAATGCTGGAAAGGGCAAGTCAGATTCTAAATCTTAACTTATATACTTATCCTCTGACCATTTGATCCACATGTGTTTCATAGAATTAAAAAGGATGGGACAAGGCAAAAAAATAATTGTAAATTTATCACACTAAAAGATAATTGTAAATTTATCTCTCTAAGCCTACTTCAGGCCACTGACTCCAACACAGACACATTGCAAAGCTTAAGGTCAGGCAAACACAGTCCATTGCAAAGGCCTTACTCACTTTGTTGCTAAGTCAGATCAAATTATTTGAATCGCAGCCCTTATTGAAATGCCAACCTCCTATTTTGATCCTTGACTTACAAATTCAAAAACTGGACTACACCAAAAAATCATAGCCACCAGTAAACAAAATACATATTTCATCTGAACAGAAATTTGGTCCATTCACAAGAAACTATAGGATAATCTTAAAAGAGTTAATACCTACTCAAGTGATATTTTTATATTGCAATCACATGCAGAATGCAGAACAAAATTAAACAGGAATTAGAGTGTAAAGTATTTATTGCATATTCTAGTCAAAATAGATGCATGTACCAGCTCGCATGTCGAATGAAGCAAGGTCACCGGATCCATTTCCTATATATATAGTATGGCCATCTTGATCTTCAGTAACGGCCTTAATAGCAGTCTCTCTGAAATCAAATGATAGAACAGGTCTGCGCTGAGCAGAAATATCATACAAATGGACCTGTTAGGTAAACAGCAATTATCAAGTTATATAAATTTAAGGCCATATGGAAACCTCTTCAGCTGTTAGCAAATGCCTGTGATTACGTGCGACTGCAATTCCACATCATATGATTCTGGAAAAACAGAAACTATCAATTCATGGAAAGTTATCTCTAAACCACTCCATTTCTAACTATATCACCAGTTTTTCCAGTAATCACAGCCAACAACCAACATTGGTTCCACATAAGCATGCAAAGTTGCAAACAAAAGAGAGGATGGGTATTGATTATTTTAGAAGCAAGCATTTTCCTGGAGCAGCTACTAGGTGTGCATTGTGGATATCTAGATAAAATACTTAGCAACAAACTCTTCCATGCTGCAATAAATTTTCCCATGAGAGTATTTTCTATGGAAGGATTACCTGATGACTATTGGTGCCAGCCACAAATTTATGGTGATCATCATTACTCAGGAATGTTGTGCATGTAAACCAAGTAGGGGTAAATATCCCAAGGCTATTTTTAGGAGGCTGCACAAAGCAAAAACAATGAAATTGACCTAAGGTCAAGTACAAAATTACTTGTAAATAGAAAAATATTTTTTCATCTTGATTTAGAATAGTTAACTAGTAATATGGCTCACAGGTTTGGCAGTCCAAATTTTAGTAGAATTCTCGAGGTCCCATAGATTAACTTCAACACCTTTCCTGCTTTGGAAAACAAAAAAAGCCATCATGCCACTAATGAACATAAGTTTCCAAGTCTAAATCCTATATGGTATGGTCACACAGATGGGTGTACTCACCCTCCAAACACCGCATAGTTTTCACTTCCATCCACTTTAGAACATAAGACATTACCAGACCCACAAACTTTCCATGTCTTTGTTACACTAATACTGGCACTATCAGCAGTCGATTTATCAACCCCAATAGACCTCACGCTTGCATTTCCTTTTGATGTACATGTAAGCAAAGTACATGACCTGCACATAACCAACACAACGAAGCTCAGTAACTGCTGGTAGTCATAAGTAGAAATAACCATAAACTTCAAATTATTACTCTGAAAAAAGAAACGGTAGAGCTTACCCAGATGACCTCTCTCTCCTGAATAAATGCAAACCAGAAATAGCATCATCTTCTGGTTGAACACCATCCTCACCAACATTAGATAACATGACATGAATTTCCCCATTAAGCGGGTTGACTACTTCAACCTGTATTACATTAACTATAGCATAACCAAGCAACGCTCAAGTGACACCAGAACTACCATCAAGAACCAAAAACTAAACTGCACTCCATCGTCAACATTCAGAATGTAATACAATTAACTCACCTCTCTATTTTTTCTTGCAACAGCCAATAACTGCAAGAAACAAAATTACACCCTAGTAAGACAGTTTTTATACCAAGTTTAATAAATGCATGCAACATCAGTATGTCCACCACATATGTATTACAAGCATGGCTACGAGTCTATGACACTTTAACTCCGCCAAAAAAAAAAAAAACCCAGAAATCTAAACATAGAAAATGGCATAGATTTACAAGTTTCAGCTAAAAAAAGTAATAGAGAAAGAAAGAAAGGAAGAGCAACACATACAGGGTCTTTTTTACGGTCATCAAAGGAAGCAGCAAGCACGCATTTGGAGGAAACAGGATCACCCCATCTCTCTACAACCTGAGGTGTTCCTCTTTCACCACGAGACTCAATCACTACAATGAAAACCAAATATCAAAACAATAAGAAACGCAAACAGCGATTTGCTTCATTGGGTTGTTAAAGAGAATTGGTAATGTATTTACCTTTGATAAGACCCAGAGAATCAAAAGTTAGAGCTCGAAGTGGAGGGCAACCTGGGCACTCTAGTGTCGTCGTTCGCGGCATTGTTTTGCAATATTCAGTTTCACTTGTCAATAAAAACAGAGACAGGGAGAGAGGGAGATACAGAGGATACAAAACCCTAAACCCCTGGTTCTTTGTTTTGTCTGAATATTTTGGTTTTAGTACCCCTTTACTTTCCTTAACGTTCAAATCAGTCCCTTAATTTTCATGTTGATTTGTTGTCATCGTATGGCGATGAATCCGAACGGGATGACTTTTGTGTGTACCGCCTCCAATCTAGAATACTAAGGTTGTTCCTCCTTCCTTGTAAAAAATTTATCATTAAAAATCACAAATATTCACATTCTAAAGAATTATAACATGAAATTAATAAACTTTCATAAATAAACTATAGTTTTTAAACTAAATTCAAGGTTTAGCAGGAATAAATATCAATTCACAAGTTAAGTAGATTGATTTAATTTAATTTAAGTCAATTTAATTTTTTTTATTTTATAAAAAAATTAAAATAATATATTTAAAAAAAAAAACTAACAAATTATCACTTGTGGGTCAAACTCAAATTTTAACTAAGTCAAACAATATTAATTCTCCTTCTAATTTTGTTGTTCAGCCTAATCCCCGAGTCGCTTAAGCCATGACTCAACTCATCAGGTAGGCTTGGATCGAGTTTTAAAATAATAGAATAAACTACAATAACATAAAAATTTATAAATCATATTTATAATTTAATTTTTTAATTCATACATAAAATATATATATTTAAAATATAATATTACTAGTTACACGAGCCCCATCATGTCTAGTTCCGAAAAAAACTAATTAAAATTGTAGCTATATGTTGAAAAACTTAATCAAAGAATGGATAAGTGGAATTTTTTTTTAATGAATGAATTTTCATTAATTATAACCAACCAAAGCAGATTGCTTACAAGGTTTGTACGATATACAAACTCCACAATACAACAAAAAAAAACAAATTACTGAAGGATATACAAACACCTCAATACGATCAAAAGCAAGCTACTGAAAGTTCCAGCTCTTGCATAGAGCCATCATATTTGAGATTTACGATAGCTTCCTGTAGATTTTTGTTTTGTAAAGTCTAAGCTTATCAAAGCTGGAAATTCTATGCACAATGACACTGGCAACAGTCCCATCAAAACCGGAGAATTCTTAGCAGGACAGAAAGAATGCATTTCTTCTGTAGAAAAGAAATGGCACAATCCAACTCTTCCTGCCGATCGCCAGCCTGCAAATTCCACTTTTCTTTAAAATACACTGCCATATTTTCTTGGTGAAACTACAAGAGAAGAATAAGTGATCCCTATCTTCTAGAGCTTGTTGAAATAGAGAGCAAGTTGTGTCTATATTTCTTCCCCGTTTCAGCTGTCTTGATTTGGGGAAATAACCTGTTCAAGAAACAGAGCCAAGCAATAAAGCTACATCTGGGAACATGCAATGGTCCCCAAAGGAGCTTATGCCAGGCTACATTATTTCTCTTCTTTCTCACCAGATTCAGGCACTTCGACATGAAAATCCCCCATCAACAGCTTCTCTGCATGTAATGCAATCCTCAACATCTTGACCTTTAATCACATTTTAAAGGGAGTCCAGTTCCAACAGTAATTTCCTGCTCATATCTCTTAATCAGAGCACCTTGAGGATGCCATTTATCCCACCATAGAAAGGTGAGCTTCCAATAGCCAATAGAGTAATCAACAGAGTCCCACATCATATGTCTAAGCTTCAGCATCTTCCTCCAGTTCCAGGTGCAGTCATTAGGGGCATTTAAGCTCCATAAACTCCTATTCTTAATTAAATATTCCCAACACTAAGCAACCCATAATGAACCAGATTTTAGAGGGAGACACCATAGATTTCTCATTGCACAAGCACAACTCCACTCTTTCAACTTTTTAATTCCAAGGCCCCCTCCCTGTTTTGGCAATGTAACTAATTCTCAAGCAACTTTTGCACCTACAACAGATGTATCTTTTCCTTTCCAGAGAAAGCTATTGCATTTACTCTCAATAGATTTTATAACTTGAGATGGAAGAATAAAAATGGTACACCAGTAATTTTGAAGACTAAAGATCACTGATGATACTAGTTGTTGTCTTCCTGCAAAGAATAAGAGTTTTGTTGCCCAATGCTGAATTCTACTAGAGATTTTATCCAATGAAGGCATGCAATCATGTATTGTGAGCTTTCCTGTTATTAGAGGACCTCTAGGTACTTGACAGGCAGTTTTCCGCAAACTTGTATGAAGGGCTCCCATGGAGACGCAACGCAGGAGATACAGGAGAAACCCATAATTATTCTGAATTTGTGCTGCATCTTCCATTCTTACACCAGAACAAAAAAGTTCGCATTTTGAAGGATTAAATATAAGATCAGATAACAAGTAAAACTGATCTAAGATTGAAACCACAGAAGAGATAGCATTCACACTACCAACAATGAAAATTATAACAGAGGTGAGTTAAACAGACCTTTTTAGGTGAGGGAAATCAACTAACCAACTATTATTTACTATATTTAATTGAAGCACTCTATTTCTCTAGGAATATGTCTACATATTTTAGTCATCTCCGTGTAGTATCTCGGTTTTATAAAACAAACATATTTGATAGTGTTATAATTGTAAATCAATACTAAATAAATAATAAAAATTAAAAATATAATGGAGCTAATATTTCATGACGGGAAAAAAAATGTATTTACTTGTAATTGTAATTCTTAACCAGCTCAATATTTAAAAAATAAAATTGACAAACACAATTTTAGAAAAAAAAACATAAAAAAACAAAAGAAAAACCATGTGAAAAAAAACATTGTAGCAATCCATAGTAATTTGCAAGGAAAGTTACAGTGTTTTCCTCACATATTGTAACTATAATTCTTAACCAGCTCAATATTAAAAATAAAATCGACAAAGATAATTTTAGAAAAAAAATCATAAAAAAACAAAAAAAAAAAAAAAAGAAGAAGGTGAAAGTATTGTAGGGAAAAAAAAAGAAAGTACTGTAGCAATTCACAGTAACATGTGAGGAAAGCTATAGTACTTTCCCTACGCTATAGCAATCCACAATATTTTAAAGGAAAAAATTACAAAGCTAATTTTTTAATCAGCTCAATATTAAAAAAGTAAAATTAACAAAGATAATTTAGAAAAAAAGAAGAAGAAGAAAGTACCGTAGCAATCCACAGTAACATGTAAAGAAAGCTACAGTACTTTCCCCACATATTTTAACTTTATGTATAATGGTTTTTTTTCTTTAAACTATTGTTTTTAATTATACGGGATTAACGATAACAAAGTCAAGTTCAATTAAAAAGAAAAAAATCCCACCAAACTTGTAAACCGGAACAACTTAGGTTACCCTAGCAAATAGATAAACCATTTTAACCCTGTAAAAAGGTAAATTGAAAAGAAATAAATTACAAAACTTAATTTTTAATTACATCAATATTAAAAAAAAATAAACAAAAACAAATTTTAAAAAAATAATAACAAAAATTTTAAAAAAAGTGAAAAAAGAAAAGAAAAGGTAATATACTGTGGATTATAATGGGTGTGGATGAACATTAATTTCTCCATATTTTTTAGCTTTTCTATTAATAAAATGAAGTTAGTTTTAATAATAAGCATGTAATGTTATATATATATGTGCACTCTAATAATAAAAATTCATTTTGAAAAGCAATTCTATTTTAATATATTTGATATATAATTATTTTAACAACTCAATATGATCTGATTAACTTGACGAGTTTAAAAACAACCCAGATAATTTTCAATCAACTTAATATTAAAAGATAAAATTAAAAAAATCAGTTAAAAAACACAAAAAAAAAATAACTCGAATCAATCTATATAAACTTGTTAAATTTATGACATAAATTATAAGACTAGAATAATCTTATAAAAAATTAAAAAAAAATCATTGATTTAAAAACATCAAAAGAAAAAAAAAACTAATAAATAACGAACAATATTTTAACATATTTACAATATACGTAGAAATAATATTTTTATAAAAAAATTTAGTAAATTAGCACTTTTATATAAAATAAATATTAAAAAATAAAATAATATTTTATTATTATTATTAGCTTTCCATTTATCATCTGCATTAGAGATGCTCTCGAACAAATACTAGCGGGTTACTACACTTCACCTACTTCGCACTGTTATTAAATCCGGCCCGACGGGTCAATCCGGTAATTGGACCGATCCGGGTTTAGTAAAAGACCGGCTGTGGTAATAGCCCGGACAAACCCGGGCGACCCGGGCGAACCCGGACGAGACCCGGTTTTTTTTTTTCCAAATGTGGGATTTGAAACCCATTGGTATATATACTCTATGTTCCCAAGAAAAAAGTCATGTTTTTTCAATGTGAGATAAAAAAACCTTTGGTTTAAATATTTCAACTTAAAAGGATAACATAGTATCTTTTCAATGTGAGATTTGAAACCCTTATATATATATACTCCATGTTCCCATTAAAAAAGTTAAGTTTTTTCGATATGGGATAAAAAACCTTTTGGTTTAAATAATTCAACCTAAAAGGATAATATAGTATCTTTTCAATGTGGGATTTGAAACCCTTTCATATATATACTCCATATTCTCATGAAAAAAGTTATGTTTTTTCAATGTGGGATTTGAAACCTATTAGTATATATACTCTATGTTTCCAAGAAAAAAGTTATGTTTTTTCGATGTGGGATAAAAAAAAATTTTGGTTTAAATATTTCAACTTAAAAGCTTAACATAATATCTTTTTAATGTGGGATAAAAAATATTTTAAAATATTCTTTTAAATTTCATTATTTACAATATGTATAACCTATATTTACATTAATTTTTTCATATGAAATATTAAATTTTTTTTTTTTTTTAATTTTTCCGGGTTGATCCGGGTTGACCCATGAAACCCGGGACCCGGCTCCTTGGCCGGGTCAACCCCTAGGCCGGGTTTAATAACTATGCTTCAAATCATTGAAATTCTCTATTATTTTTTAGGCGCATCTTCTGTTTATTTTGTGTTTATGTTAACTTGTAATTAATTTTATTTAAAATATGATGGTGGTGAGATTAAATCCGTAATTATTTGATTATTAAGATTTTGATATTATATTAAAAAATTATTTTAATTTTAAAATTTAAATTATTAGATAAAGTTAACATGTTGTCAGCT
>Ga0307510_10007718_pt1 | contig 12831 bp, 4 predicted proteins | sample 12_EM_MG_FD_207224 | JGI IMG/M metagenome (GOLD analysis project Ga0307510, IMG submission 207224) | Populus trichocarpa ectomycorrhiza microbial communities from riparian zone in the Pacific Northwest, United States - 12_EM | ecosystem: Host-associated > Plants > Roots > Unclassified | place... | reverse complement strand
TTTTTTTTTTTTAATGTCAAACATATCATCCATACATAAACAATAAAAAAATATTTAAGAACTTTTTTTCAATTCTAACCTAAACAATTAACTTGTAGAATATAGGTTTTAATTAATTTTTAATTAAAAATTACTATATTTTAAAAATACAACCATGATAACCCTACAAATTTAAGATATTGAGCATTATATGCCCTTCTAATCACAATTTCGGACAAATAACCAAAGACATAATTTTTTATTATCAAAGATAGATCTTTTTGTTAACCAATAAAAAACAGAAAATGTTTCCGCCTTTAAAATCAAAGTAAATATAAATTACATGCATTCGAAGTAACCAAAGGATGTAATCAAAATATAATCAAATAAACTTAGCTATAAAATAAAACTACGTACGATGGCTACGTTCTTGGAATAAATTAAAAGCATGAACTGTACACGATGGTGTCCCTTTGATTTTTATTTTGTCAAGGAAATCACAAGAGTCTCGTCGAGTTTAGACAAAGATTTATTTTTATTTTTATTTTATGTTTTTGTCTGTGTGTTCTTATGTGAGTGACGTGTGTGCTTTGGTGGGTGGTTAATGGGCAACGGTCAAGCAATTTTTTTTTTTTTTTGGGGGGGTGGAATCTATGTATTAGTATTTAGTAAGGACTTGTGTGCTTAACTTTTCTCTTTAAGTGCTGAAAATGACAACTTTTATGTTAATATAAAAATCAAATCTTTTAAGAAAATAAATGTGTAAAGCATATCTTAGCTGTTTGGCGTACGAGGTCTATAACTTTGTTAACCACCCGGCTGTCATATTTACTACTATTATGCCCTGCAAGGATTATAATATTTGTAATGTGTGGTGATTAGTTTTTATTAAATTATATTTGTAGTCAATTAGTGATGGTTTGCTAAATAAGCTATGCCATGCTACGGTTAGTCCACACTACCATTAATTTTGGGTTTATACCTTAATCCTACCCAAAATTTACAACCACCCCTTGCTCGAGAGTCATGGACTTGTGACCAGTGTTATGAAACCTGGCCCAATCTAGCAGGTTGATCTAAGACCCGAACGACTTGGGGTCTTGACCGGTTTCAAATAGATAAAACTCTGGTTTGCAATTGACCTGGTCAAACTTGGGTGACCTACTAAGCCAACCTGAAACCTGGGTACCCAAAAATATATTAAATCAATTTATGAATATTTAGCCTCATATGTTTTTTATAACCTACATTCACATAAATTGTTTCTTAACTTTTCGACGTGGGATAACTATATATATAGTCTACATTCATATGAAACGTTTCTTAATTTTTTCATGTAGAATAACTATATATAACCTACATCAACATGGATTGTTTTTTAACTTTTCCATGTGGGATATTAAAATCTCAAATATTTTTTTTTAATTTTTCGGGTTGACCTAGGACTTGACCCATTGATCGAATCAACCCCCATGTCGAGTTTACTAATTATGTTCATGACAATTAACTAAACGACAACTTATCAAAGCACATAAATATATTTGGTATGAGCTATTTGACATGTGCTACGCTGCAAGTTGTATATTTGTTTTCATTTTTTTTAATATGCATGTTATTTTAACGTGTTTTTTACATAAAAAATCTACAAGTATAAATAAAAATTTTTATGTAAATATTTAATTAAATAAATTAATAACCATCTGTGTAAATAAACAAAAAAAAATTATTAACAATAACTTAAAGAAAAATTAGAAAATGTAAGAGATAGATGTAGATCAAAATACTTGATTCCGCAACAAAGAACATTTACCTGGTTGTGCTTACTGAGTCTTTTATGTTAAAATCAGTTTTTTATTGAATCAAATTATAATAAAAATAGACACATACCTGAAACTGATTAAATAAAATAAAATAAAAGGAATATTATGCAAGACTGAACATATTAAAAATATTTTCTAAAAATAAGTATTTTATTTTTTAAAATAAATTTCATTTATATAAAAGAAAAAAAAATTATAGATGAATCAGAATAATATCTTCAAAATTAAATACACGCAAAATTTTTTTTAAAAAAACTTGTATTAAAAAAAGGCTTCCAAAACATGTGGTCTAATTCATAAGACCGAGATAAATTAGTAGAAAATAAATTGAAGATAGCCACAAAACCAATCTTTTTAAAAAAACAAATAATGTAGAATAATTAAATTAGAAAAGAAAATGAGCAAAAAAAAAGGATGTCAACTGCATTAATTTTTTAAACCCATGACTCGGTTCATTAGATCGGAAGTACCATAAATAGAAAAAATTAAAAAGCCCTATCTCTAGCAAATCAAATGTTGAAAAATAAAACAAAAAAAAATAATCAAATTAATACATCAAAGGATCTAAAATAAAAAATATATATATAATTAAAATAATAAGGATGAATACCAAAATAAATTTTATAAGAAATATGAATTTAGTTTAATTTTAATAAAATTATATGTTATGTGAATTATTATGTTTAATTGTGAATTGTAAATCGTGTTAATAAGTTGTGAAATTGGGTTGTGGGGGCTGTAGTTGGGATGTGAATTGTTGTGACGTGTGAAGCTGATTTGGTTTTTTTTGGGGGTAGGGAGCTAGAGAGGTTGAAAAAAACTGCCCTACATACATTCTTTTGGAATACAATTTGAGAGTTACATATGCTATGCTAATTCGCATATGCTATTTTTATATATATCTTTCATGAACTGTGTTATTTCTATATAAAAAAAAGTTGGCTGTGGTAAGGTAAAAAAAAAAAATCAACTTTGGAAGGTGGCGCAGCCCAGGTTGCCCCACAAAGCGCCAACCATCCGAAAGAAAGTAGTAAATACTAAATAGACAAGGCCCCAAAGTCACGCACCACACACAGTTATATATACCATCTGGGCTGTCTAATCATTCAAGAGGCTCACTTGTCACGCAAAAAAGCCAACAGGAGGCGGCGCTGGGAGCACAGTCACGTGAAGGCAAGGTTTTGCAACAGAAGAATGGAAGAGGGTGAAGGGATTAAACATCTCATGTCATGGCATACAAGGAAGGAAGAAAGACGGAGAACAAATTATAAGATAATGCGATGATGTTCGTAGCTATCCATTAAAAAAGAAGGATTTACACCCACCCATTGCGAGCACTGACAAAAGTGACACCGCTCGATCCCACAAAAGCGAAGGGAGGGTCAGACGATCAATTCAAGCCAGAAGAATGCAGCACCGCACGCCGGCAAGCATCGAGTTCCCGCCGCAAACGTGCCTGCCTGCTCGTCTTGATCAGTTGGTTAGCCTGCCTGGCCCCTTCATTTCCGCGTTATCTGATTGGATGGTTTCGTAGCACTGGTTTCTGTAGCTAGGTTTTTTTTGCCATTTCTTGATACTCTTGTGAATGAGAGGGGATAGTGGTATTGCTATTAATTGGGTGTTTCACCTTTAATTTTATTTAATATTTTTATTTTTTATTTAAATATATGTTGGCAATTCAGTTTGATATATCTATTAGTATATGACACATGAATAAAGAGTGAATTCCATTGAAAATTTCTAAAAAGATAAGAAAATATGAAATAAAAATTAGAATCATGAAAAAATTAAACATTAATTTTAATATATATTAAGCTTTTTTTTTTCATAAAACATTTAAATAAAAAAATAAATAATAAATATATGAAAGGTCCAATCGCATGGGATAATGATCTAGGGTTTGCGCACCTAACCTAAAAAATAAGAAGGTCAACATGTGTGGGCCTGCAACATCAAGCCCACATGTTTGACCTTCTTCTTCTTTTTCCTACTTAGTATGGATAAAATGTTTTTTTAAAAATAAAGATAATTACATGTTATTTGCTAGCCGAGATTCCAGTCATTAAAGAGATGGTTGGAAAATCGAGTTGAAGTTTTTTATCTAAAAACTATTTTAAATTTATTTTCCCCTAAAAAATCTAATAAACACCTTTAGAACCTCAATAAACTAGTTTCTCAACTTAAAATATCTCTAAATCGGTTTAAAAATACATAATTAATATGAAAAAAACTTCTCAATCCTGATATACGTTTTTTCAACAATGTGAAAGTTCAAAAATACCTTAATGATTCAATAAAATGAAGTTTTGGACCAAACCATAAAAATTTCAAATTAAAGAGACAAAAAATAAACTTATAAAGATCCCTCGTGAAAATTTCTTTAAAAAAGCACTGGATAAACAATGCCAAAAAAAGGAAAAACCTTATTTTTTTTTTCTCATTGTCAATTTTGATCCATGAATTTTCAATATTTCATAGACAATAAAACTAGTTTTTACATGCAAGATTGAGCCCCAACCCAGTGATAAGATGTTTTTTTTTAAAACTATGATAACTTATAGAAAGTAAATTAAGACGCATCATCAAGTTCAATTCTAGATCAATGCAATGTGAGTGACAAAAAAAAAGTTTGATGGTCAAAGCAAAAGTATAATAATTAAATAACAAGAAAAATAAAAATCATTGTTCTAATCCACAATAAACTTTGTCCTGGTGCACAACGATTTTTTCCTTCTCTTTTACATTTTTGTTAATAATTTAGGTTTCATTATCGTATTAAGAATTTTAAATACATTTATCTATATTTATCTTCTTTTTCTCAACTTTCTTGTAAAATTTTCATATATTTTTTTTTATTTTTCACAATTTTCGTGAAGTTGAATATTTTATCATATCTCACAAGATAACATACAATATCAAACGTATTGATGTTTATAAATGAATGAACAATAAAAAATCAAATAAAGAATAAAAATAAAAATAAAATATATTAATTCAAATAGATAAAACTAGTTTGTAATTTTGTATGCATGTATTATGCTACGTGGGGGGTATTTTTAAATAAATATAAAATGAATAGAATTCAATGTATATTCACAAGAATCTCAATAATTTAAATAAAATAGTGAAAAAATTATATCTAGAGGCAAAACTCCCATTTCGTAATTAACTTAATTTTTTTGTGAAAACATATTTTTCTTATTAGAAGCATGTTATTTTTAAGGAAAAACTCATCATAAAACAAAAGGCAAGGTTTTTTTTAAAATGTTTTCATAGTTTTTATGTGTTGTTGTGAAAAAAATCAAAGAATAATTAATTCATGAAAATTATATAAAAATTAACAATCAAACGAATACTTAATTCTCATTGAATGTTAATGTGCATTTTTTACCATTTATTACATATTAGGCTTATATATAATTGTTAAAAAGTGATTATAAATATAAGCATACAAGATATGATCTCATTTAAAAAATATGATATAATCGATGTCTTGTTAAATTGCATTGAAATTATTAATATAAACAGAGATTTATTTTAAATTGAAAAACATTTTAGGGGAATGAAAAATGAAGTTTAAAGACCAAAATATAAAACTATAAATGTTCAGTAACCAAGTTGAAAAAATAAGGAAAACTCCAGGGACTGAAGTTAACTTTTTCACGGCATTATGCGCTAAAGTGCCATCAACGGCGCGTATGATTCTGAGGGCATAGTGAAACCCCGTTTTGATTGAGTATATTTTATAATTATAATTTTGCAAAACCTACAATAACGGAAAGAAAAAAAAACAGGCGTATCCTTAAGCAAGTAGGTTCGGCCGTTAGGCACGAATCCAAGTTCAAATTCAGGCATTCCTCGAACTCATTATCTGATTTGGCATTATTTGGACACGGACCGTATGGTCAAACTCCAAACACAAACGGTCCCATAGTCTGTCCAAATATGCCGTGCCAAGATCATTAATCCAAACAACTATCACTTTACACTTTACATTTTTATTTTCATTTAAAATAATGATAAAAAAAAAAAAAAAACATAACAAGACACCGCTCACTCCATTGGCTTCCCGTCCACACCTCGCCTCCAGTCACCACCACTGCCCTTTTTAAAAAGCCTAAACACGTGCTAACACCGTGATCCCGGAATAAAGTCTATATTGGCATCCTTGTAAATAACTCGACTTTCCAAGGTTAAATTCACTCCCTCTCTCCATATTTAGCTCACCTTCCCCAACCCACCTCCCTCATTTAACCACTTCCCTCCTATAATTAACCAGAACAAAAAGAGAGCCAAAAAGCCGCCAAATCCGTTTGTTTCTCTAGAAAATTCAAGCTATCAAAATACTCGATCCAATCAGCAGAGTGAATTTTTCGTCTCTTCCTTCTTCTTTTTTCAGTTTTGTTGACAGAGAGTTAGACAGGTTAGTATTGATACAAGAATGACGTCGGGGACGAGAATGCCGACGTGGAAGGAGCGAGAGAACAATAAGAGAAGAGAAAGGAGAAGGAGAGCGATAGCAGCGAAGATCTATTCAGGACTTAGAATGTACGGGAATTATAAGCTACCAAAACACTGTGACAATAATGAAGTGCTTAAAGCTCTCTGTAAAGAAGCTGGTTGGACTGTTGAAGAGGATGGCACTACTTATCGAAAGGTACGCTACACGAATATCAAATAACTATAGCAATGAGTTCAGTTTTAACTGCTTTGTTTTTCGGGTAAGCTGCACACGTAAGAATTTTAGTTGCTAGTGGTGATAGCGTGCGCTGGTAATTCAGAGAGATAGATCTGAATCTGAGATGAAATCTGTTTTGATCGTTGTTGGAGGTGTGAAATTGGAAATGAGAGTTTTTTATGAATGCTAACGTGCGCCAGGTGATCTTGGCGTGTGATAGAGGGCGGTGTACTGCATACTGATGGACGGTTAGGATTTTTAATTTGGTTGATGGAGTGTGAAGGCACAAGAAAGTGTTTTCGGTTTTGTGTTTTGTTGACGCACGGAACACGAGATCTTAAGATTCGGGCTCTGTTTTTCGTGCTTTGATTCTTACACGATCACGGTAAACAGTAACTCTCAGTCAGATGGGTACCCTGCCTGACAAAATATTCGTGTGATTCGGAGGGGTAGTCTGGTCATTTTCGAGCAAAATTCATCTCTTTTGCTTGGCTTTAAATGCAGCTGATTGTTTCTCTTTTTAATCTCTGTCCTGATTTTTTTTTCCTTACCTTCGCCTGCTTTGGAGATTCCTACTCTTTTCATTTTCTTCTCAAAAATAAGTTTTTTTCTTAACCTCGAGATTCCCTCAATTATTTACCTTCTGTAATTAATTTATTTTGTTATAATTACTTCGACGATAACATGACTGAGGCAGATGCCGATAAAGTTGAAAAGTTGGTATAATAAGGTGATAACAAATCCTTGGATTCCATTGATGCAATGGAGTATTGTTATTTCTTTTAATTTTTAAATATAATAATTTAAAAGTAACAAAGCGTGTGAGGAGGGGTGGATGTTTGATTAATGCCGTTGAATAGGAACATGTTGGGGGTAGGGAAGATGGCGTGACGTGGGGTGCAGTTTATTGATCGATAGCGCTATTGTTTTGACATTAATTCCCTCTTTTGTCGCCCCCAAATTACCCTCCCCCCCCTACCCTGCTCTCTCTCTCTCTTTTGGGTGGAGAGGGAAGGTGCTGCCCCTGCACGGTAGCTTGTGTAGTGAGAGCTGTTGATTTGATTTGTTCACGTGTAATTGTAATGGTGGATCTCGCAATTAAGATTGTTTAATATAATGGGCTAATCGAATTGCTGGTGATTTTATAATCTTTAGAAAAGAGAAATCACGTAATTGTGAGCTGCAACATGATCTGACCTCAGTATTTGGTTGGAGTCCACCTGTTCAGCTTTTATATAGTTTGTTGTAATTTGAATCATGTACTCTGCTTGATGATTTGTCACTTAGATTTAAAATTTTCAATTAAATAATTCATTAATCTTGGCAAGTAAGGAGATGAACTGTACAGGCTGGTGGTCTGTGATAGTAGGTGCTCCCATAACTGGTGAAGGGGCTTGGTTTTTTTTGAAAGAATCACATTTTATTTAGTTTTATTTTGTTGCTCCATGCTTCAAATCCTTTGAATAACAAGTAATGAATTGGTCAATTTGATTGCTTTTAATGGATGAGGTATGAAATAGAGAGGGTCAGAGAGAGGAATTTGGGGGGCTCCTTGAGGTGTTTAAGGTGTTATGTAGATGGTCTCATTGGAGCCATCGTAAATAGTGATGGTACATGCACAAGTCTAAGGATTTAGGGAAATTTTTGCCACTCAAATCCTTCAAATTTTGATGATGACTATCGGTTGTAGAGTTGCTTAAACACTCGTGGACATTCAGGTGTTAAATGTATCCAACAGCTGAGTTATTTCCTAGTCAAGTATGGTACTATTAATTCCATTACAACTACTCTCGCTTGCTAAGAATGAAAGTTTTGAACTTTCATATGGTATAATTTAAGGTGTTGCCATAGGAGAAACTTACAGCTACTTTCATTTGTTTGGGTACCTAGATAGATATCCTTATCAAACCATCTTGAGATGTTGAAATATTTTTGTCTCAATTAATTGAATCATCTGTTTGCATATCTATAGGGATGCAAACCTGTGGAACGCATGGATATTATGGGAGGTTCTGCATCAGCTAGTCCATGTTCATCATACCATCGAAGTCCATGTGCATCCTATAATCCAAGCCCTGCCTCATCTTCTTTTCCAAGTCCTGTTTCATCCCATTATGCTGCCAACGCTAATGGTAATGCTGATCCCAATTCCCTCATCCCATGGCTCAAAAACCTCTCCTCTGGCTCATCATCAGCCTCTCCCAAGCATCCTCACCATCTCTTCATTCACACTGGTTCCATAAGCGCTCCTGTTACCCCTCCATTGAGCTCCCCAACTGCACGAACCCCACGTACCAAGAATGACTGGGATGACGCAGCTGCTGGCCAATCTTGGATGGGACAGAACTACTCATTTATGCCCTCATCTATGCCCTCGTCTACCCCACCTAGTCCTGGCCGTCACGTCCTACCAGATTCAGGTTGGCTAGCTGGTATCCAAATTCCCCAAAGTGGACCCTCATCACCAACATTTAGTCTTGTATCACGGAATCCATTTGGCTTTAGAGAGGAGGCTTTATCAGGTGCAGGATCACGAATGTGGACTCCTGGACAAAGTGGGACATGCTCTCCAGCAATTCCGGCAGGCATTGATCAGACAGCTGATGTGCCAATGTCGGACAGTATGGCAGCCGAGTTTGCATTTGGAAGCAATGCAGCAGGATTGGTGAAACCTTGGGAAGGAGAGAGGATCCATGAGGAATGTGTTTCTGATGATCTTGAGCTTACACTAGGAAACTCAAATACCAGGTAAGTTGGAGTAGATATCGGGTTGAATGGATTTAACTACCATGTATTGAAGTTTATTTTTTTATATATTTTTAATTCCAGTTTGATTTGGTAATAAGTTGTTTGTTTTAATGTTACAGATAGGGAGATCAATGGAAGAGGGGGTTGAATGAGTTATCCCTTGATCTCTCCATTTGGCTTCTCGATTCCCATCAGGCTGTCATGTCAATAACTTTGTGTTGTGCATCTTTCGGTCGATAAAGCAGCTGAGTTAGAAGTACAGTGAGTAGGAGCGCCTGTTCATTTTTCTTTTCCTTATTCCTTTTCCCAACAGAAGAAAGAACTAAAAATTAAATTATAAATAGTTCATGGTGGTGACTTTTCCCCTTCAGTTGAATTCATTCTTCACCCTCTTTCTCCTTTTGGAATTCTTTTTTGCTCTTTCTTTTCGAAAAAAAAAAAGAGAAGTTCCCGTCATAGCCTTGATTACTTGTTTGGTGTGAGTCCTGTTTTGTTATTGAAAGTGAAGTTTATTTCAATTCTTTACTGATTAGCTCTGGAGTTTTGACCACCACTGGATCCTCCTTTCTCGCTGTTTTGCCGTCCTGTGTGACTGTATTTTCACCACTCTCCTATTTTGCATCGCCTGCAGGCTGCAACTCTGCAAGGAAGCTGCCCTGCCATAGCTTTTGTTTGATGATATTGATGGGCAAATCCTAACCCCTTCAACGATTACCAAGGGCAACTATTACGGCTAAAAGATTATTATTATTATTTATTTATTCATGGCTTCTCAAATCAGTCACTAGGGGGTTTTCGAGCGCCCTCGATCAGATCAGAGTGCTATCATCCATATATTCACTTATTTAGAACTCCAATAAAAATGGCAACATGATGATAATTTGGCATTGAAATCGATAGCAGGTAGAACTTGGCACCCCTCTGTTTTTTATTAATGGTCTGAAACATGCTGTTAAAAGAAGTTACTTGTTTGATGATGTGGGGCAATGTCTGCTGCTCAAGGCATCACCAGAAATATTTGGTGTCGCCCATAAATACCTCATTTTGCCCGAGCAAATATAATGCTTTTGAAAAATAAAAAATTTCAAAAAAAAAAAAAAAAAACATTACTTTAGGTTGAACACTGCTGGGACAAACTACACAGTAAAACAGGCATTCGAGCAGAACAATCTTCTTTTTATTGCATGGAAATAAATTCAATTCCATTAAAGCATTGAAGGTCTTGTATGTACAGTTAGACATCCAAGCATGTCATCGACTTTGTCATGTACAACTACTACACAATACATTCATGCAGGGAATCCCCCCCCTCCCAAATCAACTATTTCAGAAGAGCAAAGAATGGCAATAAATGACTTGGCAAACACGGATAAACAGTATAACGGGAATTTCTTTTCTTTACATTGACTTGTGTCCAGATATTTTCGACAATGAACTCCAACAAATCACCTCTCGAACTTCTGATATAGGTCTGCAAGTGCACGATACAGAATTGCGGCGGCAGGTGGTCTGGGCAACGAGCCAAGTAGTATATCTGATGCAGATAAAGACTGGCTCCCATAGAATCTGGAATTCTCTTTTGAGCGGGTAGTGACAATACTCCCTTCAAGTGAACATCCAACAAATGCTCCTGCATGTTCGACAATTATCATGTTTAACGGAGAAATCACCACCATGTCAAAACAACGCGCCAGAAAGGGTGGATTAGTTTGCGGAGGAGATCAGGATCTAAACTAGCTTATTTTACAGGAAAAAAAGTTGGCTTCTAAAAAATATTAAGGACAGACAAAATGCAAAGGAAACATAAAAGGCACAATTCGAACACCACAGAAACATGTAATGTAACTGGACTGAAATAAATAACTGTTTAACTGACAGAATTACCGAAGACAGTGAGATTACCTTTACTGCAGCTGTATGTATAACAAGCAGCATATCCACCATCACCAGCTCGTAAATCTGCTTCAAATGCCCGTCCAGCGATGCCAACTGCTGCACTCACACCAGCACCGAATGACAAATGCGCATTACCACAAAATGTCTTGACTGCTTCAGTAGTTCTCAACACAATTATGAAATCGGTCAATTCACCTCCAGCCTGCAAGAAAATTTACCTCTCCATAATAGAATCCAAGGGAAAGAAAGCCAAATATCCAAATACAGATAGTTCTAGTTGAAGTGGAAAATAAGACTTTATGGGTTGAGTGACAGAAGCATCTAGTTCTCCCTTGCATAAGAATAGATGGGTTATAAACTCAAGGAAGTTTTTTCAGAACAAACATGTCATCAGCAATATGAATTTCAGCACAACAAATAGAGTCATCAATATGCAAAGATCTGTGCAAATATGAAACAATTGCCTAATCTAAGTAACTACTCTTTCAGGAGCACTAAAAGGTCAGTGTCTACATATTTTCCAGGAGTAGGGAAAAAGGCAAGTCAAAATCAAGTACATTCTGGTGACAGTCTTTAAACAGAGAACACAGACAGTAGTGGAACCACCCTTTGATTTGGGGGCCCACAGCACCCCCAAATTTCTCCATATTTGGAAGTAAGTAGCTTCTGCCGTTGAAAGCAATGCTTTTAAAAAAACATCAAATTTATGATTTGCTAGTGTTTTTTTTATGATTTTGATGTTTGCTTCGTAAAGAAAAACTCTGAAAAAATTATTTTGATATATTTCAAACAAAAAACACCATACACTATAAACACGACAACCTTAAATTTTTGGGTTTTCATAATAATTAAAACCGCCCCCCACAAACAAAAAAAATAAATCATATTTTCTCTGTGGTTCTAAGTTTCCTTATTTTGAAATCTAGCTCAGTAGTTATTTTTGACACCCCCTCTTAAGAAATCCTGGTTCCGCAAAATAATGATCCCAAGGTAATCGAAGTTAATAAAGATAAATGTAATCACCTGAGCTCCCCATCCCAAACCAAGTGTAGATATGGCAGAAGGTGGGGACCATGAACCGTCTTCTCTGCGAGCAATTACAAGTCCTGTTCCAATATTATATGTGACCATCACCCCAACTTTCACAATTGTAATAATTGCAAGGCCTTTTGCTCGTCGTAGAATGGCATCTGGAATTGACTTCTCGGGTTTCAAATAACCTACCTGTCAATGGAAATGCACCAGATCAGAATTAAACGTTGCACAATATCACAAGAGATATCTAGCTATGCAAATGAACAGATCCAAGAGTTCCTCTCCCCGTGATCAGTTACAACCAGTGCAGGATAGTTGCACGCACATTTTCTTTATTTCTTTCGTCTCCTTTTGGATAAACAAAAGGAGAAAGGGCTGAACATAAAGGAGAGAACAAAATAAAATTTACGCCAAAACAAGCTTTTCAAAATTGCAGGCTTTCTTGTTCGATTCCCATTGAAAAGGACGTCATATAGTGCAAAACTCCCAATTCATGCCCACCTTTCAATGACTTGCACAGAATTTGTTAAACATCAGCAATGAATGACAAAAAAAAAAAGGGATCTTAAAACCTTACCTTATGATAGCCTTGAATTGTGTTTGCTGCCTTATAAATTTCATATTCCATGGTCTGTCCCCATGGAAAGTTAACCCACGATCTCAAAGTGCTGAGGT
>Ga0307510_10007716_pt1 | contig 12831 bp, 14 predicted proteins | sample 12_EM_MG_FD_207224 | JGI IMG/M metagenome (GOLD analysis project Ga0307510, IMG submission 207224) | Populus trichocarpa ectomycorrhiza microbial communities from riparian zone in the Pacific Northwest, United States - 12_EM | ecosystem: Host-associated > Plants > Roots > Unclassified | place... | reverse complement strand
TGGGAACATTGGACATGGTGGTGGTATGAGATCAAGAGCGGTCCTCATCAGATAGTATTTAAATATATACATGTTATGATGTGATACAGAAAAAACAAAGAAATACGACCAAAAAAAAACAGAAAAAGGGAACATACCACAGACAACGCATAGTCGCCATCCAGAGAGTGCCTCCTGTCAATGTCATTGCGGTTCCGGGCTGGAAGAGTGGGGCAGTGGTGAGGGCAGGGTACTCGGGCACTGAGAATGCAGGATGTACCGGTGTGTGAGGTCAGGCATCCAAGCGAATGCAGGCACGATGCGGGCAGAGAGGGGTACTGGGAGGAAAGGTGGATGTGGCTCCAACGGTCATGAATGCAAATCAAGCTGTGAGGAGAGAGGTAGGGGCAACTTGACACAAGGTCAAAGATGGGGTGCTCAAAATCGAAATGTCACTGGCTTGAGGTCATCGCCATCGGTTTTGCTTTGCTGGGGGTGGCAGAGGTCAGACTGGTCAGAACAGGAAAAAAAAGCTGAGACTCACTCAGAGAGGTAACAATGGTGGGGAAGAGGGGCTCATGCTGCCAATGTCCTGTTGGTGGTCTTGGATGGCTTCAGGTGAGTTGAACATGTTGAAATGTTGCAGAACACAATGTTGAAAATTGCGCAGCATGGAGGGATCGATGTTGAGCTGCCACTCCAGGTCAAGGTCTCTTTGTGGGTCAAAGAGGGTAGTTGGTTGCGTCCCAACTGCAGGCTGCACACAGAAACCATGGGTGGGACATGGGTGAGTGATGCACACAATGGGTGCAGGCCATCACCATCACCATCGTCGAGACCCTGCGATGACACTGCTGCTTTGGCTTCTGGCCAGGCGAGGGTGGGGGTGTATGAGGACAGTAGGACTGGAAAAAAAAACCGAAAAGTGAACAAAAAAGAAAGAAAAAAAAGAAAATGGACTTACCAGTTTGAACCCCCACAAAACAACAACCTCCACAGGCACCATGTGAGCTGTGCATGCACATGTGCACAGTTTGCTGCCACTGCAGTTGTGATTCTGGTGTATGGATGTCAGTTGTGGGTGGCATGTGCATCTGGAGGTGGTGAGCAGCGTCGAAACGGGAGGGCAAGGGTGTGTCAGTATCGAGTTGTGTCACATATTCATCTTGAGGAGCGGTGGAGCCTGGTCAGCCCAAACCCCCCCCCCCCCCGAGCATCAGAGGGACATACTGGTGAGCATGAAGAAATGGCCCATCCAGCACAGACAGGGTATCCCGTCTGTTTGTGTTGCTGCGTCTTCATGCTCAAAAGAAGGCCCACTCACTTGGAGTGGGGACAGCAAGGAAGGTGACGCCTCGGGTGGTATGGCAATGGGCACAGGCACAGCTGTAAGGGAGATGTGGGAAGATGCGACTGGTCAGGACATGAAAAGAAACCCAGCAACGGAGATGAACTCACCTCCAGTAGTGCTGGTGGAAATGGTGTGACATCGCCAGAGAAGCAGTGGATGGACAGGTCGGGCCATGGAAAGAAAGTGAGCTTGAGGGAGCAGGACAGGACAGGTCTGGATGCAAAAAAAAAAGTAACCTGGGGAGGGGGCTTCGGGACTGGTCAGGACACAAAATAAAAAAATAAAAAGCGAGTGAGGAGCACTCACTCACTTAGGTGGGACTGCCCAGGACACGGAAAAATGGGTGCCAGCAATGGGGGTCAGCAAGTGGTCAGCACACAGTAAGTGAGCCGGTATGGGCACTCACCAGGAGGGGGACTGGTCAGTCAGGGGGGGTACATCAACATGCAACTGACAGCAAACTACAGCAGTGTCTTTTCCAAATGCTCAACTTCCCTGGACAAGCTACAGCCAATATTGCGATCGATGGCCTGGACGAATGCCCTACAAATACTGGTTTACCGTCATGTTGTGAAAGCATACTGGAGTTTGTGAGAGAACTTGTCAGATCACAGATTCCAAATCTGTGTCTTTGCGTGACCAGCCAATCTGACACCAACATTGATGCTGTCCTTTAATTTATCCCACAACACTCTGTCTTTTTTCCTTACATGACAAGAGCGGAAAAATCCAGGACATTGTGGAATACATCAGATTTGTGGTTCATAATGCCAAGATGAGGTTGTTGTTGTGTCTGATGACGGGAAGCATGATAATAGGGCAATAGATGCTGCCAATTTTATACACTAGATTACAGTAACACTGATGAATTAAAGTGTACATAAGCCCAGCTAGCTGTAAGACTACTAAGTATTAGATAATCTATAAAGTAGTACTACTAAAGGTAGTATTGACAATCTGTGGAATAGTAGTACTAAACAGAATGGTAACTGTAGGATAGTACTACTAGATGGGACAGTAACTGTAGGAGAGTAGTATGAAATGGAACAATAACTGGAGGATAGTAGTACTACATGGGGTGATAACTGTATGTTAGTAGTACTAAATGGGATGATATCTGTAGGATAGTAGTACAACATGGGACAATATCTGTAGGATAGTAGTACTAAATGGAATGATAGCTGGAGAATAGTAGTACTAAATGGAATGATATCTGTAGGATAGTAGTACTAGATGGGATGATAACTGCAAAATAGTACTACTAAATATAATGATAGCTGGAGGATAGTAGTACTAGATAGGGCAATAACTATAGGATAGTAGTAGTAGAGAGGACAATATCTGTAGGATAGTAGTACTAGATGGGGTGATAACTCTGGGATAGTAGTACTAAATGGAATGATAACTGGAAGATGGTAGTACTCAATGCAACAATAACTGTAGGATAGTACTACTAAATAGTACGATAGCTGGAGGGTAGTATTACTAAATGGAATGATAACTGGAGTATAGTAGTACTAGATGGGGCAATAACTGTAGGATAGTAGTACTAGATGGGATGATAACTATAGAATAGTACTACTAAATGGGATGATATCTGTAGGATAGTAGTACTAGATAGGACAATATCTGGAGGATAGTAGTACTAGATAGGGCAATAACTGGAGGATAGTTGTTACAGCTCCTTCGATTTATCAAGCATTTACGCAGTTAAGTACCACTTAACGACGCGCATTCGCTTATATCAGCTCTCCTTCCTTATTAGTACGACACCCGGTCCGCGTTACCGCTTTCCCGCATTCTCGGACTTACCCGTTATCTAGATACATAGCAGTTATCACTTAACGCGTACTAATTACATTACAGCCACAGTACCTTCCTATTCCGACCACTACTCCCACGCATTACATCAGCCATACTATACAAGTCACTTCGACTCATTCAGAGTCATACCTCTCGGTATATCTCTAACGCGTGAAGCAGTTCTCCACTGCGGACTGTAATCTCTTTTGCATATGATAGTTTACCTTAGTAACTACTTACTCATCCATTACCAAGGCTTGCTGCGCATTCCTTGACTCGTTAGATAGATGACTAGGTAGCTCATGTATATAAAGACCTTCTGAAGAGCCCCAACTCTCCAGACTTGGTCTCCTGCAGTAATCCCAGGACCTAAAGCTCCTTAGAGCGTTCACTCCTGTTCCCACACCTCTAAGCATTCCTCTCGCGCTCTAAGTCAAGCACCTAGAGTCTGCTATACTATCTAAGTTAGTCTTAACTTAGCTTTACACTAACGTAACTGTGCGACCTTTATAACTAAAGGTAGACTCTAAACGCTTACCCGTAAGTACTCGTCGCAGTCCTTACAAATACGCAGAGTCCGTGCGTAACAATAGTAGTACTAGATGGGATTATATCTGTAGGATAGTAGTACTAGATGGGATGATAACTGTAGGATAGTACTACTGGATGGGGTGATAACTGTAAGATAGTAGTACTAGATGGGATGATAACTGTAGGATAGTAGTACTAAATGGGGCAATAACTGGAGAATAGTAGTACTAGATGGGGTGATAACTGTAGGATAGTAGTACTAGATAGGACAATAAATATAGGATAGTACTACTAAATAGAACAATAGCTGGAGAATAGTACTACTAAATGGGATCATATCTATAGGATAGTAGTACTACATGGGATGATAACTGTAGGATAGTACTACTAAATAGAATGATAGCTGAAGGATAGTAGTACTGAATGGGACAATATCTGTAGGATAGTAGTACTAGATGGGGTGATAACTGTAGGATAGTACTACTAAATAGAACAATAGCTGGAGGATAGTAGTATTAGATAGGATGATAACTGTAGGATAGTACTACTAAATAGAATGATAGCTGGAGGATGGTAGTACTAGATGGGACAATAACTGTAGGATAGTAGTACTAAATGGGGCAATAACTGGAGGACAGTAGTACCAAATGGGATGATATCTGTAGGATAGTATTACTAGATGGGGTGATAACTGGAGGATAGTAGTACTAGATGGGGTGATAACTGTAGGATAGTACTACTAAATAGAACAATAGCTGGAGGATAGTAGTATGAGATAGGACAATATCTGTAGGATAGTAGTACTAGATGGGATGATAACTGTAGGATAGTAGTACTAAATGGAACAATAGCTGGAGAATAGTAGTACTAAATGGGATGATATCTGTAGGATAGTAGTACTAGATGGGGTGACAACTGTAGGATAGTAATACTAGATGGGACGATAACTGTAGGATAGTAGTACTAAATAGGGTGATAACTGAAGGATAGTACTACTAGATGGGACAATAACTGTAGGATAGTACTTCTAAATAGAACAATAGCTGGAGAATAGTAGTACTAAATGGGATCATATCTGTAGGATAGTAGTACTAGATGGGATGATAACTGTAGTATAGTAGTACTAGATGGGACAATAACTGTAGGATAGTAGTACTAAATAGAATGATAGCTGGAGGATAGTAGTACTGGATGGGGTGATAACTGTGGGATAGTAGTACTAGATGGGATGATAACTGTAGGATAGTACTACTAAATGGAACAATAGCTGGAGAATAGTAGTACTAAATGGGATCATATCTGTAGGACAGTAGTACCAGATGGGACAATAACTGTAGGATAGTACTACTAAATGGGATGATATCTATAGGATAGTATTACTAGAGAGGTGTCCATGTAGCTCTGTTATAATGTACCCCACATAATCTAGGATACTCTGTAATAATGTACCACTATGATTTCAAGGAACTTGTAGGCCTGCTCACATTATAATCCCCCTTCAGTGCCATTACAATGTACTCCAGCTATGCTCATGCAATACTTCCCCTACATTATAACTCAGTGCTCAGTGCTCAGCCTTTGCACTGTGGCCATATAATAATGTGCTTCAGTGGTCATCAATGTCATTACCATTATAACGCATCCTTCCTATGTAATTATAATGTACATATCCCTTTCTGAGCAATGGCATTAGAATCCACTTGCCCCACATTATAACCCCCCCTCCTGGAAACCCAGAGCCGGCAAGCAGCTAACCTCCCGTGCATGCCCCGCCTCCGTAGCCTCCGGTGACGCGAGTTTGCCCTTGCTCGTTGTCACTGACAGCGAGCGCGCCCTACCCCGCCGTTACCGCCATTTGCATCCTTAGTCTGTGGTGTTGCGCTGTTACTTCATCTGCTGCTGAGCTGGGCAGAGTTGGCGAGTTCTGAGGCTCGCACGTGGTCCTTGGCGATGGTGTCGATGCCGTGCGCGCGTGCAGTGTACTGCTTGCACGTCGTGATGACAAGGCTGCGCGGTTCGAGCAAGGGCGAGAGCGCAGGCATGCGCGCGGGCATTTGTGCGGACATGCGCGTGGGCAGGTCGCAGTCGTGCATCGCAGGCTGCGCCGTCCATGTGTGGCGCCTTGTGTTGGTTGCCACAGTGGCGGCGGCAATGATGGCGGCGGCGATAGCGACGCTAGGAGTCGCATTGTCAAGGTGGGCGATCCGATGGCGATGTATGACGGTGACTGAGCGAGGGTGTACGCAGCCAACAACGCTGGTGCCAGCGTAACCGTTGAAGCGTTGCTGGTTGTGGGCACTGCACTTGCCATGGCCAAGGGCACTTCCGGCGTCGGATCTGCTGGCAGGGCTGATAAAGCCACCGTTGCAGCACCCGAGGCATTGGGGCCCAGGGCATATGGCGGAGCAGGGACCAGCGCCGGATGTGGTCATGGTCCTGCGGGAGCTGGAAGAGTGCGCGCAGATTGCTCTTTCGGACAAGGCATACGACGTGGGCAGCGATCGCAGCTCGCCCTCGTGCGTCTTGTCACCGATGGAGCTCTCCAACATGCGCCCCACCGATGCATCGTTTTTGGGGTCTCGGTCATACATGTGGGTGGGCGGCGCGAGTCGATCCTCATTTTGGGACGAGGAGGAAGACTATTTCAACGTGGGCGAGGAGAACGAGCACATGCCACGTGCCGTGGGAGCGATGGGGGGGGGGGGGGGAAGTGCGGGATCGACGCACCACTGCAAGAGGGCGAGCAAGTGCTCGGTGAGTTGAAAAGAATGTGACCGAGCAAGGGGCACTGATGAGCCCCGCAGGAGGGACCTGTGCAGACACAGAAATAATGTGACCGAGCGAAGGTTACTTACCTCTGGAGACCGCAGAGGAAGGGAATCACGATGCAAGACCACTAGGCACGTTCGAGCATCGATGTTGTTGAGAGAACCAGCCTTGTTGTCGAACGTAGCGTTGTATGTGGCACGCAAGGGAGACGGCATGTTGGGCTCTGGGTCGTTATGTCAGGCTTGCTGTGATGAAGCTTTGACAGGGGGGTTGGAAGGATAAGGACAGGGGGCACTCACCTCTGGAGACTGCAGAGGGGATACGTCGCGACAGGATAAAAGAGCGACCTCACAAGGGGCACTCATGAGCTGGGGGCCGCAGAGAGTATGACCTGTCAGGAAAGAGAAAGTAAGTAAATGAAAAAGGGGGCACTCACGAGCTAGGGAGGGCATGCCAAATGCCTTGGTGAGGGGATACTGAAGATAATCGAGGCCAGCAGGGAGGCCTTCCATTGTGGTTGTAGGTAGTGGTGTGAGGGAAGAGGATGGACGTTGGACCGCAGAGCGAGGACATCGAGACATGAAAAGATAGTGACTGAGTGTCACGCACGCAGTGCTCACGAGCTGTGTTCGGATGCTGTGGTTAAGGTTGGGGTTTAAGGGTTTAGTATGTTTAGTGGTTTGTTCCAGTTGCGCGTGTAGTAGTGTACACTTGCAATTGAAGCTTTCATATCTCTTCACCGTACAGAACTCATACAGACCGCACGCCTGTCCGCGCCCATCCATACTCACCCACAAACGTTGGCAAGACCCCCACTCTGCGGTCCCTCATGAGTGCCCATTACTCATACTTTACTCATCCGCTCTCTTTGCGACCCTGACGTGTCCCTCCTGCGGTCCTCAGACGGTGAGTGCCCATCATTCATTCACTTTCTTTCCGTGTCCTGATGTTTCCCTTTCCTGACAGGTTCCTCCCTCTGCGGGCCCCAGTGTAAGGTATGATCACCTGCCCCTGCGCTCCACCATCCGAGTTCAGCCCTGTCGTCCCCACCGCTTACACCACCAGCTCGCTCACTGACGTTCAGTATCGCCACCATCCGCTCGAGTCCGGTCCCGCCGCCGCCACCACCGTCGTCACCCCCACCACTTCCACCCACCATCTCCTCCGTCCCTGCAACGAGGTGAGTCCCCTTGTCCATGCGCCTCAAGTCCTTGCTGCCATCGCCTCAACTGCCATCGCCTCAGCTGCCATCGCCAATGCTGTCCTCGCCAATGCCGTCACCGCCAACGCCAACCTCATTAAATCTGCCACCGTCATCGCTACCACCGCCACTGCTGCCGCCGCCCACACTTCAAGTTCACAAACTCACGCCGCCTCCGCCTTCGTCAATCGCCGCCGCATCGCCAAATCCATCCGAAGCCCACCGAAGCCAAACCGAATAACCGCCAAATGCAAGAGCAAGCCGAAATATCAAGAGTAAGAAACAGCGATGTGACCCCGATAACGAAGCCAGAGCCAGCGCAAATCCCCAGCAACAACCATACCCACCCTGACAACATTGAAGGCAAGCCCCCATGACGTTTGCCAAGCTCGACCCATCATATCCGACCCCGCTCGCTCTCCGCCTGCCCCACATATCGACAACAACAACACCACTGTCAGCACCATCGCCACCACTACCAACGTAACCGCTGCCTGCGTCAACGCCGCCTTCACCTTCGCTCTCGTCACCGCTACCCTTGTCACCATCCTCGCCTCCACCGCCACTCCTGCCTTGAGTTTACGGGCTCACACCGGCCGTTCCACCCTCATCTGACACCAGCTCGTCGGCGCCTCTCGCAAGGCCGCTTTTTTCTCAGTTTGCGACGTATCCCTTCCTCTATGGTCTCCAGAGGTGAGTGCCCTTCACTGGGCCGCATCCTTCCTGTGTCCTGACGTATCCCCCCTCTGCGAGCCCAGCCCGTGGGGGCCCCTCGCATTCTTTCCGACTCAACAGGCACTCGCTCGCCCTTTCGCGGCGTCGATCCCATGCTAGGCCTTGCCATGTGGAGGCCTTTCGCACTTCCCCCCCCGCTCCGCCATACGCCCTGGGCCCCAACGCCTCGGACGCTGCAACGGTGGCTTTATCAGCCCCGCCAGCAGATCCGACGCCGGAAGTGCCCTCGGCCATGGCAAGTGCAGCGCCCACGACCGGCGGCGCCTCCCCTCATCCGTTTGTGTCAACGCCCGGGGGTCCGACTCTCTTCGCGTCCGTGCCAGCCTTCACAACTGTGCCAGGCTTGCTGTTTCATTCGCCTTACAGCGCAGCCCACATGCGGGCCTGTTCAGCATCTGCGCCGGTGCCAGCGTTGTCGGCCGCGTACACCCTCGCTCCATCGATCACACATCGCTGTAATGTCGCCCCGCCTTGGCAATGCGACTTTCTTGCGTCGCTGTCGCTGCTGCTGGCATTATCGCTGTCGCCACTGTGGCCACCAACACCAAGGCACCACGCAGCGACGGACACAATCTACAACGCACTACAGCGACCTGCCCGCGCAACCTGCCTGCGCGACCTACCTGTGAATGCCCGCGCAAATGCCCACACGAATGCCTGCACTCTCAGAACCGCACAGCCTCATCATCGCAACTCGCGAGCAGTAAACCGCACATGTACACGGCATCAGCGCTGTCGTTGGGGACCAGGTGCGAGCCCCAGAACTTGCCAACACTGCCCAGCTCAGCAGCAGAGAAGGTTACGGCAGGGCGCTCCCGACTGAGGATGGAAACGGCAGCGGCGGCGGGGTTGGGCGTGCCCGCTGTCAGCGACGACAAGCGGCGATGAACTCGCGTCACCGGAAGCGGCCGGGGGCGGGGCGCGCGCAGGAGGGTAGCTGCTTGCCAGCTCCGGGTTCCCAAGAAGAGGGGATTATAATGTGGCCAAATTGTTGGGTGAGTGCATTATAATGGCACTGCTTGGAAAGGGGGATGGACATTATAATATGTGTAGCAGTTTTACAGCCCTACAAGTTTGTTGGAATTAGAGTGGTACATTATTACGGAGTATCCTAGATTATGTGGGGTACATTACAACAGAGCTACATGTACTGTTGTACTAGATGGGGTGATAACTGTAGGATAGTACTACTAAATAGAACGATAGCTGGAGGATAGTAGTACTGGATGGGGTGATAACTGTGGGATAGTAGTACTAGATGGGATGATAACTGTAGTATAGTAGTACTAGATGGGACAATAACTGTAGGATAGTAGTACTAAATGGGGCAATAACTGGAGGACAGTAGTACCAAATGGGATGATAACTGTAGGATAGTACTACTAAATGGGATGATATCTGTAGGATAGTATTACTAGATGGGGTGATAACTGGAGGATAGTAGTACTAGATGGGGTGATAACTGTAGGATAGTACTACTAAATAGAACAATAGCTGGAGGATAGTAGTACTAGATAGGACAATATCTGTAGGACAGTAGTACTAGATGGGAAGATAACTGTAGGATAGTAGTACTAGATATGACAATAACTGTCAGATAGAACTACTAAATGGAACAATAGCTCAAGAATAGTAGTACTAAATGGGATGATATCTGTAGGATAGTAGTACTAGATGGGATGATAACTGTAGGATAGTAGTACTAAATAGGGTGATAACTGAAGGATAGTACTACTAGATGGGACAATAACTGTAGGATAGTACTTCTAAATAGAACAATAGCTGGAGAATAGTAGTACTAAATGGGATCATATCTGTAGGATAGTAGTACTAGATGGGATGATAACTGTAGTATAGTAGTACTAGATGGGATGATTACTGAAGGATAGTACTACTAAATAAAATGATAGCTGGAGGATAGTAGTACTAGACAGGACAATATCTGTAGGATAGTACTACTGGATGGGGTGATAAATGTGGGATAGTAGTACTAGATGGGACAATAACTGTAGGATAGTAGTACTAAATGGGACAATATCTGTAGGATAGTAGTACTAGATGGGACAATAACTGTAGGATAGTACTACTAAATAGAATGATAGCTGGAGGATAGTAGTACTAGATGGGACAATATCTGTAGGAGAGTAGTACTAAATGGGGCAATAACTGGAAGATAGTAGGACTAGATGGGGTGATAACTGTAGGATAGTACTACTACATGGAACAATAACTGGAGGATAGTAGTACTACATAGGATGATATCTATAGGATTATACTACTAGATGGGATGATAACTGCAGGATAGTACTACTAAATGGACCAATAGCTGGAGGATAGTACTACTAGATGGGACAATAACTGTAGGATAGTACTACTAAATCATATAGTGACTGCAGGATAATACCACTGAATAGGAACTTATTCATAAAATAGTACTATTGAGGGAGACATTTACTGTGGTACAGCACTATTACTGTATATATTAAATTTATTAAAGCATATTATTTCTAAACAATTAACTAACTGTGCTATAGTAATATATAATGGTAGGCTCTCTGATTCTTGAGTAGTACTATTCCATATATAGCTGTCCATTTAGTTGTGTTTATAATTTGTAAACCCCAAACACTATAAGCTAAACCCTGAACTCCCTACACAATTCCTGATTGCAATGCTCTAGGCCCAGCTAACAAGATCATATTCTAAATAATATAGCACATAAACAATAAATATATTTCCTTCCAGATCAAGGCCAGATAAAGTAAATTATAGGCTAAGATGTTAGGCAGTGAAAGACCATTGAAAGTAGGTTTGACCACAACAAAGTGAGTACAACACAAGCCATACATTAGTATTATAAACTGCTAAATCTAGAACATGGAATTGCATATAGAAACAAGGTTCATCATACAAATTAGCTTACAAATATGTTGACAAATGTTTGCTAAAGCTTATAGGTATGTGGTTGAGCTGATATATAAAACCTATAATTATTTGATATGCAATTCAAGTGCTACTGTCAGCTATTTATAATAACTGCCCTCACTTTGTGGTCATCACAACTACTTTCAATGTTCTTTTACTGCTTAATCTCTTAGCCTCTGATTTCCTGTATATAGCCTTAATCAACAAAGAGGGCATTTATCTACTACAGGCTACATTGGCAATACCATTTAAGAAGAGAATTATATAGGTGTTGTGGCTTTTAGGGTTTCAGGGTTTAAGAGTTTAGGGGTTTAGGGGTTTAGGGGTTTAGGGGTTTAGGGGTTTAGAGGTTTAGAGGTTTAGGGGTTTAGGGGTTTAGGGGTTAGGGTTTAGGGTTTATAATACCATTAAATACACAGTTATCCATAGCATAATACTAATAAATAACCAGATAGCATCTTATCTAGCAGTATGAATATACAGATAACAGCCCATTTGGTAGTTCCATTCTACAGTTAGTCAATGTTCTTATATTCTAAAGTTATAGTCCAATTTAGTAATACTACTTACAGATAACTAGTCATTGAGTAGTACTATTCTACAATTACTGTCTCATTTGGTAGTACTATCCCACAGATCCTATCCCATTTAGTACTACTATCCAACAAATATCATTACATTCAGTAATACTATCATACAGTTACTGTCCTATTTAGTAGTACTATTGGACTGATATTTTTCAATTGGTAGTACTATATTACAGGTACCTTTACATTCAGTACAACTATCCTCCAGTCATCATCTCATTTAGTAGTACTAGCCTACAGATATTGTTCCATTTAGTAGTACTATCCTACAGTTATCATCCCATCTACTAGTACTATCCTACAGTTATCACACCATCTAGTACTACTATCCTACAGATATTGTCCAATCTAGTAGTACTATCTGACAGTTATTGTCCTATCTAGTACTACTATCTTATAGATATCATCCTATCTAGTACTACTATACTACAGATATCATCCCATCTGGTACTACTATCCTCTAGCTATCATTCCATTTAGTAGTACTATCCTACAGTTATCATCCCATTTAGTAGTACTATTCTGCAGATATCACCCCATCTAGTACTACTATCCTACAGTTATCACCCCATCTAGTACTACAACCTACAGATATCATCCCATTTAGTACTACTACCCTACAGTTATCACCCCATCTAGTACTACTATCCTACAGTTATCATCCCATTTAGTAATACGATCCTACACATATTGCCCCATCTAGTAGTACTATCCTACATATATCATGCCATTTAGTAGTACTATCCTACAGATATCATGCCATTTAGTAGTACTATCCTCCAGCTATCATTCCATTTAGTAGTACTATCCTACAGTTATCATATTAAGGTCCAAGGGCCTTAAAGACGCGACGTGCGTGGGTTGGTTTGGCGACGACTGGGATTGCTCAGTGGGGTCTCCTCCTAAGGCAATGGATCACGTGAGTAGCTTGGTACCGGTTGGCTACGCAG
>Ga0307510_10007715_pt1 | contig 12832 bp, 9 predicted proteins | sample 12_EM_MG_FD_207224 | JGI IMG/M metagenome (GOLD analysis project Ga0307510, IMG submission 207224) | Populus trichocarpa ectomycorrhiza microbial communities from riparian zone in the Pacific Northwest, United States - 12_EM | ecosystem: Host-associated > Plants > Roots > Unclassified | place... | reverse complement strand
ACTTTATCATACTTCTAGTAATATATTAACTTGTAAGTACCCGTAACAGCTTGAAATTGAAATCAGGAGTGGGTCCAGCAAGTCTTACAATTACATCAACTAAGAGAGTTAGTTACTAGTCCACTATTCTCCCATCATCAAATCCCCCAATTCTCCTTCGTAAATGGAAATTTTCTTCTCTTATATTCTTTAATAATCTTATTATTTCTTTTTCAACTCTACTCTGTGAACAGCGACATTATAACATTTCATCACAAGTTTCCTGTTGCCTTTCTGCTTGGGAACTGGTTGAATGAGCAAATACATGACCAAGTTCGGCTAGAGTCGGTTGTCATGGTGAAGAGTGAGAATTTGAGGGAGAAGTGTAAGGCATTTCATATTTGTATGTATTTCTTGAACCAGGTATAGCAGGAGGTAGAGGAGGTGGTGGTGGAGGAATTTCCTGGTAGAGAGGAGTACTACAAAGAAGAGAAGATGCTCCTGTATGCTATGTTGGATATGAAAACCCCTAAGAGGACCAGGGTTTCTCATAGTGACTAGGTGGAATAATGCCTTCACACAACATTGTCCTCCTACCTGATGATGCAGCAAGTCAACTAACTCCCTCAACCTGATTCATGTCATTTTCTGACACCTTAGCAAGTATGTGTTCCACGTCTCTCTTCTTACCTAGCCTCATAGTGAAGTCTCAAATAATGCAATACCTTCTATGTGTGTTAGGCTCACAGACTCCGCGTAAGGATTTACAGGGCAAGGTTACCCTACTTTAACGCACAAGAACTTCAAAGGAAAAAGATAACACCCCCCTCCAGCCCCAGCGTTGGGACGGCGCATCATCACTGGCCGCCTGGGTAGTTGCGTCCCGACACCAAAGACCACTATGATTGGGACATAATTTATAACACAGTATACGTTGCAGCTGTTGGGCCGAACAGATCCCGTTCACAGGATATATGAGGGGAGCCCTCCGGGCACCTTATGCAGGTAGAGGCAGGTGAATCGGAAGATGGCGCATAAGGTTACAGACACTCCAAGACAGGCAGGCGGATGTGTGGGTTGAAGGTAACGGGACGTTTTGCAGGCATGGGAGTCCCCTCATACCTAAAAAGACATGAAGGGTATGAAAGAGGTAACTATGCTCAGTAAGTGAATTGGATGCATCCACAAAGGACGGGTGTGTACAAGATGGAGTCAGAGGGAAAAAACCTATATGTCCGATCCCGAGGACAAGTCGTGTAATGCCGAAAGACCAGAAGACGATATGCAGTCGCATGCCAAATTCTGCACGGAACCAACCAGGGGAGATTGGCCATCTTCTGTCCAGCAAGTTAGACTACGTTCGGCGAGCACGAGGGCAAGATAATTCGTAACCATAGTTGTCAACGGATAAACAGATGAGCTGACACCTGACGTAGTCTCCACACCATCAGGAATAACGGAAGCGCAGACCGATAAGTTGGCCATGGGAGCAAAAAGGTGTGGTAGAGAGTTTTCAGGGTCTACGAGTGTTCGCACACAGGTGAAGTTCGCAGAATTGTGAGCAAGGTGCTTAGTTAGTATAGAGTTAGCATGTATACCGCAATTGCTCAGACGCGGAATATAAATATCGAAGCATCTTCGCTGCTATTAGAAACAACAAGTACAGAGACGAGATCTTATCAATATAATAAGTTCTACATATTATCGTTACCAATATTTCGACTATCTATACCGAAGTGAACATTATATCTAGCCTACATTACTCGTGTCTTCTTGACGAGTTCTCCGATATAATAGACGACTTAGGTCCAAGCTGTTGGAATACCTCACGCCGAAGCTACCACCTAACAGTATATTGATACTTCTCATCGTTACCGAGACGAATGTTTGGGAGAGACACTCATACTCCCAAACCCGAAGAACCTTTCGAACCAAGACCAATAAGGACTACCTCAATAGACCAAGTCCTCAACCCTAATGATTTTCCTGAACCAGGGACCCAAGAGCCCTACCACGAATCTTATTTCTAGTGGATGAACCCAGAAAACACCGTTACACTTGAAGATATTGCCGAACTATACCAATACCAGTACAGTGAAAACTTTACCTACCATACACCCTCGGAGAAATCAAACTCCATTTGGTACACACAGTACCCAGCGACGGAAGGAAACTCGAGCCAGAACTTTGAGACACCAGCAGTGTGGGGAGGCAACAAAAGATAAGTTTCCCATTAAGAACTCGAAAGAATGGCTTCTGACCCCAAAGCCCCTGAGGTGATGGAATGGCAACAGTCGGAAGAAGGAGGGGGACAAGACGAATTGTCCCTGGACACAGGACCGAGTGTGGGGATGGATCGGACACGATTAGCCCAGTGGCACTCTGGTTGTCTGGCACCCTCATCCCCAAGCCTTTCAATAGGCTTCTTGGTCCAGCAACGAACCAGAGGACCGACAGGATCGAAAAGCCCTACCCCCACCCACAATCCCCTCATAACAGGTCGAATCGAATGCCTGGACAGAATTCTAGGCCGATTCGATCCCCATCTCAAAGGAAGCAGAGATGCACGAAATCTGTCTTGCAGCTCCCTACCAACTGAGGTGCTACTCATGACCCAAGAACTGCTAAAAGTCAAATCGCAGTTAAAGTCTGGTGCCCAAATTGTCGGTCAGGAACTTGACTGAATTGACGATCAAGTATGGATTCTAGACCAAGAATCCCAGAAGGTCCAGGCACGCTTCGCTTTCACAGTAGCTGAGAGGCTGAGACAAACCGATGAGAGACAAGCCACGCACGAGGCTGTCACATCCTAGCTTCACGAAACAGTACAAGGAACAGAGGCTCAGTCAATGCACCAGGACCTACTACTAGACGGAGAAATCATCCGGCTCAACTAGCAGCACAAGTGGGCGCTTGAAAATCATGAGATAAGTCTTGATCTCATGAAGCAAGAGATGGTAAAACACCAAGAAGCTCAGCAGGCACGAGATGGTGAGATCTCGGAGCTAAAAGCAATGGTGCAGACCTTGATGGGACAGGTCAAAGGAAAAGGGAAGGTGTCAGACCGGACGCCAGAAGCCTCAGGAGCAGGAGGCGGAAACCCACCGCCGCGACCACGTTGAAGGGCAGCAGGGGCCCCAGGAGGAGGTGGAGGCTCCGATGATGAGGGAGCAGGGTCTAGAAGGAAACCAGACGAGAGTAGGAATAGAAGACGGGACAAGAGACCGCCCACAGCCAGAGGACCACTATGACGCCGAGAACGATGAACAGTTTTATCTGATTTCCCAAGTCATGGCCAACGCCTTGGGACAATGAACAAGAGTCCTACCGGAACCCCCTACCCTGTTCAAAAAGGAAAAACACTAGGATATACGCATGTGGATACTGACATGCATGGATTATTTCGGACGAAACAGATGCCAGTAAGAGAACTAGGCACAACGAATCCGATATGCTCTAAGCCTAATGGAAGGAATGGTCGTCGCACCGTTTGCGCTAACCTACTGACGTCAAATAACTAGAGAGTTAGGGTACACTAGGCAAGAGGGCTAGGAGTTCTAGCACGTTTTTGTGGAAAAAGCCCTGCGACGCTTCAGTCCCACTCATGAAGCGGAAAAATCCCTAAGAGAGATAGGATCAGTCAAATATCGCGGTGATATCCCTAAGTTCTTGCCGGAAATGGAAAATCTCAATATCCATGCAAGAGTCACCGGAATAGCCTGGAGAATAATGATTGAAGAGGAAATTCCCAAAGATGCATTGCGACGACACTCACATAGAGAATATATCGATGATGGTGAATGGTTGGAAGCAGTCAGGACTGTAACCCAAATGGAAGAATACTTCAAAGAACGAAAACCTCTTCGAGGGGGCGGTCCCTCCGGCACGACACTGGGTGAGAAAAGGAAATTTGAGGATTCGAAGCCAATGGAGATGGCAAAGCGTGTAAAACAACAGTACACGGCTAAGGAAAAGGTGGACTCCAAGAAGAAGAAGGCTGGGGACAGGAAGGTGAAGAAAGAAGAGTCGCTGGCACCGGCGGGGGAGGTTAAGCACAGGGTGTGGGCTGAAGCCCACAAGGGCATCGATGAAAAGGTTGTCAACAAGCGAAAATCAGACAAAGAATGCACACGGTGCGGAATGAAAAACCCCGCTTGGAAATACTGTCGAAAGCTGGTACAAGTTTCGCCTGTTTATCAATAGCCGGCAAGCCCCAAATGACAGGCCTCAGTCGCACCGAAGCGACACCCCCAGGTAGCCACTATGGCCGTTGATGGCCAGGGAGAAAGCTCACCACGAGCGGTTCAAAGGCCCCCAGCTTGGGCTTTTGTGGATGACGAGATGTTGTGAAAAGTCATCCAGGTACTGACAACAACGGTGATCGGGTAGTGAGGTTGCCGCCTCATATCGAAATACCTGCGGCATAGTCGGTGAAAGAATCCCACCGGAAGTCTAAAAGACCAAAAAATGATACCAGTTGCCATTTTACGACCAAAAATGGGTAGTCCATGCTAACCACGAGAACCATCAAAAGTCATGAGCGAAGAAAGCGGTCGATGAGACTACAGGGAAAGAGAAGACAACCATACATCAGGACAAGGGTTTAGTTGCAGGACACGCGGAGGCGGGTCAAAATCCAGGGCAACCTAATTTTCTCTCCGGGTACGATAGCCAGGCAAATAGAAGCCAGGGACACCTCTATGCTGCACAAGGTACATGTTTTGACGAATGGTGTGGAAGGAGGCCACTCCTAGGAGTAGAGCCAGAACCGAAGGCGAAGGTACGGTGGAATCCAGGCAGCAGGGGACACTGTCACATGAGGGATAAGTCGACGATGAAGGATGGCGCATCCTAGTCGCGAACTCCAGAGGTACTCTAGTGAACCACCACTCATGTAATATGGGAACTCCTCGGCAGGAGGTAAAGACCGCTTCCAGTGGGCTGCCCGATATTCAAAAATATGACACTTATTGTAAAAGTGTGTCTGAGAAGGCTTTAAGAGCCGAAACTGCGCTGGCGCAGTAACAAACCCCCACGTTACGTACAGCCATCACGATGAAAAGACTTCATCAAGAAATGAGTAGACACTCAAGACCCGTTAAAAAACATACCCATTACACCTGTCCTGAAGGGAAGGCATTCATTGAGATAAGAGGGCGAAAATACGCGATAAACGTCCTTTTAGATTGTGGTTCAAACCTCTGTCTTCTGAACCCGGAGACCACACCATGGCTAGCTATCCCATCCGAAGCTAGAGACTGACCGTTAAACATCACAACCTGCAATGGCGAAACCGGGCCTACTGGAGGAATATTCTATACTCTCCCTGTTTTATGGAAAATCGGTGCCACCGGTCACTGGAGCATAATATCCTGAAAAATTCCAAACGCAGGAAAATATGATTTAATCATCCCGTTCCGGTGGTGGCACGACAAACACGCTCTGAAAAATGTCGCCAACCAAAACAAATGGGGCTTTGAAGAAACAAAATGCCATGCTCATATAGAAGATAAGCAGTGGCAGACTTGTTTGAATGGGATGAAACTGTGGCTTACGATGAAGAAGCACAGTATGTAGGAAGGATTGAATGAGAAGAGGAAGGGGGAGTACAACTGCAGAGTTTGCTAAAGCCGTACCGGCAGTACAAGGAGCTTTTTGAAGAGAAAAAAGCTACGATGTTGGCACCTCGAAGAACCTTCGACCATGCTATCAACCTTAAGGAATGAGCCAAGCCCCCTTGGGGCCCAATCTACCCAATGTCGGCCCACCCGCTAAAAGAGCTGGACAAATACCTCAAGAAAATGCTCGTGGAAGACAAAATCGCGGATAGCGAATCTCCTTACGGTGCTCCAATTCTCTTCGTTCCCAAACCAGATGGAAGTCTACGACTATGCGTGGACTATAGAAACCTCAATAAACTGACGATCCTGAACAAATACCCCCTACCGCTCATGGATGAACTCCGGGACTATGTTGCTGGAGCAAAGGTGTTTACAAAACTCAACCTAAACAACGAATATCATCTCATTCGAATGAGGAAAGGCGATGAACATAAGACAGCCTTTCGGACAAGATACGGACAATATGACTACATGGTCATGCCTTTCGGGCTCGTAAACGCTCCTGCAACCTTACAGACAATGATGAACAAGATCTTAAGAGAATTCTTGGATCATGGAGTCGTCGTCTATCTAGATGATATTCTGATATACTCCGAAAATGTGAAAGACCATCTCACATTAGTCCAACAAGTCCTTGACCGACTCGAACAACATGACCTAGCAGTCTCGTTGAACAAATTAGTATTCCACCAAGAGGAGGTCGAATTCTTAGGATACATTGTCAAGAGCAGCGGAGTCACAATAAGTCATAGGAAAGTGAAAACCGTTCAAAATTGGGCTCACCCGAGATCCGTTAAAGAAGTCCAAATCTACATTAGATTCGCAAACTTCTATTGACGATTCATCAAAGACTTCTCGAAAGTTTGCAAGCGAATAACTGAGAGGCTAAAAGGGAACCCAAAGGACTTTCACTGGAGGAGAGAGCAGGACGAGGCATTTGAGGAGTTGAAAAGGAAGTTTACGACGGCACCAATTTTATCGCATTTTTACCCAGAAAGAAGGACGGTAGTCGAGACAGACAGCAGCAACTTCACGCTTGGATGTGTACTATCTCAATACCAAGTCAGACGGCTTCACCCCGTCGCTATCCATTCAATAGCGCTGAAAGAAATTAAGAGATACATGATAAGGAACTACTCGCAATAATGGAAGCGTTCAAACAATGGAAAAGATATCTCGTGGGGGAAGAGGAGCCTGTGACGGTAGATACCGACCACCAAAACCTACAGTCCTTCTTAACCACAAAAGTCTGGAACCAGCGGCAGATTCAATGGGTGCAGGAGTTGACAAACTACAACATTAAGATAGTCTATCGACCGGAAAGGAGGGGTCGGAAGCCCTACGTGTTAAGTAGACGGCCGGAGTACCGTCATGAGGAGGCAGCTCATGATAGCGAACAGTCAATTTTGAAATCTAAACATTTTCAAATTTCAGTAATTCATCAAAAACGAAGCGCAGAGACATCCCTTACCCCAGAAAGACACGAACCCACAAGCCTCAGAATAATGAAGCTTTCAGACAAAGCTATAATTCCGACAAAAGGATTACGATTCCCGGCCAGTCATGACATCTACGCCCTAACAGATGGGCTGGTACCTGCAAAAGGACAAACAATAGTGGAAACGGGTATTGCGATAGGACTGCCTGAAGGAACCTACGGAAGGCTAGCCGTAAGAAGTGGAATGGCTAGCAAGATGGAAATAGCAGTGGACGGTGGTGTAATAGATCCAGATTACACCTGAGAGATAAAGGTCATACTTCGAAATCCTGGCGAAGCGGACTGCTTGTTCAAAGGAGGGGATCGGATAGCTCAACTCATGATAGAGAAAATGGTCGTAGCCGACACCATGGAAGTGGACAACCTAGGAACAACCGAGAGGGGAAGAATGGGTTTCGGGTCAAGCGATCTAAACCCCAAGCGAATCATCACGGCTGAAGAAGAAAGAGTCAACAACTGCTTCCTTCAAGCAAACACCACCGACAACGCATTCTTTAGCACCTCTGATATCGCCTATCACCCTCAGTTAATGAAAGAAAGAGAAATGTTATCAAGCACTGACTTCAATGCAGCCCTGACGTGAACGATGCATGATTCATTTCTAAACAAGATTAGAGTAGCTGGCAAGGAAGATGAGAGGTCGCAGGAACGAAGCCGTGAACTGGTCAGAATAGGGAAGGTGGAAAAGATATGCCAGACGATTGGATAGAAAGGGACTGGTTACTATACTACGAAACTCGATTGTACATGCCTGAAGACGAATCCCTGCAGACTGAGATAGCCCAAGGCTGTCACGACTCTTTAGTAGCAGGGCACTGCGGACAGGGAAAAACGATTGAGATTGTAATAAGGGATTTCTACTGGAAAGGACTCGCAGATTGGATCAAAGACGATGTATGATCCTGCGACGAATGTCGACACAGTAAATCCCCGCGGCATGCTAAGTATGGATTACTTCAACCTTTAGAAGTACTGTTAGGTGGTAGCTTCGGCGTGAGGTATTCGGACAGCTAGGACCTTAATCGTAATTATATCGGAGAACTCGTTAAGAAGATACGAGTAATGTAGGCTAGATATAATGTTCACTTCGGTATAGGTGGTCGAAGTATTGGTAACGATATAAAAGTGTAGATAACTTATTATATTGATAAGATCTCTTCTCCGTGCTTGTTGTGTCTAATAGCAACGAAGATACTTCGATATTTATATTCCGGGTCTGAGCAATCGCGGTATACATGCTAACTCTATACTAACTAAGTACCTTGCCCGCCTCTCTGCGAACTTCACCTGAGTACAAACACTCGTAGACCCTGAAAACTCTCTACCACACCTTTTGTGCTCCCATGGCCAACTTATCGGTTTGCGCTTTCATTATTCCTGATGGTGTAGAAACCACGTAAGATGTCAGCTCATCTGTTTATCCATTGACAACGATGGTTATAAGTTATCTTGCCCTCGTGCTCGTTGAAGGTAGTCTAACTCGCTGGACAGAAGATGGCCAATCTTCTTTGGTTGGTTCCGTAGAGAATGCAACCTGCAACTGCATGGAGTATTCTGGTCTTCCGGCATTACACGACTTGTCCTCGGGATCATACCTATAGGCTTTTTCCCTCGGACTCTATCTTTTACCAACTTGTCCTTTGTGGATGCACCCGATCCACTTGCTGGGCATAGTTACCTCCTTCATACTCTACACGTCTTTGTAAGTACGAGGGGACTAACCTTCGTGCAAAACGTCCCATTACCTTTATCCCACCATTCCGACGGTCTGTCTTCAAGTATCTGTAACCTTATGCACCGTGGTCCGACTCACCTGCTTCTACTTGCATAAGGTGCCCGAAGGGCTCCCCTCATATACCCTGCGAACAGGATCCGGTCAAACGGACGGCCGCAACGTATACGGTGTTATACGATGTGTTCCGTTGATAGTGGTCTTTGGTGTTGGGACGCAACTACCCAGGCGGCCAGTGATGACGCGCCGTCCCAACGCCGGGACTGGAGGGGGGTGTTATCTTTTTCCTTCGAAGTTGGTGTGCGTCAAGGTAGGGTAACTTTGCCCTGTAAATCCTTACGGAGAGTCCGTGCGCCTAACAAGTACCCTATGCCGCCTGTACCTCCATTTCGACAGACTTCAATACCCGGCTACCAGAATCTCAAGGAAAGACACAGATAATGGTAGTGGTAGACCGGTTCACAAAGATGGCCCACTTTATCGGCCTCCACGAAAATGCGACCCCAAAAGACCTTGCCGATACCTTTCATCGGGAAGTATGGAAACTTCATGGATTACCAACCGAGATTATATCAGATATGGACGGGAAGTTTTCTGGCGAATTTTGGGAGTCACTGTTCAAAATGCTAGGAGTAAAATGACGTATGTCAACTGCGTACGACCCTCAGACTGACGGACAAACTGAAAGAACCAACCAAGTGCTGGAACGTTACTTACGGACATTTGTCAACCACCAGCAGACTGACTGGTACCAACTATTGCCGTTAGCCAAACATGCCTACAATAACTCGGCAACCAACGCACACAAGATGACCCAATTCTTTGCCAACTACGGCTTTCACCCACAGACAGAGTGGATGAAAGAGAGAGAAGCTCAGAACCCCAGGGCGACAATGTATCCTCACTGGATGTCGAACATACATCAACAAGCGAAACAAATCTTGAAAAACACCCGAGAATCGATGAAGAAATATTATAACCGCAAGGTGACGAAACATCCGGACATCGAAATCTGCGACTTGGTAATGTTGAATGCAAAAAACATCCGCACCAAACAACCGTCGACAAAGCTGAGTCTGAAGCTGTATGGCCTATTCAAAGTCCTAGAACAGAATGGAAGCCGGGCATACAAACTAGAAATATCGCCAAGGTGGAAAATTTATCTTGTGTTTCCTGTTTCCGTGGTGGAACCCTACCAGTCCCCCAACAGACCAGCGTACGAACAACCACCACGAGATCTCGAAGACATCGAGGGAGATTTCGAGTGGAAGGTAGAAAGGATCATTAAGAGTGAGATCATCTCCTATACACAAAAGGTTCAAGGAAGGAATAAACTGATGAAAGAGCTTCGGTCTTTTGTGATATGGAAAGGCTGCGCGAAGGATGAGAATACTTGGGAGCCACCCGAAGGTATGAAGAACACGCAGGAAGAGGTGGAAAGGATTCATAGAGAGAATCCGGAGATGCCGAGCCCGGGAGAGGTCGAGTGACATAAGAAAGGTTCTCCATCTGTGGACAAGTAAACGCCGGTGGTTTTTACCCCTACTATGTGGAGCTCGAGATGGAAACTAGATTGTATAATAGACATTGAGTATTCGGGACGAACACTATGAAGACGGGAGATTGTGTTAGGGGCACAGGCTCCCTGTAAGGATTTACAGGGCAAGGTTACCCTAACCTAACGTACACGAACTTCGAAGGAAAAAGATAACACCCCCCTCCAGCCCCTGCGTTGGGACGGCGCGTCATCACTGGCCACTTGGCTAGTTGCGTCCCAACACCGAAGACCACTATCATTGGAACATACCTTATAATACCGTATAGGTCGCGGCTGTCTGTCCGACCGGATCCTGTTCGCAGGACATAGTAGGGGAGGCCTCCGGGCACCTTATGCAAGTTCAGGCAGGTGAATCAGATGACGGCGCATAAGGTTACAGACACTCAAAGACAGGTAGTCGGAAGAGTGGGTCGAAGGTAACGGGAAGTTTTGCACGCAAGTTAGTCCCCTTGTACCTACAAAGACGTGTAGGTTATGAAGGAGGTAACTATGTCCAGTAAGTGGATTAGGTGCCTCCACAAAGGACGGGTTGGTACAAGATGGAGTCCGAGGGAAAAAACCTATATGTCCGATCCCGAGTACAAGTCGTGTAATGCCGAAAGACCAGAAGACGATATCCGGTCGCATGTCTAATTCTCGACGGAACCAACCACAGAAGATTGGCCATCTTCGGTCCAGCGAGTTAGACTACCTTCGGCGACCACGGGGGCAGGATAATTCGTAACCATCATTGTCAACGGATAAACAGATGAGCTGACACCTGACGTAGTCTCCACACCATCAGTAAGCACTGAAGCGCAGACCGATAAGTTGGCCATGGGAGCAAAAAGGTGTGGTAGAGAGTTTTCAGGGTCTACGAGTGTTCGCACTCAGGTGAAGTTCACAGAATTGTGAGCAAGGTACTTAGTTAGTATAGAGTTAGCATGTATACCGTAATTGCTCAGACGCGGAATATCAATATCGAAGCATCTTCACTACTATTAGAAGCAACAAGCACGGAGAAGAGATCTTATCAATATAATAAGTTCTATATATTATCATTACCAATACTTCGACTATCTATACCGAAGTGAACCTTATATCTAGCCTAGATTACTCGTGTCTTCCTCACTAATTCTCTGATAGAATAGACGACTCAGGTCCTAGCTGTCAGAATACCTTACGCTGGAGCTAACGTACGGCACCGCCAAGCGGGACGGCACACAGATGCGAGACGGCCAACAACCCCTATGTCGGCTATCTTTCTTATCGAGTAGGCCACCCAAAATTAATGCAGAGACTTGAAAAGTATACCAAATGGAAGCTCTGAAAGAGGAGAATTCAAAGGTGATATCGGTAAGAGGGTGGTGCCTATTCCAGTTCTATGGAACGAGCATTAGTGCTGAAAATAGGTAAATTAAAGGATAGGTAGATGAATTCGGGGTAGAAACATATCAATCAATTTATAGCTAGATAGAGATATGCATCAAGAGGGTTCTGGGATTGGTTGTTGCCCTTGGAGTCAATGGAGAAGAAAACATAAAGCATGGAGAAGTTACCAGCGGCTGAATGCAGGGTATATTTAACTTTTTCCTAACATCGGCTGAAGAATATATAAAGTTGTTAGTGGAACGCCGAAGAGTTACCAATCTCAAGCAATAACTTTTCGAACCCACAAGATGCCTCAAGTAAAGAACCGCCCTTAAGATCTTCAGGAAAAGCAGATTACAAATGCTGTCGTAGCTTTTCGCAAAGGCAACTATCCATCTATTACAGCAACCGCAATTGCTTTTGATATACCAAAGTCGACACTGGCTTACCGGTTGAGTGAACAACGAGTATCGCGACAGAAGGCTCACGTTGACCAGCAGTTATTGACAGAGGTGGAGGAGAGAGCTGTCGTTCGGTGGATTAAAAGACTGGATGACTGGGGCATTCCCCCACGGTTGGACATGGTAAAAGGAATGGCGACAATGTTGGTCGGGAAGAGGAAGGAGGGGTTGATTGGTATGGAAGGGGGTCTTATTGGCCTTGGAAAGAATTGGCTGCATCAGCAAAAAGGATCAGTTCGCATCCTGAGCATTCTGAGTGCATCCCAGCTGCATCCTGTGCATCCTGAAAAATGGGATTCACTCTAAATGGCCAACTAAAAAATTTAAAAATACAGCACTATTAGTCTTATCAACTTTTTTGAATTCTGAATCATCACGGTGGCTTGGCGACACATAATAGTGATTAAATATAAATGTCTCAGGTTTATGTACTCAGTTCGCTAGCAGTTGATTTTGAACCAACTGCACTTAATGCCAATTTTTTATAACTACTATTTTCGGAACATACAAGGATTCAAAGTCAAGAGTTCATTTTTCAGTATAAAAAATGAATTCCTCTATTATCCAATAGTCTGACACCCGACAAGCTTCAAAATCTTTTTCAACCATGATATTGCTTTAATGAATCTTCTC
>Ga0307510_10007714_pt1 | contig 12832 bp, 7 predicted proteins | sample 12_EM_MG_FD_207224 | JGI IMG/M metagenome (GOLD analysis project Ga0307510, IMG submission 207224) | Populus trichocarpa ectomycorrhiza microbial communities from riparian zone in the Pacific Northwest, United States - 12_EM | ecosystem: Host-associated > Plants > Roots > Unclassified | place... | reverse complement strand
ATTGCCAATATAAATTATTTCCTCTTCCTCAAGCTCCTTTCAGTAATTGATTTTGGGATTTCTGGATATATATTGTGCTTAAATGTTGACTTTGTAATTTCATGCTTATAATAATCCAAAATGTCTCCCGAGATGGATCATTTATGCAATGCCATGTCAGTATGTTGGAAAAGCTTCAATGATCCTGAATGGGATTTCTGCAGCTTTTAAGCATAAGAGTCAAGAATGTTTGTCTTCTTTATTATTGTTTAGCTCACTCCAGACAAGTGTAAATGAATTGAAGTCTAGCTACCAATCAAAGAACCAAAAAGAAAAGAAAATGTTACAAACACGATGAAATCATTGATTTTGTGATTCTGGGGTCAGAGGCCGGTGCTTCAGGCTTCTGATAAAAGCACTTTAAGAGACAGAGATGGAATAAAGCTTGCTGTATCTGTCATTTCGCCTGCAACTTTGGGAATTTGGTCATACATTTCACACCTAAACCAAAACCAAAACCAATTTGTGTTTCTCCTTTCTCTGCCTTTGTCGCCTTTGCCCTATTCATCTAAATTATCAAGATGGATAATCTGGCTCTGACTGGCTCATCTAAATCATCTACATCAAAAGCTGATACATGTATTAAATTAAATAAATGAAAAATCATCAAAGTTTGATCAAAAATTTTGTTTTTGTTTTACTATATTTAATAATTTTGATTTTTAAAATCAATTTTGAAAACCAAGCAAAAATTAAACAATGTTTGATCAAAAGCTAAATTGAAAAGTTAAGATGTATATCTAAATCAATATATTCAATCTCAGAATACCGGACCATGAATCCAGTTGTCTTCAATCACTTTGTTTTTTGAAATTAATTTTTTATTTAACTAAACGATAATAAAAATAAACACACACATAAAAAAAAATGAAAAAAAAAGACTATTATGTAGAGTTGAACACCTATTAATATCATAAAAAATATTGAAATCTTATTTGTAGACCAAGTAAAAATTAAATGATATTTTATTAAAAAACTAAAAATATTTTTTTAATTTATTTTGTTTCAATTAATCTTAATTAAAATATAATACCTGCTAGGTTAGGCATCCCACACTTACATTTAGTTATTTTATTTTACTTAATTTATATTTAGATAAAAATAAATAAATTAAAGCTAAAAAAAGGGCCCGTTAAAAGCAAAGGTCATGCATGACTAGCCTTTTTCTCTCTTTTTTTCCCCACTAAAATTGCCCCTATTTTTTTTTAAAAGAAAATCAGATGATGCGTTTTTTTCTATCCCAGTTTCCCACCACAAACACATAGTTAGAAAATTGAGCCGATGTTTTCTGATCTAAAAATGCATTTTCAATTCATTTTCACCGAAAACACGTAATAAACATTTTTATTATGATAATAAACCAACGAATCAACCCAAAAAACCCCAAAACTTTTCTGAAAACACAAATCAAACCCAAAGAAAAAGTCATCTCTAATCCCAATCTATTTTTTTCTACAAGATGAAAAGAAAAAAAACACCTCAATGGAACTCATCTCATCGAATGGAATCTGTTAACACAAATAAATATATTTTTCATAAACAAAAAGTGGTCGACCAATGACATTCTCTCTGTATTGCTATTTTTCGGTGATTTTCTCTTTTCACTTTTAAACTACGAATTAAAAATATAAGAAAAATAAAGTTTTGGACTAATTTTTTTTTTTAAATAAAGGGATTGTGATAGAAAAAGGAAAGCATGGAGACGAAAACAAACTTTTTTGCAATGAGTTTCATACTGGACTCTCGTCCTTTTTCTCTCAATTGTGTCTTTCTATAACAAATTATAAGAAATTGATCATTAATTTGGTTACAAAAGGATGCAATCAAAGAGAAAAAAAGTTTGATTACCATAATAAAAAAGAAAAAAAATTCACTGCTCTAATCCATAGTGAAATGTGAGAGGGAGCATAGTTTATTTTGCATAGCAAAACCACCACCTTTGAATATCCTGGTTTAGGTTTAGGAATATCAGGGTTGATTCATGTGATTTATGGTTTATTTTTTCTATTTGCTGCATCATTATACCTTAATCTTCCATGTACTATCTCTCTGTGATTTTAATTTGGTATAATTTGGTTTTTATCTTCGATTGAAGTTCTGGGCTCATATTGTGTTTTTGTTCCTGAGAAAATTCAAATGAAAACACCCTTTTGATCTTCATTATTTATTTTCTAAGTGTGGGTTGTGTTTTTAGTCCACGGGTCAGGCTGGGAAGCCCAGTTCATGTGGCTAGGTCGAGTCTCTTAAAGCTTAAGGCCATGATTAGCAAGTCTATAATTTATTAAAAAAAAAAAATATGTTTTCAGGTCGTCAAGACATGTTTGCAAACACATTTTTATGATAAGTTTCAAATTCGGAGATTATGTTCTTTTTTGCTTTTTTTTTTGCAGAATCGATTTCTGAAGCTTGGAAGGAGTGTCAACATAAAAAAGAAGAAGGAATCTTTCCCTTTTCATATTTAATATTTGGGGTTGTAAACTTATACGTAAGACACTTTCTCAGTATTAAATAAACTAGTTATTTTTTCAAATATAAAAATAAAAAAAATCCATCCTTAAAATATACATTTAATTTTTAAATTGCATATGGTCGAGTTTCTCTAAAAAATCATGTTTCTATTTTTAAATAAAAAATACAAAACAAAAAAACTATTGCATGATTTAGCATACCAAGAAAAATAAAAATAGTTTTTAAATTTTGTATGCAACATGAATTTAATAACAAATTTATTAAAGTTACGAGAACTTGGCTTAAATGTCAAAAACACAAAAAGAAACTAATTTGTTTATTTTTAATATCAAGAATTATGAACTTAAATTTAAGATTATACACGATATTAAAAGAAATAAATGTAAAAAATATGTTTTGGCTCAACTCTAAAGGGATGGACTTGCTTTAATCAATAAACTAACTAATGATTAGAAAAATATAATAGAGCTTTATTAATAATCGAACAAATAAATAGTGTTGCTTACCTTAAATAAGATGTACTGGGTGATATTGTCATTTCTATACACAACCAGTCTCCTTTTCTATACTCTAAAGACTAGTTAAGATTTCTAATTACCAAAATACTACATGGCAACTCCAAACCTTTTTAACCATAAAAAATACAAAAATTCCTTGCTCTTAGCACACCACCAAAATCCTGATCCAGGAGGATGATCGCCGTAACACCACACATGTACGACACAAACGAAGAAATCATAAAAGAATAAGCTAAAAAAAGAAGATGTTGAACTGCATTAACTTTTCAAACACATGACTCGGGTCATTTGATCAGAAGCACCATATATGGAAAAACCACGAAACCCAATCCCTAATAAATCAAATCTGAAGGATAAAATCAGGAAAACAATTAATTACATAAAAGGATCTAAAATAAAAAAATAAAATTAAAAGAATAAGGGTGAAATTAAAAATAAAAAATAAATTAAAGGGAAAGAAAAGCTTTTTGATTGAAGGGTTAAATTGAAAAGAAAAACAAATCTAACAAAATGAAAAAAAATAAAAAAAATAAGGAACAAATTTGAAAAAACAATACACCATAAACTTAGATTAGAGAACGAAATTGAAAACATAAAATTTTTTTATAAAATGACCAAGGAAAAAAATAGAAATCAAAAGAAGGACTAAATAAAAAAAACTTATACATGACATATTAGAATAGAAAATACAATGATACTTGTAAACCCCCGCGTAAAAGTATGATCGAGGGTAATAAGGTTCCGAGGAGTAATCGAAGTTCAGGATGAAAAGAAGTGGATAAATGATGGAGATAATAATAATTTTGATATGTAATGGGGAGGATGACCTCCATAAATACATTTAAAGGTAATGTTAAAATTGAAATGAGGATTATGATTTTTATAGGTTAAAATCCATAACATTGGTAAAACCGATAACATGTTTTGATGGATAAAAGAATAACAAAAATAAAAAAATGATCTCAAGGAATTAGTGTGGTCATAAAAAAAAACTATAAGAAAGGATAGTCCACAAAGATAAAGTAATGCCGTGAGCATCGGTCAAAAATCAATAATATTATCATGAAACGGTAAAAAGTCTGTAAATAAAATAAATAGTGAAAAAGCCAAATAAATATATTTTGGCATAAGAAAATGTTCTTGTGTATTTATTAGAATAATTGGTATAATTTATGCAAGGATTAAATAAGAAAATTTAGATTTTTAGTGTAAAACCACCAACTGAGTAGTTTCAATCCATCACACATAACTTTTAATGTAACTGCTGGATCGGGCTCCAAGTTTTCATGGAGTTTCCTGGCATGTTTTTCTACATTGATTTAAAATTTCAAGTCGATCAGAGTTTGAGAACGGCTCACAATTTAAGCAGAAAATTAGGTAGTCTATGTGATAAATCTAAAGATGCATAAATGAGTGGGAAACTTGTAAATAAATTGAATAGTGCCACCCCTTTCCTCTTTAAAAATCCAGCCAGCAGCTGAATAGAGAGAAAGAGAAGTCTGAATCTGTCCTACAGCCCAAACACTGTTCAGTGTTCAGTCCATATCTCGGGTTCTAGAAGTCCAAATGAGCTCATTCTTCTTTCGGTGGAAAACGGAGACAGATTCCTACAACTTTCATGAAGACCACGTTGCCATATTCTGATTATAGAAATGTCATTTCGTCTAGAAAACAAATCCATACCTAAACCACCAAGTCCACTAAGTCATTAGTTGGCCACTAATTCAATAGTTAATTACCAAATGAATAGTTCTTTTTGGCCTATAAAAGGAGACATTTTTCATTCATTTAGTCATCTTGGTTTTCAGATCAAGATCTTGCTCTTGTTCTTTTTCTTTGTAATTTTGTAATGTTTAAGTTTTGCTTTAAGTAATCTCTTATTTATGTTTTTCATCATAACTATGTTCTTATCTAGTCTATTTATGTTTCTCTTATTCATAATGTTTAGCTAAGTTATTATGTCAAGGTGAAAAGGTTACATTAATGGTGTAAGAATAAATATAGTATAAACGTAACATGGACTTTAATGTTTGATACTAACATGCTTTATATTTGTTATCTTACTCACTTAAAATACATTGCTTGTTAAATAGTTAATCTAGATTTGTGTTGAACAATCCTTGGTACAACAAATATTTGATCCTTTCATAGCCAACTGTATGGTATAACCGACACCTGTGCTATGAAAGGAACTTGATTTGTTGTAAACTTAAGTTATCATCATGAATACCTGACAACATTTACAAGTATTGATATTACACATAAGATAATTAATATAATCATGTTAATAATTTATAATCTGATTGGAACCTCCTTTGTGTGTGGTTTCCAGTTGAGAAATAAAAAGAGTTTATATTATACTTATTTGAAATACGATTAGTGGATCCTCTAACATTAACATTTGTTTTATCATTGTTTAGTCCTTACATCAATATCACATCTCAAAAGTTCTCTTCAACGCCTTTTCATTTACTATTTGTAATTTTATATCGTTGACCTCCCTATGGTTCGACCCCGGTCTTGCCGAGTTATTTATTACTTTGACACTCCTGCACTTGGGATAAGACATCAATCTTTTGATCGTGTCAAGTTTTTAGCACAGTTGCCGGGGAGGTAAATTACTGTATAAATTTTATTTTATTTTTTTCTTTTCACTTTCTCTTATCTAACTTTTGCTTCTTTTTCTTTTCTTTTGCACTTGCATGAGAGTTTGGTCACACACATTAAGTGGTAGACTTTCTAAGAAATCCTCATCTTCATCCGAAAACATGGCCGAAAAGGATAACCAGTCACTTCATAATGAGAATAATTAGAATAATCAGAATAATCATGTTAGGACACTTAGAGACCACATGAATGCAACAAGAATAAGTGCACCATCATGTATAGTTTTTTCTCCTGATGCATCTCACTTTAATTTTAAGCCAGACATTATTCAACTTTTACTTACTTTTCATGGCTTAGATTTAGAAAATCCATACTTGCATTTGAGAGAATTTGAAGAGGTTTGTAACACTTATAATAACTTAAATTGTAGCATGAACACCATCAGATTAAAGCTTTTTCTTTTTTCATTAAAAGATAAAGCTGAAACATGGCTACAAAATCTTAGGTTAGGATCCATTCGTGCCTGGGATGAAATGCAACAACAGTTTTTGAAGAAGTTTTTTCCTTCTCATAGAACAAACTCTTTTAAAAGACAAATCACCACTTTCACTCAAAAAACCAGGAGAAACATTTTACCAATGTTGGGATAGGTATAGAAACTTGCTTAATACCTGTTCTCATCATGGTTTTGAAACATGGAGATTGGTTTCACATTTTTATGAAGGGTTAACACCTAAAGATAGGCAAATGGTGGAATTGATGTGCAATGAAACTTTTGAAAATAAAGACCCTGATGAAGCAATGGAGTACCTAGACTTATTAGCTGAAAATGCTCAAAATTGAGACATTACAGGCACTTGTGAGGCACCAAGTAAAACCCAACCTCATACATCTAGTGGAGGAATGTACAACCTTAGGGAAGATCATGACCTCCATGCTAAATTTACATCTTTACCTAGAAAAGTCGAGGCACTTGAATTTAAAAAGAGTGGTCAATTAAATCTATTCAAGACATTGTGTGTCAAAATAAAAAAATATTATATTTATTATATTATATTAAATCAATGCTACATCAAAGGATCAAATAAAAAATATTCAAGAACCAAAATTAAAATAAAATAAAATAAAACAATGTGTGAATCTATAGTGTTATACCTCATAAGCCACAATACATTACTAATGGCTTTTAGTTTTTAATAACAACAACAATAATAAGAAATAGCTTTTTCTTATTATATTATATTATATTATATTATATAACAACTAAATAAATTGAATATAGTATTTTTAAAAAAATTATTGTTAAATTACCACACTATGCTCTTACAATTTGCTTAGCACGACTGTTATTTACAATCTTCTCGACCCTCGGCTGGTTCCTCTCGTGAAGTTAGGGCTCAGAATCGGGGCAAATCTCCTTATCATCATATTGCACTTAAAATATCATTAAATTCCATAACTTAAGCATGTTTTATAATAACAAGTCTGATAATATAAGATAGCTTTAATTTATGGTAAATGCTCATTTTATACAGGCATATCTCATAATTCAAAGGATTGATTGATATGAGTAACTATTGAAAGTGAAAGGACAGAGAAAGGAACAAGCTTAGAAAAGAGATGCTGGTTCAATTCAAACTGGAACACCATTCAGTCATTGGGTCATATCTGGAGCTGTAGATCTTGGATTTCAGTCTGGTTTATATGGATAGAAAGCTAAGACATAGGCCCAAAACATTCATATCGGGTTCTAGAAGTCCAAATAAGCTCATTCTTATTTTGGTGGAAAGCTGATACAGATTCATATAACTTTCATGAAGACCACTTTGCTAAATTCTGATTGTGGAAATGTCATTTTATCCAGAAAACAAATCCATACCTAAACTACCAAGTCCACTAAGTCATTAGTTGGCCACTAATTCAATAGTTAATTACCAAATGAATAGTTTTTTTGGCCTATAAAATGAGGCATTTGCCATACATTTAGGCATCTTGATTTTCAAATCAAGAACATTTTCTTGTTTTCTCTCTTTGTAATGTTCAAGTTTTCTTTCATGTTATATTAATCTCTTGTTTATGCTTTTCATTTCCTATACTTAGTTAACTTATATCATAATTATGTTCTTATCTTTTTTAGTTATGTTCTTCTTCTTCATTATGTCTAGCTAAGTTAATTATGTCAAGGTGAAAAGGTTTCATTAATGGTGTTAGATTATGTATAATATAAACTCAACATGGACTTCAACGTTTATATCCAATAAAGTTTGTTATTAATATGTCTTATCTTTTTTATCTAATCAATTCTTAATACCTTATTTGTTAAATGGTTAATCTAGATTTGTGTTGTATAACACTTGGTACATCAAATGCTTGATCCTTCATAGTTTTCGGCCGACACAGTTGTTATGAGAGGAACTTGATTTGTTGTTAACATAAGTTAGCATCATGAATTCCTGATAATATTTAAAAGTATGGTGTTACTAAAATAAGATAATTAATATGATCATGTTAAAAATTTATAATGAACTATTAAGGATAAATCATCCGATTGGAATCTCCTTTGTGTGTGGTTTCCAATTGAGTAATGACACGATCAAAGAGTTGATGTCTTCTCCCAAGTGTATGAGTGTCAAGTAATAAATAACCCGGCAAGACCGGGGTCGAACCACAGGGAGGTTAACTGTATAAACTACAAATAAAGAAATAAATAATAATAGAAAAGGAGTTGAAGAGAGTTTTGAGATGTGATATTGATGTAAGGATTTAAACAAATATAAAACAATTGTCAAGGTTAGAGGATCCACTAATGGTATTTCAAATAAGTATAATATAAAATCTTTTTATTATTCAACTAGAAACCGCACACAAAGGAGGTTCCAATCGGATTATAATTTATTAACATGATTATATTAATTATCTTATTTGAGTAATGTCAATACTTGTAAATGTTGTCAGATATTTATGGTGATAACTTATGTTAACAACAAATCAAGTTCCTTCATAACACAGGTGTCGGTTATACCATATAGTTGGGCTATGAAAGTGCCAAGTATTTGGTGTACCAAGGGTTGTTCAACACAAATCTAGATTAACTATTTAACAAGTAAGGTATTAAGAGTGAGTAAGATAATAAATACAAAACATGTTAGTATCAAACATTAAAGTCCATGTTGAGTTTATACTATACATATTCTTACACCATTAGTGTAACCTTTTCACCTTGACATAATAAACTTAGCTGAACATTATGAATAAGAGAAACATAGATAAACAAGATAAGAACATAATTATATAAGTACATGAGAATGAGACAACTTTGTAAAAGGCATAAATAATTACAAAGCAAAATTCTCAATTATCAAAAATAAAAAATAAACAATGAGGACTAAATCTTTCACCAAAAATAATTAAAAAAAACTAATTAGGGATTAGTTTGAAAACTAAATAAATGAAAAAAATGATAGAAAAAGAGTAATGAAAAAAATGAGAACCAAAATTTGAAAAAAAATAAATGAAATTCTAAAGGAAAAAATTGAAAAAACAAAATAAATGCAAAGGATAAAAAAATGATGACCAGATTGGATAAAAAAATAAAAATAAAAATAAATGTGGAGATGGATTAAATTGAAAAAAATAAACTTCAAGAAGCATGGAAATTGAAGCAAATATAAATAAAAAGAATAAGGATCAAACCCAAAACAAATACAAAATAGAGGACACTACTAAATTTTTAAAGGTCTGGCACGGATATCAAGGGCCAGGAGAGAGAAATGAAGGGTAGGAGAAAAAACTCATCGTTGCTGAGTCACCGCTGCCTTGGCAAACACGCCACCTCCACAAATATGTCACATCCTTACGCATCAAATGAGACAATGATCATGTTTTTTTTGCCACCGTAATCATCCTCACGCGCCTCCAGAATATTACGAAGGACTCCGACACATACGTGGCATGCATCAACATATTTTACCGATTTTTTTAATATTTTAATAAGGCAAATTATAAAAAAAGACCCAAAGGCATACCATTATCACAAACACAACCATGACACAAAAATAAAAAAAGCCCTCTCAAGTCATTCTTTAAATATGAAAAGTCATTGGTTAACTATGTAATTTTAATATGCAAAAAGAATGCAAAGACAAATAAACCCCTCTCTGCAAGGTCATTTTTCTGAGCAGCCAAGAGTACAAACGTTATTTTACTTTGAAAATAAAAAAAAAGACAAAAAAAAAGCCTTAACGAAAGACCATTTTTTTCAGATTCCAAGGGCAAAAAAATATTTTTATTGTGCATTTTCAAAGTTGAACGATAAACTTTTTTCCGATCAATCCATAAATGATATTTGAATCCCTTTGAAAAACTAATTTTACCCTTAATATCAAGGCAATTGTTAAGAGCAATAAAGAGCAAAATAGTCATTACAATGCTTGAATCTACAATGATTCTCCTCATATGCTATAAGAAAAGGCTGAGCCCTTTTAGTTTTTTTTTGGTAACGTTACTTAATTTAAAAAAAAACCTTAGAAAAAAGCCAATAAAGAACCTAAAATTAAAATTCAAAAATAATTAAATTACATCAAAATTCATCAAATTATTATGGAATCCTAGGTAAATTTTTATAGGTTATTTTGGTTGTTCTCTTTTTTTTTTTTTTTTTATCTTTTGAAAAAATAATTATAATATTAAAAAGGAAAATATTTATTAAAAAAATTATAAATTTTTTAAATATGTATGTTTTTTTAATTTATATTCATGCCACATATAATAATCTTAAAAAGTATTAAAATAACAAAGGTTAACATAATATAATTTTAAGTGAGAATTTGTAGTGATTGCTATTTTTAAGAGTTGTGTATATTTATCCTAACTACTATTAGTTATTAATTATTTTGAAAGGTAATTCAATTATCCCTCATTTTTTATTTAAAAATATTTTATATAAAACATGTTTATTCATTTTGAAAATTAATTAAATTATAATTATCAAAATTTATATAAAATTCTTTAAAAGCCAAACATGTTTATTTAATAAATATTTAAAATTATTTATTTATAAATAATTCTAAGCAACCCTTTAGAAATTAAAAATGGCATATATTATAAATTAGTTAAATAATACAAGTGTATATCACCTTTCAAGAAACTAGTTTATATACAATAAAAAAATATATTTCTTCAAATATATTTCGAACCTCTTATCCCCATTAGATAAATTGATGTTAAAACTTGGACTTGCACAAATGCCTGGGAATTTGATAAATTGTTATCTCTAGTCAATGTCAATTTAAAAAAGAAAAGCCAGAATACTTTATTCAAACATCAATCTTTATTTGTTAATTATGTGTGAGAGTAATATTTGCCTTTTTATCATTTCTAGTAATAAAATAAAATAAAATAAAATAAAGTTAACTAGTAAAAAAAAATAATGTTCAAAGAAAACAAAAACAGAACCAGGTTAAAAAAGAAAAAAGAAGAAGAAAACCTTGTCATTGTCGAAGTTGAAATACAACTTTTGATGCATTTGTCGCTTGTAAGGGAACAAAAAAATCCTAACCTTTATTACATTTGCCGCAGAATGAATGTCGTCCATTACTTTTTGGTGGAAGAATGACATTTTGTCCAATAGTTAACTGACATTTTGTCCTAGTTTAGGGACGATCTTGTCTTATAATGGAATGTTCATACTCTTTAGTATTAATTCTCTTAGGGTTTGGATTCAAATTTAAAGAATTTCTTTTTTTTCAGATATTGTGAAAAAGCAATTTCTCGTTAATACAAATATAAATAGTTAATTATATAATAGGTGTTCCAGTAGTAATATTTTGAGATCAAAAGGTTTGTTTTTTTTATGGTTTCAAGTTCGAGTCCTATGGTTGTTAATATGATGACCACTGGAGGCTTACATGGTCGTTAACTTTAGGGCTCGTAAGATTAGTCGAGGTGTGCGCAAACTGACCCGGACACCCACGTTAATATATATATATATATATATATATATTAATTTTAACACAATAGAGTTAGTATGATAAGTATCACCTTGAAAAAAAAAAAAAAAACTTTGCAGAGATGTATGTATAGTAGGTATATGGCACAACACATAAGACAGTCAAAGGCGTTGCAAAGCTGAATAAATAATCTATCTTAAATGACAAAGAGCTAAATAGAAAATTTAAATCTAACTCAAATAAAAACAAAGTAAAGAAAATAAAAAAGGATAAATTAGAAAGGTGTATTTCAAAAATATGGGCAATTTAGCTTGGTTTACGGGTTGAATCATAAAAAGAGTCTATAAATTAAAGAACACAAAATTTAAAGTAGCAAACTTAAAAAAAAATAACACAATTCAAAATTTATTTGGAAAAATAACAAAGTTTCATTATCACTAACTATAATCTAAAAGGTGTGACCAAAACACTACACGCATAATAATATTCATCCTCTCATATTTTACTGTGGATATATTGTTCAAAATTTTAATTTTTTTTTTCAATTTAGTCCTCAAATGTTTTTATACAATTGCATCTTTTTTTAGCCAAATTTAAGGACCATTAAATCAAATTTTTTTAACTATGGACAAAATTGAAAGACAGGGGGATCAAAGTAGAAAATACACCATAAATGGATGATAGTTTCAAAGTTCATAATAAATGTTTACTTCAGTCCTCGAACTTTGCAACCGATATATATATATATATATAAACCCTTAAATCCGAATTGCAAACCCTCAAACAGGCCCAACAGAAAGACTCTGCCATACTACAACACCTTCTGTCCAAAATTGAAAGCCAGTCTGATACTGAGTCTGATACAGAAGATCAAACCATTGAATCTCATGCATTACCACCTACACTTACAAATATTGAGCATATTCCAGATGATTTCTTAAACGTACTAACCCAAATATCTTCCAAGAAATATTTAATTATAATTAATCTTGTTTTCTCAGAAGATTTCAAGCTTGACACTATTGCCTTATTTGACACAGGTGCAGATTTAAACTGCATCAAATAAGGCGTGGTTCCAAAAAGATTTTTACAAAATACCTCTGAAAAACTCTCTGCTGCTAATAATTCCAAATTACATATTGCAGGAAAAACCCAAGCCTCCGTTTTCAACAAAGGCATTTCTCTTAAAACATTTTTTGTTGTTACAAAAGACATCAATCATACCATCATTCTTGGCACTCCATTTATTGA